>ENA-OWZU01000042-OWZU01000042.1-human-gut-metagenome-genome-assembly--contig:-NODE-42-length-49584-cov-35.197662_pt1 | contig 49584 bp, 44 predicted proteins | sample MGYA00249263_ERZ652121 | MGnify/ENA primary metagenome ERZ652121 (study PRJEB26925, sample SAMN05827113) | human gut metagenome | biome: ENVO:2100002; feature: ENVO:00000062; material: ENVO:00002003... | reverse complement strand
CCTCATGGTCCACGATCGCCGTGATAACGGCCGGTTCCACTCTGGGGAACAGCAGCCGTTTGCCATCCGCTTCGCTGGTGCACCGCTGCGCCCATCCGCCCAACGCGGGTTCGGTCGGGGCGCCGCATGTGGGGCAATGGCGTTGACGCGCATGCCATACGCTCAGCGAGATCGCCGTTGTGGCCTGGCCTGCTTCGCGTGCGCTGGCGTGCGGGGCGAAGCCACGCAGGTCAACCCAGTCGAATCGTTCCGCCGCGTTTTCCAACAGCGATTTCGACGTTTTCTCTTCCGGTTCGCGCTGTTCGTCGAACGCGTCGTCCGCGCCCATATGCTCGCTGCTCGCAGCCACCGGTTCTACAGCCTTCACACGAGACACGTCAACGGCCACCACATGCTCGTCACGCTTGCCGCCATATGAGCCGAGGAATATGGCGAACGCCGTCGGATGCGTGTGCAGTTCCGCCGCCACGTAGTCTCCGGGCAGCTGTGCCAAACGCATGTGCACGTTGGCGTAGTCCGCGATGGCACCTTGTCCGTGTGGCACCGCCACCATGCCGTCTTTGATGAGAATGACTTTCGTGGCAGGTCCCAGCAGCACCGTGTCGAACAGGTCGGGTTCGTCGCGTCTTGAAACCTCATAGTCGATGTCGCCTTGTGCAAGTGGCAGGAACGGCAGTGCCTGGGTCAGCGCCAGTGGCGAGAACACGCTCATCGATTGCTTCTTTCCTTGAATACGATATATGGAAGATATATTTTTCTATATAAATCGTATTTTCTTTATATTTTTTGTATATCTGATTGCGCTATTGCCGGCAGTTGCGGGAATATCGGCTACTGCACTCTGCGCACCAGTGCAAGCAGCGCGTCGGCGACCGCCTGCGGATGCTCATAAGCGCTGAAATGACCGCAATCAAACACCACCGTCATATCCGTGCTCGTAGCCGTCATCGCATCGGCAATCGGTGCCATCACGCTCGGTGGGCTCGACGGATCCTTGTCGCCGCAGATCACCGCGACCGGCGCTGTAATCGTCGACAGCACATCGTTCAGGTCCGGGCGCCCGGCCGCCATGCGTTCACGCCAAGCGATGCCTTCGGCTGGCTGCTCGTTGATCCATGCAGTGAACTGTTCGCGGTAGGCGCCCGACTGTTTGATGGTTGAATCCTCAGGCGTGGCGGCGGCGAATCCCATAACCGGTTCGTGCGTGCCCGTCGATTCGCATTCCTCGGCGATCGCGATGCGTTTCGCACGCATCTTCTCGGAATCAGCTGCGGCCTTCGTGTCGCATAATGCCAGTGCGGCGACGGCTTCGGGGTGCAAACGCTGAATGTCGAGAATCAGGTAGCCGCCCATCGAAAGACCCACCCAAATCGCCTTGTCGTATCCGGCAGCGTGCAACAGGTCGACGTAAGCGTCGGCCATACGGTCCAAACCGTTGGGGAAAGCGCCGTCCGTGTCTTTGCCTCCACTGTTCTCGTCGGAAGGAATCGGCCCTTCTCCCGCGCCGGGCATGTCGGGAGCCCAAATCGGGAACTGTTTCATGCCATGTTCCGCAGCGGTCGTTTTCAACGCATCCGCGCATTCGTTCCACATGCGGTGGTCCACGGGGAACCCGTGCACCAGCACCACGGGAATCCCCTCACCCTCGCAATACACATTGTTATGCAATTCGATTGTCATATGCGCTCCTCCGTTGCTCTCCCCTGTTGTTGCATGTATTCGCAGCCTATTTGCCGGTCCAAGCGATCGCCTGACGCACAATCGTGCCATATCCGTTGCTCATCTGGTTGACGAAAGTGTCGAGGATCTCACTGTTCGGATTGACCCATTCCACGTCGAGCGTCTCGTCCTGCGGCTTGCAATCGCCTGCAATCGGCACCACGTAGCACAATGCGATCGCATGCTGACGGGAATCGAAATAGTCGGACAGTCCGGGCGTCGGAAAAAATTCGGCCACGGTGAACGGCTGTAGGCTCACTGGCAACTGCGGCAGCGCAATATCTCCCAAATCCTTGGCGATATTGCGCGCCACGGCTTCACGCAACGATTCGTGGTAGAGCACGCGGCCGGCGATCAGCGTTCGTTCGATGCTGCCATCGTCAGACACACGCAGCAGCGATCCGACCTGTGAGACGCGTCCCAGATCGTCGGTGCGCACCGGCACCACGAGCACGTACGGGATCGGCATTTCACCACGCATACGGTTGATTTCGCCGGAAGCAAGCCATCCTGGAGGGTTTCCTATTCCACGGATGAAATCCTCCGGCGTGATGTCGTCGAATTCTCCGCGACGGCGGCCTGCATCGAAATCGCCCTCGTCGGGCACTTCATCATTCATCACTGGCATAGTCCCATTATCACGCATCTTGTGTGAATTGGCTGGAAAAGCATGCGCTGGAAGACGATTCCTCTGACAGCGGATCTTGCGCATGCCGGGAATACGTAGGGTTGGGGCACGGTTATATACTCCAAAGCAATCGCATACGAGGGGCACAGCCCGTCACGCGCGTCGATGGCACGAACAGCAAGGAGCAATCATGGCAACGCATGCAGTCACTTCCAAGGATTTCAACCAGATTGTGGAATCCAACGATCTGGTATTCGTAGATTTTTGGGCGACCTGGTGCGGTCCGTGCCGCGCATTCGGTCCGACGTTTGAAAAGGCGAGTGAAGCGAATTCTGACATTTATTTCGCCAAGGTCGATATCGACCAGAATCCGGATCTCGCTTCCGCGGCCAAGGTACAGGCTGTGCCGACGTTAATGGTGATCAAGAACCAGCAGATCGTGTTCCAGCAGGCCGGTGCGTTGCGTGCGTCGGATCTGGACGATCTGATTGCGCAGGCCAAGGCGTTGGACGTCAACGCGGCCGCTGCCGAAGAGGCTGAGGCGCAAGCGGAGTAGGTTGAAAATCACAACGATTTCAAAGGTGTCGTTCGATGGCAAACATCAACGGCACCTTTGTTTTGCACGCCTATTGCTTACGCTTACTCTGCCCGCCTGTTACATATACGCCCGCCCGGTTTCCATGGCGTGAGGTAAACTTGTTCGTTAGATGCGCGCTTTCCGGCGAAGCCCCGTGTGGCAGCGCGCCGCATGCCGAGCATGCGTGAATTCGTCGAGGATCTGAACGCGCGTATAGGAGCAGAATGGCTAACCACAGCAAACACGCCCGATCATCTACCTTCGTCATGCCGAGCAAGTCCTCGCTGGTGAAGATCGCCGCAACGGTTGCGGCGGCGGGCCTGTTGGCTACCGGCGGCATTGTGTCGCGCAATCTTTACACGTCCGCGAAGCAGAATACAACCGAACAGGCCACAGCTTTCTCTGTCACGGATTCCGCGGAGGCGTCTCGTGGTAATGCCCGCGAGCTGCTTAATGGAGACACCTCGTACGTTACCGTGAAAGTCAACGGCAAGTCGCGCGTGGTGCCCGGTGCCAATTTCACCGACGTGAAGTCCGTGCTTGACGCGGGTGACATCACGCTCGAACCGGAAGACACGGTCTCCCCCTCGCTCACCACCAAGGTCGATGAGAAAACCGTGATCAGCATTCAGCGTGCCGGCGCGAGCGTCGAGGTTGCCGACACCGCCATCGGCTTCAATGTCGTCAAGAAGGAAACCTCAAGCCTGCCGGAAGGCCAGGAGAAGGTCGAGACGGAAGGCGAAGAGGGTGTGATGGAAACCACGAACCTCGTGACCAAGTCTGGCGACACCGTGGTTTCTTCCAATATGATCAGCTCGTATGTGAAGAAGGCTCCGGTCGACAAGGTCATTCTCGTCGGCACCGGCTCCGCTTCGTCATCGTCCTCCAACGCTTCCGCGTCGATCGGCACCACTGTGCCGGCGGGCGAAATGCAGCAGTGGGCTCACGATTATCTGCTGTCGAGCGGCTACACCGAAGCCGATTTCACCGCCACCGTATACATCATCACCCACGAGTCCGGCTGGAGCGTCACCGCAACGAATCCAAGTTCGGGCGCCTATGGCCTGCCCCAGGCATTGCCTGGTAGCAAGATGGTGAGCGAGGGTGCCGATTGGGCTACCAATTATCAGACCCAGCTCAAGTGGTTCTGGAGCTATTGCGCGCAACGTTACGGTTCCATCCAGGGAGCCTATTCGTACTGGCTCGCCAATCACTGCTACTGATATGCGTCGCCACGCTGATCTGATTTCAATCAGATGGCAATGTTCGTATTGAAATGTTTACGTTGATTGGTGATTAATATTCAATTTACGTAATTCACCGTATATAGTTTGAGCCCCGTAATATATCGAGGATATTACGGGGCTCAAACTATATTGTTATTCGGATATCATCAAAATACTATCAGTTTCACAGGGCGTTGTTGGCGCCGATCACCGTAGCTTCCTTGACATCGTCGATCTTCCTGCGCTTGCGACCGCCATGTCCGGCCTTCGGACCGCGCTTGCCGACGGTGCCGCTACGAACCCCGTTCTTGGCGTCGAAGAGGATCACGCGCTCATCGCTGTGATATTCGCCTTCCAAGGCGAAGTAGGCGATCTTGTCTGCAGGCACTTCCGGGAAAGTGAAGAACTTCTGCGTTGCAACAAGCAGGTCAAGATTGCGAGTGGTCACGGAAGCCGGACGATCAGCGTTCGGATTGTTGAACTGAACCGCGAAATCGTCGTTCTCATCGCACACCTGGATTGCGAACTTGCCGCGCTCGTAATTCACCAGCAGCTTGACGAATTCCGGACGGCCGAGCACTTCGGAAACACCCTTGGAAAAACGAACAGATTCAAGCATGACCGTCATGGTCAACTTGCCACCCGTTCTTTCGCCAACTTCTTTGAAACCATCAAGAACGGACATGTAAATCCCTCCTTTATTGTAAATAACTACGTGAAATACTGTACCTCATTGCCGATAATAAAAACGAATCGAATCTTAGGGAATATGTGTATTTTCAAGAACACAACATAATACGAAAAACATAATGAGACCATCTCACGTAACCACTTTTGCAATCAGTTTCTTTTTTAAAAATGTTTTCCCAGCAACGATTTTCATTGAAATTCCGCCATTTCTTGGTACTTTTTGCACTCCAATTGAAATAGAACATACACTACACGGTTACAGCATCGCAAACGCAATCAAAGAAGATGGAACCCCGTCGCAAAGCAGGATTCCGACATTGCTAACAGCGTGGCGGAATCCTTGAGCAATGTGGTGGAAAAGTCGCTGCACACTTCCAGCAAAGAGTCGCCGGTGAAGCTTTCCATGGTGCAGCGCACCGCGGAGCCCGTAGCCCCCAGCTCCCCGAAGGCGGCAAGAAGAGCCAAAGGAGCCGAAAGAAGAGCAAGCACAAAAGCTGACCTTGAGGCTCCTCAACCAAAAGGGGTTATGGGTGAACCTTGATGATTCGCCCATACCCCTTTCTAACGTCCGCCCGCATAGTGGCCTACATATGGCAGATTTCGCGTCTTGACATGAAACATCTCGCTTATATATGGCCAGACTCCTGCCAGAAAAAGCCCAGCAGGGGGCATGTTTTCGCACTCTTTCGCCACTTCGTCTGCCATATATAAGCGAGATACTCACCTAATCAGCTGCGGAGGAGGATTTCTTCTAGGGCGCTGATTACCGAATCAGGCATGCCGGACGTGACGAACAGTTCTTTGCTGAAGCGGGGCGCGGTATCGAAAGTGCGCAGAGCACCGAGCGAGCGCACTCCTTGCTCACGAATCGCCTGCATCGCATGCTCTTTGGAAATGTATGGCATTTGCGCGTGCAAGAGCACGTCGAGCGAGTCCTGTTCGACTGGATTCTCGGCAATCTGCAATCTATTTGCAATCGTAACGTTCAAGCGTGCGGCAGACGGCACGTCGCACACAACGACCGACAGACTCAACGTCTGCTGATCGTATGTAATTTCTGTAGTATTGCAAGCTTTACCGTCAATTTCGATACGAACGTTCTGCGTGTCTGTCTGCGCAACTCCACGGAACACAATCTCCCAGTTACGCTGTGCCGGAATGGCTTCAGCACAGCCTTCCACCGGGTTGACGGTGAACTGCGTTGCATTGTCCGCATTCTTCCAGTCGAAGCTCATGCACGTATCGGCAACATGAGTTTGGCCATCGCAAGACTCGGCAGATGCAGAGCCGGAAGCAGCAGAAGCCACAGAACCGTCGTCTTCCTTGAGTGTGAACGAACCGTTCGCACCGGGAAACACCAGCACCTGCAGGGACTCCGGATTGCCCAGCTCATTCACCTTATTGCCCTCGCCAAGCTGCTGTAACGGCACAATACCGCCAGCCTTGGCAAACACCGGCATACGGTCGATCGCACGCCACACTTCCAAACGACGACCGGACTTCCCTTCCGAAACGTAACGGCGACCGTCAAAGAAGTCATACCATTCGCCTTGTGGCAGCCATACTTCCGTACTACCAAGCCGCGCAGAATCGTCATTGTCAGAAACGATTGGCGCAACCAGCAGCTCAGTGCCGAAACGGAATTCGTCCGGCACCTCGTACGCCTGCGGATTATTCGGCTCCGCCCAATACATCGGTTCTACCAATGGCATGCCCTCGAACGCGGCACGATAGTTCATGGTGTACAGGTATGGCAGCATCATATGGCGCAGTCGCAGCGAACTCACCATGGAATTGCGCACTTCCGCAGAGAAATTCCACGGTTCCTTGCCCATGAACTGCGAATTGCTGGAATGCAGGCGATTGATCGGGCTGAACGTGCCAAGCTGATACCAGCGGGCTTCCAAATGTTCGTTACGGTACCCACACATGTGACCGCCAATATCGTGACTCCACCATCCGTAGCCGATATTCGACGCGGTAGCAGTGAAATACGGCTGGAACTGCAAGGATTCCCACGTAACAATGGTGTCTCCCGAGAAGCCAACTGGGTAGCGGTGCGAACCCGGGCCGGCATACCGTGAGAAGGTGAGCGGCCAACGGTTATTGCGTTCCGAGCAACTCACGTTACGTTTGGATTGCTCGATATGCATTTCATGTTCATCGCGAGCGCCCGGCTCGGCGCACTTTTCGCATTCGCAGTTTTCCCCTGCGTTGCGTTCGGAAGAAGTCGCGCCACGCCCGGAATCCAGGTAGTGCAAGTGGTTGAGCACCCACAGCGGGTCGAGTCCCGGCTGACGGGTCACGCCGCCCTGCTGCCAGTCGAGCCACCAGAAGTCAACACCTTCGGCTTCCATGCGATGATGCATGTCGAAGTAGGCGCTTACGAAATCCGGATTCGTCAGGTCGAATTCCACCGCCTCTTCGGTTGCGGGATCGATGCCGACGCGCTTGGCCACCGCCGCATAGTCGTCTTCGAACGCGCGCACGCCGTCTCGCGGATGCACGTTCAACGTGGTTTTCAGGCCGCGCTCGTGCAAGTCGTGTAAGAACGCCTCGTGATCGGGGAACAGCTGCTTGTTCCACGAATAGCCGGTCCAACCGGAACCGTATTTCGGATCGACATCGTCCACGCGGTGCCAGTCCATGTCGATCACGGATGTGGTGAATGGAATGCCTTCGCGCTTGAACCGGTCCATGAGCTGCAGGTATTCGTCTTGCGTGTAGCGGTAGTAGCGGCTCCACCAGTTGCCGAGTGCGAAGCGCGGCAGCAGAGGCGTTGGTCCGGTCAGCTTGTAGAAGTCTTGCACCGCTTCGGTGTAGCGGCGGCCATAGCCGAAGAAGTAGAAGTCGGTTTCCTTGTGATCGCGCGGTTTCACCCAAGCCCCCAGCGGATTCGACTTGCCATCCACTTCATGTGCTTCCACGATCACGTTTGCGGCGGAATCGTCGAGCACCGCCCAACCGTCTCGCGAAATCACACCATCGTCCAGAGGAATTTCGCCATTCGCCTCATCGAGCGTGCGCGCGGTGCCTTTGAGATTATGCTTTGGCTCGTCGCCGTAATGCCACGTATTGAACTGGGTGTCGGCCACGCCCTTGACGACCACGCTTAAGCCTTCTTTGCTGAATGGCTTGCCATCGTACGTCACATATAGTGCGGGGGTGTCAACAATGAGCAGTCCGTCGCGATGTGTCACTGTGAATTGCGGATCGGCGCCAAAATCGCGGTTGACCACCATCTGCGTGAGATTGTCTTCAAATTCGCCGGAATCTGACCATTCGAAACGGATCAGCGATTCCGTTAGAAAGCCAATCCTCCAATGCTCCCCCTGCAGGATCGACGCTTCTCGCATATTCGGCCGCGCCTTGCGCACATAGTCGACGAACACCGTGCCGGCTGCGTTATCTAATGCGTTGTTTGCCATGCTACTCCTGCCTTACTTGCTACTGCCCGTCGCAATACCTGCGATGAACTGCTTCTGGAAAATCATATATACAATAATCACTGGAACAATTGCCAACGAAGTTGCTGCGAACAATCCGCCGTAATCGGTGCCATATTGGCCGTTGAAGGCCTTCAAGCCGACAGCGAGCAGCTGCTTGTGTTCGTCAGTAATCATCAAGAATGGCCATAGGTAGTCTTCCCAATTCCACAGGAAGGTGAAGATGGCAAGCGCTGCGATGGTGTTGTGGCTCATTGGCAGAATGATGCTATGGAAAATTCTAGTTTCGGATGCGCCATCGAGTTTTGCCGCTTCAATGAGTTCGTCAGAAATTCCCGAGATGGATTGACGGAACAGAAAGATGCCGAATGCGCTGATCATGCCAGGAAGCACGAGCGAAGTGTAGGTGTCTTGCAGACCCCAGTTGGTAAACATTTCGTATTGCGGAATGATGGTCACGGCCCAAGGAATCATCATGGTACTCATAACGATGCCGAAAAGCAGGTTACGACCACGGAATCGCATTTTAGAGAACACGTAACCAAGCACTGCACTTGTGTAGATTGCAATGCCGGTTTTCAGTACTGCTACAATCAGAGAGTTTGCGAACAATCGCAAAAAATTGAACTTTTCTTGGATGCTCACATAATTGTCAATCGTGGATGGCTTAGGGAATAATCCTCCGGTCACTTTTACGATTTCGCTATTTGGCGCGAATGATGAAATGAACATCCAAACAAATGGAACAATGGTGATGATGGCGACAATGAAGAGCAGAATCGTAAGAATGATGCCGCCAATTTTACGTGATTTCATACCAGTTCCTCCGAATCTCCAGAAACCTTGAACATGACGAGGGTGAGCACACCAGTGAACAGGAAGAGCACAACTGCCTGAGCTGATGCGACGCCGAAGTTGTATTTCTGGAATGCCTGATCAAAGATGAGATAGCTGATGGTGTAGGTTGACGTGCCCGGTCCGCCTTCGGTCATGACGAGAATCTGCACGTATGCCTGCAGGTAGCTGATCAATGACGTGATGACAATGAACAAGGTGGTTGATTTAAGCAGCGGCAGGGTGATTTTGAAGAAAATCTGCACCGAGTTGGCACCGTCGATGGCGGCCGCCTCGTACACGTCTCGAGGAAGATTCATGAGACCGGCCAAATATAGAACGGTCGCGTAGCCGAAATCCTTCCAAATGGTCATGATGATGACTGCCGGCATGGCCCATTTGGTATCGTGCAGCCAGTTAATGTCGAGTCCTGTGATTTTGTCCACCATGCCGAACTGCGGGTCGAACATCCACATCCACACGAAAGAGACTGCCACGAGCGGAGTGATGGTCGGCATGTAGAACAGACCGCGGAGGGTATCTTTGCATTTGACGAGTTTGGCGCTGAGCAGCAGGGCCAAACCGAGACCAAGCACAATGCGGAAGAGTGTAGAAACACCTGCGAATACCGCAGTGTTCCCCATGGAAGTCCAGAAGAGTTTGTCTGTGAGGATCTGTTTGAAGTTGTCGAGCCCAGCCCAATCATAAGTGCCGATCAGAGGATTCCAGTTATGCAGACTGCCCGCGAAGGCTTTAAAAATTGGGTAGGCCAGGAAAATGGCGAAATAGACCACCAAGAAGGCAACGGCCATGTTGCGTAGGGTGAAAATTCTCGATACCAGAGATTCACCATTTTTGTTTTTCATTGAATCTCGCCTCTCTGTGAGTCGATTCGACCGTTTTGTTACGCAATACAGAATGCCGGATCGAAGCGAATAAGAAGATTGAACGTATCTCGTAGATAAAAGGCAGTCGCGGCGCGGAAGAAGAATCGTACCGCGACTGCCCGGATTGGAAAAGGGATCGGAAAGGATATATCGGTATTACTTATGTTCGTCGAAGTAAGCGTACTTGCTTTCCATTGACGTGAAGTCAGAGCTCTTCATGTCGGTATCCATCTGATCCTGGGCCTTCTTGAGAGCTTTATCGATGGACATGCCGTTCTGGAAGACGTTCTGGAAAGCAGTGGTGCCGCTGGATTCAACGGTGGATGGTGCCGGCCCCGGCCAGATCAGTCGGTCTACGCGTGGCTGGATGGCGGTCATGACCGGCTTGGAGAGAATGTCCTTGTCGTTCTGCAGCGAAGTCTTGGCTGGGAAGGAGTTCAATTCGGATACCGCTTCACGAATGTAATCATCGTTGGCAAGCAGGTACTTGATGAAGTCTTGGGCAACGGCCTGCTGTTCCTTGCTTTGGTTTTTGTTGACGCCCGGAGTAGATTCGCCGTTGTAACGGTCGTATGCAAACGGAGTGTCTTCGGAGAAAGTTGGGGTGGCGAACACACCGTAGTCAATATCTGGATACTTTTCTTTCAGCGTGCCTTCCATGTGGCCCCAAGCGTAGATCATCGCAGACTGGCCGTTACCGAAACTTTGGGTGTAATCGTTACCGAAGTCAACAGATCCGACCTTGTACTTGTCATACAAATCCTTGAGGAACTGCATGTTTTCTTTGGTCACATCGTTGTTGTAGTTGGCTTTCTTGCCATCTTCGCTGAAGAGCAGTTCACCCTTCTGATAGTTCAGACCTTGATAGATGGCGCTGTAGGCATCGCCGTTGAAGTTGAAGCCGGCCTGCGTCATCTTGCTGCCGTCGGTCTTGGTGAGCCTTTGGGCGACCTGGATGAATTCGTCCCATGTGGTCGGAATGTCGGCGTCGGTGAGGCCCGCTTCGCTCCACAATGTCTTGTTGTAGTAGATGTTACCGGTGTTGATCACGGAGTCGATGTACTTGACTTTGCCGTTCTCATCTTCATGTACGGATGCGGTGGAGTAGTCGGATTCCAGAGACTTGGTGTCGATATCGTAATCCGCTGCGTATGGACGAATCAACGCATCGTGAGAGTTGTGGATGTTGAAAACAGCCGGACCGTTTTTGCCTTTCAGAGCCAACGGCAGCTTGGTCCAATAATCATCCCATGAAACATTCACCGTTTTGATGGTGACGTTCGGATACGTCTTCGTGTAGGACTCAATCATCTTGTAGACAGGATCCGTGCCCTTGCTGCCCCAGCTCCAGTACTCGAGCTGGATTGGCTTGCCGTCGTTAACGAGATGATTGGGGTCGTAGGTGATGGTGTTGCCGATAACATCAAGCCCTTTGTCGGCTTTCGTATCGGTTGTGCCGGAGGTGGCATTGCTGTTCCCACACGCAGCCAAGCCGACGATGCTCAGGGCCGCTACTGTCACTGCGATACCTTTGTTGATTTTCATATCTCTCCTTACGTCCTCGTAAGCCTTCATCCGCCCCTTGCGGACAAGCAATAGCATACGACAAGGGTTTCATATTGGCAATTCAAGGTTTTTTGAAATGTAACCGGTTTCATTTGAAACCCGTTTCATCTCACCGTTGTGAGCGTGCACATATTGTTTTTCATACGGCGTGTCGTACCGTAACCCTTTTCATTCATCTTTCAACTTTGTCGACATGAGGACGGCAATGATGGTAGGCTGAAATAAACAGTGAAAAACTTTCGGAGGCACCATGAAAGCGAGCATCGGCGATGTGGCACTGAAGGCAGGCGTATCGAACGCTACAGTCTCACGCACTTTCGCACACCCTGAACAGGTGTCAGAGGCAACACGGTTGAAAGTGCAGGCCGCAGCCGATTCGTTGAATTTCAGCGTTTCCAGGTCGGCAGGAATTCTTAAATCCGGTAGAACCTATCGCATAGCATTATTGGTCGGCAGCGGCATCATCGAATGGTTCACCGCCGAAATCATTGCCGGACTTAACGATGTTTTGCGTGACGCCGGGTACGATCTGGTCATCTACCCTATCGAGGGGTCGGAAGCGCGCGACGCATTCTTCGAGGAACTTCCCGTACGCAGCAACGCTGATGCCGTATTCGTTTCCTCATTTGGCATCAGCCCCGACGAAGTCAAACGTCTCGGAACCGCAAAAATTCCGATTATCGGCATCAATACCACCAGCGAAGGATTCGACGCAACTGTCGGTATCAACGACAAAGAAGGCATCAAACTCATCGTTCGACATCTCGCCAAGCTGGGACATCGTAACCTGCTGTATTTATATGAAAGCTTTTCCTCCACATTGGGATTCAGCTCATTTAACCGCATTTCCGGATTCCAAGAAGCCTGCGATATGATTGACGGATTGACCGCCCGCACACTGGCAGTGCAAAAAGGCGACAGCATTCTGGATGCGGCAATTTCCGAAATCATGGCGCAAGACAACCCACCCACCGCATTGTGTTTCCATCAGGACTCACAGGCAATTCCATTGTTCTTCCGCCTTCAACGCAGTGGCCTTTCCATACCTGGAGATATTTCCGTAACCGGATTTGACGACAGCACCTTCGCTAAGGAGGCTGAGCTAACCACCGTTCGACAGCGCCCATACGACATGGCCGTCGATGCGGCACAAAAGGCTCTGGCGCTAATCGAAGGACAACCCATCGAGGAACCATTCGAGACGTTCCCCGTTCAGCTGCAAGTACGCGGATCAACCGCCAAGCCACGCGCCACCCCTCTGCTGTAGGCCGCAGCATGTAATCGCACGAGATCGCTTCGCGTAATATCCCCATTCCAGCCTGGCCGCATCTGCGTTATGTATGGCAGATTTTGCTTTTTGACCTGAGACATCTCGCTTATATATGGCGCGTCGCTTGCGAAAACAGCCACTTCGGGGGTATATTTTTGAGGTTTTCACCGCATGCGTCTGACATATATAAGAAAGATACCTCCGGTCAGACCTCCGAATCTGCCATATATAAGCGAAATATGGGCAAAATGCAGGCGAGGCACGCTCCATAACAAAACAACGCATGTAAAGACGAACGAGGCTCAATTATTAATTGCTGATTGGTTTTGCAGTAAATCAATCTTTTCATTAAGTTTTTCTACAGAAGAAAAGGCCACGGTATATTTGGTAAATCCATCTTTTTCCTGAGGATTTCTCCATATGTCTTCTGAAGTAATACCACTTTGTTTAGCGTATTGATTCAATTTTGCAATCAGCGAGACAAAGTTTTCATCATCAGTATTCAAGGTACGATTTTTATCATTGAATAACTGTCTATAGGGCACATCGAGACGCTGAATGATGTCTCGAACCACGCCAATATTGGCATCGTCAATACCTTGTTCGTCAAGCGCTCGATTAATCATTCTTACGCATAGATTCGATTTGAGTCCGAATTCCGACAATTCCTTTACTCCATGCAGTCGTTCATCCTTGGTGGCCAGTTCGTCGAACAATTCGACGCCATCCTTGTCTACAGTATTGCCGGAATAATTCATCCACGCCTTTGCCGCTTTCAAAAGATAATCGAAGTCCGCATCTTGAATATAAACAGACATATTCTCGGCTATCTTCTGCAGCACAGGTTCAAGACGAGTATCTTTATCAGCGATAATCCTACATGCCTCATTCGGTCCAAGAAGATTCGGCGATAAGTAAGTAATAAATTTTGCAGATCGCAGCATCCACGTTCGACGTGCTTCCCAACAAATATCAGGAATCATTCCAAAGGCAGTTTCAGTGTCGCCAATAATCGATTTATCATCCAACAATCGCGCATAGACATCGGGCTCACGTTTAAGATCGAATACTTTGGAATCACCCACTTTAATATCGGAAACCTGCTCATCCGAAAGTGGTGATTCGAGCTGCAACGAACGAACCAGTGATTCCTTTTTCTTTGCATCACAAACACTAAGCGGAAGATTCAGCAGTCTGATCGCAAGATTCCCTCCGTCAAATTCCAGTTCTTCCTTAGCAGGTTCAAAGAAAGAATGCAACCCTAGCCACTCACCGCACGCATCCGACGCCTCAACATCTTCCACAAGCTCAAACACGGTCTGTAGATTCATCGGAGTAAACCGAATCGCATCATTTCGCAGCAACTCATTGACGCAAGAAGCACTGATTCGCTCCCGCGTTTCGGTATTAATTCCCGAAGAGAGTCTGCCCTCTAATTCGTCCGGCTCAAAATAAAGAATTCGAGCAGTATGCGAATGCTTCTTGATTATTCCGCTAACGACTTGCTCAAGTTCCACCCATTTATCTTCTGATTCGCGAGTGTCAAATATCGAGTGGACGGAGTCGCCCAACACCGCAACAATAGCTGAATCGACATCCGAGGCAACAGTCCCATCAACGAAGTCGAGCGCATATTCAGATTCCTTCAGGAAGTCAAGATACTTGTCGACATTCTTAATGACGTATTGGTAGACGGGGGTGGAAATGCTTCTGATCTGGTTCAGAGCGAGCATTTCATGCTTTGCAAACGTGCCTTGCAAATCGTTAATCGCACAAAGAAGATTGCTTCTGGTGAAATCATACCCATCATGTTCAACGAGGAGTCTGCGCAATGGTTCACTTAAGCAAGACAACTCCGGGGCAGAATAGCGCGAGTCAAGCAGCACCTTATCGAGTTGCTTTGCCACTTCTTCATCTAAAGAATCATCGCTGAATACGGGAATGAATTCCCAATGTTGTTGAATGAAATTATTGAAGGCATCGGAAACTTCGTATTGAACATTTTTATTCAAATGACGCAGTACAACGTCTAGGAAATCACACAAAGTTGTAGTGTCAGCTAACGTAGCAACATCGTCCGCCAAGAACTCCAGTATCTCCGAGCATGTGTCTGCCGCAAGCAGTTCAAGAACTTCAGCTGTTTTGTTTTCCTCATTGCTGAGAAACGCAAGCAAGAAATCCTTTGCCACACCCTTCAAGTTGGATAGATACGAAATAACCATATGTAGCGTCTTTTTATCTTCATTCGCTTTTGATCTCATCAGATAGTTGAGAATGCTGATATTCAGCATCCACGCCTGCCCGAAGAGAGAACTATCCCGATGTCGCACACGTTTTAGCACATTCTGCACATCCGCATCGTTGAGATGGAAAGAGAAATCAGATTTATTTTCGTCAATATTGTGTATTACAAAATTTAGGGCATTCCTCGACATGCCTTCATCTGAATAAATCGTGGAATACAGCTTGTAATCTTGAGCGATCCAACCTCCAGCAATCAAACGTGACAGCAACGTGCCTTGTTCTTGTAGGCTATCTTGGATGTATTGGGACAATGTTTGGCGGACTGAATCGCCGGGCATGTCGGAACCCTCGAAGTCTATCTTGCAAGCTTCATCATTCAGAAGATATTTCCAATCACCTGTTCTCAGATTTTCAATGCGGTTTTCAATTTTACAGATTCTCTGATTGACAGCATTCAATGTCAGCTGACTGATGTCAATTGTCGTGTCAAGATATTTTTCAAGAGCTTGTTTTGTAGGTGTTACTTCAATCGAATGCCAACCAGATTCGCCATAGCAAGAAGCGGTAATCCTAATTGTAGAATCCTTCCGCTTTGCTGAAAGCTCTTCCCAGGTGCGTGCTTCGCTCAATTTAGAGCCGCTATGTCCAGAGATATTAATGTCATCATCATCGACTTCTCCGCCGCCGAGTTCTGCAATCCACGCTTTCGTCCGCTGCACCAACTGGGAGGCAATTCTACCCGCCTCCATAGAGTCTAAAGCCATTTCCAAATCTTTTTGCGCGCCTTTGCGCCGTTGGGATAGCCTATAAATGCTACCTGTGGAAATGCTCCGTGCAGTCGAATATATTTTATCGATCTTGCTGTTGCCTTCTCGCATCTTTTCCGCATCTGCAAGATAACAGTTTTTGTAAATCAAAAATGCGAGAAGATGCGCGGCGGATAGTCCAAGAGCATTCTCCTCATCTTTCTTCTCATCCAGGTTAACATGCAGTCTTCTGCTGTACATGATGAAATCGTTGCGGATCGTTATCCAAGTACGCTGGTCTGGAATAAAACCGGCGACGTCTTCAAGTAGATCTCCGACTTTGTCTATTCGAGTGATTTCATCGCCTAGAACGTTTCGTGCCGTTTGATGAGAATTATTTGAACTGACAAACGGAACTACTGAAATAATAAGATCGAAGAATTTCGCACGAGAGAAAGCTCCTATTCGCCTTTCTTCACTTAACGTTTCTTCCGAGGCCTTGATACATTGATCATCAAACACAGCGTCACTTATTGCATAAATAAAACGGATAGTTCTTCCATCTCGACGAGATCTTTCCCCAGTAATAACTGGATCGTCATTCAGAATCTGATTTAATTCACGTAATGAATCGAAGATTTCAGGGCTTTTAAATCGGTCGAGATCTTCGAAAATCACGGTTTCGATCTTTGATTTTTCGAATAGGTATACAATTTCGTCAAGATACTGGTCAAAGTATGAGTCAACTCCCTGATCCAATTTCAACGAGGCACCGCTCACGTTAACTTGTCCGATTTTCAAATTGCTTTTTAGAAGATAAGAACAAATCATCCATGATGCCGCGAAAAGAAGCACTAGCAAGACTACATAGCCTAGCAAAAATTTCTCTGATGGACTTATCGCCCATTTATCGATAAACGGCAAGGAAGACAACAGCGATTGCCCGAATTTACCTAAATCATCACCGAAAAACGTCCCCAACAACATCGTCAGGAATACACTCGTCAGCAAGGAAAACCCTATCTTCTCCCATTTGCCCTTCTCATGAATCCGATGAAATCTAGAGAGCGGGACATCTTTCGGATCGACACCGTACAACAGTTGCTTCACAATCTCCCGCTGAATCCGATTCGTCTGAGCGTCTGTCGGAAAACCATCTGTATGCTCCTCAGAGCCATGCCCATCTTTACTATCATCAGATCGCCTTTTAGCATTACTGCAACAGGATGCCAGCGGAGCAAGCGAAATGTTCTTTGTGCTACACGGTTTTACCCCTTCAAAGTCTTCGACCACTTTCTCGAGGATGCTGCTCTTTCCCGAACCATATGTGCCAGATATCGCTATATTTCTTAGCTTGCCCTTCTTATCACTTTCTATGGCACTTTTGAGAGCATCCACATATTCACTATGATGTTCCGCCTGATATTCCGGATACAGCGGATTCAGTTCAAGAGCGTCCTGCTGTTCTGAGACATTCTTCACTTCTTGAGAATCCGTCATATCAGTGACACCTTTAACTTCGCACTCCTCCATGACCGATCCCTCTTTCTCCAAACCAGCCTCATTGCTCCGCTCGACATTCCACGACAGATCATACACCCTGGATTAGCAACGGTGTTTTGGACAGGTCCTTAGAGGACGAGTCCCTGTTTGGTGAATTCCTTCGGACTCCGGTATCCGAGGGTGGAGTGGAGCCGCTGGTCGTCGGAACACCACACGTAGCCGTTGAGGTCATGCCTCGGCTGCTCGATCGTGGTGTGGTGGTTCCGGTACACGAGCTCCTTCTTCAGCGGCCTGTCCGCCGACGCGGACATAGGTAAGATCGCTCGCCAGATGCACGTGCGGGGCGTAGCCGTCGAACTCGCGGCCCAGCAGGTTCGCGAGCTTCGCCTCGTTGACCCGCGTCCCGTGCGGTTTGAATCGTCTGCGCGTGTACGCGCTCGTCATGCCCTGTTCGCGCATGATGCCGCCGATGCGCCTCCTGGACGCGGTGACGCCCTTCCTTTCCAAGGCGGCCTTGATCTTCCTGGCGCCGTAGCGTTCGCGGCTGTCGCGCCGGACCGCGCGCACGTCGCCGGCAATCGGATCCACACGCTCCGTCCCGGGACGCCCGGTCATCCAGTAACAGGTGGAGCGGGGACGCCCAGCATCCCGCATCGCGACGATATCGGGCGGCGTTGGCCCGTATCACGCCTGCCTTCGTGCGAATACCGGCGCCGCTTGTCCTGAAACGTCCGCCTCCATCTCCAACCGCCGGTCGCGGATGTCTTGGACCCAGCGCCGCGGGGTCGATCGCGCGATGTCGTACTCGGCCCCGATCTCCCGGGATGGCTTGCCGCTCTCGCACGACTGCACGATCTGCCGTTTGAACGCCCCGTCGTGGTGGCGGGGATGTTTCGGGCCGGCCATCGTCGACCTCCAATCCCACGTCATTCGTCCCTCATTGGACTGTCTAACACATTGTAGCCAATCCACGCACGACGTGATGCACCTCGACGGCATCCACCTGCACCACGACGCGGTCGTGCTCATCGCGGTCTCCGGCGGCTACGTAGTCGGATGGCACGTGGCGAGGAGTGAGACGTGCTCGGCCTGGTCGTCGCTGCTGTCCAGGTCGCGCCACCACATCGTCGCGCGTCTCGGACGTCAGAACGGCCGCCGAGTGGATGGCATCGTACAACCAGTGAGAGCGGAACTTAGCCGGATTCCTCAACCAGAAGAGCCGTTGGGAGGACGACATCATCGCGGACCAGCACATGCGCCTGACCAAGACCCGCCGGATGGTGCACAGACGGATCAGGGATGGGCAGCCATTCACGTTCCTCGACCCGCCGGACGGGTGCGCGGAGCCGATCCCGTCCTCGAGCAAACTCATCGAGTCGTGGAGCGCGCGCATCCGAGACATGCTGCGCCACCACCGCGTCCTGTCCCTAGCGCGGCGGATCAAGGCGATCTGCTAGTGGTGCCACCAGCGCATTGAGGACCCGGAGACGGAATGCAGCAAGATTCCTCCACTATGTCCGATCAGAACTAAATATCGAGATTGCCAGCGTCTCCCCGCTTCATTTGTTCTTGAGCTATGTTACCATTTTTCTGATTTAGTCTACAGTATTGTCCCAGCAGCTCGAAAGGACGTCGCATTCTCCAATGTCTCATATGTCGCCACATCCAGTTATCCTTAACTAAGCAAGGAGGAACCATGGAAACCATGCCTGAAGCTCACATCGACAAATCTGAGATGTCTTCGACGGAAGCCGCTGAATTTTTGCATGTGACTCGCCGCAGTGTCGCACGTTTTGCCACGGAAGGGAAACTCGCATCACACAAAAAAGGTAATAAGCTTTTCTTCAAAAGGAGTGATGTGGAAGATTTTGCTCTCAAGCGCGGAATAATTCAACCGCTTGAGACTGAGCCACAGTCTCGCATACTTACAGTTGCTCAGTTAATCTCGACAGTCAAAGAAGAAGTCGACACTTTAAAAGAGGAAATCAGCGCCAAGCAACAGCTTCTGACAGAGAGAGAAAAATTCCTGTCAGACCTTCAGTACGCAGAACGACGCTAACGGACTGACAAAATAAAACAAGATGCCAACGTCAACGTTCTAAATCATCGCTGGCATCTTCTTTATCGAAAGGAGGAGCAATAATGAAGGATCTGATCGTTATCATGATTCTCACAATTGTGATTATCTCTACCCTTTAAAAGGTAGTATAACACTTATTATTTCCTTATTTGTAAAAGATAGGTAACAGCATGTGATTCGCATATCCTGATTTTAAGCTTAGTTTCGGATATGCGAATCACATGCTATGCATAACACAACCAAGGAAAAGTATGCCCATTACAGAGTTAAGCAAGTTCGGAACAAGTCAGTCTTAACCACCAGCACATTTTCTCATTATACTACTGGTAGTCGCTATTGATGCGCAAGGAATATCGCAGCGACCATTCGACGGAAAAACATAGCCCCACTAGAACACAGGCAGACGGGCACACTGATTTCAGCTGGGTAGTGCCCAAAAGCGTGCAAGTCCGTGGTGATCGGACATATGCAAACTCAGACGTGAACCATAAAATTAACAAAACAATCGGTAGTGTTTGTGGTTATAGGTCAGAGTCCTCCAGAAAAATTTGTCCTTTTCACTTCCGTTTAATGCATCAAATCGGTAGGATGATACAATCTTTCTTCTTACGCAGCTATTTCGACCACAGCACCGCCCACCTGAATTCGTCTGGGACATTCATGGCGCATTCGCGTGACCTTCATGTAGTTTTCGCGTCTACACAACCTACCGCAACGCCGATTTTCCGGACTTGTGCAGACAGCAAAACTGAATGTACTTTTTTATGCGGTTGCATGTACTTTTATTCACGATAAAGTTGGGCAGTGTCCAGTTTGCGGAGGTCGTTCTTCTTTTACAGAAAGACGACCTTCGTGCTTTATTGAAACCCTCACGAGTAAACAGACACAACACGATGGACTTCTATCACATTCGAAAAACAAATCACGCTTCTCAATTCACGCTTTTACGAGCATCCTCAAGAAATGGAAGGTAAACCTCAGTAAATTGGGAAACAGTCATTATTTTAACCCAACTATAACGAGACTCGGAAGCGCTGATTCCTTTATGCAATTTAAATTCACGAACTGAATCTTGTATATGCATAAGCAAAGGATTTGGTCCAACAGAAACCATACAATCCTTCTGGCGTTGCACCCTTTCATCCCGGACAACAACAATCACGCCAAAATGTCGACCAAGAACTTCGGCACTTATCACCCCATCGCACTCCAGCATATAAGCAGAATCATTCAGTTTTCTTTCTATTTCCTGAGCCTGCTTCTGTTTAATTGTATAAACGCCAGTTTTTTGATCATAAGCAACGATGTTACCGTTTTTATATTCAACAAAACAGAAAAAATTATCACTGATATTTGATTTGCTTAGACCGTCACATGATGAGGGCCGTAGTATTTCATGCTGTTCACCGTCAACTGATTCGTTCTGTCCATCACACGATGGAGAAGACGACACAGTATGGTTTTCACGGAATGTCTCCGCATATAAGTCGAAGTTGATTTGCCGTACATCTTTCTCTACAAGCGATTCTCCCCTGCTCTTGTCGAAGGACAACCGAGCAATCGTTTCAACGGGATCGCCAAATTCATCTTGCTTATCTGGATCAGTCTCCAAGAACCTATCCATCTGCATCTTCAGGAAAGAAAGACATTCATCTGGCGTCAGCATTTTGCTTCACCCTTTCATATCCTTCTCAGCGACCGCTTTCTGAAGCGTCAAGAATGGACGAGCCATTCTATCGAAAGTATCAGCAATACCTGCATCGTCAAGTTGAACAAATGTCGAAGAGCCATCATCCTGCGACTCAGCAGTGTAAACCGACGTCTGATCCAAATAGTCGAGAATGTACGCATAGTCCACCAAGGCTTGCAAGAAGTACGGGCTGTGCGTAGTAATGAGCATTTTCACATTCAGTGTTTTGGCCGTAAGCACCAATGCGTGCGCGTACGTGACCTGCCATTCAGGATGCAAGTGGATCTCCGGTTCATCCAGAACGAGTATGTCATCATCTGAAACGATTCCATTCTCGATAAGGAAACGGATAATAGCAAATGCTTTCACCCCCATAGAAGCATTGCCGGCCTGAATCGGATTTTTTACTTTCTCGTCAGTATTGATTACCAAGCCAGACGGAGATGGCGCGAGAACAGCGTGAAACGCATTATCGAACACCGACAATACTTCCTGCATTTTTTCTTGCGCGACTACCGACCCAGCCAAATCGTCATATATATCCGACCGAAGATCTTCCATTCGATTAAGCATCGCCTCGATAAGTTCATCTCTGTATTTAGGCCCCCATGACGAGGATAGCCTTCTTCTGTGCGCAACTGAGATGTTATCGATCAGAGAAGGATCATCAAGGATGTAGATATTTCGTCTTTCGTTCGTTGCAGGGAGACTTGAAACGCATCTATTGTCAATGAATTTGACTTCTCTTCTGTTCTGATCATCTGAAAATACGATCTCGGACTCATCACCTGAAGAAGGAAACAGTCCCTTAATCTGTTCCCCAAATTGGGTTTCAAATGTTCTTTGCGTAATTATTTGAGCATTCTGTTCATCCGAAACGCTGAGCAATTCTGCAATACGCTGACGAATGACAATATATTTCTCATCCTCGCCAAAATGCTTAGCGGCAGAGCTAATTGTCTCCAAATCATCCCATCTAAGCCATCTCTCTTGCGAAAGTGATTCTTTTTTGCACTCGTCATCATCTTGTGTAGCAATGTTTAAGAAACCCGCAGAAACGTCCTCTTCGCTCCTTTCCGAACCATATTGAACCTCTTGAACTATTTTTTCGGCAAGCACCCTCATAGTTCGGCTACTCACCGTTTCCTCCAAAAACACACCGGTAGAGGAACGTGAATCTTTTATCGCAATAGGAGCCATCTGAGACATCGCCCGAAAAACGGACCGCACTAGCCTATCGCGCACATTGGAATCATAATTATGGAACGGTGACAGCAGGGAATATAACGCCTTCCCCAAAGTGCTCTTGCCGGTATTATTGGCAGCTGCAATCACTGTTATTCCATCAATGGCAATGTCGGCATGCCGAACCTTACCTATGTTCCGGATTTCAAGTCGCATATTGCCTCCACTTATAATTACACTTTTCTACTCATGATAGTGCACACTTCTGCTACACAAAGACTTCATTTTTATGCTACTCACGACGAATCTAAATCTAATTTCTCCAGTTCTAACTCATCTACCTCAGAACTACGATTGCTAGAATGCGATAATGTCCAGATTCTTACGCACTTTGAGGATAACGTCCGATTTCTTGCGCACTTTGGATTTTCAGGCCTGACGTGAAAGGCATGGCCACGCTGCGACCCAGGAACAGGAACGCCAGCCAGACCAACAAACCTGCGCCGCGGCGAAGCCGGAATGCCGGGGACGGCAACGATGACGCGGAGGCGTTGCGCCGCAGGGTCGAGGAACCGGAGCCGAGGAACGCGTTGATGCGGGAGGTGGTGGAGGTACGCAGAAAAGACCTGGGCGCCGACCCGCGGCGCCTGTCGAACAGGGAGAAGATATTGCCGTCCGACCGTCTGCACCCGACGTATTCACTCAACTCGATGCGAATCAGCATCCTTCGAGAAGACAACGCGGGCAAGCATTCCCGCAACCCAAACCTCCTTCCGAATTTTTGGCAAAACGCCTGCATTGGTAAGTGCACGTTGAAATCGCAATCGCAAGAGGATCAATATCAATGGCTGTTCCACCGTGGTCCGAATTCATCAAGAAGATTTCTGACAGGCAACAGCACATTTCACCAAGAAAAAATACCAATCAGAGGGTAGCCCTTCCACGCGGGATATCATCCGACACATGCGTTCCAACAATTTCGATCAAACAGATGTCGGGCAGTTTTACATGGCATTTATCAAAGATTTTTTGTTTTCTGCCGCTCCGCACTCAAAGAATTCAACCAGAAAATACCGATCGCTTTTACAGCCGCATCAATTAAATGCCTGCAAAAATCCATTCAATACGTTGCTGCCAGCAACACCTCGGAAAGCAAAGTAAAAATTGTGGCCAATATATTCGGAGGCATCGCCAAGCAATGCAACCGCATTAAAACTTGGTTCGATTAAGGTTCGATAAATCTACCTCGTCATTTTTGCTTATGGCGAGGCAAAATGCATCCTTCCCACATGGCTTTGCTGCTTTTTGTATCTTTTGTTGTTATCCGTTGCCACTTGTCGGCATCGGCACGGCATGTCAGTATCATGTGCGTATGCGACTTCTCGGCAATATTTTGTGGCTGATTTTGGGTGGTCTGTTTCTGGCTGCGAGCTGGGCCGTTATAGGGCTGGTGCTGTGCGTCACCATCATCGGCATTCCATTGGGAGTGCAGGCGTTCAAGATGGCGGGACTCACGCTGACCCCGTTCGGCAAAACCGTGGAGTATGGCGGAGGTGTGGGATCGGTGCTGGCCAATATCGTATGGTTTGCGTTGGCTGGCATATGGATGGCGATTGGCTACATACTTGCTGGCCTGCTGAACTGCGTCACCATCATTGGCATTCCGTTCGGCATTCAATCGTTCAAGATGGCCAAATTAGCGCTATGGCCGTTCGGCTCGCAAATCCGCAGCTTGTAAATCACTTCAGATCACTTCACCCAACATAGACGGCCATCGACTACCGTCTTGCATATAAGTATCGAGGAGCTACGGTAACAGGCCATGACCACTGCGCTCCAAGCAACGAAACACGTCTCATTTCGCTTATGGCAGCTCCAGAGCGGTAAGGCTCAAAAAACTGAACAATCGAACATTACCTACCCAAATGATTGCTAATGCCAACCGTCTTGTGGACAAGTTAAAGAATACTTGCGATAGCGGCTTCTCTAACTGTAAGTTATCTAGAAGAAGACATCCGTACCCCGTCGAATATGGTTATTTACGCAGCTTGCTTGCCGCGAAAATAAACAATGGCAGCGAGGCGAACGCGTAGTTCTCGCACTGGATATACAGGTACATGATCAGGACAAGCCAGCAGATAACAGTCTTGTTCCAAACACCATGCCCGGCGGCTGTCGTATCGAAGACGCGCGTCACGGAAACTATGGAAGCGATGACCAGCAGAACCAGGCCGACCAATCCGTATTCGGCGACGACGCTGGTATACGCACACATCGTCCATACGGTGTCTGCATTCACGCTAGTCGCGAATTCCACCGCAGCACTTCCATTCATGCCCAGGCCATTCAACAATCGTTCCGCATGCTTCGCACCGGCCCATACCGCGTTGATGATGTTGCCGGAGCCATATCCGGTAAGCACCGTCCACGGATGGGCGAGCAGTCCGCATATCGGGTCAAGACTCTGGTAGATTCGCACGAAGAACGATCCGGGTGCCGGCTTGCATCATCACAGAGCCAATCGCATACACAACGATGAGGTTGCGCAACCGCTTGGCAATAGATACGGTCGCGCCCACGCATAAGCCACATAAGCGGCAGCAATACGCCGAACAGATGCATGCCGATATAGCTGGGCTCCGCGAACAGGAACTGCGGGCGACCACCGCCCCACACCGAGCTTTCATTGATGTACTGCCGGTACATGAGGTGCGCGAAATAGTCGGTCAACGGCTTGATATGCAGATGGATGGCTAGCCATTGCACCACGCCCACGCCGAAGGAGAACCAGTAAGAAGCGATGAGAATCCGCAATGGAGTACGCCATGGAATGCATTTGATGCCGAACGCAATGGCGATCGCACCTAAAGTGGCGAGCACGCCCAATAATCCGGTGATACTCATGAACGCGGCGTTGAGATGGATGCCGAATTTCAGCCATCCCGGGATGGACAGGATTATGCAGGCCACCGGCAGGAGGAACATTGGCAGGTATCGGTTGGCTGCGATGCGCAGTTGATGCCAATTGCATAGGCAGTACACGGCGAACAGCGCGTACAAGCCGAGCGTGGTGCCGTCCACCGGAAGAAAAGCGATGGCCAGCAGCAGCCAAATGACGTTGCGTTCCTGCGTTGTCAGAAATTGCAGGAACGGTCGGTATTGCGGCCGGCCATGATGGCTGCCCGCGTCGATGGTGTCGTTTCCCATCGAGTTAGGGGAAATGCGGAACAAAAATCAGTTCATATCACGCCATCAAACAGACAGAAGAAGCACCAGCCGCGTCAGCCGAACCATCCGAATCACAACCCGCACCACCCACCCAACGCCAGCCGCTCCCGCCATCCCTCAGTCCGCACCTCAATCGCCTCCATCAGCTCCATCATGGGATGTGCCAAGCGCCGACTCTTCCGCTACATTTCCGGACGTTTTATGAGAGAGTCCGCATGACAGTTGAGAACAGCACTAGTGCAAACATGGTAGATTCGCGCAGTTTTCCGCTACATGGCGAAATGAGGGTCAATTTTTGCCCCAGGTACAGGCTGCTTTCACTTCTAGCAGTTCTACGATGCCGCCATAAAGCTTGCTTGTTATAGACATGACAAGACATATACACGTGTATTGCATTAGATATATCAAGAAATATACATATACCCGCTGTAGCGTATCATCAACCTAGTTTTATTCGTTTTAGAAAACCCTTGAGTGCGATAGCATATAGCAAGACGAAACCGATACTTGAGATGAGGTGAAGCGATGGTGGAAGAGCAAATCGATTGGAGGAAGACGGTCGAGGCCATTCTTGAGAACGCCAACCGTCCTTTCGTTCCGATCAGCAAGTCCTTCATCCAGCAGCCTCGCGGAAGCAAGGAGCGCAGCAGCGTGCTGTCCCAGTTCGTGACAAACGGAGATCTCAGGGGCTTGAAGGCCTATTTACTGATCGCGGCATCCGCAAGCAGCCCCGACACGGATAACGAATGGTACACATCGCTGCCCCTGCAAACATGGGCTCGTGCCTTTGGATGCTCAGAAACAGCCGGTAGCGTGGCGACCGCAAAGGCTGCCGCCACAAGGATTCTCTTGCGACTTCAACAACGTGGCCTGATCGAGAAATCCCGTTGTGGCAAAGAGCGCAAAATCAAGATCAAGCTACTCGCGCAGGACGGCTCGGGCGAGGAATACCAGCGACCAGCAAGCCGGTACATACGACTGTCCCACGATTTTTGGAAGAGCCGCTTCGATGAGGACATCAGCCTGCCCGCCTTGGCGATGTTCCTCGTCGTCCTTGGCGAACGAACACCATGCGAGCTTCCAACAGAACACATGCCGGAATGGTACGGATGGTCCGCAGACACCGCCGAGCGCGGCTTGCGCGAACTGCAGCGCATTGGCCTGATCCGCAAGGAACAACACCTCAAGGACGCCCCGCTGAGCCCAACGGGAATCACCACGGTGAACGAATATTATGTCTGCCCGCCATTTGACAAACAAACATTAGATTCGAGACGGCACACGCACGAGACGAAAGGAGGAGAAGCATGAGTGAACTGATCGCATGGGGCGACGAAAGCGTACAGACCCAAGGCGGCGTCATCCCCACCTACTACATGGGAGCTTGCATCTGCGGACTTGGAGAGCGCGATATCCGCAGCCAGCTGCTTTCCGCGACCAAGCGAAAAGTCTCCAAGTTGCATTGGCGTGACATGACGCTTTCGGAGAAACGCAGATCCATACCAGTCATCGAGGCATTGTCACTGCCCCATATCGTCATAGCCGCTACGCCCTTGGATGGCACGGTCACCTCCGAACGCGCCCGACGTAAATGCCTCGAACTCTTGCTGCCCACGCTGGAGAAAGAATACGGGGTTTCGCGTCTCGTTCTAGAATCACGCGAAACCAGCCAAGACGACAGGGACCTCGTGTTCGTCCGTGGATTGCGGAGCAGGCGTTTCATCAGCCAACTCCGCGTGGACTTCGCCCCGGGCTTTTCCGACGCTCGGCTGTGGATAGCAGACCAAGCGCTTGGAGCCATCGGCGATGCGCAACGCGGCCGCCAAGACTTCTCCTCATTCCTCAAAACCCTGGACATGCGCGAACTGGATTTGCACCATCTCGCGTAAAGTCACGCCGCAATTTAGCCTGTGGAGACATCACACTAAGGCCGTCAGCCGAATGGTATATACTTACCGGTAAGCCAACCTCTGAGGAGGAAATGGAAGTAGGAGCCGGATTCCCTGTGCATCATGGGGGCCGGCTCCCGCGTTATGCGACATAACCGCATAGCGACTACGGGTTAAGGGTCAAAAAGTAGTGTTAAGTAAAGAACCGTGGGTCTTATTCGGGTGTGTTGTTGACGTGTTCGACATCAGAAGATCGCTGTCAAGGAAGGGCAACCCGTACGACAACGCCGTGGTCGAATCCACCAACAGGCTCCTGAAGAAGGAGCTCATATACCGGAACCACTACACCAGCCTGGAACAACTACGCTCCGACCTCAACGACTATGTGTGGTGGTTCAACAACCAAAGACTCCACTCCACCCTCGGATACCGGAGTCCGAAGGAATTCACCGAACAGGGACTCGTCCTCTAAGAACCTGTCCAACACACCGTTGCCAGTCCACTGCCCTCGAAGCCGCATTCCTCCACGAGCCGTTCGTGTACGCGCCGGGCGGTGTGCCGCTGTTTGCGTGGCATGCGCCGGTCGGCCTCGAGCCATTCGTCGGCCTTGCGCGCGTACCTGCCCACGACCAGCGACCGGCTTCCTTCCCTCCCCGCCGCGGGAACCGGGGAATAGTCGCGGGAAGCGTATTTGACCACGGTCGTCCGCGAGACCCCCAGTTCCCTTGCTATCTGGGCATGCGTCAGGCCTTTCGTCTCGAGCTGCCTGATACTCTGTTGAATACGCACCGGTGTCGTCATTCCTTTCCTCCCGAGGACCATGTGTTGGTTGTTAGCACTCGGGAATCTATCAGGAACCGTACGGCACCGGCGCTTCTCTTCCGCCGATGCCGTTTCCAGCCGCCGACCGTGTCCGATATGAACGCTCACACCGTTCAGATTTGGTGGTGACGCCGTACACGTTTATTTGACCATAAACAGCCACTCGCGATTATGCGGATCCTCGGCATCCTGCTGGCGATCTACGCGGCCTGCACCCTGCTCGGCTTCATCCGCCAGGCACTATTCGCTGTCACCATCGGCCGGCAGCATGGACATTGTTCAATCTGCTATGGAATAAAAGCCACCATTATTCTTCCATTCGATTAGCCAATAGCCCAAGAAAAGTAATGCATTACCTTTAAAAGGAATTAGGAATGCACAAGCACTGAGCACCTTTTATAAAAATTATAATTGCATAAGCTTTACACCAAATCTCTCAATTTCATTCGCAAATTCAGCACAATATTTGCTGGACAGCAATTTGTTCGGAGTGTAGCCACTAAGATCAATGTTGTTAATCCATTCAATCCCCCAATACTTCCCAATTTCTTGTTCCTTAAGCGTAGCCGTAAGAATCACTTGATTTTCAAGATCTTTAAAGAGCGGAAGCATCTTTTCTTCACGCCCAGTCGAAAGTTCTTCAGCTCTAAATGAATCCACAAGAATAGGCAATTGATGGTGCAAACAGTCTACCAAAGCATACATTCTGGCCATCAAGAATTCTGTAGCTTCGCTACCGCTGTAGGGTTTCCCTTCTGTTGTGAATAAATCAGAGTAATCAGGAGACCCATCATTATTTCCAAGTTTCCTATGTATTTTATTCATCTTCGCGACAATTTTATCTTTTAGATTTTTCCTATCTACCTTATTTTTCGCGCTAATCTGCTTGTCTGTTTTGATTATGCGATCGACGTTCGAAAGCTCATCGGCAATTAACGTCAGTTCCTTATCGATATCCTCTAAACTTATATAATCTTCTCTATATACGAAAATATCTTCCAGAGTAATATTACGAGAATCAGTTATCTTATTAAAGCGAGTTTGCTTTTCCCGAATTTCTAGATCAAGTTCCTTTGCTATATTCTCTTGTTCACTAATTCGTTCTTTCAGAGAATTAATAATCTGACTTCTCATGTCACTTGTAGTTATATCGAATATAAATTTAGAACCATTCATTCGATATCCGATTTCACGCGATCCACAGACGAGACATTCGAGCGAATCGACATCAAGACTGTTATTAAGTGACCGCAATTGACAAAGAACCCCTTCATTTTTCACCTTGCGAGTCAGAAATCGGTTTTTCTGTTTTTTTAATTCAGTAATTTCATCCCCTAGTTTTTCGAGCTCCGCAATCAACCTATCGGTTTCTTCACGATCCGCAGTTGGACTAATGGCAGTAAGCGCCGAGCCCATTTTGCTGAGTTTTTTTGACTTCTTGGATAATTCTTTTTTACGAGTCTCTAGCTTCTGTTTTTTATTCTTTATTTCAGTCAATTCCCCATCATTGAGAGTTTTGCCTACAAGACCAGCCTGAGCATATATCATTTCCATGAAATCATCTTTTTTGTAACGCCCTCCATAAATTCGTGCGGTATTACGCTTAGCCTGAGGCATAAAAGCCATTTGCTCAAATAAATCAGTTGAGACAATATGCACTTTGCCATCTTTGATAATTCGAGGGAGTTCAAAAATATGATTGCTCCAATAACGATCAAAATCATGAACTGATTCGATTGGCGTGACGGTATCTCCTTCTTTTATTATGAAAGTATTCCCACTACGCAAAATCGACAGGGACCGGTTCCCGTTAATCTCTAAATCGATTAGAAAAACATAATCCTCAGCAGGAAAGCTTGCAGGAAACATTGGGGCAGAACCAAGTGCATACATCATCGCTTGCATAATAAGAGTTTTCCCGACATGATTTTCACTGCTAGAAATGATGTTAAGCCCATTCGTAAAACCGGATTGAATATAGGCTTCCGAACTATTACCAAAAGCTATTTGTTTTATTGTAATCATACCTTCAGATGATCCTTAATATTCGCAATAAAATAGAGTACAGACTGCTTATTTAACTGCTGACATGCCAGCACCTTTTTCTCATCAAGTCTATCAAAAATTGTATTAATATCTGCATCATGATCATTAGTCAATTCTGATACAACATTGTCAAGCAGCTCCCAGAAAGCTTCTTTGCTGTTTTTATCAAAGAATTGAAGATTAATATACTGTTGACAACTTTCAAGTATTGCATCCTCATCTTCTGGCGGCATAGAACGAAGATATTCATTAAAGCTAGGCGGGCAACCGGATTTCATTAAATCGTAATTAATAACACGTTGAATAATAAGAAGTTCAATTTTCCTTCGCTCTAAAACCCGAGCACATTCATATACTTGATCCGGTTTTTTAATTGATTTATTTACGATAGAAGGTTTATTTTTAAAAATTGATTGAGCGTTTCTTATTTCATTAAAAATTGCTTGAAGTCTTCTTGAACTTGGCATAAATGCAGGTGATACTTTAACCAATGGACGTATATAATCAGTCTCACTAGGTTTTGACAGCGCGAATTTTACCTCATGAAGAAAATCATTAATCTTTTCATCCGAAGCCAGTGAATCGTTAATATATTTTTTATTACTACACTCTTCCTTCAATCCATTATAAATACTTTTCTGCGCCTCTGAAGTAACGTCTTTAAATCTAAAACAATCTAATGTTTTATCCTTCAGGACCGTCGATGATATCCCGTCGACAAAAAGCGTATAGCTCTTAAAATAATGAGAAAATTCAGAAATATAATTCTTGAATAATGTTACAAGGTCTCTTCCAATTTCCTTTGGGCTAGTCTTCTTCGTTGCCTTTGACTGAACATCATATAAATGAGTAGAGAAATTATTCATTCCGGTAACATCATTGAAACAGTCAATGGCAAAAGCGTCTATGTCATCTTTATCCTCATCGAAACAAAGAAGATGCAGTAAAGATTTAGTCTCAGCCCTATTTCCGGATGAGGTTGTTGCCTCAGAGGTATCGAATACATATACCATAGATATGTGCCCTTCCCCACATGTTATAAATCAGTAGCAATCGCGGATAGGCATTGTCCTGTTTTGTTGCCGCGACAACTAGACACCAACGAGCGAAAGGCATGCACTCATAGCGAGAAAACGTATATTCGGCATCACGTAACTCCGCTCTTACTCCCCAGTCTCACCTATTAATTAAGTTTTATGATATACCGAATACTGTAGATAATATCCATTTCTTTTTTTGAAAATGCAAATCTTATGCAGAGATGCATGCCAATAGCCGTGCATCTCATTGCTATATTTCGTCAAAGGGATATAAGGTTCCAATGATCTGTCAATTATTGACTGGTCAATATAACCCGAAAACATATACTGATATGAGCATTGCCAGTTTCAGAATTCTGCTGGATTAGGTAGTTCATGGTCTAGCGCCCGCTCATGACCAGCCGTAGCATTATTGAACTACATTTTTTGTATTTTAATGGCTTAAATGGATGTTGGAGGCATGCTTCTGTTTTGCATCCATAGACGGGATGGAAATAATGAACTATATCAAGACTTGAGAAGAATAGTAAAGGTTAGGAATAGGCAAGACGGCGTAGCCACTGACTTTACTTTTGACGAACTATTACGACGTCTTAAGCAGTTGTACTGCTTTGACAAAATGGATGACAGCATGGCTGAAACAAACTCTACTGATTTCGAAGCCGATGATCCATGGCAAGCATGGTGTGATGCTTAGGCTGTAAATTGGGGAACTGCGCAGTTGTGCCATCAAGAATGCTACACACGCTTTATCTAGAGAGGATCTACCACAACATTACCCCCTAAATAAGCTATATCCATTGGATCGAGATGGAATTTGACCGTTTCTCTTTTCTTACGCCCCAAACGAGAGTACTCAATGCTAACGCTCTGCGTGATATGGCCTGATTTTTGTTCCGCCCTTATAGTGGGGCGGCTTGCGCCGCTTGGTTTGCATAATACTCGGTTTCGGTCCGTTCCGGTGTCCTGTAGCCCAAGGACTGGTGCAGACGCTTCGAGTTCCACCACGAGACCCACCGGAACGTCGCCAATTCCAGGTTCCTCAAATCCTGGAAGGGCTTGCGTCGCCAGACGAGCTCGGTCTTGTACGCGCCGTTGACGCTCTCGGCCATGGCGTTGTCGTACGAGTCGCCGACCGTGCCGGCCGAGGGAAGCATGCCGAATTCCCCGACCCTGGTGGTGTACACGAGGCTGATGTATTGCGCGCCATGGTCGGAATGGTGCACGAGACCGTCCGTGCCGCCATGCGAGGCGGCCCATGATATCGCCTGTTCCAGCGCCTGCAGCGGCAGCTCCCCGGTGCCCATGGTGGTGGCGCACGCCCATCCGACGATCCTGCGGGCGAACACGTCGGTGACGAACGCCGTGTAGCCGAACGAGCCGTTGGCCATGCGCACGTAGGTGATGTCGGCCACGTGCAGCCGGTTCGGCGCCTCCGCCTCGAACCTGCGTTCCACGAGGTCGGGCCTGCCGCCCGTGCCCCTCGCCGGTTTGGTGGTGACGGGCGTCCTGCCGCGGCGCACGCCACGGATTCCCGATTCCCGCATGACGTTCATCACCTGGTCGCGGCCGATCTCGGCCGGATCCCAGCCCCGCGCCAACAACCGGGCGTGCGTCTTGCGGTACCCGTACACGGCCATGAAGGAATCGGCATGGATCTCGAGGATGCCGCGGGCCAGCGCCTCGTGCCCGGCGGCCATGCGGCTGACGGGCCTGGATTTGAACATGCGGTAGCCGCGCGGCGTGACGAACCCGCAGTCCAGCGAAGCGGCCAGCACCCTGCGGATCGGCCCGACCCTGAAACGGTCCTTGAATTCGTCGATGTAAGCGACCATCAACGCCGTGTCGGGTCGAGCCGTGCCGCGAAAAAAGCCGACGCCGTCGTCAATATCTCGTTCGCCCGCCTCAATCGCGCGACCTCGGCCCGCAAACTCTTCAACTCCGCCATCGCGTCCTCGGCCGACTGCTTGGTCTCCGCCGCGACCGTGGCGTCCGTCCTGTTGCGCCAACGGCGCAGCGTCTCCGGCGCGACCCCAGATCCCTGGCGACCTGTTCGATCGCCTTGGTCTCCGACGAATACGAGCCGCGCGACTCGGTCAACAGCCTGACGGCCTTCGCCTTGAACTCCGGCGTGTATCTCGTTCCTTTTGCCATGGTTCCATCATCTCCCATCGAGTTAGGGGAAATGCGGAACAAAAATCAGTTCATATCACCTCGGTGACCGACTGGATTGAGAATGCGGTGCCGGCCGCTTCGTACCCGGTTTCGTCTCCGTACCAAGCCAAGGCTCTGCCCATTAAAGCGAAGTGTTGCCTTGACTTTGATTTTCCCAGCATCGTCAAAAGCTTCTCGTCACATGTCCCTTGCACGAAGAAAGGGCCTAACGGTTCCCATGCATTCCAAAGCTTCTATGACAGTACTTTTTCCCCGCGTTGTTGTTCCCGACAAAGTAATTGATTCCAGGCGAGAACTCAAAGACATTGCCTTCACCCCTGAAGGATTTGAAGTTCGCCAATCTTAGCTCTTTCACATACATTCTCATTCTCCTTTGCGAATTTTGATTTCACACCATCAATGTTAGGGGGTGCTGCGAAAGAACACGATGGCCTTCCACAGCATGGATGAATATTCGTTTGTTTCAAAACCACCTGCCGTTAGACCTTTTCCGCCATGCTGGGGATGCGCGACTGAAGAAACGCCAACAAATGGCAGGAAGAATCAAAAAGATAAATGAGAGTCCGTCTTGGTAGCCGAGAACTATCTCAGACACGGAAGATGTCAGATTGCAGGGACCAGTTAGTCGCTAAAGAAATGGCACAGCCGTATTGGCGACAGCACCAACACCAACCTCAACCGCATCATACACGACACGACATGAATAGGCGTCAGCAGTCTAGCGTGGCACAACGGCGTGCACACTCCATACTTGGATCCTATCCAGAGGCGACCAAGTAGGGAGCTGTGGACGTTTGTTTGCGTGCATAAATCTGATCAAGCATCCACCCCTATAGCACTCAAAAGCAATCAAAAAATTTCCTCTTGCGTCTTAATCAAAAGGCGTATAGTACATCAACGCCAACATAGTTCTTTAGACAAGGTGAATGATGAAATATTTCCTACAAGCATGCGAAACCATCTGCGGCCTCTGCTTCATCCTGGCCATTCCTCAAATCTGCACACTCAGCAGTAGGCTCTTCAAAATATCGACAAGCGATTCCATTACCCTCATTCAAACCATGATTGAAGCTTCTACATGCCTTGTGGCCATTTTGGGCGCATATATCGCTTGGAAAGAGTACCAGAATACCCATAGACCGATTCTGTTGCTACGAATAAAGAAAGAAGATCACTACAGATGCGGTCAATTCTATTACGAATCAATATCCTATGTTTTGGCCAACGAGGGCACTATGCCCGCGCAAAATATTACCGTCCGAATTCACCCGGGTATCCCTTGGCCGATGGCTTCCCATCCCGCAGGAGACCCACAACAAGAATTACGCGAACGCAAAGTGACATATCTGAGCCCCAAAGCGGAAGTCACACTACTGTTCACTGGACGAGATGAATACGAAGATATGCTTTCATCAACTCATTGCAGCAATCAGAATGTGGTCATCGAATATTCTCGTCTCGAGCACAAAAAGAGGGAAAAGGTCGAATTTCCGCTCGACCCAATGGACATAGCCTATCTAGAATCCCACATTGTAGTAGACCCTTTTTTAAACGAAAACTTTTAGGAACACAAGCCGATCAGAAAAGCTCCCTAAAAGACTTAAACAGCAACCATTCACGATAAAGCTTTTGAAAGGAACATCATGCGAACACTGTATCTCCTCGGCAATGGTTTTGATCTGGCATGCGGCTTGAAGTCACGTTATGCAGATTATTTTGAATCACGTTTTAAGTGGTACAAGGGATATAACTCTCCTGAATCAAAAGCCATCCCGGCATTATACGAAGAAATACAAGACGGCGGCATAGAGAATATTCCTTCCGCCTGGTTCATTGTTTTTGCCCACGAACACGATAAACCTAGCTATAACAATGAGCGAGTTCTTTGGAAAGACATAGAAGAATATATCGATTTATTCTTATGCGATAAGGCAACCGAAACAGATATATCAATCGGACAATATTCTAGATATCTCTCACAACCAAAATCAAAACATGAAGAACAAGAACACACGCCTTCTCGAGAAGACAACACATACAAACTTTTAAACTTATATTTCCAGAAGAAGAACATCATTACAAACTCAGAGAACCCAGGAAAAACATTAGAAGACTTATCTGACATATTTGATAATGAATTAAACAAACTTGAAATTGATTTTGTTAAATATCTAAGGACAATTGACAAAGATCATAACTATCAAGCTTCAGCACAAAACCTATTTAGAAAAATCCAAAACGCTGAAACCACAAAACAAATTGAAAACACAACCATCGGAACAGTCGGAACCACCATGATTCACATACCCAGAGAAAGTCATGATGAATTCATTATGTCCTTCAACTACACTCGGCCGCTGGACGGCGAATCCAATTACGTCAATCTTCATGGCGAAGAAAGTCAAAATACAGCCCTATTTGGCATCGCCGACGACAACAGCTTTTCCACCAGCACCAGAGACACGCGTACAGATTTAAGCACAGATTACCGTTATCCATTCTTCAAAGACACAAGGCGGCAACAAAAAGAAAGTTTAGATTTAGAATCCACAAGAATCATCAATAATTTAAGCAACCACCATATTGATGAAATTAAATGCTTTGGATGCTCATTCAGCAATGCTGATTTCGACTATTTCAGAAGATATTTTGACCTTGCGCAATTCGATAGCACCGACTCGACATTGGGCATATACTACACGAACGGAGTACAACGGAAATCTGTAATTAAAGACGTTCGAACGGTACTTAACGAGTATGATTCAGTTATCGAATCATCAAATAATACATACCAAACCCTTGAAACCGAAGGCAGGCTCTTCATCAAAAAGATTTAGCCAGTATCCTCGTTTTTGGACATACTGCAAGCGATATAGCCGACAGCAGACGGCACGAGATTTTCATCATTCTGCAGCAGCCTGAAATGCGACGGCGTGCATCCATTTCGCTTATATGTGGCAGATCCCAACAAACAAAAGCCGCTTCGGGGGTACATATTCCACAGTCAGAGGGCATATCTCCGCCAACCATCTGCCACATATAAGCGAAATGACATTTTTTATACCAGCCAAATCCGCCATCCATAAGGCAGATAGCACGCTGCACCGTCAGTCGAAACACCCCTTACACATCATCCGTCCCAGAAACTCAGTTCTTTTGGTTGGGGACTAGCATGATCTCGCCGTCGGCGATGCCCTTGAGATGCCTTCCGTACGGGCTCTTGCCGTAGCGCTCTGCGGACTCCATGAGCTGGTCGCGCGTGATCCACCCGTTTTCATAGGCGATCTCCTCCACGATCGCGATCGGCAGACCCTGCGCACGCTGCACGGTGCGCACGAACTCCCCCGCCTCGAACAGGGGAGTCCATCGTGTCTGTGTCCAGCCACGCGTAGCCGCAGTGTATTTATTCAAGTCGGTGTTTCGGGACTAATCACGAAACACCGACTTGAATACAGCCTCAACACACAGCATTGCATTGAGGATGTCTGCCATCTTCTCGATGACAGACAGTCGATCCCGACCTCGAACATGTGCTAGTCGATTTGTATGATGTTGTCTGGCATAGTCGTGTATTCTGCTTTTCAGTCGTGGTTTTTATTGTTGGCAACTGAAAATTGTACATAGGAGACGAGCCACGTCTTTCATATCAGAAAAGTACGTGAGAATTCGGTCGTTATCACCACACCGAAGCGGTATAGCAAACTCTGAAAAGATATATCATGAAAGCATGAGTAGTTTACCAAAGGAACAGCAAACGAATACCCCCCCCCCAACCTTTTTTGGCGTAACAATCCACTGCTAGTTCCAGGCAAAAAAGCCGCCACCTTCCCATATCAAAAAACAGTTTTAATGATTGTACGTAGTCCAACGACTCTGGAACGTTCAGTTGAGCTCGCTCAACATCTCTTCAATGACATACGCATTCAGACCTTTTTCACAGTTCCAGATAATCGCTCCTCATTTGGCAATGATCTTGAATTGCGTATTCATCAAAAGCATCTTCCTTTTATCCCATGGCAACAAGCTAGAGCTACGTCTTTCGATCTAGGAATTATCGCAAGTTCCATTGATGATTTTCCTGAACTCGATATGCCTCTCCTTCTTATCTCTCACGGCCCTGGAGCTACCAGCAATCGCTCATTGCATGGCGTCAACAATGCGCATAGTGACATATCGACAGCCTCCATATCCAAACATTCTCGAACTATATGTCTTGTTTCTGAAGATGAAAGAGCACTGTATTCTTCTCATCGAGACCTTATAACTATCGGTGACCCAGTCTTCGATTCCTTATTTCTTTCCATTCATCATAGGCAGGAATTTCGTAATGCTTTGCAAGCGGAGACACGCAAAATCATTGTCGTTTCGTCAACTTGGAATCTTAATTCATCTGTTGCGTCCCATCCTCAATTCATCAATGAGTTGCTGCAACGCCTACCTCAAGATGAATACATTATCGCAGCCATACTGCATCCAAATATTTGGGTTGGACATGGCGAATGGCAGATCTACACATGGCTTCATGACGCCATTGATGCCGGGCTACGCCTCATTCCCTACGACGGAGGGTGGCAGGCAACTATTGTGGCTGCCGATTATGTCTTGGGAGACAATGGATCCGTCAGCATATATGCCAATGAACTTGGCATCCCCACAGGCTTAATCAGTTATTCGCCCGATGAGAATCTGGACCAACGAGGAGTTATTCGCAAACTTGCAAACACTACTCGAATCAACACTATTGATGGAGTACTTGACTTCATATCAGATGAATCCAATCATGATGTGCATCTGGATGAACATCATATACGCGCACGTGCAGCAACGGACTTCGCCAATCTTGGAAATTCGATGTCCGCATTTGCACAGCTTGCCTATTCAAAGCTTGGATTGACCCCGCCCCAACCCGTGTTGGAAGGACTTCAGCTCAAGCCACCACAAGTACAGATTATTCAGCCACTCTCGAATTGGTGTACTTTCCTTCAAAAAACAGAACAGCCTACTTTCTTTTCCATCATTCGCACTCCAGCCACTGTGGGGCCACAAATACCTCAAAATCGGTCATCCATTCTCATTGCGGATATCAAGGAACATAATTACCGTTTATTGCAAAACGCATCCGGAATAATACTGCATTCATATGATGATTTATCATACTGGCATTGCATTGGCAATGCTCATTCTTTCGCGTATCTTCCGCAAGCCAATAAACATAAAGCAGGCGTACTAACCCACAATGACGGCAGCTTATGGAACATACAAATCGACGAGCCTAGCACAGATAAATTAGCTCAAATTACTGCTATGTCAATTCATAGCATTACCAATTGTATTCCTCGGGCAACATATCTACTACATCAGCATGCTTTCCTTGTTACCTTAGAGAACAGTTCCATTATCATTCACTCTGCAACCCATCAATAAACTCACGGAAATCCTGGTATTCCTTTCCATCAGATAGACCAATTTCCCGATAAATTTCTGCAGCTTTTTTAGAGAAGGAGACGGCATCGTCAGTTTTATGCAACTCTTTGGCAGCTTTTGCTGCCACAAATAGTGTTCTGCCAAGACGTCGCTTTTCACCATGTTTAGCATATCGAAGTGCAGCACCGCATGCCATTTCCTGAGCTTGGTCATACTCTGCCGTTCGAAGATACAGTTCAGAAGTCTCATACATGATGTTCGCCATAGTATGGTCGTCCTTATCCTGATTTATTCCCTGCAATGCTCTATGAGCCGCTTCACGAGCCTTATTCCAATCACCTAATTTCCGATATTGACGCAGCATGAGTTGATCCTGTATGACACAGCCTCTTTGATTGTTTAGCGCATGATACCCATCCCAGGCAATTTGGAAACATTTCAAGGCGGATTCAGAATCCTTTAGAGCGTCATAGCAAATTCCACGGCACTCTATGAGAGAATAAAGAACATCCTCACATTTCAGAGCTTCACATTCCTTAATGCTATTTTCCAAGCACACCATGGCCTCTTGTGGTCGTCCGAGCGGAATCAGCATATGTGCAACTAGGCCCCGCAGCCTTACCGCAGCCAATGCATTACCACATTGTTGAGCAGCTTGCACGCATGCATCAAAAACTTCTAACCCCTCTGAGTAGCGACCACTTCCATTGTAAAAGGACCATAACGCCTCGCCAATAGGCCAATATTGTTCAGGGGCTATTCCCGGCATATTAGCGTATTCCGGAAGATGATTCAGCATTCCGATTTCTCTTTCAAACACATGAAATGCTTCCTCTTCGAGGTATCCGTTAATTAAATCAGGAACCGGCAGACGCTCCATTAACCGCAGACGATTCGGTTTTAATTGAAAATCCATTTCCTGCGTCAGCAAGCGATAATACTTTACTAATAGCTTAATCACCCCACAACGAATCTTCTTATATTCATAGCTTCCTCTTAAATTGTCGCGCACATATTCACGAATCACATTGGAAAGAGTTATCTCGCTTTCATAATCAAGCGGAAGCTGGCAATCCTCATCACATTCAATAATTCCGAAGCTCTTCAGCTCTCCAACAAGCTCAGTTACTGTTTTAAAATCGCATTCCCACACTGCGCTCAGTGTCGGTACCGTCACTTTGGTTGACGGCAGCACTGCCAATCTTTTCAAAGCATTCAGTGCATTTGGACTTAAAGAACAACAGCATTCGCGCCATAATTCTTGAAGATCTTTGTGGCGGAAAAGCTCTTGTCCATTGCTCAATCGACGGTGAAACCTCGAAATATCCTTATTCTTACTATTGGCAAGCATTCCAGCACACACCCTGACAGCCAAAGGCATGCCATAACAATGGGAAAGAATATCCTCGAAATCATCATTTTGCCTTGAGTTCCAAGAGTTCCTCATCTCACCAACATCGGCTCCGTAAGCTATCCGGCAGAATAATTTTGCCGAATCATCATTATTTAGCGGCTGCAACTGGTAGCGATGAATTTCAGTCGTATATGAATCAATATCTGAATAATGGCTAGTGGCTACTACTACGCTTTTGGAAGAATTAGGAACAAAACACTCAATTTCTTGAATTTTATCCACATTATCAAGGACAACCAGCATGTCCTTATCTGTGGTGCAAGATCGGTACTGAGCTTCAAGCTCTGGTAACGACATACTGCCATCTACTCGAGAACCAAGAATGCTTCCTATTTTTGATCTGAGTAAATCCTCCAAAGAAACAGCGCCGGACTGCCGCCATTGATCAAAATCTACATATATCTGCCCATCTCTAAAGTAGTCTTTCCTTTGTTCATTTCCCCACTGTGCAACTAGGCTGCTTTTCCCAACACCGGGGATACCGCTGATTAAAACTACTCCATAAAAACATTTTAATGACAACATATCGGATAGAGTTTTCCTGATATCATCACGATCAACAAAATCTGTCAGAGGAGCAGGCAACTCTTTAGGAATCATCGTCTTAGGAACTTCTATGATATCCTCAATTGTTTGCAATAATCGTTTCGTATCGTCAATACGGTTGGTAATATTGTGAGTGCTGTCATCAATTTTATTGGAAATTACAGAAATCTGAAGATTGCTCAGTGCAATATCCCTATCCCCGGTTTCAGATTCACAGTAAAATAAATTCAATTTTTCGATAAGCTCTTGCACACACTGCTTCACATGATTACGACGTAAAATATCATTACCTTCATCCCCTATACCAGCAGCGTGGCACAATATATCGACCATATTAGATATCTCGCACTCTCGCTGATCAGCACTGGCCATCGGAGCTAGAACAATACTCTGAATTAACTCAATTCGTTTTGAAAGCTCATCAAGAAGAATCTTGCACTGCCGCTCCGAGCAGGAAGGGACTGTATCAAGTAATATAAAAAACCTGCGAGAGCTTTGATCGATAAAATATTCGATTTCTTTTTGTTGATACCAAGATTCATAGAGCTTTCCTAATGTCTGTCGCAACAAATTCGTTAAAAAATCTTTTGCCATATCTTGCAGTACATCATCTAGGCTCATGGATTTGATGCTAGCACGGAGAAGAACAATTATTCGTGTACCCGTTGTCCAAATGAAAGTGCAGCACCCGCCAGATTGGTAATTGTCCATAAACTAGTCCGAGGATACAGCACCTATGGGAGAAGCGTATTCGCACCTGTCGGAAGAGGAACGCCAGGTCATCCAAATCGAAATCGGCAACGACACCGACATATGGGAGATCGGCGCGATGCTCACAAGCGCAGTCCGTCCAGCATCAGCAGGAAGATCAAGCGCAAACCCGTGGTTCCCGTCCAGCGAGAAAGAATCATCCGGCCGTACCGGCCGAAACGGTTGAAGACGAGTCCCTGGACCGGCCGCCACTACGTCGCCGGGCCCGCGCAGCGCAAGGCCGACCGTAGGCTCGCCAAACCACGCAAGCCGCATCGTCTGTCATTCGGCCTCCTGTGGGAGCAAGTGGCCGAATGGCTGGGCCGCTGGGCTGGCCGCCGCTGATCAGCGGCAGGCTGCACGTCCCGCGACCCCGGACAACCAGCTCATGCGCGTGCGCCCGGAGACCCTCACCGATAGACATGCATCGACAGCCGGCGGCGGCGCAAACGCGCGGGACACGAGACCTCGCGCTTCCCGATCCCCCAGGCGCGTCCCCATGTCCGAACGCCCGGAGGCAGACGATGACTGGAGCACATTCGACCATTGGGAGGCGGACGACGTCATCGAAATCGGCGCCAACCTGCACACCGAGGTCGGGAAGAAGACCAGGTTTCTCATGGCCAGCGTCATCCCCAACAAGACCGCCGAGCAGAACATCGGGGTCCAGCAGCTGGCCATATTCGCCCCACTGCCCGCAGGTGCCAGACTCATCATCATGCACGGCAACGGCATCGAATCCGCGCGACTGCGCAACGGGCTGGGCATGGACATATACTTCGCCGACCCATACAGTTCCTAGCAGCGGATAACAACGAGAACCACAACGGCATGATCCGCCGGCACCCGCCCAAACACAGCAGAATCAGGATGGACAGGCGTGCGACGTGCGGAAAATCGTCGACGAGATCAGCAACCGCCCCATGCGCATGTTCAACTACCGCACACCCGTCGAGGCATTCGTCGACGAACTGTTAAACTTACAAGGCCTAACGAAGGTATTGCACACTTACAAATAGCAGTGGGTTGCCTTATCCTCATAGGCACAGCTCATATGCAGGCAATCATTCCGCTGTCCTCTAAATTTGTTCTATACGCACATACGGGTGAATCAACGGATCAAGCTGCAGCCTGAAAAGCAACTGGTCTTTGGACACGCCCAAACGCAATGCAACCCAACTACGAAATACCAAGATGCCTTTCCTCCATGCATTAAGGCTTTGCAACCGATCAACGGGAGCTCGATTCGCATGTTTAATCGAGTTATAGGATTCAGTCATCTCAAGCTCCCACTGTTCAAGGTTGAAAGGCCAATCATCACCAAGCTCGGAAGCAATAGCGCGAAGTCTGCTGATGAAAGGGCTAGTCCCAGCTTTATTCTTACTTATTCCCTTTTCCTGCAGTAACTGGTATCCGAGCGCCTCAAATCCAATGCTAAGTTGCACTACCCAAGACTCCATCGAGGCTCCCCTCATGGAGAATAGTGAAACTATAGGGTCGATTCCTCGTGCATAAGCGTCCCGAAGACTGAACCACGAGCTTAAATCGCCGTTGCAGAAATCAGAATACTCAATTAGATAATTGAGTCGTCTTGCATACGAGTGGGCGTTAGGATACGACTCGGCAACCTTGCACCATCTTTCCTGATATGGAATACCACTCTCCACCCGTAGGGGATCATCTTCCCTGCTGACTGCTTCTATTGAAAGAAGATGCTCCGTCCAACTCGAAATACGAAGAAGATCACGCATGGCCCGATGATTTTCGAGATGCTCTTGCCAGCGCCTAACTTCATGAGAAGCGCTTTCCATATAAGCCAAATCATGAAGCTCGGTCGTATCTCCAGAAACTGAGACGGTCCAATAAGGAACAAAATTGAATGCGGGGATGCCTGTCCCGATGCTATCTGCCGGACGCTTAAGCGTATATTCCCTCTCTTTCATACGATTATTGTCATCGACAATCGGCGCCGACACAAGGACGCTGCTGATACCAAGCCATTCGCGCAAACCGTCTAAAGAAGTACGTACTGCATTGACTCTTGAATAGTCTTCCCCCACCGAAGCATCAAGCACTGCATACTCCGCGTCAATGATCCCGTTAGCACCCGCCCCGTATTTTTCCTTGCATGATCTGACTTTGCAACTGAGCAAATCCACTGATCCTTGAGAATCACGAAACCAAATTTGTTTGTATATTTTAACCAAATACATTCGCAGGCAAATGAAATCAACTCAACATAGCTTTGGCCCATGTGGCTTATGCTATGAGCTGGGGCTTTCTGAATTATGTCTTAGCCGAGATGACTCTGTGAACTATAGCCTGTTTCGATCCTATGGCTCGGCAATTTGCAAAGTACTCACAGCTCCGAATGACGAATATATGAACATCTTCGAAAATCATACTGGAGCAACATATAATGTTGATGATTCACAAGACATGTCAATTGCAAACACCATCGGTAGAAAAACTATCTATTTTCCCATATTCTACGGCAGTCTGCTACATCTGCTGTTCATCCGAAGCGACAAGAAAAACAGGGGCAAGGATCCAATCGAATTATTCAAGCAGCATTACGAATGGGAACAAAAAGAACTTGGGTTTGTCTCGGCCTACCCAACTCTCCTAGCTCTGTACCAGCTTGTCGGCAAAGACGGTACAGGCGACAAGAAACAATACCGAGGAAAGACGAGACATCTGACAAAGCTAGATCCTCAGCAAATTAAACATCCAAATGATTTAGCAAAATGTGCATGGAACGCCGCATGGGATATATCTTTCCTATCGCGTCTCATTTCTTATCAAAATGGCGAAGTTACTCGGATACTTTGCGGGACAGCACACCCATTCCCGGCTGTTCTAATTTCAAAAGATTTTAACCCAGCATGGCTTTCGTATACTACTGACCCAATTGGGCCGGCCCTCCTTCCAGATCGCGATTCTGCATTACCAGCAGTTGAACCAAAGTCGGATTTCTTCGACTCCTATGGAACTATGCCTCCTGATAAACGCAACGCAACATGGGCAAAGATTCTTTCAGCAAAGAAACAAAGAACTAAAGCACCTAAATCCGCTGAGGAGCGCATTGAAATGGTTCTACCATGTATCGAGCGCATGGAACATGACGCAGGCATAACTCCAAGTCGTTTCGACTTACTGCAGGACAACAACCTCGCTGTCTAAGCGGATTATGCATAGCACTGATGATGTCTGCGCAACATAGACAGGTGGGTTTCTGCGCAATAGGAGCGACACCCTTGCAGAAGATGTTGCGAATACATAATCCGTTCGAATGCAACTCGTGCCAGTCGCGCTCATCAGTCGCGCTTCTCATGTCATAAGCTCACCAGAGTCAAAGAAATATTCCTACCGCAGCAGGTACATTCCTAAATAACCGAATCATAGGCGACACAGAACAGCCAGCGGGTTTCCTCATGTGGCGCACAAGGAAACCTGCTGCCGAAGCACATTGAACAGACAATGCGTTCACTTAATCATTTGATTATCCTTCAAGTGTCTCTCTGAAATTCTTATATGCTGTATCATCCTTCAATATTTCAACCAACTCCGGTGTTAGGACTTTCTCGAACATACTTACAGAGTCAGGTTCCTTTACCTTTGAGAGAAGGAAATTCTTGAGCATAAGAGTCAGAGGCTCTCCTATGGCAGCCTTATAGTTGAAACCAATTAGCTGCATAGTTTTAAGGGTATCCACACTAATCAGTTCCATAAACTGCTCATATACTTTGGTTTGTTCTTTCACTGCCTTAACAGCAGCTTCCCCTGCCCTTTCGGCGCCAGCAATTTGAATATCCGTCATAATCTTCAAAACATTTGCAACCGTATTATGAAGATGCTGAATATCTTCATCGCTGATAACGACCTTCTCAAGCTCTGACTTATACGCCTGAGCAATCCTGATTGCTTCCTCACGCTCGCTAAGAAGCTCATTGACTATCTCGTCATATGTATTGCGTATTTTCTCAGCATTCTTCTCATCTTTTATTGCTCGGATCTTAGCTGACACGGCAGTGACCGTACCTTTAACAGCCATTTGCGCCAGATTCGTACCAAGAGCAACCAGCTCAGTCGTATATACATCAGTCATCTGTGTGCCTTTCATCAGATCTAATAGGAGCGTCCAAACTCTTCTACAATAAGACATGCGAATCTCACACAGGACGCGATTCATAATCTTCTGTCTTAAAGCCAGAATCCCAAAATACGCAGGAATCCAAACATTGCCTCTGCTCCATCCCTACAATACAAAATCATCTAATTAAATGTAGACAGTGATGCGAAGACAACATGATGAGGTAGTGCCCGAAAGGTTGTGCACTTTGGATCATGGCCGTCCATGGCGCGATGATCCAAAGTGCGCAACTTTTCGGACACTACCCGCCCTCACGAGCTATCATGTAGATATGAGTGAAGATATTAAATTAAATGACCTGCTCCACCTCACTGACGAGGAGATCAGCAGGACGAAAATCCGTTTCATGACCAACTACAATGGCACCGAACCCATCAAGGTGTTCAGGAGAAAACCCGATGAGCTCAACACCGATTGGCTTCTGTCCCGAAAAAGGAACGACAACGGGAAAGATGCGGAGCACCTGCACAAGGGGAATAACGTGATCGGCCTGGTACGTCTTCCAGAAAACAACGACCTATGGGGGCTCACATGTCTCAAGCGTATCGGGGACCCATCGGAATGCCCAAAGGAAAAGAGCGAAGACGACGACCCCCACTATGTCGGCTACGAGGGAGAGGAACTGACCGAATACCGCAAATTCTACGGCAGAGTCATCGTGCGCTATCACAAGGACACACAACAGTCCATACGGTATGCAGAAGGACTTTTAGACAATCTCATCGTCGAGAAAGTCCTATCCTCTGCAGAATCCCTATAGTGACGTCTTCGTAAGATACGGAAACAGCACCGCATTACGATTCAGGCATTAAAAAATCCGTGCGATCAGATGAATGATCACACGGATTTCTAGTATGCAGAAACTCGCGCACAGCTATGGCATGGTATAGCCGCAACAAACGATGACAATCCGTCTTTGCATCAGTTTTCTGGGTTATGCCCGATACAGAGAATTATGAGAGAAAAACAGGACGCGGAGAAAGACAACCGCGTAAGCGCTAAGCACAGCGCACCGGCACACTCCAGAATTTCAAATGGGGGGGGGTGGAACTCCAGCATCGAACTGCTGCGTATCATCGCGATGTTCATGATCCTCATCCATCACTTCATCGTCCATAACGGCTACGATGTACTGAAACTCCCCCTGGGACCGGAACGGATCTTCTTCCAGCTTGTCATGGCCGGCGGCGGCAAGGTCGGCGTGGTCATCTTCTTCTCCATCTCCGCATGGTTCTTCCTCGACAAGGAACAGACCATCAAATCCAACCTCAAACGCGTGTGGATCATGGAACGCGAGCTCCTGTTCTGGAGCCTTATCCTCGTAACGTTCTACCTCGTGTTCGACCGAGCCGATCTCAGTATGAAACTCATGGTGAAAAGCATCATGCCATTGAGCACGGGCGTGTGGTGGTACGCCACCTCCTACGCCATCTTCCTGGCACTCCTCCCCTTTCTGGTCAAGGGATTGAAGGCGCTCGGACGCGAATACCACCTCGCGCTGGCCGCGACCGTGCTGGTCATATGGGGATTGACCAGCTTCATCCCCGGAATGATAGAAATTAATGATGGTTTCCTCGGATTCATCTACCTGTTCATTCTGATTTCTGCTTATAAGTGGTACATGAAACCGTTCACCACCAGACAGGTCTGGCTGATGATTGGCACAGGTCTCGGTTTTCTCCTGTTGTACACCTGCGCCTCCATAACATTGTCGCTGCTCGGACACGACACGGGAATATACATCACCGGCAGTTGGAAACTGCCCGTCATCATGATCGGCTTCAGCATGTTCCTCCTGTTCGACCGCGTCACCTTCCACAATCGAACCATCAACCGGATCGCGCAATCCGCGTTCGCCGTGTACCTGATCACCGACTACGCTGCTTCAATGAAACTGCTTTGGGTCAGGTTGTTCAACCTGCAGAACCTGTACCAGCAGCCATTGGCGATCCTGCAGATCCTCGGCATCCTGCTGGCGATCTACGCCGTATGCACCCTGCTTGGCTTCATCCGCCAGGCACTGTTCGCCGTCACCATCGACAGGCATCGCGGGCACTGGTTCGAGCTGCTGTGGAGCAAGGTGTCCAACCGGATTCACGATCACTCGTATACGCCACTGGTCGATTCATCCAGCACTCAAGCCCACTGAAGAAATAATGGACGACCATTCATTGGCGGGTAATCCACGCGACCAACACCTAGACGGCAAACGTGGATTACCTACATACGAGCCATTCCAGAAACGTTAAAGGACAAACGTAGCCAGACCGCCCACTCAGAAAGAATCGACTCTTGTTAGTTCTTCTGATTCGGCACTAGCATGATCTCGCCGTCCGCTATGCCCTTGAGATGCCTTCCGTACGGGCTCTTGCCGTAGCGTTCCGCGGACTCCATAAGCTGGTCGCGCGTAATCCAGCCGTTCTCGTAGGCGATCTCCTCCACGATCGCGATCGGCAGACCCTGCGCACGCTGCACGGTGCGCACGAACTCCCCCGCCTCGAACAGGCTGTCCATCGTACCGGTGTCCAGCCACGCGTAGCCACGCCCCAGTGTGCGCACGTTCAACATGCCCGCGTCCAGGTACATGCGGTTCAGATCCGTGATCTCCAGCTCGCCACGCGGACTCGGCTTCACCTGCTTGGCGTACTCGACCACATGCTCGTCGTAGAAATACAGGCCGGTCACCGCGTAATGCGACTTCGGATGCGCCGGCTTTTCCTCGATGGACACGGCCTTCCTGTCCTCGTCGAACTCGACCACGCCGTAGCGTTCCGGGTCGTCAACGTAGTAGCCGAACACGCTCGCGCCTTCGCCAGACTCGGCTTTCGCCACGGCCTTGCGCAAGGTCGTGCCCAAGCCGTTGCCGTAGAAGATGTTGTCGCCCAGCACCAGCGCGCAAGGCTCGCCCGCGATGAACTCCTCGCCCAGGAGGAACGCCTGCGCGAGCCCGTCCGGGCTGGGCTGCACCTTGTACGAGAAGCGCACGCCGTAATGCGAGCCGTCGCCTAGGAGCCGTTCGAAGTTCGGCAGGTCCTTCGGCGTGCTGATAATCAGGATGTCGCGGATCCCAGCCATCATCAGCACGCTGAGCGGATAGTAGATCATCGGTTTGTCGTACACCGGGAGCAGCTGCTTCGACGTGACCGTGGTCAACGGGTACAGTCTCGTACCCGAGCCACCCGCAAGAATAATGCCCTTCATTATGAAAGATTCCCTTCTCTGCGGTTTATAAAAACCTAATTACACAAGTCTCGGGCGGTTTCGCTGAGGAAACCGCCCGAGACAAATCTATTACTTCTTGAGTTCCTTGGTGACGTATGCCTTCAGGGACTCCTCCCAATCAGGCACGTCCAAGTCTGTGGCCTCGATCTTGGCTAGGTCCAGCGCGGAATACGTCGGACGCGGGCTCACCGGCGCCTTCGCGTTCGCGAAATACTCCGCGGTCGAGATCGGCTTGACCTTCCCGCCGTTGCCGTTCGTCAGATCGAATACCGTGCGCGCGATGTCCGCCCAACTCTTCACAGTCCCGGAACCGGTCAGGTCGTACGTGCCGTACGCCGCGCCGCCGTCGAGCAGGTGGAAGATCGCCTCGGCCATGTCCTTGGTGAACGTGAGGCGGCCGTACTGGTCGTCCACCACCGTCACCTCCGGCAATTCGCCCTTCGCGACCCTGTCGGACAGGCCCATCATGGTCTTGACAAAGTTGCGTCCCTCGCCGATCACCCAGCTCGAACGCAGGATGTAATGACGCGGCGCGTTCGCGACCGCGATGTCGCCCGCGGCCTTCGACTGCCCGTACACGCCCA
>ENA-OWZU01000040-OWZU01000040.1-human-gut-metagenome-genome-assembly--contig:-NODE-40-length-50546-cov-15.460399_pt1 | contig 50546 bp, 52 predicted proteins | sample MGYA00249263_ERZ652121 | MGnify/ENA primary metagenome ERZ652121 (study PRJEB26925, sample SAMN05827113) | human gut metagenome | biome: ENVO:2100002; feature: ENVO:00000062; material: ENVO:00002003... | reverse complement strand
AAATATTTGGCGTCACTACTCAGCTTGAGTAACAACACCAAATATTATAGAACCTTTGTTTATTACTGTATAATTCTGGTTAGGTTTTCTTAGTAACCATTTTCGAGTGATACTTCGTTTTTAGTAAGCGAGTGATTTTGGGTAAAGGAACTGAAATTTTTAAGAAAAATTTCCATGAATAGAGACTGAAAGTGAGCCGTTTGTCCAGAAATATGTGGGGTAATGAGTAAATTAGGAGCATCCCAAAGTGGATCGTCTTTTGGCAATGGTTCTGGATCTGTTACATCAATTGATGCAAAGGCTAGTTCATTTGCTTGTAAGGCTGCCAATAGCGCATGGCTATCAACACTCGGCCCACGTCCGACGTTAATAAAAGAGCCCGTCTTCTTCATTGCTTGGAAAAACGGTTGATCGTAGAGATGCCGTGTATCCTCAGTTAGTGGCAAAATATTGATGACGATATCGGATTCTTGGGCGCAAGCATGAAGATTCGTTAACGGATACGTCTGAGAAAAGTAAGGTGTCTTCCGACCAGTCGTATTAATCCCTTGAACAGAGCAGCCTAATAAGGATAGCTTCCTAGCTAGTTCTTGTCCGATCTGACCTGTGCCGACGATCGTAATCACTTGCTCGCTCAAATTATCGTAAGGTATAGTTTCTGATTCCCAAGTATGCGTCATTTGCTGTTGCATAGCTGGAAATAGACCTCTAGTTTTCATAAGTAACAGACCAAGTAGGTGATCTGAAATAGATTGGGCATGAATCCCACTACCATTGGATAAAAGAATCCCGTACTTAGCAAAGGATTCAAGGGGGAGATAGTCTACTCCTGCTGAAATTGATTGAACCCATTTCAGATTCGTTGCTGAGTGCAAAAGTTTATCTGCCCATTTTTTATCCCAACCAATCGTAATCACGACTTGTTCCCATCGAAAAGAATCAGGAAGCTCATTAATCGAAACAAGCTGGTAATCAGGCGCTAGTTGTTGAACTTTTTCATGATAGATGGATCGAAATGATCGTTTAGATAAGATATATTTCAAAACAATTCCCCCTTTAGCACTAGTGTACACTAATTAAAGGAAAAGAAACCATCATCAAGCGGCGTGAGCCTACTTTGATGATGACTTTGTTTTCCGAACAGCCTGATAGACTATAAAACTGGTTGCTAAAAATAAAAATGTACCTGAGTTAAATGAATAGTGAAAGAGCATTATCAGCGTGCTCAATAGAGTAGGAACGGTTGCGCTGACGATTACCAACTTTAATGTTTCTAAAAAAGTCAATGAGCGATCCATTCTTTTTAGCCAAATACTCGAAAACAAAGCCGTAAAAAGAATAGTAAAGACCAAATTGATAAAAGATGGATAAATAGCCACTAGGAAAATAATCACATAAAGAAACCAAGGTAACCTTTTTTCTGCCAACACAGATTTTATTGTTTTACCGTTGAAGGATGAGAAAATCGATTGATCGTAAGTCAAATGAAATGACGTATCACCTAATAGTGACTGTGTCGTTTCATCGGAAGGGAAAAGAATAATTAATTGGTCCTTTAACATTCCTATGCTCATCAATTTCCCTTTTAAGTCTGATTGTATATCCGTCGCGTTGCGTTTATTATCCGGATCAAAAGTAAAGATTAAATAATTGCTTTGGTAGATAAATCCTGAATTTTCCTCAGGTGAGGAAAGTTGATTGTCTTTAATCGTAAAATCTGGTAACTTTTCGGCAATTTTTTGGCCATCTGCATGTAAATTACCAAAGACATTCATCACTTGAATCGTTAAAGGAATGGCGTATACAAAACTAAGAAGTACCAGATAAAAGATAACCTTGCCAAACGGGCTTTTTCGCACTGATATAAGATTTTTAAACTGAAAAAAAGAACCAAGAAACATTTGGTAAATTGACATGAATACACTCCTTTATAAATAGCTTCATGGTTATTTTAGCGAAAGCAAGCAGAGAAAACAAGGACTACCCGTTCATTTCCTATACTGGTATAATCATTTCAGAAAGAAAAGGAGCGAGTTGGTCGATGGAAGTAGTAAGTTATTTGTTTTTTGGTGTTATGACGACGTTAGTAAACTTTATTGTTTATTTTTTTTGTCGGGATTTGTTGCAGTTTCAGTTTGTACTAGCAAACACATTGTCTTGGATTGCATCGGTCTTATTTGCTTTTGTGACGAACAAAAAGTGGGTGTTTCATAGCAAAAGTGAAACAAAACTGGCATGGATAATTGAAGCCGCCAAATTTATTTTTTATAGGGGATTATCTTATTTGATTGATATGGCGTCCATGTTTGTCTGTCTAAAAGTATTGATGACGTCGGATTTTTCAGCAAAACTGTTTACCCAAGTCTTGGTCGTTATAGCCAATTATTTTTTTAGTAAGTTATTAATATTTAATAATAATAAAAAATAAGTGTTTTTTAAGCAAAATTTTTGAGGAAATGGCTTGAATTTGCTATTCTTAAAGAGTAATGACAACTATTTAGGAGGAAGAAAATTATGACTTACACTTTACCAGATTTACCATATGCTTATGATGCATTAGAACCTTACATTGATGTTGAAACGATGCACTTACATCATGACAAACATCATAATACGTATGTGACAAATTTAAATGCAGCGGTTGAAAAACACCCAGAATTGGCAGAAAAATCGGTAGAAGAGTTAATTTCTTCAATGTCAACTGTTCCTGAAGATATCCAGACTGCTGTACGTAACAATGGTGGCGGACATGCGAACCATTCATTCTTCTGGGAAATTTTAGCTCCAAATGCTGGCGGAGAACCAACTGGAGACTTAAAAGCTGCTATTGATGAAACTTTTGGAAGCTTTGACGAGTTAAAAGCTGAATTTAAAACTGCTGCTACAGGCCGTTTTGGTTCTGGATGGGCATGGCTTGTTTTAGATAACGGTACATTAAAAGTGACTTCAACTGCAAATCAAGACTCTCCATTAATGGAAGGTCAAACACCCGTACTTGGGTTAGATGTGTGGGAACATGCATACTACTTAAAATACAAAAATGTACGTCCTGACTATATTGAAGCTTTCTGGAATTTAGTAAACTGGGAAAAAGCAAACGAAATCTTTTCTGCTGCTAAATAATCTAGGTGTTATAATATAGCATAGCAAAAGCCAAGTGACGATTGTGCATCATCGCTTGGCTTTTTTTGATGTCAAAATGACTATGCTTGATTCTTAAAGGTTTTTGGCAGCGAACATGGTATACTGATGCTAAAGGGGTGAGGAGATGGACACACAGTTTGTTGTAGGATCTTTCGAGTCGACGATTCATTACGGACAGACGTTCTTTCAAACATTTACACCGACGCAGTTTAAGGGGAAACACCTTATCTTCTTTGCCAACCAACAATACTATGAATCATTTGCCAATCAAGCGACGACCTTTTTTGAGCATACTGACATGGATTGGTATATTTTATCAAATCAACGAAATTGTCACACGGTCAATGAGATGCTTGAAGGCTTAAAATTTTTGGCAAAATTTAATCGATCTGAGTCCTATGTGTTTGTTTCATTTGGAAACAAAGGTGCGATTCAACTGACTAGTTTTTTTCATCAATTTAGTCCGCTCTCTTCGGAATTTTTGGCGATTTGTTTGTCGCTTCAGTCCTTTTCAGTTGCGTTAACAAAAGAACGATTTTTAATCCAACCACCATTTTTGAAAAGTCTAATTTGGGAAAATTTACCGCAAGCTAGTTATGTATTCTTACCAAAAGATGCCGTATCATTGGGAGAGAGGCTGTCAGATTTTCTCGTACTCTTACGAATCGCACTAACGGATGATACAGTTTACACCCAGTTACAGGAGCGCTATCCGAACAAAGAGCGACTAGTAAAAGAGTCGTATATGAACTACATAGAATTTATTACTCAATCTTATGCAACCAATACTTACCCATTGACACAATATGGGAGTTGGTTTGAAGAAATACTGTACGAAACAGAAAACAGCCATGTTCTTTCAGCTGAAATGAAACATTATTTAGGGTTTCTCTTTCATTTTATCTGGAATTGTGTCACAATCGAAAAATCGGAATTATGTAGAGATGTTTTAGGTTGGATGAGGACATTAGGATTCCCGATAAACGTGCCTGATTCTTTTGTCGTTTCAGATTTTTTAGTCAAAGCAGCCGAGGAAAGCAAAAATACACCCCGCCTTGTGCAGGTGGATTTTTTTACCAAGAATTATCAGCTCATTGCACCCAATGAAGAACAATTTATTGATGTGTATCAACTTTACCAGCATGTAATAGAGGAGGAACCATCGAGTGACAGAAAGTGAAAAAGTATTAAGTGCCATCGAAAAGGATGATTTGGCAAGCGCGCAAGTTGCCTTGCAAAAAGCATTACGGTCAGATTCCGAAGCGAGTTTGGCAGAACTAGGGGAAGACTTGCAGCAATTAGGATTTTTGGAGGAAAGTAAGGAAGTCTTTACTCATTTAGCTAAAAGTCATCCTGAAAATGACGGGTATTTTTTGCCTTTAGCAGAAATTGCCATTGAAAATGATGAGATTGAACTAGCTTTTGAAGAACTAGAAAAAATACCAAAAACAAGTGAAAATTACTTGGATGCTTTATTGGTCACAGCCGATTTGTATCAACTACTATCTATTCCTGAAGTAAGTGAAGCAAAACTAAAGGAAGCACAGAAAATCGCGCCAAATGAAGTCTTAATTGCCTATGCTTTAGGTGAATTGTATTTGTCTATGGATCAATACCAACAAGCTTTGGATGAATTTGAACAAGTCAAAGAAAAAAATACCAATCCGGATTTATCTAAAGATCTCTTGGATGAAAAAATTGGCTATAGTTTAAGCATGCTAGGAGAATTTGAAGCGGCGGTTCCCTTTCTAGAGCAAGCAGTGACAGTGAAAGAAACGGATGAACGACTATTTCATGTCGCTCTCGTACTCCTCCAGCTAAAGGAAAATGAGCAAGCTATCTATTATTTACAAAAATTACGTACCTTAAATCCTCAATGCCAAGCCGTCTATTTACAATTGGCACAAGTATTGCAAGAGGAAGAGCAGATTGACGAGGCCCAACTCGTGATTGAAGAAGGTATTCATGAGAATCCTTATCAAGTTGAACTGTATTATTTTGCTTCTGAAAATGCCTATCGTTTACACGATACAAAAAAAGCTGAGACATTTTTGACCGATGCGCTTGAAATAGGTGAACGGACAGATGATACGTTACTTTTACTTAGCAATCTTTACGTTGAAGAAGGGTTTTATGAAGAAGCACTCGCAGCCATTGATCAAATGGAAAATCAAGATCAGCCATTTGCTCTTTGGAATCGTGCGAAGGCCTACAATGAGCTAGAAGAATTTGGCGATGCAGCTAAGTATTATGCCCTAGCAAATGATCATTTGCATCATGAAATTGATTTTATGAAGGAATATGGGCTGTTCTTAAGAGAAGAAGGCCGCCTAGATGAGGCAAAAGGTCTGCTTACTCATTATCTAGCCCATGAACCGGGTGATTTAGAGATTCAGTCGATACTAGATGATTTATCTGAAAGATAGGTGAATAGAAATGGTTGATTTAAATGAGAAAAAACAGTGGCTGAAATGGTTGTTAGCATATGGTCCTTTCCAGCGACGTGAAATCTTGTGGATTTTAGACTATTTGTTGCATCACGACAATATTTTAGCGAATATCAAAATTGTGGAGCATGCCGATGCAACAACTCGTGGTTTAGTCCTTTTGCCAAACCAATCATCTGAGGACGCTTTGACTCTTTATTTGAACGGCCATCTATTTCATGATCCAGATCAAATTTTCCATGAAGTTCGCTTTAATTGGAAACAACCTCTTTTTTTGGAATGCCCACTACCGAAATCTTGGGAACTTCCTGAATACCTAGCAGTATTGGAGGATAATCCTTTTCGTCGTTGGAATGATAATTTGACAGAAGGTACCTGCGAGGAAGTCGACTTATTCATTGAAAACCAAGAAAAAGCCAGTGAACGCCATCATCTAATAAAAAAAATTGATGCGGCACTTGATGCAAACAACCGTGAAGCATTTGATGATTTTTCAAAGCAATTGCTTGAATTGGATAAAAAATGAAATAAAGCAAAGAGGTGAAATACTTGGAATCAAAAAAAACACTTTCTGAGATGCAAACAACAGTTGATGACTATATCCGTCAATTTAAAACCGGCTATTTTGGCCCTTTAGCACAAATGGCGCGCCTGACAGAAGAGATGGGGGAGCTTGCTAGAGAAATTAATCATCACTATGGGGAGAAGCAAAAAAAAGCAAATGAGCCAGCGAAAGCTATTCCTGAAGAAATGGGTGATGTCTTAATTGTCTTATTAATGATGGCCAATTCTTTGGACATTGATCTGACTGAGGCATTTGAAAAAAATATGGACAAATTCCAAAAAAGAGATCAATTTCGCTTTGAGCGTGTCGATGGCCGAGTAGGAGAGAAAAAAGAAAAATGACGGAATTACATTTACCAAGCGAATTTATCAACGCACAACCGGTCTTGCAAAAAATACAAGAAGCTGGTTTCGATGCTTATTTTGTGGGTGGCTGTGTACGAGATGTCTTATTGCATCAACCGATTCATGATGTAGACATTGCTACAAGTGCGTACCCTAGTGAAATCAAAGAGCTTTTTAGTCGCACGATTGATATTGGCATTGAGCATGGGACGGTGTTGGTACTTTGGCATGAGGAGCAATATGAAGTGACGACGTTTCGTACAGAATCGACGTATCAAGATTTTCGTCGGCCTGATCAAGTTACTTTTGTTCGATCACTTGCTGAGGATTTAAAAAGACGTGATTTCACGATGAACGCATTAGCTTTAGCGGAAAACGGCACTATTATTGATTTATTTAACGGGCTAAGCGATATCAAGCAAAAAATTGTCCGGGCAGTGGGCGATGCCAATGAGCGATTTCATGAGGACGCTTTGCGTATGATGAGAGGCTTGCGTTTTATTAGTCAGTTAGACTTTACGATGGCACCAGATACGCTAGCAGCGATTGAAAAACATAGTCAACTGTTATCTTTTATTTCCATCGAACGTATTCGTATTGAGTGGGAGAAATTAGTATTAGGTAGAGCAAGAAATAGAGCTTTACGCCTTTTTCTAGCAACCAATTGCTTTTTGTATTGTCCACAGTTTGAACAGCAGATTGAAGGACTTCAAAAATTTATTGAGTTACCTGAAAAGCAACTGACTGAGGTTGAAGCTGCTTGGACGTTGCTGATGGATTGTTTAGATGTACCCGAAAGACAGTTTGTGACATTTTTTAAAGAATGGAAGCTGTCTAATGACACCATTAAGCAAATCCAAGAAACCTATCAAGGATTACAATTTCGCAAACACTTTCCTTGGAATCGCTGGATGGTCTATACGTTGGGCACGGAGGTAGTGTTACGAGTCGAAACGCTTTTGGCTTATTACAACCTTGAACAATCCTTTGTAGCCATCGAGGAGCTTGTCCAACGATTGCCAATTGAATCTTTAAAAGACTTACAAGTAAACGGTCATGACTTGCAACATACGTTTCAAAAGAAACCGGGAAAATGGCTAAGTGATACCTTACATTTTTTGGAAAAACAAGTTGTCGAAGGAGCCGTGGCGAATCAAAAAGTGGAACTATTACAAGCGGCTGAGAACTATTTAGCGGGAATCTGTGAAAAGTGAGCAAATTTTTTAGTAAAACGCTTCGTTTTCACATGCAACATGCTCCGGAGTGTGCTAAACTAAATGTGTAAAAAGTAAATGGTAAGGAGTGTTTTAAATGTCAAGAGAAATGAAAGCATTGAAATTTCTTTTCCGTAATGGAGAAACATGGACTGTAGAGCGTCGATTCATCGGTGACCTATGGATTAAACAAATTACTTCTAGCTTTGGTCGCATCAACGGCGGCGAATTCGTTGAAATTCATCCTTGTGCTGGTTTCAAAATTGAAATTTTCACTGAGGGCGACCATGTAGCAACACATGATATTAATTTAGGTGGACTAGAATTAGGAATGTTTGCACGAGCACTTAAATACCAAGACATTGAACGCATGGAAATTTTGTATAAAGCAGGCACACCTGACTTGATCTATTTCCCATACAAAGATACAGACGGCGATGGATTAGACAATGAGTACCAATCTACAAAAGTAAGTGAATCAACTAAAAATCTATACATTGTCATCGATCCTGAAAAGACAGTAGAAGATTTTTATGCTGACGAAATCAAATAAGTAAAGTTAGACTGTTACAAACCGAATGGCATCCAAAATCCGAGTGATAGGCGATGACTTCAGTACTTCAGAAGTCATCGTTCTCTTTTTCGGATTTTTTTGTCGCTAACTGGAGAATAAGGTGTTAAGAAATGAATCAGAAACAAGCAAAGTCAAACTTGAAAAAAGGGACATATGTCGCAATTGGACTTCTCCTATTTTTCATTAGTTCAGGAAAAATTGCTTATGATAATTGGTCGATCGATGATGCTATCCAAGTTGCGGATCAAGTCCTTTCTGGCGAAAAGCTAGCGAAAAACTATGACCATCTTGTACAATTACCTGACTACGATGGGACCAATCAAGTTGTAAAGCTCAATAACAACCAACCGTATTTTGACCAAGCTGATTTATCAGTCGAGAAAAAAGGATGGCAAACCTTTTCAGATTTAGATCAACTCAACCGAGTAGGGGTAGCCAATGCACTCTTGCATAAAAGTATGATGCCTATCAAGGAAAGAGAGTCCATTGCATCCATTTATCCCACAGGGTGGAAGCAAAAAAAAATTAGTAATCAACAAATGCTTTACAATCGTTCGCATTTGATTGGCTTTCAATTTACGGGTGAGAATGCCAATGCCCGTAATTTATTTACTGGAACAAAAGCGCTCAATCAGGATCAAATGACCAACTATGAAAATGCCATTGCGCAGTATTTGAGAAAAACGGGCAATCACGTGCGTTACCGTGTGACACCATACTTTAAAGGTGATGAGTTGGTTGCTCGCGGTGTTGAGATGGAAGCGAAGAGTATTGAAGATGATGACATTGAGTTGAATGTATTTATTTATAATATTCAGCCGGGCTACACGATTGATTATCAAACAGGTTACTCAACGAAGACAAAATAAAAAAGCCATCACCAATGGCTTTTTTATTATTTTGTTTCGCGGTGCAAAGTAACTTTGCGTTCACGTGGACAATATTTTTCTTTTTCCAAACGATCAGGGTTGTTACGTTTGTTTTTGCTTGTTAAGTAATTACGTTCTTTACAAGAAGTACATTCTAATGTAATGTTTACGCGCATGTTCATTTCCCTCCCTTAGCAATAAATATAACTAAGATATCTCTCAGACTTAAATATCATAGCATGATTTAATGCAGATTGCTAGTCTTTTGACGAAATTTGTTAAGTAGTTTTACTTGACGACGAAAAAACAAAACTATTTGCGTTTTCTACTTACAAACATGGTAGAATAACAATCAAGTGAGGTGGAAAGTGTGACTTCAAAAAAAGAATTACGAAAAGAAAAATTACAAGCACTGAAACATTTTTCTAATCAGATTAAAGAAAAAGAACGGTTAGAAGCACAGCTGATCAATCAATTGCTGACAAGTGAACGCTGGCAGCATGCACAAGTAATAGCGCTCTATCAATCGATGGCACATGAATGCAATACGAAAAGTCTACTTGCTGCAGCATGGCGTGAAGGCAAAGTAGTCGTTTTGCCTCAGACTGGGAAAGCAAGACAGATGAGGTTTGTCCGTGTATTGCCAACGACTCTCTTCACACTGACCGCATTTGGAGTCGAAGAACCGAATTCTGAGCAAGTAATTGAAAAAGAAGCCATTGATTTAATGGTCGTCCCTGGTGTCTGTTTCACATTAGCTGGTAAGCGCATTGGTTATGGTGGTGGATTCTATGATCGCTATCTTGAGGATTATCATGGAGCAACGATCAGTCTAGCCTTTCCATTCCAGCTTGGAGCAGAGGACGACTGGCTTAGTGACGAACATGATCAGCTTATTCAAAAAATAATAACAGTGAAACAGGAGGAACAGCGATGAACGGGTATCGTATACGGCAGTTTAGAGGTCAGCCGTTTTTTACCTGGCTATTTTTAGGAATTCAGACCTTGGTATTTTTAATCGGATACTTCTTGCCCAGTATCCCTTTAGAAAGTAATGGCGTTTTATATGGACCAGCCATTGCCTTTTTACATCAGTATTGGCGTTTTTTGACACCAATCTTTTTCCATTTTGGCTTAATGCATTTTGCCGTTAATTCTGTGGTATTGTACTACATGGGTGAGCAGATTGAGGCCATTTATGGTCATACCCGCTTTTTTATCATCTACTTAGTGACAGGAATGATGGGAAATTTGATGAGTTTTGCCTTTAATACAGCGGGGATTATTTCAGCTGGGTCAAGTACGGCCTTGTTTGGATTGTTTGGGTCATTTATAATTTTAGGATTTCATTTGCGCCACAATCCGGCTATCGAAGGGATGGTCAAACAGTTTACGTTATTTTTGATTTTGAGTTTTGTTTTCGGTATGTTTGACCAGTCGATTGACATCTGGGGCCATGTCGGTGGCTTGATTGGTGGTGTATTGATCGGTAATATCATCGGCTTACCAAAACCAGCAAAAAAATATTCGATTCATATCCGTATTTTGTCGCTCCTCATTTTGGTATTTTTTGTGATATTATGTGTAATGTATGGTTTAAAAAAATATGGATAACGAGTATAATATTCAAGGAGTACATGATGAAAACGTTATATGATGTGCAGCAACTTTTAAAACAGTTTGGAATCATCGTCTATGTTGGAAAACGAATTTATGATATTGAGTTAATGACGCTTGAGGTAAAAAATATTTATGAGCGTCGTTTAATTGGTAAGGACACTTACTTAACGGCATGGCGTATTCTCAAGCGGGAACATCATATTGAAGAAAGCCGAGGAGAATAGTAGATGGATAAAAAAATTATTGGCATTGACTTAGGTGGTACGACAGTAAAATTTGCAATCTTGACAGCGCAAGGAGACGTTCAACAAAAATGGAGTATTCCTACCAATATTTTGGATGATGGAACGCATATTGTGCCAGATATTATTGCATCAATCAATCATCATATGGAACTATATGGTCTTACAAAAGATGACTTTTTGGGCATTGGCATGGGAACGCCAGGTAGTGTTGATCGCCATTTAGGAACAGTGATTGGTGCTTACAATTTAAATTGGAAAACGACACAAGCAATTAAAGAAGCAATTGAGTCAAAAACAGGTATCCCATTTGCAATCGATAATGATGCCAATGTCGCTGCTTTAGGCGAACAATGGAAAGGTGCTGGGGAAAATAATCCCGATGTTGTCTTCGTTACTTTAGGGACTGGTGTTGGCGGTGGTGTAATTATGAACGGCCAATTGCTTCATGGAGTCGCTGGTGCTGCGGGTGAGATTGGCCATATTACCGTTGATCCAGATGGTTTTGAGTGCACATGTGGCAAGAGAGGCTGTCTAGAGACTGTGTCTAGTGCGACAGGTGTTGTCCGTGTTGCTCGCCATCTTTCAGAGGAATTCGCGGGGGATTCTGAACTGAAGAAGCAATTGGACAATGGTGAGTCGATCACAAGTAAAGATGTCTTCGTAGCAGCAGAAGCGGGTGATCTGTTTGCCAATATGGTCGTAGATAAAGTCTGTTATTACCTTGGTCTTGCGATAGGCAACATTGGCAATACGTTAAACCCTTCAAGTATTGTATTAGGTGGTGGCGTATCGGCTGCGGGCGAATTTTTGCGTAGCAGAGTAGAGAAGAACTTTTTACAATTTGTCTTTCCACAAGTTGGAGAATCAACCAAAATTAAATTAGCCGAATTAGGCAATGATGCCGGTGTCATCGGTGCAGCCTCACTAGCAATGAAGGTAGAAAAATAAAAGGAGTCAGATAAATGAATTTTTTGAATGGATTAAGTATTGTTTTAGCGACCATTTTAGTAGTGATGGGATTAAATTGGTTGTATTATTATATTTTAGGGAAACGGTCGGCTACGATGTTATCCCAAGAAGAATTTCAAGAGGGGATGCGTAAAGCGCAAGTCATCGATGTCCGCGAAAAAGATGCCTTTCAAGCAGGACATATTTTAGGGGCTAGAAATATTCCATACACGGTCTTGAGTCAATCTTATGCATCCATTCGAAAAGATATGCCAATTTATTTATACGATGGTACGCGCGCATTAAGTGTCCGTACAGCGAATAAATTACGAAAAAAAGGCTATCAAAATATCTATATCTTAAAAGATGGTTATGATAGCTGGACAGGGAAAACAAAACAAAAATCTTAATGAAAAAGCAGTCTGAGATGCATCTAGTGTGTTCGGCTGCTTTTTTACTACAATGAAAAGGAGAAGAACGATGGAAACGGTCGAATTAACCAATATGTGCATGATTGAAAATCAAAAGGGACAAGTAGTTGTCCAACTTCGTAAAAAGAAAGACTGGCCGGGACTGACATTTCCAGGCGGACATGTCTTACCTGATGAGTCATTTCATGATGCTGTTGTAAGAGAAGTGTATGAAGAGACAGGCTTAACAATTTCTTGTCCTAAGCTTTGTGGGATAAAACAATTCAAAACATCAGCTGGCGTTCGCTATATGGTTTTATTTTATCGGACCAATTCATTTGTGGGAGAACTGACTGAATCGATTGAGGGCCCGGTATTTTGGCTAGAGCCAAATCGCATTCAGGAGTACCAAGTTGCTCCTGATTTTCTAGAAATGTATCAAGTTTTTTGCTCAGAGACTCTTTCTGAGTTTTTTTATCAAAAAAAAGGCGATGGATGGAACATTCAATTATATTAAAAAGCTCGCTTCACTTGTGTCTGTGCACAAATGAAGCGAGTATATGTTTATCTAGCGCGACTTTTACGGTTTGCTTTGCGACGATTTGCTTCAATCATTGCTTCTTTCTTTTCGATTGGTTCAATGACTGTTTTTTTAATTGCTGAAACAACACCGACTGTTGCGGCGATTGTTGCAAATGTGCCGGCAAAAAAACCTGATGTAAATTTTTTCATCTCATCCACCTCACTTTTCTCACTTTTTATTATGAATGAAAAGGGATTTTTTGCAAAGTGAAAACCATTCGTGGCTAAGAAAATGTTAAAAAAATTTGCAAAATAGAATTGATGTATCAATCGCAAAGCGCTATGATATTTAGTGAACTATGTTTAGGAGGGAAAAAAATGACGATTTTAGTTTTAGGTGGAGCTGGCTACATTGGCTCGCATGCAGTAGACCAATTGATTACCAAAGGGGAGAAGGTAGTCGTAGTCGACAATCTTTTAACAGGACACCGAGAAGCCGTTCATCCTAAGGCAACATTTTATGAAGGAGATGTTCGCGACAAAGCCTTTTTGCAAGACGTTTTTTCAAAAGAGGCGATTGATGGAATTCTTCATTTTGCAGCAAGCTCACTTGTGGGTGAATCAGTAGAAAAACCATTAAAATACTTTAGCAATAATGTTACTGGTATGGAGATTTTGCTAGAAGTAATGCATGAGTCCAATGTGAAAAAAATCGTATTTTCTTCAACGGCAGCTACATATGGCGAGCCTGAAGTAGTCCCTATCTCTGAAACAAACCCAACAAACCCAACCAATCCCTACGGCGAAAGCAAATTAATGATGGAAAAAATGATGAAATGGTGTGATGGTGCATATGGCATGAAGTATGTTGCTTTGCGTTACTTCAATGTCGCAGGGGCCAAACAAGATGCATCAATCGGTGAAGACCATACACCTGAAACACATCTAGTCCCAATTATTTTGCAAGTGGCATTGGGTCAACGTGAAGAATTAAAAATCTTTGGTGATGATTACGACACACCAGATGGTACGTGTATCCGTGACTACGTGCATGTCGAAGATTTGATTGCGGCTCACTTGCTAGCATTAGACTACTTAAGTGCGGGTAATCCAAGTGCTGCCTTTAATCTAGGATCAAATACCGGATATTCAGTGAAAGAAATGCTTGATGCGGCTCGTAAAGTGACCGGCAAAGAAATCCCAGCTACGATTGCGCCACGAAGAGCAGGAGATCCAAGCCGTTTGGTCGCTAGTGCTGACAAGGCGAGAAGTGTTTTAAAATGGAACCCTCAACTAACAGATATTGAAGAAATCATTGAGACTGCTTGGAATTGGCACCATACACATCCAAATGGTTACCAAAACTAATATGACAGATCAGATGGGTCAAGTCATTGTCGATTTTACAACAATAGCCATTCAAACAGGTGGTTGGATGGAGATGGATCGTCTCTATTTATACAATCGCCTAAAGACTATGAGTGGTTATTCGGGTGAACTAAGTCAACCTGTTCATGCAATCAATGCTAATGAGGCACCAGAGTTGGCTGCTCAGTTGACGGAATGTTACTTTCAACAAAGCAAACAAGATCAGGTATCTGAAGTGGAATGGAAAAAAAAGTTAGTCGATTTCCTAGATTTGCTTACACCACCGACTTCCGTTGTGAATGCATTGTTTGCAAAATACTATGCCAAAAGTCCCAAAGAAGCGACAGATTATTTTTATCAGCTAAATAAAATAACTGGCACGATTCAAAAAGTAGGAGAGCTTATCGATGAACCACTATTTGATAAAGCTCAGTTCAAAGCATGCATTGTACCAGATGGCGCTATGGAAAAAGCGTTTGATGCAGACTATCGATTTGATATGGAAGGCTCATGTGGAGCGACGACAGAAGAGATTCATACCAATCGCCGAATGATTCGGATGAATTTGCAAGGAGAGTCTTATGGATTTCACTATCTAAGTGATGAGATACTTGCTGAAGAATTTACTGTCATTGCTGAAAAAGAGCAGTCGTTATCCTTGCACGCCAAGTTAAGTCATTTAGGTCGGTTGGTGGAGCTTTTTCCACATTATTTTGTGGCGACAAACAATGGGAACAATCAAGAGCGGGTTGGTGATCAATACCGAGGTGCAAGTGATCCGTTACCGATTTACCAAGCTTCTACAAAATTTCAATGCAAGTTACCGTTCTTTCCCGAGGTGGCTGTCACGGCTTTGAATTGGCCAGTGCCAGTTTTGCGTATACAGGCAACGAACCAACACGCTTTGTTAAAGACTGCAGAGTACGTGATTAAAGCCTTGCAACAAGGGGAAAAAATCGGTGATGCAAACAATTCGCTTCATCTAGCAACAGCTTCCAAAGATGTCTTGCTCTTAGCAAGAAAAAGTGACTCTGGTCACGAGTTGTATGTCGCCTTTCACTCTGAAAAAACATTGACGGAAGTACAAGCATTGGGTGCATTTGGAATACTGGTTATGCCAAATGCTTCAATCGCAGATCACAAACGATTCATACAGCAGTTGAACGGTACGTTTCACACGTTTTAATAAAATAGCACATGGCGACTCTAGGAGTGGTTCTGTGCTATTTTCTTTTTGTGTGGTAGAATATGGAAGAAATTGAAGAAGGTGGAACAAACGAATGAAACAATTGGCAATTGATACATCGAATCTGACAATGGCATTAGCAGTTGCAAAAGAACAAGTCATCTTAGGTCAAATTCAAACGATGGGCAACAAAAATCATAGCGTCTCTTTGATGCCTAGTATTGATTATTTGGTGAAAAGTGTAGGCTGGAAGCCCAACCAAATCGAAGAAGTCCTTGTGGCAATTGGACCTGGTTCGTATACAGGATTAAGAATTGGTGTTACGACAGCGAAAATACTTGCGAGTAGCTTAAATTGCTCATTGAAGGCAATCTCTAGTCTAAAAGTCTTAGCAGCAAATGTGCGTGTCCAAGATGCTATTATTGTCCCGCTCTTTGATGCACGGAGACAAAATGTCTATGCAGGGGCGTATAAATGGCAAGAAGATCAATTAGTGGCGGTGATTACCGAAGCACACTACTCATTAAGCCAACTGATTGATTTAGTGAAGGCTTATGACAACGTCCATTTTGTCGGCCAGGATATAAAAAAATTTCAACAAGAAATTTTAGCGAGCATACCTAAAGCCATCTTTGCAACGGATGAGTTGTCCAATTACCCGACAGCAGTGCGTTTGATCGAGTTGGCAAAAAACGAAGTGACTGTTGATCCGTTGTCAGTAGTGCCACAGTATTTAAAACGAGTTGAAGCTGAGGAAAAATGGTTAATCGATCATCAAAATGAGGAAAAACAAAGCTATGTGGAAAAAGTTTAAAGCCTTTTTTAAACAGTTGTTACCCAAACAAGCAATCCCATACATAGATGAACTAAAAACGAAGCAAGCGCACTATCAATTTAGGGAAGTGATGGTGTCGGATATTAAGGAATTATTACAGCTTGAAAAAATTGTTTATGCAGGTGAGACACCGTGGACGAAGAGTGCCTTTTTACTTGAATTTTATTCCAAGCAACCGCATTTGTATTTAATTTGTGAATGCGAAAATCATTTAGTTGGTTTTGCGGGTATTCGGCTATTTGGTGGTGATGGTCACATTACTAATATTGCAGTGCACCCAGATCATCAGAATCAAGGAATTGGCAAATGGTTCATGAGAGAATTAATCAGACATGCCAAAGCAAGTGGTTGTGATACTGTATCTTTAGAGGTGCGGGTGAGTAATATCGATGCACAGCGCTTGTATCGTCGACTAGGCTTTGAAGCGCAAAAGATTAAGCCAAATTATTATCAAGAAATAGCAGAAGATGGAGTGGATATGCTTAAGCGCTTATGAAAATCAAAACTTTGACGGATTACCCAAATCAAGAGGCTCTGGCACGCCAGCTCGAGGAGCTAGTCGAGACGGCATTTACTGAGGGTGTTTCTTGGAATTATCAAGCTTTTATAAGTGATTTTCACTCACAATTTGCTCGCTATTTTTTGCTAGAAGAAGACGGAACCATTATCGGCCTAGTTAACGGCCATCAGCTGTTTGATGAGTTTGAGTTATTTTTACTTGCCATCCATCCTGATTTTCGCAAAAAAGGCTTAGCGACGTATTTATTTCAGAGCATGGAGGACCAACTTCAAAAGCAAAAGGTGCAGCAAATCTTACTAGAAGTGAGAGCATCAAATCAGCGAGCCCTTAAATTATATGAGCAGTTCTCGTTCGAGCGCTATCACATTAGAAAAAATTATTACGAACAACCAGTAGAGGATGCTTGGTTGTTACGAAAGAGAGTGAAGGAACAGACCCATGGATGAATTAATTCTAGCAATTGAAAGTAGTTGCGATGAAACTAGTGTGGCAATTGTTAAAAACGGTTCGACCATTCTTACAAATATTATCGCCTCACAAATTAAAAGCCATGAGCGCTTCGGTGGAGTAGTGCCAGAAGTAGCGAGTAGACACCATGTGGAGCAAATTGGTTATTGTATTCAAGACGCGTTAGAGGAAGCCAATGTTTCGCCAGAAGAGTTGGCTGCCGTTGCAGTTACAAAAGGCCCCGGCTTAGTAGGCGCACTATTAATAGGAATTACAGCCGCCAAAGCCTTTGCTTGGGCTAATGACCTACCATTGATCGGTGTGAACCATATGGCAGGCCATATTTGCGCTGCTCGCTTTGTTACAGAGGTGACGTATCCAGCGATGGCGTTGCTTGTCAGTGGCGGACATACTGAATTGGTCTATCTACCTGCTGAAGGCGTGTATGAGATCATCGGTGAAACAAGAGATGACGCAGCCGGCGAAGCATACGATAAAGTCGGCAGAGTCCTCGGACTAACTTATCCTAGTGGCAAAAAAATTGACGAACTCGCACACAAAGGAAAAGATACCTACCATTTTCCGCGTGCGATGTTGAATGATGACACGTATGATTTTAGCTTTAGCGGACTGAAGAGTTCTTTTATTAATCTGGTTCATAACGCGCAACAGCGGCAAGAAGAATTAGATCAAGCGAACTTGGCAGCCAGCTTTCAGGCGAGTGTGGTCGATGTATTAGTTGCTAAGACGATTCGTGCGTGTCAAGAGTTCCCGGTGCAACAGTTAATTGTTGCTGGCGGTGTTGCAGCCAATCAAGGACTAAGAGAGCAATTAACAGAAACGATAAAAACGACCTTACCAAATGTCGAATTAATCTTCCCACCGTTAAAACTTTGTGGCGACAATGCAGCAATGATTGGTTCGGCAGCTTCTATTGAACGAAAAAAAGGACACTTTGCGGACTTAGCATTAAATGCTGAACCAAGTCTTGCCTTTGAGCGATATGAAAAGAAAGACTTTGAGTGAACGGAAGGCTCAATTGGTATAAAGGTGTGGGTTATCAAAAGGGAAAAATTAACTACTCATCGTAAAACCATTAGCCTTCAAAATATTGCCGCACAAAACTTTGAGGGTAGCAAAATTATACGTCCTTTGGTATAATCGTAACAGTTTCATAAATGATTCAATGACAAAGAGAAGTACATTCTAATCATAGAGCGAATTCAGGCCGGTGCAAGCTGAATACAAAGAGAATGGAAACGCACTTTAGAGAATCAACGGTAGCTGCCGTTAGAGCAAAGTAGGTCTGTTAAGCAGACAAGTAGAGTGGTACCGCGGGAATCTCGTCTCTAGCAATTGGATGATTGCTAGAGCTTTTTTTGTGAACAAATCTGAAGGAGGAACAAAATGAATAACAAAGTAATCGTTGCCGAAGTATTACATGAGCAGCTAAAAAATGAACTATCTTATGATCAAATTCTAGCTCTATTAGAAAATCCCAAATCCGTCGATCATGGTGATGTTGCCTTTCCGACATTTTTACTGGCAAAAGCCTTTCGTAAAGCGCCACAAGCCATCGCTGGCGATTTAGCTGAGCAGTTAACGAGTGAATATGTTGAGAAGGTCGAAGCAGTTGGACCCTATATCAACTTCTTTATGTCTAAAAAAACCATCAGTCAAGCCATCTTGCATGAGGTATTAGTCGCTGACAGTCATTATGGGGACTCATCAATAGGAAATCATGAAAGTGTGCCGATTGACATGTCTTCACCAAATATCGCCAAGCCTATTTCAATGGGTCACTTGCGTTCGACTGTAATTGGCAATTCGTTAGGGTTTATTTTAGAAAAAGTTGGGTACCAACCCATCCGGATCAATCACTTAGGAGACTGGGGGACACAGTTTGGTAAGTTGATTGTTGCTTATAAAAAATGGGGATCTGAAGAAGCGGTCAAAGCGCATCCAATCAATGAACTACTACGTCTGTATGTGGAATTTCATGAGCGTGCCGAAGAAGATAAGGCTTTGGAAGATGAAGCAAGAGCTTGGTTTAAAAAATTGGAAGAAAGCGATGAAGAAGCCGTTCATTTGTGGAAATGGTTCCGTGAAGAATCACTAAAAGAATTCAATAAAATCTATACGATGCTCGAAGTTTCGTTCGATTCTTATAATGGTGAAGCCTTCTACAATGATAAAATGGATGAAATTGTTACATTGTTAGAAGAAAAACACCTGTTGCAAGAAGATCAAGGTGCGGATATTGTAGACTTAAGTCAATACGACTTAAACCCTGCACTTATTCGTAAATCAGACGGAGCGACACTTTATATTACGCGTGATATGGCAGCGGCATTGTATCGCAAACGGACGTATCAGTTTGCAAAATCACTTTATGTTGTTGGAAATGAGCAAACTTATCACTTTAAACAACTAAAAGCAGTCCTAAAAGAAATGGGCTTCGAATGGTCAGACGATATGTATCATGTCCCATTTGGTTTAATTACGAAAGATGGTAAAAAATTATCTACTCGTAAAGGGAAAATTGTTTTATTAGAGGAAGTATTAAACGAAGCTGTAGCCTCTGCGCAACAACAAATCGCTGAAAAAAATCCTTCGTTAGCCAATAAAGAAGAAGTGGCAAAACAAGTCGGTATTGGTGCCGTGGTTTTCCATGATTTAAAAAATGATCGCTTAAATAATTTTGATTTCACATTAGAAGAAGTCGTTCGTTTCGAAGGAGAGACCGGTCCATATGTTCAATATACCCATGCAAGAGCTATGAGTATTTTGACAAAAGCTGCATTTACGTTTAATCCTGATGCAACCTATGCACTAGCGGATGATGCTAGCTGGGAAGTAGTGAAGCTAATCCAAGCGTACCCTGATGTTGTTCAGGCTGCAGCAGATAAATATGAACCATCTGTCATCGCGAAACATGCAATCAAATTATCGCAAGCATTCAATAAATACTATGCAAACACGAAAGTATTAGCTGAAGACGGCGAAAAAGACTCACGCCTTGCATTAGTAAAAGCAGTAACGATACTATTAAAAGAAGACTTACGCTTATTGGGACTACACGCACCAGAAAAAATGTAAGACTGAGATACAATCAAATAGACCCTACCATCCAGAAGGTGTTTCGCAAACATTTGGATGGTAGGGTCTATTGTCTTCTAGCGGTTCTATCTTAGACTTATTTAGTGATTACAAGGCGATTTGTTGATTAAAGAAATCGGCGACGGCTAGTGCATCATCATTTGACTTAGTAATAATGACAATGGTGTCAAAACCAGCGATGGTCGCAACTTTGCCCGGAAGCGGGTAATCATCGAGACTTGCGGACAAGAGTTGTGCATTATTAGGAAGTGTGTGAAGCACAGTTAAAAATTGTGCGACATCTACTTTTGTCACAAATTCGTTCATTTGTCGGAATAATTCTTGGTGATCGGTCTGTTCCTCAGTTGCAGAGACTTCCGTAAACAATTCAAAACGCACAAGACCGTCCTTATCGGCCTTCTTAACGATTTTTAAGTCGCGAATGTCTCGGGAAATGGTCGCTTGGGTCGCAGTAATATTCAGCTCTTTCAATTCAGCTAATAATTCCTCTTGGGTACGAACGGTTTTTTCTTGAATAATTCGTTTAATCACTTGATGACGTTCGGATTTCCTCATATATGTTCTCCTTTGCATAAAAATTCATTTTTATTCTATCAAATCATATCAAAAATTTATTGAAATGAACAGAAAAAGAAAGAAAAGAATTGCTTGCAATTAGTCGATTGTTCAAGTATAATTTATTAGGTGTGATAGATTCACACAAATCCACATCTTATCCTGTCCGAAAAGTGGTGCTGATATTCAGTTCTTTGAGGAGTCATGGGAGAAGAGAGGAAAACAAAAACCAATTGGAGGAAACAAAAATGGCAGTAATTTCTATGAAACAATTACTAGAAGCCGGCGTACACTTTGGTCACCAAACTCGTCGCTGGAACCCAAAAATGAAGAAATACATCTTCACTGAAAGAAACGGTATCTACATCATTGACTTACAAAAGACAGTGAAATTAGTAGATGCAGCTTATGACTACATGAAAGCAGTCGCTGAAGACGGCGGAATCGCTCTTTTTGTAGGAACAAAAAAACAAGCGCAAGAAGCAATCAAAGACGAAGCAATTCGTTCTGGTCAATACTATGTTAACCACCGTTGGTTAGGTGGAACATTAACAAACTGGGAAACAATCCAAAAACGTGTGTCTCGTTTGAAACAAATCAACAAAATGGAAGAAGACGGTACTTTTGAAGTCCTACCTAAGAAAGAAGTTGTAGGAATCAAAAAAGAACGCGAACGTTTAGAAAAATTCTTAGGCGGTATCGCTGACATGCCTCGTATTCCAGATGTAATGTACATTGTTGACCCTCGTAAAGAACGTATTGCAGTTCAAGAAGCTCAAAAATTAAACATTCCAATCGTGGCTATGGTTGATACAAACTGTGACCCTGATGAAATCGATGTAGTAATCCCTTCAAATGACGATGCTATCCGCGCCGTGAAATTAATCACTGCTAAAATGGCTGACGCATTTATCGAAGGTAACCAAGGTGAAGATCAAGTAGTTGAAGAAGACTTTGTAGCTGAATCAGAAGGCGAAGCAACTTCAATCGAAGAAATCGTAGACGTAGTTGAAGGCGATAACGAATCAGCAGAATAATTCATATTCATTGGAGCTGTTTCAAAGGCTAGGCGTAAGCCTGTTGCTCCTTTGAAACAGCTCTTTTTAAAAAGAACGAATGACATTTAGGAGGAAAACTAAAGATGGCTCAAGTAACAGCAAAATTAGTAAAAGAATTACGTGACATGACTGGTGTCGGCATGATGGATGCCAAACGCGCATTAGTTGAAGTAGAAGGAAGCATTGAAAAAGCAGTTGATTTATTACGTGAAAAAGGTATGGCGAAAGCTGCTAAGAAAAACGACCGTATTGCAGCAGAAGGTTTAGCTTCTGTAGCAGTAAAAGGCAACGTTGCTTCAATCGTTGAAATTAACTCTGAAACAGACTTTGTTTCTAAAAACGAAAAGTTCCAAGAATTAGTTAAAGAAATCGCAGAGTTAGTTGCAGAACACAAACCAGCTGACTTAGAAGCTGCTATGAAATTACCAACAGCTAAAGGAACTATCGAATCTGATTTAATCGAAGCAACACAAGTAATCGGTGAAAAAATCAGCTTCCGTCGTTTTGAAGTTGTTGAAAAAGATGACAATTCAGCATTTGGTGGTTACCTACACATGGGCGGACGTATTGCTGTATTAACTGTCCTTGAAGGAACAACTGACGAAGCATTAGCGAAAGATGTTGCCATGCACGTTGCTGCAATCAACCCTCGCTACGTAAACGAAGCACAAATTCCTCAAGCAGAACTTGATCATGAAAAACAAGTTTTAACTGAACAAGCGTTAAACGAAGGGAAACCAGCGAATATCGTTGAAAAAATGGTTGTCGGCCGTCTAAACAAATTCAAAGCTGAAATTTCATTAGTAGACCAACCATTCGTTAAAGATCCAGACGTGACTGTTGCAAAATATCTTGCAGCAAAAAATGCTACAGTAAAATCATTTATCCGTTTTGAAGTTGGCGAAGGTATCGAAAAACGCGAAGATAACTTTGTTGAAGAAGTTATGAGCCAAGTGAAAAAATAATTCTGTTCTCAAAACAGAAGGGAACGCATGGAAATGCGCTCCCTTTTTTTTAAGAAAATAGTATTTTTTCTAAAACGTTCATTAAATCAGACGTGTAAAAAAAGTATATGGTAAAATAGAAATAGCATTAAGACGGAGGAATTAGGCATGGTAAAACCAAAGTATAATCGAGTAGTATTAAAATTAAGTGGTGAAGCATTAGCAGGTGAAGAAGGATTTGGTATTAACCCACCGACTATCAAAGAGATTGTCAAAGAATTAAAAGAAGTTCATGATTTAGGTGTGGAATTGGCAATCGTTGTCGGTGGTGGCAACATTTGGCGTGGTCAAATTGGTGCTCAAATGGGTATGGAACGCGCTCAAGCCGATTACATGGGCATGTTAGCAACTGTTATGAATGCACTTGCTTTGCAAGATACGCTTGAAAACGAAGGTGTACCAACACGAGTACAAACATCGATTGAAATGCGCCAAATTGCCGAGCCTTATATTCGCCGACGTGCTGAACGTCATCTTGAAAAAGCACGGGTAGTAATTTTTGCCGGTGGAACAGGTAACCCTTATTTTTCTACCGATACTACAGCTGCGCTACGAGCTGCAGAGATTAATGCAGATGTTATTTTAATGGCTAAAAACAATGTTGATGGTGTCTACTCAGCCGATCCAAAAGTGGACAAAGCGGCAATAAAATTTGAAGAATTGACTCACTTAGAAGTTATTGCCAAAGGTCTACAAGTGATGGACTCGACTGCAAGCTCACTAAGTATGGACAATGACATTCCGTTATTGGTATTCAATTTGAATGAACCAGGCAATATTCGTCGTGCAATTTTAGGGGAACATATTGGAACAACTGTAAGGGGGAAATAGTAATGGCAGATGCAATTTTAAATGAAATTAAAACAAAAATGGAAAAAACAGCTGAAAACCTACAACGTGAACTTGGACAAATCCGAGCAGGTAGAGCGAATGCAAGCTTACTTGATCGCATTTCAGTGGTGTACTATGGTGCGCCAACACCGATTAACCAATTGGCTTCAATCACAATTCCTGAAGCCCGTATTTTAATGATTACACCTTTTGATAAGTCAACATTAAAAGATATTGAAAAAGCAATTTTAGCTTCTGATATCGGTATCAATCCGACAAGTGACGGTAACGTGATTCGTTTGGTCATTCCTCAATTAACGGAAGAACGCCGAAAAGAATTAGTCAAAGAAGTGAAAAAAGAAACAGAATCAGCAAAAATTGCTATTCGTAATGCGCGCCGTGATGGGATGGATTCATACAAAAAGCAACAAAAAGCCGGAGACATCACGGAAGATGATTTGCGTACATCAGAAAAAACAATTCAAGAGCTAACTGATGCAAGCATCAAAGAATTAGATAAAATCGCAGCAAGCAAAGAAGAAGAATTATTAGAAGTATAATTTAACTTCCTTTAGCAATCGATTGAGCATCCGAACGTTTAGCGAAATAGCCTAGGTGCCATTCTAAAGTGGTATATTCCTTTGGATCATCTTGCTATTTCTCGTTCGGGTGTTCTTTATTTGGTCATCATGTCTTTTGATGAGGTACATAATAGCTAATTCAAGAACATTCATTGCACTTTCTTATTTTTTTCTTAAAAAAATAGCTAAAGTTCTTTGAATAGATCGTATTACTGGTTTATTTTCAATTAGATATAGCATAAAATGAAAGCACGGACAATTTTGAAGTTGATATAAGTGAGGAGAACGCAGTGGAATTTGTACACTTAACAGAACAAGAATTTATGGCGTTTGAACAAGCTCATCCGCTTGGTATGTTTATGCAAACGAGTTACCAACATGACCTAGTTGAGAAACGTCATTGGAAATCCGAATATGTCGGCGTGAAAGAAAAGCAACAAATTATAGCCGCGGCGCTTTTAAATAGTACTTCGATTTTTTTAGGAAAAGTTTTTGAAGTGGCAGGCGGACCGGTCATGGATTTTTCCAACGAACAATTAGTTGTCTTTTTTTTAGCAGAATTAAAAAAATATGCAAAAAAGAATAAGGGATTATTGTTAAAAATTGTCCCCAATCTTCATTCGGAAAAGTTTGATGATGAAGGAAAGATAATTGAAAAACTTGGCCAAGAAGCGGACAAAAATCTTAAGGCGGCTGGTGCAGTCTATGACAAGCATCAACCAATCGTTAGTTATGAGTTTATTAAAGATCTAGCCAATTTAGACGAAAAAAGTTTGATTGCTTCCTATAAAAAAGATGGCAAATATTACTTAAATAAAACCAAAGATTTTGGTATTCAATACCGGGAGCTTACTTATGAGGAATTACCATTATTTAAGCAATATACGCAATCGACCGCTGATCGGATTGGATTTAAAGATAAAGACTTGGCGTATTATCAAGAAGCGTTTGAAACATATGGCGATAAGGTGAAGTTTATTGTAGCGGAACTAAATCTAGTTAACTACCAAGCCAGTCAAAGCGAAGTGATGGGCGCCATTCAACTAGACATCGATAAGCTTGAGGCGGACTTACAAGAAAAACCAAATCACAAAAAGAAAAGAAATCAATTAAAAGAATTACAAGACCAGTTGAAACAACATCAAAAACGAATCAATGAAGCTAGTGAGCTGGTCCAAAAGCATGGTGAGACCATCATTTTATCTGGTGCGATGTTTATTATTCAACCACAGGAAGTGACCTACTTATTTAGTTTTACTAATGAAGAGTTTAAAAAATATTATGGTCCTTATGGTATTCAGCACCTAATGATGTCATATGCTGTGGCGCATCAAATTCCGCGATACAATTTTTATGGTGTGCAAGGAGTGTTTGATGGGTCTGATGGCGTTTTACGATTTAAGCAGTCATTTACTGGCCATACTTACAAATATTTGGGTATCTATACAATTATTACGAATCCATTTAAATACCGATTGGCGTCAAGTATCAAAAAAATACTAGGTAGAGCCGACTAACAAGTGATAGGAGCGAAAGAGATGTTGCGTTTTTTTCCGGAAAAGAAGAAATACAAACAAGAAGAAGCAGAGCATGCGTTTGATCCAACGCTGCCAGTTCCTGAGCATATCGCAATTATTATGGATGGTAATGGCAGATGGGCCCAAAATCGTCGTCTCCCAAGAGTAGCTGGCCATAAAGAAGGCATGGAGACTGTAAAAAAAATAACGAAGCATGCTTCGAAACTTGGGGTTAAAGTCCTTACACTGTACGCATTTTCGACAGAAAATTGGAAACGGCCGACTGAAGAGGTCGATTTTTTGATGCAGTTACCGGTCGATTTTTTTGATAAATTTGTACCAGAATTAATCAAAGAAAACGTCAAAGTCCACGTCATGGGGTACAAGGAGCATTTACCTGCGCATACTCAAAAGGCAGTCAAACGAGCAATTGATCAAACCAAAATGAACACGGGTATGGTCTTAAACTTTGCGTTAAACTATGGAAGCAGAGCAGAGATTATTACAGCTGTCCAAGAGATTGCATCAGAAGTAAAAGAGAATCAATTGGCTGTCGATGGTATTTCAGAAGAGGTTTTAGCGAAGCATTTAATGACGGGCTTTTTGCCTATAGAATTGAGAGATCCTTCGCTAGTAATTCGGACTAGTGGTGAAGAACGGATTAGTAATTTTTTACTATGGCAAATCGCCTATTCAGAATTCTTCTTTACAAAGGCGTTTTGGCCTGACTTTGATGATAAGCTATTAGAGGAGGCGATTGCGATTTATCAGCATCGAGATCGTCGCTTTGGTGGCGTGAAGGAGGAAAAGAAATGAGACAAAGAGTGATCACTGCTGTCGTGGCGTTGGCGCTATTTTTACCAATTGTATTTTTTGATTTTGGTGGTCAAGCAGTGAATCTTATGGCAGCAGTATTTGCTGGTGTCGGCGTATATGAATTATTTCGCATGAAACAACTGACGGTAGTGAGTATTGAAGGTGTTTTGGCGATTATTGGAGCCGTACTAATTGTATTACCTAAAGATCCTTGGTTTGCTTTCCTATCAGATACGACATCCAAGTACGCACTGATTTATTTCATTGTGATGCTCTTTCTTGGGTTATCAGTAATTTCAAAAAATACCTACACGATTGAGGAAGCTGCCTATCCAATTCTTGCCATGTTTTATGCTGGTGTTGGTTTTGAGTCCTTTGCTTTAGCGCGTTCATCTAGTGTAGTTGTTTTATTTTTTGGTTTATTTATTGTCTGGATGACCGATATTGGTGCCTATATGATTGGCAGACAATACGGCAAACGAAAACTATGGCCAGAAATTTCACCGAATAAAACGATTGAAGGTGCCTTAGGTGGGATTGCTTGTGCGCTAGCCATTGCGATTGTCTATTTGCTTGTCTTTCCAGCGAATACGTATTTTGGGCACAATTATTTTGTCATGATTGGCTTAACGATTGTTTTATCGATTATTGGACAATTTGGTGATTTAGTTGAATCAGCGATTAAACGACATTTTGAAGTAAAAGATTCGGGAACGATTCTACCAGGACACGGGGGCATCTTGGATCGATTTGATAGCATGATTTTTGTTTTTCCAATGATGTACTTGTTAGGAATATTTTAACCAACGCCTCAGTTACTTGTATACAAGTGATTGAGGTCTTTTTGAGTGAACGTTAAATTCTCATTACAAAAAAGTGGTTTGATTGTGATTCTTTTTTTGTATGATAAAATAAACTGAATAGTCTATTGCCATAGAATAGAAAAAAGATCGAAAGCGAGGATACAAAATGAAGGCACTTTTAGTGTTCCTTTTTATATTTTCAATTGTTGTCGTTGTCCATGAATTTGGTCATTTTTATTTTGCAAAACGTGCCGGGATTTTAGTACGTGAATTTGCAATCGGAATGGGACCTAAGATTTTTTCTCATCAAGGAAAAGATGGCACGACTTATACAATTCGGATTCTTCCATTAGGCGGATATGTGCGGATGGCTGGATTTGAAGAAGAGGATGGATTAAAACCCGGGATGTTTGTCCAGCTTGTCTTGGATGAGCAAAACAATGTCATAAAAATAAATACGAGTAAAAAAATTCAATTGACCAATGCCGTCCCAGTGGAGGTCACTGCACAAAATTTAGTTGATGAGCTAACCATTACTGGATATGTTAATGGACAAGAGGCCGATGAGCAACAATTTTACGTGTCACCCATTGCAACCATTATTGAAGAGGATGGTACAGAAGTCCGTATTGCACCACGAGACGTCCAGTTTCAATCTGCCAAGCTTTGGCAACGAATGCTAACCAATTTTGCTGGACCGATGAATAATTTCATTTTGGCGGTCTTTTTGTTTTTTATTTTAATTTTGCTGCAAGGTGGCGTTCAAGATCCTCAGTCGACGAAAATAGGAAGTGTGGCGACTGATAGTCCGGCCGCCACAGCTGGCCTAAAAACAGGTGACACCATTCAAGAAATTAATGGTACGACGGTATCGAATTGGTCAGAGCTTACGCAAGCTGTACAAAAAAATGGATCTGATGAACTGACGGTTGTCTATAAAAGCGGAAGCCAGTCTAAAACGGTGACCATGACACCTAAAAAAAATACCGTGAATGACCAAACAGTCTACCAAGTTGGTGTTGGGATATCGATGAAAACGGGTATCATGGATAAGATAATTGGCGCGTTTACTATGAGTATCAATAGTTTTGTTCAAATATTTGTTGCTCTGGGTTCACTTTTAAAAAGCTTTAGTCTGGATAAACTCGGCGGACCAGTTGCAATTTACCAGATTTCTTCACAAGCTGCTACGCAAGGTTGGACGACGATCATCGGTGTCATGGCGATGATTTCTATGAACCTTGGAATATTTAACCTACTGCCAATACCTGCTTTAGATGGTGGCAAGTTGGTCTTAAATATCATTGAAGGCGTTCGTGGAAAACCGTTGAGTCAAGAAAAAGAAGGCATCATTACGTTGATTGGCTTTGGCTTTATGATGTTATTAATGATTTTGGTTACTTGGAATGATATTCAGCGCTTTTTCTTTTAATGGGGAAATAAAGGGAGAAAAAAATGAAGCAATCACACTTATTAGTGCCGACTTTACGAGAAACACCGAGTGAGGCCGATGTGCGTAGCCATCAATTGTTGGTTAGGGCTGGTTATATTCGGCAAATAGCGACAGGGGTATATGCTTATTTGCCTCTTGCACAAAGAGTTATGAAAAAAATTACTGCGATCATTAAAGATGAGCTAGATGCGATAGGTGCAAATGAAATGCAAATGCCGAATATCTTGCCTATGGATTATTGGCAAGATGATGCTTGTCGACGTCTTTGTACGTCATCTTTATTTGAAGTGAGTGATCGGAATCAAAGGCAATACATGCTCGCACCCTCGCAGGAGAAAGCATTCATTGAGCTAGTAAGAAATGAAGTGCAATCCTATAGAAAACTGCCACTGAAACTGTATCAAGTGCAGATGAAGTACCGTGATGAAAAGAAGCCAAAGTTTGGATTTTTGTATAGTCGGGAATTTTTAATGACTGATTTTTATTCCTTTCATGCCGGTGCAGTGAGCTTGGAGCAAACCTATCAGCAAGTAGAATCAAGCATCAAAACTATTTTGGCTCGATGTGGGCTAACGTATCATCTCGTATTGGGCCATACGAACCGAGTAGGCATTGAAAAAGTCAAAGAGTTTATGGCCTTAGCATCATTTGGTGATGAACAACTTTGTTTATCAGACCAAGGTACATACGTTGCCACTTTAGACTTAGCAGAAGCAAAATACCAAGGGAAAACGTCGGACCAACCGCCACTACCGTTAGAAAAAGTAGCACAAACAGCGGACCAAGAAATAACCATTCGCTCTTATTTATATTTTGTTGATGAGCAGCCGACTCTGATAGTATTACGAGCCAGTGATCAGTTAAATCTGGAAAAGGTCAAGCTATTTTATCCCGAAAAACAAGTTATTCCAGCTTCAAAAGAACAAAAGCAACTGTATTTCGATGCGACGAATGGGGTGGTTACACCTGTCCATTCGTCACCTGAAATCACGGTTATTGCTGATACCTATCTACAAGATTTAACGAATATGACTTGTTATGCTGATGAAGAGGGCTATCTTTATCTGAATGTGAATAGTCCTCGTGACTTCCGTATTTCGTCCTATAGTGATTTTCGGATGGTACAAGAAGGGGACTTAATGCTTGACGGTGAGGAGACGCTTCGCATTGAAAAAGGGCTGAAAATCGGTCATATGATGACCATGTCAAAAGAATATAGTCAGGCACTTTCAGCGCAGTTTATTGATGAAACTGGTCAAGCAGTACCCACTCGTATTTGTTATTGCAGTATTGGTGTGAGTCGTTTGCTCTCATTGATTGTCGAACAACATTGCGACGAAAATAAAATTCAATGGCCCAATACGGTAGCACCATTCGATGCTCATGTGGTTCCAATTGATTACCAAGATAGCGATCAGCAGCAACTTACCGATGAAATAGTTGAGCAAATGGAACAAGCAGAATACGAAGTTTTGTTGGATGATCGTGTTGAGCGTGCAGGTGTGAAATTTGCCGATGCGGATTTAATAGGCTGTCCAATCCGCATTACGATTGGAAAGAAAGCCAAAGAAGGTATTGTAGAAATTAAGCTTCATCAGTCAGGAGATTCGCTTGAAATACGCAAGGAAGAGTTAGTAGCAACGCTGGCTATTTTAACTCACACCAATGAATGAAAAGGAAAGGCTGTCGGGTATGGATTCCGTATTCGACAATTTTTTTTCGTTAAAGCAACGTTAAAAGCAAAAAAATGGTATAGTTTATACTGAGCATTTGACTAGAATGGTAAGGAGGCGTACTTTTTGGAAAATCAAAAAGCAAAATATGACATACTTCTGGAGCAAATGCAACTACCAGAATCAATTAAAAACACACCGCTCTTAAAAAGCGGACAATTAAAACAAGTTCTCGTCCATACCGAATCAAGAAAATGGACGTTTCAACTTTTATTTGCGGAAATTTTACCGATTGACCTGTATCAGATTTTTTTACAAAATTTAACTTTAGCTTTTCAACAAATCGCAACGGTCGAGTTACAGATAGAAGCGACAAATCATGCTTATGATGGCACACAGTTAGTTGAGTATTGGCAATTTATTAATGAAAACCAACCATTTGCTACACCGTTTATTCAGCAGGTAGTAAAAGACTGCATTCCCACTGTTGCAAATGATCAGGTGACCATTAAAGTAGCCAATGAATCGGCTATCTCTTTAGTAATGCAGCAGTATTTTCCAACCTTAGCTCAGCTGTTTCAACAAGCTGGCTTTCCGAAATTGCGCTTTGTCGCAGAATTTGATCAAACACAAGCACTGCAAGATTTAGAGGCGCACGAGGAACGCAAAAAAAACCAACAAGAAATTTTTATGAAGCAAGCTGCAGAGGCAGTTGCTTTGCATGAACAAAGAGCCAAAGCCGCAGAGAAAGATGGTCCAGCCTATGATGGTCCGATTGCGTTAGGAAGAGCTATTCCGAAAGAAGAATTAATTACACCAATGGGCAATATTTTGGAAGAAGAGCGTAGAATTACGATCGAAGGCTACATTTTCGATAAAGAAGTCCGCGAATTACGATCGAAAAGAAAAATTTTGATTTTAAAAATTACTGACTACACGTCTTCCTTTATTGTTAAAAAGTTCTCATCTGGTGAAAAAGATGAACAGATATTTGATGCAATTCAAACTGGAAAATGGCTAAAAGTCAGAGGAAGCATCCAAGAAGATACGTTTATGCGTGATTTGGTCATGAATGCCCAAGATTTGGTGGAAGTCACTCATGCACAACGAGTCGATCGTGCACCTGAGGATCAAAAACGGGTTGAACTACACGTGCATTCCAATATGAGCCAAATGGATGCAACAAATAAAGTCGGAGATTTCGTGGCCCAAGCAGCTAAGTGGGGACATAAAGCCATCGCTATTACCGATCATGGAGGCGCACAATCTTTTCCTGATGCTCACCAAGCAGCTAAAAAAGCCGGAATTAAAATGATTTACGGGGTAGAGGCAAATATTGTCGATGACGGTGTCCAAGTGGCATACAATCCAAAACCAACGCCACTAGCCGATGCAACTTATGTCGTCTTTGACGTGGAGACAACGGGACTGTCAGCTGTTTACGATACGATTATTGAATTAGCCGCGGTGAAAATGCACAAAGGGAATGTAGAAGCATCTTTTGATGAATTTATTGATCCTGGGCACCCATTATCGAATACTACCATCAATTTGACTGGAATTACGGATGAAATGGTTCGTGGGTCAAAATCGGAAGAAGAAGTATTGCGTCTATTTCGCGAATTTTCAGAAGGAGCGGTTTTGGTCGCACATAATGCGTCATTTGATATGGGCTTTTTGAATACTAGTTATCGAAAATATGGTATTCCTGAAGCGGAAAATCCCGTGATTGATACACTCGAGCTAGCCCGCTACCTTTATCCGGAATTTAAACGGTTTGGTTTAGGTGTCTTGTCAAAAAAATTCGGTGTAAGTCTCGAACAACATCACCGTGCGATTTACGATGCGGAAGCGACAGGGCATTTGGCTTGGATTTTTGTGAAAGAGGCAATGGAGCATCACAAGATGTTTTTACATGAAGACCTTAATCGCCATGTCGGCGGAGAAAATAGTTATCGGGCGGCGAGACCATTTCATGCGACGATTTTGGTACAGACGCAAAAAGGGTTGAAAAACTTATTTAAATTAATCTCAATGTCCAATGTCACTTATTTCCATGATAAGGTTCCTAGAATTCCACGCTCTGAATTAGTCAAGCTGCGTGAAGGATTGATTGTCGGATCAGGCTGTGACAAAGGAGAGGTCTTTGTTGCGATGATGCAAAAAGGGGTCGAAGCTGCGAAAAAGCTGGCAGAATTTTATGATTATATTGAAATCATGCCAAAACCCGTGTATGCACCATTAATTGAGCAAGAATTAATAAAAAACGAAGCTGATTTGGAAGAAATTATTACTAACTTAATACAAATTGGTGATGAATTAAATAAACCGGTAGTAGCGACCGGAAATGTCCATTACTTGAATGAAGAAGACAGTATCTATCGCAAAATACTGATTAATTCCATGGGTGGGGCCAATCCTTTAAATCGTCATAGTCTACCCAAAGTGCACTTCCGTACAACTGATGATATGCTGCGAGAGTTTGACTTTTTAGGTAGTGAGCGTGCACAAGAGGTCGTTGTGACCAATCCGAATGCGTTAGTCGACCGATGTGAGACAGTAGTGCCAGTCAAAGATAAGTTGTATACGCCTAAAATTCCTGGTTCTGAAGAAGAAATTACGCAATTAAGTTATACTCGAGCCAAAGAATTGTATGGTGATCCTTTGCCAGATATCGTAGAAAAACGCCTCGAAAAAGAATTGCATTCGATTATCGGTAATGGGTTTTCTGTTATCTATCTTATTTCTCAAAAATTGGTGCATAAAAGTAATCAAGATGGCTATCTTGTAGGTTCTAGGGGATCAGTCGGTTCTAGTTTTGTAGCAACAATGACTGGTATTACTGAGGTGAATCCATTAGCTCCGCATTACTATTGTCCAAACTGCCAGTACTCTGAGTTTTATGAAGACGGTTCGTTTGGCTCAGGATTCGATATGCCTGAAAAGAAATGTCCGAAATGTGATGCACGACTTAAAAAAGACGGTCATGATATTCCTTTCGAGACCTTTTTAGGTTTCCATGGCGACAAAGTACCAGATATTGATTTGAATTTTTCTGGTGAATATCAACCTGAAGCCCACAATTATACAAAAGTCTTATTCGGTGAAGATTATGTGTATCGTGCAGGGACGATTGGTACGGTTGCTGACAAAACGGCGTATGGCTTTGTAAAAGGCTATGAAAGAGACCACAATTTGCATTTTCGTGGTGCGGAAATTGACCGACTCGCTAAAGGTGCGACGGGTGTCAAGCGAACGACCGGTCAGCATCCAGGGGGAATCATTGTTATTCCTGATTATATGGACGTGTATGATTTCACACCGATTCAATTTCCGGCAGATGATATTCACTCGGAATGGAAAACCACTCACTTTGATTTCCATTCCATTCATGACAACATCTTAAAGCTTGATATTCTCGGTCATGATGATCCGACAGTGATTCGTATGTTACAAGATTTATCTGGAATTGATCCGAAAACCATTCCGACTGATGACCCCGAAGTGATGAAAATTTTTGAAGGGACAGATGTCTTAGGTGTAACGCAAGAGGCTATCTATTCAAAGACGGGGACGTTAGGTATTCCTGAATTTGGAACACGGTTTGTCCGAGGTATGCTTGAGCAAACCCATCCGTCAACGTTTGCGGAATTATTACAAATCTCTGGTTTATCACATGGAACCGATGTTTGGTTAGGCAACGCTGAAGAGTTGATTCGTCGTGGTGAGGCGAACTTAGCCAATGTCATCGGCTGTCGGGATGATATTATGGTTTACTTAATTCATGCGGGCTTGGATGATGGGCTAGCGTTTAAAATCATGGAAAGTGTCCGTAAAGGAAAAGGTATTCCTGATGATTGGCAAGAAGAGATGCGCAAACAAAATGTGCCAGAGTGGTACATTGATTCTTGTTTAAAAATAAAATATATGTTCCCGAAAGCCCATGCTGCGGCGTATGTGTTGATGGCCTTACGGGTTGCATATTTTAAAGTGTATTTCCCGATTCTTTATTACTGTGCGTATTTTTCAGTTCGCGCGGCCGATTTTGATCTGGTGGCGATGAGTAAGGGAAAACAAGCAGTGAAAGATTTGATGAAAGAAATCAATGACAAAGGAATGGATGCCTCGACCAAAGAAAAAAATCTCTTGACCGTACTTGAACTTTGTAATGAAATGCTAGAGCGAGGGTATAACTTTGGGATGATTGATTTATATAAATCAGATGCTGAAAACTTTGTTATTGATGGTGATACATTGATTGCACCGTTTCGCGCTGTTCCTAGTTTGGGGCTAAGTGTTGCTAAGCAAATCGTCGAAGCGCGTAAGGATGGTCCATTCTTATCTAAAGAAGATTTAGCGAATCGGGGGAAAGTTTCGAAAACCTTGATTGAATACATGACAGATAATGGTGTCTTAAAAGATTTACCAGATGAAAACCAACTTAGTTTGTTTGATATGTTGTAAAAAAACAAGACAGAATGATGCAACACGAAGCAAAAAGACCGTAAAATCCAAAAAGTTATGTCTCAAACTTTTGGCGTTTATGGTTTTTTTTGCAGTACAAAACTGCTATTGTCACAACCTAATTAAGAATTGTTCTAAAAGTAGCTCTCTTTGCAATAAGTCAAAACTTCTTAAAAATTTGAAGAGCAATTTTTAGAATTTCTGACTTATTGCGCGGAGCTAGACGCTTTTATTACAACCTATTTTTTAGTTAGTTTTACGACGACTTCGCAGCGAGCAGTCTGGGGAAACATATCGACAGATTGCAAATAATCAACACGATAGACTTTTGCCAGTTGTACGAGGTCACGTGCAAGGGTGGAGACGTTACAAGAGACATAGACCAACCGTTTGCTAGGGTGACGCAAGAGGGTTTGTAATAATTTGTCATCCAAACCGGTGCGTGGTGGGTCAACGACGATGGCATCTGCATGGTAGCCATCTTTCACCCATTTTGGAATCAGATCTTCAGCGGTGCCAGTCTCATAGTGCGTATTTGTAAGTCCTTTTCGTTGGGCATTTTTTTTGGCATCGGTAATTGCTTGCGAAATGGTATCCATGCCACGGACTTGTTTAACAAATGGGGCGACACTTAAACCAATTGTTCCGACACCACAATAGGCGTCAATGACAGTATCTGACGACTGATAGTCAAGAGCACGAATGGCTTCTTGATAGAGAACACTTGTCTGATAAGGATTTAATTGGAAGAAGGCGCGTGCGGATAAATCAAACGTTACTTCGTTGATTTGTTCTTCAATTGTATCTTTGCCCCAAAGGTTGACCGTTTTCTCACCCATTACGAGCGAAGTCTTTTTGTTTTGGATATTTTGCATGATTGATACGACGTTTGGTAAACGAGTCGTCAGTTCTCTTATTAGTGCTTGTTTGGATGGAAATTTTTCTGAATTGGTAATAAAGACAAGTTGTAGTTCATTGGTTATGACACCAATTCGCACCATCAATGTCCGAAAGATGCCGCTGTTTTTCTTCTCGTCATAAACAGGTACGTTGTATTTGTTTAAGAGTTGGACCGTTGTGTTTAGGACTTGCTGCGTTTGCGGCTCTTGAACTAAGCAATCATCAATCGGCACTAGTTCGTGACTATTCGGACGATAGAGTCCAGCTTCAATTCGTTGACGCTTATTAGAATATCTTAGTTGGAATTGAGCTTTATTACGGTAATGCCAAGGATCATCCATGCCAATCGTTGGTCGTAAGTCAAATTCTTGGTAGCCTTTTGGTTTGAATTTTTGCAGTGCTTGCTTTAGTAAATCCCGCTTAAATACCAGTTGCTTGTTGTAGGATAGATGTTGTAGTTGACAGCCCCCGCATTCTTCATAAACATGGCAAGGTGGTGTGATACGATTGGGGCTTTTTTTGACAATTTTAGTGACTTGGCCTTCAGCAAATTTTTGCGAAACGTTGGTTACTGTCGCCACGACTTCTTCACCAGGTAGGGCGTTTGGAATGAATAGAATTAGATTACGAAAATACCCGATTCCTTCCCCGTTTATGCCTAATCGTTTGATTTTTAGTTGGACTGTTTGCCCTTTTTTGATTGCTGCTTGTATCATTGAAAGCTCCTTTGAAATTGTATTCTTCTAATTGTAACATACATGCCGAGCCGAAAAAAATATGGTACACTGAAAAAGGATTGGAGTTGGGCGCATGAAAGTCATAAAGGTAAGCAAACATAAAAAAGATAGCTACCAAGTAGAATTTGACAATGATGTTTCATTACTTGTCTCAGAAGATTTGCTAGTGGAATTTCGCTTAATAAAAGACAATGAACTTAGCTCAGACGAGTGGGACAAGCTTGTGTATAAAGCGAGCTATGATCGCGGGTTGCAACTTGCTTTAAACTATATTAGTTATCAATTGCGAACAGTCCAAGAAGTCGACCGCTTTTTGAAAGAAAAGGAATTTACCAGTGAAAATCGCAAAAAAATTATCGAGCGACTCGCGGAACTACAGGTGATTGACGATACTTTTTATGCGCAGAGCTATGTCCGCACTCAGCTTGCGTTATCCGATAAAGGACCAAAGCAAATTCAACAAAAACTGAAGCAAAAAGGGATAAAAGAAACAATTATTCAAGATGCGCTCCAATTGTTTGACGAGCAAAGTGAAGTTGACTTAGCACTTCGCACGGCGATGAAATTAAATCAGCGCATTCATCACAAAAGTCATCGCGAACGACTGCAAAAAATTCGGTTAGGCTTGCTTCAAAAAGGTTATCAATCTCAAGTTATCGAACAAGTGATGGGACAGATAGAGATTGAAGAAGATGAACAAGAAGAAAACTTGGCGTTGGAGAAGGCGGGCTGGTTGCTTTGGCGCAAAAATCAGCGTTTGTCGCTCGTTAAAAGAAGACAAAAAGTAAAACAAGGCTTATATGCGAAAGGATTTGCAATCGAGCAGATTCAAGAGTTTATAGATAGGGAATGTATAGATGAGTCAGAATAAAATGAACTGGTCACAAGCAACTATTAGCGCTTTTCAAGAGGCCTTTTTAATTTGGTACCATCGCGAGAAGCGCCAATTACCTTGGCGGGAATACCGAGATCCCTATGCGATTTGGATTTCAGAAATTATGCTCCAACAGACCAGAGTTGAAACGGTCATTGGTTATTATTACCGCTTTATGAAAGAATTTCCTACCATTCAGGACTTAGCTAATGCACCGGAAGACAAATTACTAAAAGTCTGGGAAGGGTTAGGCTATTATTCACGAGCTAGGAATTTACAAGTCGCGGCCAAACAAATTGTCACTGAGTATGGGGGTCAATTTCCAAAAAGGGTCGCGGAGATTCGTGAATTAAAGGGAATTGGGCCGTATACTACAGGTGCGATTGCAAGTATTGCATTTGGCATTGCTGAGCCGGCTATTGACGGCAATGTGATGCGCGTCACCAGTCGTCTATTTGGCATCACTGACGACATCGCAAAAGCCAGCACACGGAAAGTGTTTGACGCGTATGTGCGCGATATATTATCGCCGGTGGAACCTGGAGAGATGAATCAAGCCTTTATGGATTTAGGCTCGAGTATTTGCACGCCGACTTCTCCAGATTGCCAGCGCTGTCCGCTTATCGATTTTTGTTATGCGTATAAAACGGAGCAGACCACTGCTTTTCCTGTTAAATCAAAAAAACAAAAACCAAAGAACCTGTATTATTTGGCTGCGGCGATTGAGAATGCGGACCATGAGTTTGCCTTAGTGAAGCGACCATCTGAAGGTTTATTAGCCAATATGTGGCTCTTTCCAATGCAAGAGGTATCAGAGGATGAGTACCGGACTATTCAGCGTACATGGGATAAAAGTGATCAGCAGCTTGATCTAGGTCTAGTCGCAGAGGAGACGATTGAGCCATTTTCAGATTATGGTGATGTCATTTGGCAAACACGGCATTTAGGAGAAGTGACCCATATCTTTAGTCACTTAAAATGGCACGTACTTTTGTTTTATGGTCGCAAAGTTGGTCAAGATGTAAGCCAAGAGCTAAATTGGGTTAAACAAAAGGACTTCGCTAATTATGTCTTTCCAAAGCCCCAACAGAAACTTGTCGAGCAATTGAAGAAAAATGGGAAACAATAAAGAATAGTGCTAGGCAAAAAAATTTTTTATTGTTATAATATTACTGATATTGGTGGATTCCACTAAACTATTGCGTTGATGTTTCGCTGAGGGAAGGGTTGCTATGCGAGTTCCGAAAGAAGGAGAGTTTGTCAGCATTCAAAGCTACAAACACGATGGCAATTTGCACCGAACGTGGCGTGATACCATGGTATTGAAGACAAGCGAATATTCAATGATTGGATTAAATGACCATACGTTGGTCACGGAATCAGATGGTAGACGTTGGGTTACACGTGAACCAGCCATTGTATACTTTCATAAAAAATATTGGTTCAATGTCATTGCGATGATTCGAGAAAAAGGTGTTTCTTATTATTGCAATCTAGCTTCGCCTTATCTTTTGGATGAAGAAGCACTAAAATACATTGACTATGATTTGGACATTAAAGTATTTCCTGATGGTGAAAAGCGCCTACTTGACGTCGATGAATACGAGTTACACAAGAAGATGATGCACTATCCTCGTGATATTGACTTTATTTTGAAAGAAAATGTCAAAATTTTGGTTGATTGGATAAATAATGGGGAAGGGCCGTTTTCTGAAGGGTATGTTGATATCTGGTATGATCGCTATAAGCAATTGTCACAAAGATAATCGACTATGAAAGTAGTCCAGAAGGCTGAGACAGAAGTGTTCAGCTACATGCAAAAAGACCATAGAATTCGAAAGTTGTTTCTTAAACTTTTAGGTTCTATGGTCTTTTTGCTAATAGCTATTTTTTTGACGCTATACGATGAATTAGCCACATCAACTTTACTCCATGAGTACTTTTTGCATAGCAATATGCTTGATACCTGCATCTTGAAAGTAGTCACCAAAGGGTTTGAAGCCCAGTGCTCGATAGAATCCTTCCGCGGTTACTTGTGCGCCTAATTCAATACGAGTAAATGCTAGTTCTTCACATCTTTTTTCGATTTCTTTTATTAGTAGTGCACCATTGCCGGTTCCTCTAGCAGTTTTTTTGACAGCCATCCGTTGTAGTTTTGCCACACCATTCGCTTTTTCTAGAATACGCGCTGTCGCTATCGGTTGGCTTGCTTCATACAATACGAAATGAATCGCATGTGCTTCATCTTGATCGATTTCTAGCTCTACTGGCACTTTTTGTTCATCTACAAAGACTTCTTTTCGTAAAGCTAATGCATCCAAATATATTTGGCTTAATGTATCTTTTGTTTGTCTTATGATCATCTGGTCACCTCATCGTTTTATTAGGATAACTATACACTTTTTTTTCTCACACTGTAAAGAAGTAGAAAATTGACTCTAAAGTTTTCTTTTATGCCTAAATAACATATAATAAAGCCTATAAAAGGGGGAAGTCTATTGCTAAATTCAAAAAAGAGACAACATTTGCTTTTTTGGTCTGTAGAAATTTTGATTGGTGCGACACTCATCTACGTACTGAGTAAGATTGGGTTTTTATTTCAACCAGTAGGAACATTTTTTTCTACCTTATTTATACCTGTTTTAATTGCAGGGTTTTTGTATTACGTCTTAAACCCAGTGGTTAGTTTATTAACAGAGCGGTTCCACTTTAAACGAATTTTAGCGATTGCCCTAGTATTTATTTTACTAATAGTGGCACTAGTCTTGATTGTTGTCAGTGTTATTCCGAATTTGGTCAACCAAATTGCCCAACTAGCGACAAATATCCCATCATTTGTTTCAGATGTGGAAAGTTGGCTCTATAATATTTCACAAACAGAGTGGTTAAAAAAAGTGGATGTGATGGAGGAACTTGATAAATTTAATCTTTCATATGGATCAATTTTGCAAAATTTTTTAAGTGGCCTTTCTAGTAGCTTGGGCTCAATCGTATCGACAATTGCCAATGCGGCGATGATAGTGATTACCGCGCCATTTATTTTGTTTTATATGTTAAAAGATGGTCATAAATTTGTACCAAACGTCGAAAAAGTCTTATCACCAAAACGTAGCTCCCAAGTGTCAGACTTGATGGGACAGCTTAATAAGACACTCTCGAATTATATTAGTGGTCAAGCGATTGAATGTCTTTTTGTCGGAACCTTTACTTTTTTAGGTTATTGGCTGATTGGTGTCGATTATGCCTTCTTATTTGGGGTCATTGCTGGTTTTGCTAACTTGATTCCTTATCTGGGTCCGTATATCGGTCTATTACCAGCTGTTTTGGTAACAATCTTCAATGATCCATTCAAAGCATTGTTGTGCTGTATTGTAGTTTTAGTCGTGCAACAATTAGATGGAAACATCATCTATCCGAATGTTATCGGCAAGTCACTCGCCATTCACCCATTAACAATCATCATCGTTTTGCTAGTAGCTGGTAATTTAGCAGGCTTACTGGGTATCTTTCTAGGCGTACCTTTTTATGCAATCTGTCGGACTATTATTGTTTTTGTTTATAAAATGATTCAAGATGCCAGAAGTCATAAAGATGACGATGGCAAAAAGGATTCTGTTGCAAAGAAAGAATCTTTATGATACGATTTTAGCGTGGATTTATCCATGCTTTTTTTTACTATTTTTTTATGAATAAGGAGAGAAAAAACTATGAATGCTGACCCCGAGAGTCAGTCGCTTTTAGCGCAAATTTTAATTTTGATTGTTTTAACACTAATCAATGCTTTTCTGGCTGCCGCCGAAATTTCTGTTGTATCCATCAACAAAAATCGTGTGGAACAAAAAGCAGAAGAGGGAAATCTTAAATCCAAAAAGTTGTTGAAGATTCTTGAAAATCCCACCAATTTCTTATCGACAATCCAAGTTGGGATTACCTTAGTAAACATTTTGTCAGGGGCTTCCTTGGCAGAGAGTTTGACGGATAAGTTGGCACCAGTGCTAGGTGGCACATCTGCTGCAAAGAGTCTTGCAAATCTGATTATTTTAGCTATTTTGACCTACGTATCAATTGTGTTTGGTGAGCTTTATCCAAAACGAGTGGCATTAAACAAATCAGAAGAAATTGCACAGGCTACCTCAGGAGTGATTCAAGCAATAGGAATCGTGATGAAACCATTCGTATGGTTGCTGTCGGCTTCGACAAGCTTATTGGCTAGAATTACCCCAATGAAATTTGATGATGTAGACGAAAAAATGACGCGTGATGAAATGCGTTATATGCTTGAAACAGAAGGTGTCCTAGAGGATGACGAACTTGAAATGTTACAAGGTGTCTTTTCTTTAGATACAAAAGTAGCTCGTGAAGTAATGGTCCCTCGTACGGATGCATTTATGGTAGACATAAATGATTCAGTAAGTGAAATCTTAACCAGAGTCTTACAAGAAAACTTCTCTAGAATTCCAGTCTATAATGAAGACAAAGATAAAGTCATTGGTGTCTTGCATACCAAAAATTTATTAAAAGCAGCTTACAAAGTTGGTTTTGATCAATTAGTGCTACAAGAAATCTTGCAAGAACCACTATTTGTCCCAGAAACTGTCTTTATTGATGATTTATTATATGAATTGAAGCGAACACAAAACCAAATGGCTATCCTATTAGATGAATATGGTGGTGTAGTAGGGATTGTGACGTTGGAAGATTTATTAGAGGAAATTGTCGGCGAGATTGACGACGAAACAGATGAAGTTGAGAATCTATATGAGAAAATATCAGATCGAGAATACCTTATCCAAGGTCGAATGTTAATTGATGAGTTCAATGAATTATTTGGAACGAATTTGCACATGTCGGATGTTGATACGATGGCTGGCTACTTGATTACAGCATTAGGAACGATTCCTGATGAAGGTGAAAAGTTATCATTTAAGGTTGATAATATAACGCTAACTTCCGAAGAAATGGAAGGAAGCCGTGTCTTAAAAATAAAAGTTGTCTTTAGCGAAATTCAAGAGGAAAATGAAGAGCCCGAGGAGGAACGTCGCTTCTTTAAAAAAGACTTCGAGGATGACGAGCCAAGAAGATGAAAAAATTGCAGAAAGATTAGGGCTTATCCAGTAAGCTTTCAATAATAAATCGCGAAATTCCGAAAATTGCTTCTCAAGTTTTCGACTGAGTGTTGAAAGAGTAGCTTTTATAAATCGGTTATGTATGTTAAGGCGTGTGACAGAAGTTTGTCACACGTCCTTTTTGTACTTCGCCATATCACAACTCATATAGTAAAATAAAGATAAGGCGATTAATCTTATTAAATGGGTAAAATCAAGAACACGAATTAGGGGGAAGGGACATGAAAAAACTATTTTTATTATTTGTACCAGTACTTTTACTAAGTGGCTGTCAAAGTGCCGAAGAAACGAGTTCATCGACTTCAAAAAGTGAACTGACTAGCACTACTTCAACTACCTCAGTAACAAGTACCAGTAGTCAATAGTTGGTAACCGAACCATCTGAAAACCAAGCTGAAACAGATTTAAATATTGAAGAAATTAACAATAATAATTTTTCTTCTTTAGTAGGTACGTGGGAAAATGGTACAGAAGATACGTTAATTATTTATTCTGACGGGTCTACAAATAAGAATTTAACTGTCCATGGCGTGGAAAATTCGGATCAAACGAGTACGATTCCATATGCCAGTTTGACTGATGGTACGACAGGTGCAGCCTTAGGATTATTTAAAATTGGCTTTGAAAATCCTGACGGCGATCGCTCGGATACATCTAGACCACGAGTTGTCATAGGGCAACAAGGCGGAAACTATTCACCAGAAACCTATTACTACCGCCAATAAAATTTAAAAGAAAAAGCTACTTGCTAAAGGGAATCTTTTTTTACCATTCAAATCATGCTATACTAAATCAGTTGTGTAAGTAAGACAAGCTATAAGAGGAGGCAAGTGCTCTTAACGAGTGACACTATATGAAAAATACAAATTTAAAAGAACAGGTAGATAGTCGGCGAACATTTGCGATTATTTCCCATCCTGATGCTGGGAAAACGACTATCACAGAGCAGTTATTATTATTTGGCGGCGCTATTCGCCAAGCAGGAACTGTAAAAGGAAAAAAAACAGGCAATTTTGCCAAATCTGACTGGATGGAAATTGAAAAACAACGTGGGATTTCTGTGACAAGTTCAGTGATGCAATTTGATTACCAAGATAAAAAAGTGAACATTTTAGATACGCCAGGACATGAGGATTTCTCTGAAGATACTTATCGAACACTGATGGCAGTGGATAGTGCCGTCATGGTTATTGATAGTGCCAAAGGGATTGAAGCGCAAACAAAGAAACTTTTTCAAGTCGTGAAAAAAAGAGGAATCCCAATTTTCACCTTCATCAATAAGTTGGATCGTGATGGTCGGGAACCATTAGACTTATTAGAAGAATTAGAGGAACTATTGGATATTGAGTCTTACCCAATGAATTGGCCGATTGGTATGGGACGGGGATTAGAAGGATTATATGATATTTATAATGAGCGCATTGAATTTTATCGTCCTGAGCAATATGGGGATCAACGCTTTGTTAAGTTAGATGCGAATGGTGAACTTTCAGGCAATCATGCATTAACTGAGAACAGCTTATATCATCAAGTATTAGAAGAGGTTGAATTATTGAAAGAAGCTGGCGATACATTCGATGTTGAAAAAATCGCAAAAGGAAATCAAACGCCTGTCTTTTTTGGCTCGGCATTAACGAACTTTGGTGTGCAAACATTTTTAGAAACATTCCTAAAATTCGCACCTGCGCCGCATAGCAATATGACAGTCGATGGCGAATTGATTCGTCCAGATGAGGAAGAATTCTCAGGATTCGTCTTTAAAATTCAAGCAAATATGAATCCGGCCCATCGTGACCGTATTGCCTTTGTGCGAATTTGTTCAGGAACATTTGAACGCGGCATGGATGTGACGTTACAGCGAACAGGTAAAAAAATGAAGCTAAGCAACGTGACACAATTTATGGCTGATGCGAGAGAAAATATCGAGCAAGCAGTTGCCGGGGATATTATCGGGGTTTACGATACTGGTAATTATCAAATTGGAGATACGTTAACAGAAGGTAAATTAAAAATCAATTATGAAGAATTGCCATCGTTTACGCCGGAGCTATTTATGAAAGTCACGGCTAAAAACGTGATGAAGCAAAAGTCATTTCATAAAGGCATTTATCAGTTAGTCCAAGAAGGTGCGATTCAACTGTACAAAACTTACTTAGCGGATGAATATATTTTGGGAGCAGTAGGACAGCTACAATTTGAAGTCTTCCAGTATCGTATGATGAATGAATACAACTCAGAAGTCATTATGACACCGCTTGGCCATAAGATTGCCCGATGGATTGATCCGAAAGATTTGGATGAACGGATGAGCTCTAGTCGCAATATCTTAGCGAAAGACCGTTTCGACCAGCCGTTGTTTTTATTTGAAAATCAATTTGCTGAAAGATGGTTTATGGAAAAGTACCCACAGATTGAATTGCATAAGTTGATGTAAGAAAAAAAGTGTCACTGCAAATAAATGCAGTGGCACTTTTTAACGGTTAACGGTGTTTGTTCGAGGAATAGAAATTTCAACTAGACCAGGAGTCTGAATCATGGATATCTCGGAGGTATTGTAATTTTCGCTAGGAATTTTTTTTAAGAAGTAGGCGCGAATATCTTCAACTTCAGTTGGTTTGATCGCTCTTTTTTTATTGATTAATAATATTTCATAATGAGTCGGTGCTACTGTATATACAACTGTAATGTCTCCAGCAGTATACACTTTTACCATTTCCGCGTCTGTATTCTCTAATTGTTGCATGACTAGTCTAGAATGGCTATTGGTTACGTTAATTAGTTTCATTTTCTCACCTTCTTCGTTGTGGAATAAAAAAACTTATATTCATAATTAATTATAATTAGTTTTATAAAAAATAGAAAGTAGAAAACACGAAAAGCACACATTTATTTAGGTAAAAGACCAAAAAAGTGGTTTTCTAATTCTAATGAATCAAAAAAAAAAAAGAATTTGCTTTAAATTTTCCATAGTAAAAGGAGTGTGACAAAATTAATCACACTCCTTTTACTTAGTCTTCTACACTTTCTTTGATTACAACTGGTTCAGTTTGCGCTTCAATTAAAATGTGCTCGTTGTCATCTAATGTCGCTTGCAAGTCATGCACTTCAGGATGATCTAGGTAATATTCTGCTACACCGTCTTCCAGCGTATCTTGAATGGTTCTTCTAAGTGGTCGAGCTCCCATTGAAGGATTGTAGCCTAGTTCGACTATCTTTTCTCGAACAGCCACTGGCACATCAAGGTGCAGTTTTTGTTGGTGCAACATGTCATTTACTTCATCAATCATCAAGCCGACAATAGCTTGTAGTTGTTCTTTGCGTAAGGCTTTAAACTCGATAATGCCATCAAAGCGATTAAGAAATTCAGGGACAAAATAGTTTGATAATTGGTTTAACACCGATTTATTTGTACCAGTAATGGACGCACCAAAGCCAACACTTGCTTCGACATTGCCTGTACCAGCATTACTTGTCATAATAATTAAGGTATCTTTAAAGCTAACGGTTCGGCCTTGTGCATCAGTCAATCGACCATCGTCTAGGATTTGGAGGAACATATGCAAGACATCGGGATGGGCTTTTTCGATTTCATCTAAAAGAATCAAGCTGTAAGGATTGCGACGTACTTGTTCTGTTAGTTGACCAGCTTCTTCATAGCCGACATAACCAGGAGGCGAACCGATTAATTTTGAGACGCTATGTTTTTCCATGTACTCAGACATATCAAATCGAATCATGGATTCTGTTGATCCAAATAATTCATAGGCTAATTGCTTAGCAAGCTCGGTCTTACCGACACCAGTTGGACCGACAAATAAGAACGAACCAATTGGACGATTTTTCTTGCCAAGTCCGATACGATTACGACGGATAGCTTTTGCTACTTTGTCTACAGCTTCATCTTGACCGATGACATGTTTTTTAATATCGTCTGCAAGATTACGCAATTGTGTCTGTTCTTTTTCTTTTAGTTCCCCGACTGGAATACCTGTTCGTTGTTCGACCAATTTTTCCATCGTTTTTTCCGTAATGACAGGAATATCTTCATCGGATACTTGTTTTTCTTTAAGCTTTTGTAATTTGGTCACTTGATCACGATAGTAAGCAGCTTTTTCATAATCTTCTTCACGTGACGCTAAGTTTTTTTGCTCTTGGGCATATTGTAATTTTTGTTCGATTAATTTAGGGTCAGTAAACTGAATGGTTAAGTTTTCTTTTGAACCTGTTTCATCGAGTAAGTCAATTGCTTTATCTGGCAGATAGCGATCTTGAATGTAGCGATTTGATAGTTCTGCTGCAGCTCTGATTGCTTCATCAGTATAGTGCACATGATGATAAGATTCATACCTTGGTTGCAACCCTTTTAAAATACGAATTGTTTCTTCAATAGAAGGTTCGTTGACTTTGACTGGTTGCATTCTTCGCTCAAGGGCAGCATCTTTTTCGATGATTCGGTATTCATTTAAGGTTGTTGCTCCGACAAGTTGGATTTCGCCACGAGCGAGTGCGGGTTTTAAGATATTACCGGCATCCAAATTCCCATCTCCAGCCGATCCTGCACCAACAATTTCATGAATTTCATCAATGAATAGAATAATAGTTCCAGCATCTTTGATTTCTTGCAGCAATTTTTGCAGCCGTTCTTCGAATTGACCTCGGATTCCAGTACCTTGTACCAGTGAAGCAACGTCCAATCGAACGACTTCTTTGTTTAGTAGTTTTTGAGGGACTTCACCGTCAATGATTTTTTGGGCTAATCCTTCTACAACCGCAGTTTTTCCGACACCCGGTTCACCTACTAGAACAGGATTATTTTTAGTTCGGCGATTTAAAATTTCAATGACACGTTCAATTTCTTTGTCGCGACCGACAACAGGATCGATTTTTCCTTCGCGTGCCAATTTAGTCATGTTAATCCCATATTCACCTAAAATACCTTGTAAACCGTTATCTCTAGGTGGTTGGTTATTGCCGCCTCCAGTTTGAGTAGGTGGGGTTTGGGTATTATTAGAAGAGTTCATTTGTTGTGACATTTGACGGAAAAAGTCATCTAAATTTCCGAATCCAAATGGATCTTTTTGCATCATTTGACCAGCACTTCCTTCTTGTTGAGCCTTAATTTTTTGATAGCAACTTTGACAATAATCAATTTGTTTGCGTTGGCCAGCAACGTTAGCATACAAATGGATAGTTGCTTCATTTTTTCCACAATTTTGACAAAGCATGGGCTCACGACCTTTCTTTTCATAAATTAAGTCAGTATTGATTGACCAATATTGACCTTTAAAGTAATTATACAAAAAAATAAAAAACTTTCAACAATTTGGTTTTTCACTATTCTTAATTATAATAAAAATATAAACTATAACATGAGGTGAGGAGTATGCGAGATTATAAACAAGAGCTTGAGGAATTGAGGCAAGGTAACTGTGTAGAGCTAGTCGTAAACCGAGAAGAGTTTTTAACATTTCGAGAAGTATGGCTGAAGGAAGAAGACCGAAATGCCTTTGTAGGTGAGGCTAGTTTGAATGGGCAGATTACGTATCGTTATAAAAAATAATGAATAATAGGAATATCCCAGTAAAACGGTTGTCTAAGAACGAAAAAAATGGTAATCTAAACAATTGAAGGGGTACTGTTTTCTTCTGAACAAACTCAGATGAGAGGAGCAAACTCTAAAAAAATTATTCGTTGAATGAAGGAGATTGATCATTATGGAAAAGAAAGATTTTCATGTAGTAGCTGAAACAGGAATCCATGCACGTCCTGCAACATTATTGGTGCAAACAGCAAGTAAATTTAATTCTGATGTTAACCTAGAATACAAAGGTAAATCAGTTAATTTAAAATCTATCATGGGTGTTATGTCTCTTGGTGTTGGTCAAGGTTCTGACGTGACTATTTCAGCTGAAGGTGCTGACGAAGCTGAAGCAATTGCAGCAATTACTGAAACAATGCAAAAGGAAGGTTTATCTGAATAATGGTTGAAAAGCTAAAAGGAATTGCGGCAAGTGATGGAGTAGCTGTTGCAAAAGCATACCTATTAGTTCAACCAGATTTATCATTTTCTAAAGTAAGTGTTTCTGACACAGATGCTGAAGAAAAACGTTTAGATGAAGCTTTAGCAAAGTCAACACAAGATTTGCAATTTATTCGTGATAAAGCTGCCAAGACTTTAGGCGAAGCCGAAGCACAGGTTTTTGATGCACACTTGATGGTGCTAAGTGATCCAGAATTAATTGGACAAATTAAACAAAACATTACTGATAACAAAGTAAATGCAGAGTCTGCACTCAAAGAAGTGACAGATATGTATATTTCTATGTTTGAAGCAATGGATGACAACGCGTACATGCAAGAACGCGCAGCAGATATCCGCGACGTAACGAAGCGTATTTTGGCTCACTTGTTACAAGTAACGCTGCCAAATCCTTCAATGATTAATGAAGAAGTCGTTGTTATCGCGCATGATTTGACACCAAGTGATACGGCACAACTAGACCGTCAATATGTAAAAGCTTTTGTAACAGATATCGGTGGACGGACTTCTCACTCGGCTATTATGGCTCGTTCGTTAGAAATCCCTGCAATCGTAGGTACAAAAGAAATTACAGCGAAAGTTAAAGCTGATGAAATTGTGGCAGTAAACGGTATTACTGGAGATGTTATTGTCAAACCAACTGAAGAAGAAAAAGCAGAGTTTCTTAAAGCTGGCGAAGACTTCGCAGCACAAAAAGCTGAATGGGAAAAACTAAAACTTGCTAAAACTGTGACTGCAGATGGCAAGCATTTTGAATTAGCAGCCAATATTGGTACACCAAAAGATTTGACTGGTGTAAACAATAATGGTGCTGAAGCGGTTGGTTTGTACCGGACAGAATTTTTGTACATGGATTCTCCTGATTTTCCAACTGAAGACGACCAATACAACGCATATAAAGCAGTATTGGAAGGTATGGATGGCAAACCAGTTGTTGTTCGTACAATGGACATCGGTGGCGACAAAGAGCTACCTTATTTGAAATTACCACACGAAATGAACCCATTCTTAGGATACCGTGCGTTAAGAATTAGCTTGTCTTCATTAGGAGACGATATGTTCCGTACACAATTGCGTGCATTATTGCGTGCATCTGTGCATGGTAATTTACGCATTATGTTCCCAATGGTAGCAACTTTGAAAGAATTTAGAGCTGCAAAAGCATTGTACAACGAAGAGAAACAAAAACTCGTTGACGAAGGTGTTGCAGTCGCTGATGATATTCAAGTTGGTATTATGATTGAAATCCCTGCAGCAGCTGTTCTTGCGGATAAGTTTGCAAAAGAAGTTGATTTCTTCAGTATTGGAACGAATGACCTAATTCAATACACAATGGCTGCTGACCGAATGAACGAACAAGTTTCTTACTTGTATCAACCTTATAACCCTTCAATTTTACGCCTAATCAAACATGTTGTTGATTCTGCGCATGCTGAAGGTAAATGGGCTGGTATGTGTGGAGAGATGGCGGGCGATCAAACGGCGGTTCCATTATTAATGGGTATTGGCTTAGATGAGTTCTCTATGAGTGCTACTTCAATCTTGAAGACACGTAGCTTAATGAAAAAATTGGACACAACAAAAATGCAAGAGTTAGCAAATCGTGCCTTGAATGATTGTGATACAATGGAAGAAGTTGTCGCATTGGTTCAAGAGTACGCTGAATAGGCTAGTCTTAAGTGGTTCTAAGTCAAATAGTGTTGTTTTAGTTAAATCACCTATGGGAAGTGCTTCGG
>ENA-OWZU01000034-OWZU01000034.1-human-gut-metagenome-genome-assembly--contig:-NODE-34-length-52750-cov-15.623095_pt1 | contig 52750 bp, 50 predicted proteins | sample MGYA00249263_ERZ652121 | MGnify/ENA primary metagenome ERZ652121 (study PRJEB26925, sample SAMN05827113) | human gut metagenome | biome: ENVO:2100002; feature: ENVO:00000062; material: ENVO:00002003... | reverse complement strand
GATGACGTCGAGTCTCGTGGGCTCGGAGATGTGTATAAGAGACAGGATTATAGATAAGGGAAATATAGGAAAAGTTAGTGAAATAAGGTATGCTTTGAAAAATCAGAAAATTCAGATTTTTTAACGAGGAGGAATGGCCATGAAAAGTTTTTTCAATTGGGAATTAGTGTATCAATACTTTCCCAAAATACTAAGTGCATTGCCTGTTACGTTAATGATCGTAGTCATTGCGACATTAGTAGGACTCGTTTTAGGTAGCATCATTGCTTTCATACGAGTAGAAAAAATCCCGATATTGACTCAAATCAGTGCCATTTTTGTTTCGTTTATACGAGGTACACCGATTTTAGTACAACTTTATGTAGTGTATTATGGCATCCCGACTTTGTTAGAAGCGGTAAATATTGACGTATCATCTTGGAACAAAATCTTTTTCATTTATATTACGTATGGATTAAATACGGCAGCTTTTCAATCTGAAACGATTCGAGCCGCAATATTAAGTGTTCCTGCGACACAAAAAGAAGCCGCTATTGCTTGTGGACTTACACGAGTCCAGTCCTATCGCAAAGTAATTTTACCACAAATGGTGCGAGTGGCTTTGCCTTCATTTGGAACGACAACGGTAGCACTATTACAAGATACTTCATTAGCGTTTACAATCGGGGTCATCGACGTAGTAGGGAAAGCTAAAGCAATCGGTGCTGTTACTTTCCATACATTAGAAGGTTATGTAGGGGCTGCGGTCATCTTTATTGTATTAAGTTTTGTGCTTGAAAGAGCATTTGTATGGTTAGAGGAGCAAATGAAATTCGAACAAGCATCTAGAAAAAAAGTGTCGTTCCCATCGCTCCATTTTTTTCAAAAAAAAGAGAAGGTTAAAACAACTTCATTATAAAAAAATAGCTCTTAGGGGGAAAATGTATGAAAAAATCAACTCTTGTTTCAGGTTTAAGTGTCATGGCTTTATCACTGTTATTAGCTGCTTGTGGGAGCAGTAGTTCGGCATCAAGTTCATCTGATGATAGTAGTGTCACAAAGGTTACCGTTGCGACAGGGAATGATGCCTTACCTTACGCTTATTTAGATGAAAATGGAGACTATGATGGGTATGATGTCGCAGTAGTAAAAGCAATTGACGAAAAATTGAAAGATTATAGTTTTACGTTTGAAGGATCTGATTTCCCTACGACGTTATCCAATCTTGAAAGTAATAAAGCACAAATGGCTGCTTATGAATATGAAGTGAATGATGAACGGAAAGAAAAATTTGTTTATGGTGATGTCGGCTATGTGGTTTGGGATACATATATCGCGTACGATCCAGATAAAGGTGAAACGTACAACACTTTTGATGATTTGAAAGGAAAGAAAGTCTATGTGACGACATCGACGAACCAAGCAGCGATGGCGGAAAATTACTTAAAGGATAATCCTGATGCCTTTACTTTAGTTTATGGTGAATACAGTAACGAACAAATCGTTCAAGCCTTAACGTCTGGAGCGGTGGATGCGACCCTGGCACCAAAATATCAAATTGATAACTACAATAAAACCTTTGATGTTGATCTAAAGATTGGTGATGAACCTGTTCATAACTCGGATGCTTACTTGTTATTTAATAAAAAGACTGATACAAAGTTGATTGATGCGGTCAATACTGCATTGAAAGAACTAAAAGAAGATGGCACGATTAAGAAGCTATCTGAAAAATATTTAGATGGAGATTATGTTCCAAAAGATTAAGAGGGGTGAGCAACTATGAGTTTTGATTTTTCGACAATGATAAATTCTTTAAAGATTGCTAGTCACTATATAGGAACCACGCTTTTCATGGCGGGTTCCTCTTTAGTCATAGGTATCTTCTTTGGCCTATTGATTGCTCTAGCAAGACAATACAAAATCAAAGTGATTGCGCCTTTTTTCCAAGTATTTATCACCTTACTTAAAGGGATACCGATTGTGTTAATTATTTTGGCAAGCTATTTGATTGCTTCAAAGAAATTTGATGATCTAGCAGAAGCGATGCACTGGTCGGTTCGTTTTAAAGATTTTAATATGATTTGGATTGCGATTTTTGCTTTAAGTATTTTATCCATCATTAATAGTAGTGAAATTTTTCGTGGAGCATTTTCTTCGATAAAAAAAGGACAATTCGATGCTGCAAAATCTTTAGGAATGACCAGTTTCCAGACAATTAGACGAGTGTTATTGCCACAAGCTTTTCCAGTGTCCGTACCGATGTTTAGTAATTTACTGATTACGTTAATCAAAGCATCTGCACTAGCATCAATGGTCAGTGTCGTGGATGTCTTTGCTGCGGCGAAGATCTCAGCTCAGCAAAACTACCGATTTTTAGAAGCTTATGTGGCGGTTGCGATTATTTATTGGGTGATTAGTATTATTATCGAAAAATGTGCGCAGCTATTCGAGCAACGCATGAATCGGAAATTAAGGAGGGCTTCTTTATGACCATGTTAGAAGTAAGAAATTTACATAAAAAGTTTGGCAAAAAAGAAGTACTGAAAGGAATCAATTTGGATGTCCATCAAGGCGAGGTGGTCGTCTTGTTAGGTCCGAGTGGGTCAGGAAAGACGACGTTTCTTCGCTGCTTAAATTTTTTGGAGCGAGCGGATCAAGGACAAATGACCTTGGATAATCAATTAATCGAAGTCGGTAAGGCCAAAGAAAAAGAGATTTTAGCTCATCAGCGAAAAACGGCAATGGTTTTTCAAAATTATGAGCTGTTTCAAAATAAGACGGCGATTGAAAACATTGCAATGCCGGTCATGATGGCCCAAAAAAAATCAAAAGAAGAAGCCTATCAGTTGGCAACGCATTTATTGGAGCAGGTCGGTCTATCGGAGCGGGGCAACTTTTATCCTAGTCAACTTTCAGGTGGGCAGCAACAGCGGATTGGCATTGCGCGTGCATTAGCGCTCAATCCAAAAGTCATTTTATTTGATGAACCGACCTCTGCACTTGACCCTGAGCTTGTTGGCCAAGTATTAACCTTGCTTCGTGAGATTGCTGAGACTGGTGCGACGATGGTCTTAGTCACACATGAAATGAAATTTGCTTATGAGGTAGCTGATAAAGTAGTATTTATGGAAAATGGCTACGTCGTCGAACAAGGATCACCGCAAGAAGTATTTGAACACACAAAAGAAGAACGGACAAAAGCCTTTCTTTCACGTTTTACGAATCAATTTGCTGTATAGGAGGAAACTAGATGCACTATCAATTTGCGAATCGAATTAACCAATTACAAGGGTCACCCTTACGAGAAAATGCGAAAAGAAATATGGAAGCAAAAGATGTGATTTCTTTTGCCTATGGTTACCCATCAATTGATGCCTTTCCGATGGAGACATTAAAGACCATTTCGGAAAGAATGTATACCGAATTTGATCCAGAGTCGTTTCTCCAATATGGTGCTAGTGAAGGCTTACCTGAATTAAGAGAATTAGTCAAACAACGGATTGCCAAACAGTCTGCGATTGCGAGTGACGATGACTTAATGATTGTCTCGGGTTCGACACAAGCAATGGATTTAGTCATTAAAGTTCTATGTAATGAAGGGGATGTCGTCCTTTGTGAGGAGCAAACGTTCTCCGGAGCAGTCAATGCGATTAAAGGATACGGTGCAAAAGCTGTTCCCGTGCCGATGAATGTTGATGAGGAGTGCATCGACACGAAAGTCTTAGAAGAACTGTTGGCAAAAGATACAGAGCATCGCATTAAGTTACTCTATTTGATTCCTACCTTTCAAAATCCATTAGGCACATCGATTCCACTGGAAAAACGGCAGGAAATTTATGCAATAGCGAAAAAATATGGTCTACTCATTTTTGAGGATGATCCGTACGGTGATTTGCTTTACTTTGGCGATGCCATCCCTAAGATGAAGTCGTTTGATACGGATGATTTGATTATCTATGCTGGCTCTTTCTCAAAAATTCTCGCACCAAGTACACGGCTGGGATTTGTCATGGCGCCACCAGCAATCTTTGAAAAATTAGTATTAGCCAAACAAGTTTCTGATTCTCACACCAATTTTTATTGGCAAGTATTGCTCACAGAGTTCATGAAAAATTATGATTTTGAACAACATGTCTCTTATTTGAAAGAGTTGTATCGTGAAAAACTCACGGTCATGTTAGAAGAATTAGCAAAGCTTCCCCAAGATGCTATACACTACATTGAACCGACTGGTGGCTACTTTATCTGTTGTGAGTTAGCAGAAGATGTCGACGAAGAAGCCTTCTTAGATTACTTGTTTGATCACAAAGTTATCGTGATTCCTGGTAACATTATGAGTGTTGCCGGTAAAGGATATGAAAAATTCTTCCGTCTGAATTTTACAAAACCAACGATTGAAGATATTAGACTTGGCATTCAGCAGATGCAAGATGCCATCAGCTTTGCTCGTGTTGAACAAGTATCAAAAGCTATCTGAGGAGAGTCGTGTATGAAATTAATTTATTATGGAGTAAGTGAAGAGGAGGAACCATTCATTCAACGATGGTCCTTCCTTCATAAAATTCCTGTCACAATAAGAAAAGAACAAATCAGTAAAGAAACCATCGAATATGCAAAAGGTCATGACGGTATCTGTCTTTATCCCAGTGTTGATATGCGCGAAAATGAGACTTTTTATCGGATGTTGAGTAATTATGGTATGAAGCAGTTGTCGATTAAATCGACAGGTATCGATGGTGTTAATCTTGAGTGGGCGAAAAAATATCACCTTCAAGTAACCAATGTCCCCGCATACAGTCCTACGTCGGTCGGACACTTTGCCGTAATGGCAATCCTAATGCTCGCTCGCAATATTCCAATGCGTATGCACACAGATGATCAGTTAGTCAGAAAAACAGCGATTGGCGATGAGATTCAAGATATTAAGGTCGGCATTATCGGCACGGGTCGAATTGGCAAAGTAGTCGCTCAGACAATCGTCGCTATGGGTGGAACTGTCCTGGCCTATAGTCGCACACAGGACAAGGAGCTTGCCTCGCTGGTCAGCTATCTTTCGTTAGAAGATGTGGTTAGTCAGGCTGATATCTTATCCATACATATACCTTTGACAAAGGAATCGGTGCATCTTTTTGACGATGAACTCTTTGCTAAAATGAAACCGACTGCTAAAATCGTCAACACGGCTAGAGGAAAAATTATTGACACGAAAGCACTGATTCGTTGGTTAGAACACAGTGAGGGTGGTTGTATGTTAGATACACTGGAAGATGAAGAGAAGTACTTCCAAGTAGGACAAGAGCAAAATCCATTTTATCAAGATTTGATGGCTTATCCGAATGTCTTTATCACGCCGCATATTGCCTATTACACACAGCTTGCAGTCAAAGAAATTGCCGAGACTGCATTGAACAATGCACGCGATATTTTAGAATCTGGGGCATCAATGAACACAAAATCATTATAAGGAGTGGTCTTATGATTGAAGCACAAGTTTTTGGTTTAAAGAAGCAATTTGGCAAAAATGAAATCTTAAAAGGGATTGACTTGACCATCCATCGTGGTGAAGTGGTCTGTATTATCGGTCCCAGTGGTTCAGGGAAAACAACTTTCTTACGCTGTTTAAATCTACTTGAAGAACCCAATGAGGGGAATTATCAACTTGCCGATACGATGTACAATTTAGCATCAATTGGCGCAAAACAAGCGCGTGAAATTGCTTTGAAGACGGCAATGGTGTTTCAATCATACGAACTATTCAGTCATATGACTATTTTGAAAAATGTCATGGAAGGGTTAGTGACACCACGCAAAGTGAAAAAGAAAGAAGCGGAACAAATCGCACTGGATGCTTTACGACAAGTCGGACTAGAGGATAAAAAGGATATGTATCCAATCCAATTGTCTGGTGGACAGCAGCAGCGGGTAGGGATCGCACGGGCGATGGCGCTAACACCAGAAATTTTACTATTTGATGAACCGACCTCGGCTCTCGATCCTGAATTAGTCGGTGAGGTTTTGAGTGTCATGCGCAGTCTGGCTGATAGTGGGCAAACAATGATTGTCGTCACTCATGAGATGCAATTTGCGCAAGAGGTTGCAGACAAAGTTATTTTTATGGCAGATGGATACATTATTGAGCAAGGATCACCGGATGACGTTTTTAATCATCCGAAAGAAGATCGCACGAAGCAATTCCTATCTCAAGTGCGCTTTAAAGAAGTCATGTCTGCCTAAGGAGGGCGTATGGAAGAAGTCCAACAATCCGAAAAAATTTGGTCAAAAAATTTTATAGTAACAATGATCGTCAGTACGTTTGCTACGACAGCGGTCACTATGCAAATGGGGTCACTGCCAATTTACGTCAGTCAATTGGGTGGCTCCAAAGCTATGTCTGGCTTTATAGTCGGTATCTTAGGACTAGCTGCGTTAGTGACTCGTTTTCCTGTAGGCATCTGGCTTGATAAATATGGACGTAAACGCCTCTTAATCTTAGGGATTGTATTATTATTGCTTGATTTTGGTTTTTTAACACTTTATAAAACCATCCTCATTTTATTGGTTTTACGTATGGTCCAAGGAGTAGCAAATAGTATTCAAAGTACGGCGACAAGTACGATTGCAGCCGACTGTATCCCAAAAGATCAATTAGCAGCCGGTTTAGGATATTTTAGCATTGCTCAAGCATTGCCTAGCGCAATTGGTCCTTTAATTGGACTTACCATTGCGAGTAAGTTTGGCTTCGAACGTTTGTTTCAATGTGCATTTGTGTTTGTATTGATTGCCTTTTTACTCAGTTTCCTGATTCGTGATGGCTATGAAGCTCAAAATACGCTGCAAAAGAGCAGCTTAAAACAAGAGGGGCAAGCGCTAAGTAAAGGCAAAACGATCCTTATTCCGAGCGCCATTTTATTTTTTATTTGTTTTGCCAATTCTGGTGTAGTTTCCTTTATCGCACAATTTGCAAATGAAAAGCATATCGGTGGCGCGGGCTACTATTTTACCATTATGTCCCTGGTAATGGTTGGCATTCGTTTTATTTTACCTAGTATCTTCATTCGCATTCAATCGATTGTTTTGGTTGTTGGAAGCATTGTTAGTATTGGTGTTTCCTTTTTGACAATTGCATGGACGACCTCTTTTTGGGGATTGATAGTTGCTGCCATGTTGTATGGTATTGGCTATGCATGCTTACTTCCGATGATGAATACCATCGTCTTAGAAAATGCTTTGGCACAAGAAAGGGGGAAAGCGACTGCTATTTTTTCAGCATCATTGGACGTCGCATATGGCGGAGGCGTATTACTATGGGGTGTCGTTGCTTCGTTAACAAACTTTACAATCATGTATCTAAGTTGTGCTTTTTTTGCAGGAATCAGCTTATTTTTCGTGATTTTTTTCAGAAAAACACTCCGAATGTAAGGAAATATAACATGAAATGCAAAAATTACTTGCATCTTGGTGAATTACTCGCTAAAATAAAAAAAAGTGAGGTGTCATGAATGGATGCAATTGATCAAAATATATTAAATATTCTTCAAAAAAATGCACGAGAAACCGTCAAACAAATGGCAGAGGAATGTTTTATCTCTTCACCTTCTGTTTCTGTTCGGTTACAAAATTTAGAAAATCGCGGATTCATTAATTCTTACCAAGCCGTATTAAATTATCAAAAGATAGGTTTTTCAATAAAAGCGTATATCCATTGCGCTGTTAATGCCAAAGATAAACAAAATTTTTATACATTCATTGAAAATGTGGCCAATGTTACGGAGTGTGATTGTGTAACAGGTGAATATTCGATGATGTTAAAAGTATTTTTTCCGAATACGGTTGAATTGGATGAATTCATTAATCAACTTCAAAAATTTGGTGATACAAAAACAAACATTGTCTTCTCTACCCATATTGGCCCGAGAGGACTACAGCTTTCTGAAGAGAATATCTCTTTAAATAAAAAGAATCACAAAGATTGATAAAATATGGGGAAAAAGCTTTCTTTTGAAAGCTTTTTTTACTTTATAGAAAAACATCTGTCCTGGAATAAATGGTTTCATGCAAAATGATTGTGCATTCTCAGTATTTCAACCATACTTAACTATGTGGAGACAAAAAATGAAGAAGAGGTGAAGTGCTTTGATCGAATTCCAACACGTTACAAAAGTTTACAAGGGTGGGAAAATCGCCGTCGAGGATGTCAATGTGTCTTTTGAGAAAGGGGAATTTATTTGCTTTATTGGTACGAGTGGTAGCGGGAAGACTACGTGTATGCGTATGATTAATCGGATGAATGAACCAACTGAGGGAAAAATCTTAATTGACGGCCAAGATATACAATCTCTTAATCCGGTAGAATTAAGAAGAAAGATCGGTTATGTCATTCAGAGTATTGGTCTTATGCCACATATGACGATTCGCGACAATATTACCTTAGTACAAAAACTGTTAAAAGTTAGCGATGAAGAACGAAACAAAACAGCAGAAAAAATGATTGATCTTGTTGAACTACCTAGAGAGATGCTCGATCGTTATCCTAGCGAGCTTTCAGGGGGGCAACAACAGCGGATTGGGGTGGTGCGCGCATTGGCTGCTGATCAGGATATTATATTAATGGATGAACCTTTTGGCGCACTAGATCCAATCACGAGAGACGCCTTACAGGATTTGGTGAAAGATTTGCAAGAGCGTTTAGGAAAAACTATCGTCTTTGTTACCCATGATATGGATGAGGCGTTAAAATTAGCGAATCGCATTGTAATCATGAGTGGCGGAAAAGTGATTCAATTTGGCACCCCTGACGAGATACTACGGAATCCAGCAAATGAGTTTGTCGAAGAGCTGATTGGTGAAGATCGCTTATTGCAAGCAAAACCGGATGCAACAATAGTCGGTGAAGTAGCATTGGCCAATCCAATTACGATTACGCGCGACCACTCATTACATGAAGCCATTCGTTTGATGCGGCAAAAACGAGTGGATACTCTACTAGTAGTGGATGAAGCGAATCACCTTGAAGGCTATATCGATGTCGAAGTCATTGACCGTGAACGGGGATCAGGGAGGTCAGTCGGAGAGGTCATGAATCCACAAGTCTTCTTTGTAAAACAGTCGGCGCTTTTACGGGATACTTTGCGTAGAATTTTGACTAGAGGAATTAAGTATGTGCCAGTGGTCGATGAAGAGAAACGACTAGTGGGCATTCTTACGCGAGCTTCGCTAGTGGATATTGTCTATGACGTTATTTGGGGCGAAGAAGAAACAGTTAGTGGAGCAGTTGAATCAGCCAAAGAGGAGGTCTAGTAATGGAAAACTTCTTTGGAGAATATGGAAATGACATAATACAAAAAAGCATTCAACATTTGTATATCTCGGCTTTTGCGCTGGTTCTAGGTGTGCTCGTGGCTGTGCCATTAGGCGTTTTATTGACGCGCTTTAAAAAAATAGCTAATGTCGTGATTAGCTTAACCAGTGCTTTACAAACGATTCCTTCATTGGCGTTGTTAGCACTAATGATTCCTATTTTTGGTGTTGGAAAGATACCGGCGATTGTCGCTTTGTTTATCTATTCGTTGTTACCGATATTAAGAAATACTTATATCGGGATGAAAAATGTTAGCCGAGATTACGTCGACGTAGCAAAAGGAATGGGGATGACGAATTTACAGTCAATCTTTTCAGTCGAGCTTCCTTTGGCCATGCCGACGATTATGGCTGGTATCCGTTTAGCAGCTGTCTATGTGATTGCGTGGGCGACTTTAGCATCTTATATTGGCGCAGGTGGTTTGGGTGATCTGATCTTTAGTGGGTTAAATAATTATCAACCAGCACTCATCTTTGCTGGGACAATTCCAGTGACAATCTTAGCTTTATTAGCGGACTATTTATTAGGCTTAGTCGAAAAAATGCTTACTCCTAGTGCATTGAAGGGGGTAGAGGAATGAAAAGAAAATCTTATATCATCGTACTTTGTTTCAGTTTGCTAGTCTTTTTAGCATCTTGTTCTTTACCTGGACTTTCTAGCAGTGACTCAAAAAAGACCATCACGATAACGGGCGGAATTACGTCGGAATCTCAAATTTTAGCTAGCTTGGTTGCTGGTATGATTGAGCACTATACAGATAATAAAGTGACTATCATCAATAACTTGGCGACAACCACCATTAATCATCAAGCGATGATGAATGGCGATGCACAAATTTCGGCTGCACGTTATACGGGAACGGATTTAACGACCACACTTGGACTTGATCCGGTCAAAGATCCGACTGAAGCATATGATATTGTCAGTAAAGAATTTGAAAAACGCTACAATGAAACGTGGTTAAAACCATACGGATTTGATAATACATATGTGTACTTAGTGACAAAAGAGACAGCGGAAAAATATCATTTATCAAAAGTCAGTGACCTGAAAAATGTAGCTGATCAATTGTCTGCTGGCGTCGATCCAGCTTGGATTACCCGGGCTGGTGATGGTTATGAAGGGTTTAAAAAAGCATATGGATTTGAATTTAAAACAATCTTACCTATGCAAATTGGGTTGGTGTATGATGCAGTAGCGGCAGGTAAAATGGATATCGTATTAGGTTATTCAACCGACGGACGGATTGGTAGCTATGATCTTGTCATGTTAGAAGATGACAAGAAATTCTTTCCACCGTACGATGCGGTGCCGATAATTGACAACAAACTTCTAAAAGAACAACCGAAACTACAAGAAATTATTGACAAATTGGCTGGTACGATTTCAACAGATGAAATGCAAAAGCTGAATTTTGAGGCAGACAATAACTTAGTCGAACCAAGTGTCGTAGCCAAAGAATTTCTTGAAAAAAATAAGTATTTTGAAGGAGAGTGATGAAATGGATTTGCAAAATATGAATGTTTTGGAGCAATTTGTGTATTATTTTAAAGAAAATGGTACCTACGTCTTTAGTCAATTTCTTCGTCACTTTTTGATTTCAATCTACGGTGTGTTGTTTGCTGCAATCATCGCGATACCAATTGGAGTCGCAATTTCCAAGAAACGTGGCCTGGCTGACTGGGTTATTCGTCTAGCGAATATTATTCAAACAGTCCCCTCTCTCGCGATGGTTTCGATTTTAATGATTGGATTAGGATTAGGGGTAAATGTAGTGATTGTGACAGTAACCTTGTATTCACTGTTGCCAATCATCAAAAATACCTACACAGGCATGATCCAAGTTGATCGAGATATTATTGATGTCGGAAAAGGAATGGGGATGACGGCTACGCAGCGTTTATTTATGATTGAACTACCGCTTTCGGTATCTGTGATCATGGCGGGGATTCGAAATGCCTTAGTCGTAGCCATTGGTATTACGGCAATCGGTGCCTTTGTCGGGGCAGGAGGCTTAGGAGATATTATTATCCGGGGGACGAATGCAACTGATGGAACGGCGATTATTTTAGCGGGAGCGTTACCTACAGCATTAATGGCCATTATGACAGACTGGGTGTTAGGGATTGTTGAACGGAGACTTGATCCGACAACGAAGACATCTCGGACTGATTCATAGAAGTGAGTAAAAGTGATTGGTAGGAAATCACTAAGGTACAAGCAAGAAGACCATAAAATCCGGAAGTTCATTCTAAGCTTTGGATTTTATGGCTTTTTTCGTCGTAAGTTGATTTGGCTGACTTTGATTTCTGCAACATACATTCACACTCACCAATATGAAAATGGGTTCCAAAAGCAGCTTTCCTGACAATATTTAAAAAAATTTTTAATAGTTTGAGAATATTTAAAATTTCCGAACGTATTACTCGGACCGTCTTGTCATAGTTTTTTTTCGTTTGCGAGCAGTTTTATAGTCTATAGTGACTGGGCTGTGGTACCTTAATATAGGTTATTTGGCTAATTAGTTGAAAGAATTCGAAAGGAATGGGGGATTCATGCGTTTATGGCATCAAGATTTAATTGAAAAGCTGCCGCGCCAGCAATTATTAGGTCAGCATCGCGAATGCTGTGCCTTACGGGGAAACGGTTGGGGAAAACCTCATGCAACGGTGAACTATGTTTTTCATTATCCGCCTTCTTATTTAGTTGAATATCACCAGTTGGTAATGGACGAAATGAAGTCAAGAGGATACAAGGTGAGTGAGGAATGGCTGAATCCCTTGTACAGAGGGAAAAAATGTGATGCTTTTCTAACTCTTGGCGAAACAGTTTCCCATCAGCCAATCTATCCAGAACACAATCTAGACTATTTGAATGAATGCAAAGAGAACCTAGCAAATAAAGGTGTATACATCTAAAACCCTCACTATAGTGGGAGAGTGAGGGTTTTGGAGTGCTTATTTGATATAGTTAGCTTATCGTACTGAAATCAATTTTAAGTAAACATTTTGTAAAAGTTCGCTTATTTTGCAATAAAGCAACGAAATTGTGATACATGCTCAATCAGTGTTTTTTGATTGTTCGCAAACTCAATCTTTAAAAGTGACTCTCCAATAGCGGTGACCTGTTCAATTTTATTGCCATAGCTATCACAAAGATAGCTACTTGCTCGCATTGTGTCCAATACCTGTTGGACACTTAATTCGATTTCTTTGGCTGTGTTCATCTTAAAAAACCTCCTATAATAAAATTATGTAAACTAATTATGCTGATGATCCAATAATTTATTAAAAGGGGAATAAATTTATGAATCAACGATATGTAACGAGAGAATTAACATTACTGGCAATGGTTACGGCGGCCTGTGTTGTTGGACGATTTGCTTTTCAATTCATACCCAATTTTCAACCACTAACGACTATTTTTCTATTATTCACCTTTTATAATGGTGTCAAAAGAGGCATCATTGTTGCAGCACTATCACTGGTGATTACGAGTCTTTATTTTGGGATTGGTATTTGGACGGTCGAACAAATTTTAGCTTATGCAATTATTTTACTGGTTTTCCAATTTTTGAAAAAAATACCTATGTTTCAAAAAAGTCTCATCTTACAAGTTATCTTTGCGGTAGTAGCAGGCTTCTTATACGGTTTTATCATGTCCATATTTGATTATTTTATTTATGGCATGACTAATTATTGGGCGTACTATTTGCAAGGAGTTTCCTTTGACGCGGTACATGCAGTCGGCAATGGTATTTTTTACGTGATTCTATATCCAGTGTTTCTTTATTTAAATCAAAGAAACTACTTTTCAATTGAAAAGTAAGTTGACTCTTAAGAAATCTCCGCTAAATAGTGGAGATTTCTTTTAATTTCCGCTTGAACTTCTTCATCTGATTCTTTCAGGAGCAATTCTTCAAAAAGAGCAATGGTTTCCGCTGGTTCTTTCTTCGTTAATTCAGCGGTCGCCCATACTGCTGTCGCACGGATAACTGGACGTGGATCTTTCAGACAACGCATAATTTCTGGTAAGTTTTCCCTAGCACCTAAGTTAACAAGAGCAATGAGAGCATTTCGTTGCAAAGGTTTTTTCCCACGCCAAGAGCCTGACAAATGACCATACTGTTTTTTAAATTCTTTGTTCGAAATTGATAACAAAGGGACGAGTGGCGGATAGACTTCATCGGTTTTTGGTTCCATTTCTTCGTGGAAGTGAAAATCTTTGCCACGATTATAAGGACAGACGAGCTGGCAAATATCACAACCGTAAATGACAGTATGCATTTTTTTACGAAATTCATTTGGCATAATGCCTTTTGTTTGCGTCTGATAAGAGAGACAGCGTTTGGCGTTCATGCGACCATCGCCTAGTAAAGCCGTCGTCGGACAGCCTGTGATACAGCGGGTGCAGTCGCCACAACCATTGGCTACAGGTTCATCAGGTTCAAGCGAAAGATTGGTCACAATTTCTCCTAGGTAGACGAATGAACCAAACTCCTCCGTAATCAATAAGCCGTTCTTACCAATGAATCCCAAACCCGCGCGTTGTGCTACGGCAACATCGACGAATTCACCAGTATCGACTTGGGGCTTGAAGCGGCTATCGACACCTGCAGTTTCTGCCTGGATAAAGGCAATGAGCTGCTGCAGCTTTTCATTTAATACATCATGGTAATCAATCCCCCACGAAACTCTAGCAAATTGCCCACGCCTTTGATCTCTGGGCATTCTTTCATGAATTCTAGTCGGATAAGCAAGAGCGATGGCAATGATGCTTTTTGGATTGTCAAAAGTCCGTTCGGGGTAAATCCGCTCATCGATATTCGGGTGTTCAAAGCCTGAAGTATGGCCAGCCGCTTTTTGTTCTTCTAGAGAATCTTTTAATTCAATAAAGGGGTCAGCCGTAGTAAACCCAATTTTATCAATTCCGATTCGCTTACTTTCTGCAATAATTTTTTCTTTTAAGGTTAGCAAGTCGGTCACCTCCCACCTAAAACTATACCACGAATCAGACTAAATGACTTTTTTCCGCGATTTTTTCGTAAATGCTAGTTTATTCAGAAATTAAATGATAAAATGATGAAAATTATGCGAAAATGATATAAGAGGGGGAGACTATGTCACAACTACTTTATAAAAGCACCCGTAACGATAAAAATTTGGTCACAGCATCGCAAGCCATTCTTCAAGGATTAGCTGAAGACGGCGGACTCTATGTACCAGTTAAGCAACCAGCTATTACACTAGATTTTGACTTGTTGCAGCATGCGACCTATCAAGAGGTGGCCTATGAAATTTTAGCCGCCTATTATACAGATTTTACTGAAGAGGAATTAAAAGCTTGTATCACAAATGCCTACAATGAAAAGTTCGAAACGCCATTGATTGCGCCATTAAAAACAGTCGGATCAGATAGTTATTTGGAGTTGTTTCATGGGCCGACCATCGCCTTTAAAGACTTGGCCTTGTCGATTTTGCCACATCTAATGACGACCGCCGCTAAGAAAAATGCTGTCGAAAATGAGCTAGTCATCTTGACAGCGACTTCTGGTGATACAGGTAAGGCGGCAATGGAAGGTTTTGCAGATGTGCCTCATACGAAGATTATTGTCTTTTATCCAAAAGATGGTGTCAGCAAAATTCAAGAGCGACAAATGCGTACGCAACGTGGCGACAATACTTATGTTGTTGCAGTCGAGGGAAACTTTGACGACGCTCAAAGTAAAGTCAAGGAATTGTTTAATGATCAACAATTACGAAAAGAGTTACTTAGTCAAAACAAACAATTTTCTTCCGCGAATTCTATCAACATTGGTCGCCTGATTCCACAAGTCGTCTACTATGTCTATACCTATGCACAATTAGTGAAGCAAGATGAAATCAAAAATGGCGAATCCATTAATGTCACTGTACCGACTGGAAATTTTGGTAATATCTTAGCGGCACACTACGCAAAGGCCATCGGTGTACCGATTAATAAGCTGATTTGTGCATCCAATACAAACAATGTCTTAACGGATTTCTTTGCTACAGGTACGTACGATCGCAATCGACCATTTTTTGTCACGTCTTCACCATCAATGGATATCTTAATTTCTAGTAACTTGGAACGACTATTATTTGAAATCAGTGGTGACAATGTCCAAACCCTTCAGCAGTTGATGGCCGCACTTTCTGATCAAGGAAAGTATGATATTCTTCCTGAGATGCGTGAAAAATTAGGCGAATTCTATGCTGATTTTGCGTCATTTGAACAAACAAACGATGCCATTGCACAAGAATTCGATCGTCATGGCTATGTGCTTGATCCACATACTGCAGTAGCCAAAGCTGTCAGTGATCGGTACAAAGAAGAAACAGGGGATCAAACGAAGATGGTCATTGTATCGACGGCCAGTCCTTATAAATTCCCTCAAGTAGTGGCGCATGCTCTTGATGACACCGCTACAGCTGAATCTGAATTTGACTGGATTACGCTGGTCTTTGAGCAAACCAACTTATCGGTTCCGAAAGCAGTTAGTGACTTGTACCGCTTGCCGATTCGCCACGAGCAAGAAGTGGCGATTCAAAACATGCGTGACTGTGTCAAAGAGATTTTAGCAATCGACTAGTCAACGTAGAATACAATTAGGCGTCACTAAATTTGATTTAAACGACGAGAAAACATATAAAAAAGACCATAAAATCCAGAAATTTGAGAACCAACTTCTGGATTTTATGGTCTTTTTGCTTCGATTTAAACAAGTCTATCTACCATCTGAAAATCTATTCATAATCGCTTCGGTAAAATTTAAATACTAGGATTGTTTGGCTAATCGCTAAGTAGAAAAAGAGAAGGGACACTAAAAATATTCCTTGTTCATGGAAAAAGCGATAAGAGAAGGCTGCACAGATTGATCCGACGATAAAGGCACCCACTACTAGCAAGTAATGCATAAACGTATCAAACGCTGCTTTATCCCTTGTCACGACATAATCATGTAATCCTGCAGCCAGGCCTTTCATATTTCCTGTTGTGAATAGGCTAGTATAGGCGCGGCCATTGATTTTATCAAAGGAGATCCATTGGGCGGCAGTCGCAAAAGAAATTGCCATCGTAACGAGTGTTGGATGGGAGTTAATACTTCTAAAGCTAATCAGTAAAAATAAAATTGCTTCACCGTACAAAATAATGAGTCGCCAAAATGTCCAGCCTTTTAATCTGAAATAGCGCATCATAAATTTACCTGTAAGTACGCCTAAAAAGAAAAATAGTACCGATAATAATTTTTGGCCTGTGCCACTCCACTCACCATTTACAGCTTGAGAAATTGACAGTACTAAGTTACCGGTTTGGGCAGAGGCGAATGCACCGTAATGCGTATAGGTGTATAAGTCGACAGCACCACCTATAAACGTCAATAAAAGCCCAACAGACCGAAACTCATGGAAATTATTTTTCATTTTGTCACCTTCGATTCAATATGTTTTCTAGTTGCGTCTAAAGAAGTTGATGCCTTCTTCAATTCCCATCAATAAAATTACTGCTCCGGCAATTTGCGCAACCAGTAAAACTGTTTTGAAAGGGTTAAATATTAATAAGATTCCTACCAATAGAATCAAGAAATAAAAAATCTTTCGAGGTAGGGATGGCTCATTTACAATTCGACGAGCAGGCTTTTTGACGAGTTTTACCAGACCATAGATGACAAACAGAATACCAAAAAAGATTGGAATGATTGATACGATTGGTTTAGCAAGGACCAAAATAGCTAAAGCAGCCACCAAAAGTAGCACACCACTTATTATGCCAAAACTACTCATACCTTCTTGTCGGTTGCGAAAAGCGACGACTAGATTTAGCAAACCTAAAAATGCTGTATAGCCGGCGACTATGTATACGACGCCATGAAAAATTTCATTTGGTCGAAAAAGCATGAATCCTCCGATAAGTACCAAAAAAATCATACGTAAAAGCGCGTATTTTTGTAATTTTTCAAAAAATTGTGTCATTTTTTTGCACCTCATTTTCTTTTTTTCTATTGTAACGTATTTTTTCATAGAATGAAATGAATAGCAAGGGTTCATTGCTGTTTTCCATTTGTTTTCAGCAATTGAATTGATTGTCATCTGTTGTTCCATTCAAGAAGTCGTATGGTAAAATAAAGAGAACAGTCTCAAACAAAGTAAGGAGGAAGAGTATGTCATTACAATTTATTTTAGGTAATGGATTTGTTGATCATCAAAAAGAATACCTTACAATGGCGCGGGAGTGGCTAAAAAAAGGAACTGATTATCAGGTCTTTTTTTTGGTTCCAAACTACAATAAATTTGAGCGTGAAATGACATTATTGCATGGACTAAAAGAAGATCAAACTGAGAGCTTTGCGAGTATTCGTGCGCAAGTGTTTAGTTTTCAACGATTAGCTTGGTATTATCTACAAGAAATCGAAACCTATCAGACAAAGCAAACAATCAGTGAGTCAGGTGCCAATATGATCATGCAAAAAGTGCTAGTTGAACACCAGGCAGATTTGCAGCTATTTCGTGGTGAGATTAGCAAGCTAGGGTTTGTCCAGCAACTCGTCTCTTTATATGCCGAGTTTCAACAAGGGGGCGTGTCAGTTGAAGCATTACACTTAATGGGTGAGAAGGACAATGCATCAGCTGAAATCGAAGAAAAGCTGCATGAACTATCTCAAATTTTTGGCTGGTATGAGCAGCAGCTACTTGAAAAAGAAGTGTCCCTTGCACAGCCTTTGATTGAGTTAACCAATTACTTGGTGAGCAAGCTCATAAATGTGAGTGAGTTTTCAAAGACGATGTTTATCATTACTGGCTTTTCGTCCTTTAAACCAGATGAAAAAGGCTTAATCGCAACGCTGATGCAGCTCGGACAGGTGAAAATTGACTTGCTTTTAGATCACCCGGCACTGAATACGTCACCGTTGGATTTATTTTTTGATGCACAAAAAACGTATGATTATTTCTTGAATTTCGCAAAAGACCAAAGCATTCCGATTCTTTTTGATAACAAAGTGGTGGCGAACGATCAATCGGATAATCGCTTTGTTGTGGAGCAATTTTTCCGCCAGACGCAAAATGGACAGACTTTCATAAAAGACAAAGCCGTGGATGATTACCTCCATGTGTGGCAAGCTGATTCCATCCAAACAGAGATGCATCAAGTCGCCTTGGAAATCAGGCGAATCGTGGCTGGCGAGACCGAGTTAGGCAAAGAGAAGACGTATAAAGATATCCAGCTTTTTTTAGCTGAGGAAGATAAGTACCGACCGTATTTAGCTAGTATCTTTGCTGAGTATGAGATTCCAGTCTATGTCAATGAAAAGAAAAAGATGGTCCAGCATCCATTGGTTCAGTTTTTGGAGACTATCGTGGATTTGGATCGGTATTATTATCGTTTGACTGATATTATTCGTTTGTATCGTACAGAACTGTATGTCCCGCACTATGTAAAAGAAGCCTATCCAGATTTTTCGAGACAACAAATACATTTTCAACAGTTGATTGATGTGACAGAAAACATCGCGCTTGCCCAAAATTTCCATGGCAAACGATGGATTTCTGCGAAAGATTGGCAAGTCTATTCTTTTGATGCAGAGCAGGAGATGCCTGTCGAAACGACGGATCTATCACTAAAAACCAACAAGCTACGGCAGGCGTTTCGTAGAGACATCCATGGTTTTTTAATCAAAATAAAGCAAGCTGAGACGTTCGCTGAAGCTACACGCATGCTGTATGACTTCTTACTAAAAAATGGGGTCGATCAGCAATTGCTCGCTTGGCGAAATGAAGCAGTCCAAGCCGGTGAACTCGATCAAGCACGCAATCATGAACAAACATGGTCGGCATTAATGGCGACTTTCGATGAGTTTGTCCATCTATTTGGGGACACGCCATTTGATTGGTCTGTCTATACGAATTTGTTAATTCATAGTTTGACGAATGTGACCTTTGGGAAAATCCCTACGTCCATCGATCAAGTTCAAGTCAATCGCATCGATCTTGCTCGTCCTGCACAGGCCGAAGTCGTTTTTGTCTTAGGTGCGACCGAGACAGCATTACCTAGAAAGCAAGAAAATCAAACCTTACTTGACTCAAATGAAAGAGAATGGTTAAACGAACAACTTTTAGGTGAACGACTAATGGACCCAGTCAAAGAAAATCTAAGAAAAGAACCACATGTCGGCTATAGTTTACTTTTGGCTGGAGCGAAGCGGACGTATCTCAGCTACCCAGCTAGCTCAGAGACTGAACAATTCGTCAAGCCGTCGCCCTATATTCAGCGATTACTCGACTGGCAGATGGTCACCGCTACAAAAAAAGCGAGTCTAAAAAAAGAAATAGTACCGACCGAAGTAGTCGGCACCTATCGCGGTCTGATTCGCCGGATTAGTCAGATTGAACGCCAATCTAAGCAAGAAAAACTGCCATTACCGACAGTGTGGCGTCAATTGAAACAAAAGGTCTTGCAGTCGCCGTTACGTGAAGTAGCAGAAATGGTCTTTATGAGTAGTGATTTTCAAAATATTCCTGTTTCTTTAACGAGAGAGCAGGCTGAAAAACTGTACGGATCCTCTCTTTATAGCTCGGTCTCTCGACTAGAGACGTATCACAACTGTGAATACCGCTACTTCGTCCAGTACGGCTTACGCTTAAAGGAACGCGATATTTACGGCTTAACTCCGGCTGTTACGGGTGAATTTTTCCATGATGCCTTGGATCGCTTTTTAAGTCTATTGATCCGTGATCAGTTATCGTTGACCAATTTGACAGAAGAAACGAGGCAGTCTTTGGTCGAGGAAGTGTTGAAAAGTATTTTTGGCGATGCACGCTATCAAATATTAGCGAGCTCGTCGCGGATGATGTTTTTATACCATCAACTATCCCAAACCATTCAGCGGGTCTCTTGGGTCATCCAAGAGCAAGCGAAACGCTCAAAATTTAGTCCTGCACAGACCGAAGTATTATTTGGCCAAATTGCAGCGAAGAAAGGCATTAGCGGACTAGAAATTCCGTTAAATAATGGTGGTAAGCTCCATGTCAGGGGCAAGATTGACCGCATTGATCATGTGTACGTTGGCGATCAAGCTTATATCGGCGTGGTGGACTACAAATCGAGTGCCCATGATTTTTCGATCACTGATGCCTATTACGGGTTAGCGATGCAGCTGTTGACCTATTTAGATGTAGCTTTAATGGATGCAGCCGAGCTAATTGGACAAGAAACTGCCAAACCAGCGGGCGCCTTTTACTTGCATGTACAAGATCCAATCTTGAAAGAAGAGGAAAATCTTGATCAACAGCGACTGAAAAAATACAAGTATACCGGCATTTTTATGAATGATGCCTCACTCTATCAGGCGTATGATCAGTCTCTAGAGAAATCACAAAACTCAGATGTCTTTCCAATTCGCATGGACAAAGATGAGCACTATCAAATAGTGTCTCAAAGCAAAGATAAATTTTATACAGAGGATGAATTAAACGTTTTACTCGATCACAATCGGCAAATGATGAAGCAAAGTGCCGAAAAATTATTGCAAGGAACCATTTCTTTAAATCCTACTTTACAACTCAAAAACCAAAAACGAGCATGTCAGCATTGTCCGTTTCGATCGGTTTGCACGTTTGATGCCATGTTACCTGAAAATAATTATCACAAAATCGAGACGCTATCTAAAAACGCGGCGATTCAAAAAATGGAGGAGGGCAATCATGAGCATTCCTAAAAAGCCTGAAGGATTCATGTTTACTGATGATCAGTGGCAAGCAATCTTCGAAACAGATCACCATCTACTAGTTTCTGCGTCTGCTGGGTCAGGCAAGACGCGGATCTTGGTTCAGCGCGTGATTGAAAAGCTGAAAAACGGTGTGAATATCGATGAACTATTAGTCGTGACTTTTACAGAAGCTGCCGCCAGAGAAATGAAGCAACGAATCGAAACCGAATTACACAAAACCATTCAGCAGGCGAGGTCAGAAGCGATGATTCAGCATTTTCGCAAACAATTGACGCTCTTACCAATGGCGCAAATCTCAACACTGCATTCGTTTTGTCTCAAAGTTATTCGTCGCTATTATTACTTAGTCGAATTAGACCCTGGTTTTCGCTTATTAACGGATGAAACAGAAGCGCTACTGATTCAAGAAGATGTGTGGAATGAATTAATGGAAGAGGAATACGACGCCTCACGTCCTGAGTTCTTTCAGTTACTACAAAACTTTTCAAGTGACCGTTCAGATGAACCAGTCACAGAAATGATTTTACGCGTCTTTCAATTTTCAAGAGCGAATCCACAGCCAGATGTCTGGCTTAGAAAGCTGAGTCAGGCTTATGAGAGTGGGCAGTCGATTGCTGATTTGCCAATTTATCAGTCAATCATTAAGCCTGCACTTGTCGAGCTTATTACGACTATGGTCAATCGCTTGCAGCGCGCGATGCAACAAAGTGAAGTTGAAGCCTTATTAGAAAAAGCCTATCAATTACTTGCAGCTGAATTCGAACAACTAGTGGCTTTAAAAGAGGCCATCCTTTCTGACCAAATTGATGACATGTACGTGCGCCTGACGACTCCCATTTTTGCTAAACGATACCCGAGTTACCGCAAAGAAGAAGTGAAGATCCTATCTGAACCTATCAAACGGATCAGAGATGAAGTCAAAAGTCAGTTTGACACAATGAAAGAATACTTTCCTTATGATCCGAAAGTGATGGGTGACTTAATGCGTCAATCGCAACCACTTGTGAAAGAAATTTCGCGACTGACTGAGTTATTTGCTGAGCGGTTTCAACAGCGGAAATTGGAAAAAGGACTGTTGGATTTCAATGATTTAGAGCATTGGACATTGGCGATATTGACGAATGAACAAGCCGATGTCTCACCGCAGACTTTTTACCGTCAACACTTCTCAGAAGTCTTAGTGGATGAGTACCAAGATATCAATCGCTTGCAACAAGCAATCCTTGAAAGGGTGGCACAAGCCAATCCGGGGAATTTATTTATGGTCGGCGATGTAAAACAATCGATTTACTCGTTTCGTCTTGCCGACCCGACGTTATTCATTGATAAGTATGATCACTATCGGCAGCACCAAGATGGGGAAAAAATTGATTTACGAGAAAACTTCCGCTCACGTGAAGAAGTGTTGTCGTTTACCAATTTTATTTTTGAACAACTAATGGATCGGAAAGTAGGCCAAATCGATTACCAAGATGAAGCAAAACTGGTCGCTGGGGCAACCTATTATGAAGATCAAAGCGAATTTTTTGAACCAGAAATTTTACTCTATGAAAAAGAAAATGAAGAGGAACTTGCTTTCTTTGATACAAAAGCAGAAGGTGAAATCCATTTGGTCGCGCAAAAGATTTGCCAATTACTTAACAATCAGCAGACCATTCTGGATCGCAAGTCGATGACCATGCGGCCGATTCGCTATGCTGATATCGTGCTCTTGACACCGACTAGAGGCAATCATTTAAAGATGGTTGATATTTTTAAAGAGTATGAGCTACCGCTTGAACTTAACGATGCCCAAAACTATTTTCAAACGACTGAAATTCAAGTGATATTGAGCTTGTTACAAATTATTGACAATCCCTTACAAGACATTCCTTTTGTCAGTGTGTTGCGCTCGCCAATTGTTGGACTGGCTGAAGATCAATTAGTCACATTGCGACTTGCTAAGCGCGATGTGACATTCTACCAAGCATTTCAAGTGTATTTAAAAAATGGCACCGACGACGTCAATGATCCTTTGCAAAGAAAAGTGCAGAAGTTTGCCAATCAATTGGAGCGTTGGCGAAAAGTAGCCCGTAAAGTAGCCGTGGCTGATTTATTATGGCTGATTTATGATGAGACGGCCTATCCTGATTTCATGCTTGGGTTGCCATCTGGTAAGCAGCGCTATGCCAACTTAATGGCGCTAGTGTCCCGAGCCGAGGATTATGAAAAGACGAGTTTTAGAGGGTTATATCAATTTATTCGGTTTGTCGAAAAAATGCGCGAAAAAGACAAGGATTTGGTCGAACCAGTCGCTGAAATGACCGGTGATGCAGTGAGAGTCATGACCATTCATGCTAGTAAAGGACTAGAATTTCCAGTCGTCTTTTTGATGGATGCAACGAAAGAATTAAATATGCAAGATTTACGGAAAAACTATTTATTGGATGAGAACGAAGGGATAGGAATCCAATACCTATCCTCGCAACGTGTCCACTATGCGACGCTTCCCTTTGTGGCATTGAAGCAAGTGAAACTAAGAAAGCTATTATCTGAAGAAATGCGTAAGCTTTATGTCGCCTTGACGCGAGCCGAGCAAAAGTTGTATTTAGTAGGATCTTATAAAAACAAACAAGAAGCCTACAAAAAATGGTTGACTGTTCAATATGAAGAAGAGCAATTTTTAGATGAAGCAAGCCGCTTAGTAAGCAAGACTTCATTAATGGATTGGATAGGCAAAACATTGGTCCGTCATCCAAAGATGCAGCAGTATTTTGAGCATGCGGAGTCAATCGTAAAAACAATTGACCATCCAGCAAAATTTGCCCTTCATTGGTATACAGCCGAAGAAATTTTAGAGCAAAGAAGCACATGGTTTGCTCAATTACACGTCACTCATCCGACTTTAGAGACGGCTAAAGAGTATGAAACGATACCGACTGTGTTGCAAAGACGCTTAGACTTTCAATACCCACATCAAAAAGCGACAATGACGACAAGCTACCAGTCCGTCTCAGAAATCAAGCGACTCTATCAAGATCCAGATGACATGGAGGATAATCGGTATGACTGGTTTGCATCCCAAGAGGACAAAAAAGGCTATCGACTGGTCAATCAAGGACTAGCTGTCCCAGAATTTATGAAAACCAAGCGTCTTGATCCGAGGTTCATCGGCCAAGCGACTCACCGTATTTTACAGCACTTGCCATTAGCGACTGACTGGGAGAGAGTAGCGTTTGATGCGTGGCTTGAAGAATTTTACCTTCACCAAGGATTTCCGGATGACCTGATTGCGGCCATTGACCACGAGGCGTTGTGGTGGTTTTATGAGTCGGATTTGAGAAAAATGATGAGCCTACATGCTGATTGTGTGCAGCGTGAGCAGCCATTTTCTATGTTGCGGCAAGCGAAAACAATCTATCATAACTTTGGCGACGATGACGCAGAAGTGTTGATTCACGGAATTATCGATGGCTACATAGAATTTGAGGACGAAGTGATTTTGTATGATTTTAAAACCGATCACATCTCAGCAGCTAAAACTGAAGAAGCACTTATTGATAGCTACCGGGGCCAATTAATGCTCTATAAAGAAGCATTGCAAAACGCACTAAAAAAACCAGTAGAATCTGTTTATCTTATCTTGCTTTCTCAGAAAAAAATGGTAACCTTATAAAGGTATGCTGTGCTCTGAGCACTACTTCTTACAATTGGTAAGAATTATGATAGAATACCAATAAAGAGGTGATTGAAATGATAGAAGTAGAAAAATGTGATTATACTCTTTGTCCTAAATTTGAAAAAGCCTTTTCAATTTTAGGAAAGAAATGGAACGGACTAATCATCCAAGTTTTGCTCGAACAACAAGAACAACGTTTTGTTGAATTGTCTAAAAAAATCCCAATGCTAAGTGATCGGGTGTTATCTGAACGACTGCGTGATTTAGAAGATGAAGGCATCATCGAAAAAAGCGATAGTCATTACCGATTAACTGACAAAGGATTAGGCTTACAAGAAAGCTTTGAATCGGTCAAAATATGGAGCGAAGAATGGTGCCATCCGGAAAGCTAGTTGATTTTTCGTCATTTCTTTAGTAGAATTTACACATAACAAAATGAAACCAAAAAATGTTGATGGAAAAGAGTAGTCTTTTTGTGATTGATCAGGGAAGCTTATCATAGACTGAGAGTAAGCACAATTTACGAAAGATGAAGTTCACTTCCGGAGTTTGCTTGATTGATTCAAGCCGGCAATTCTGTCGTTAAGTAATGAAGTGCGTGAGTAATTCACGAATTAGGATGGTATCGCGAGCCCTCGTTCCTTTATGGAACGAGAGGCTTTTTTTATTGTGGAAAAGGGAGGAGCAAGTCCATGTCATTGCAAGAGAAGCTGGAGAAGCTAAAAGAAGAAACACTTAGTAAAATTGAATCAGTGAAAGATCTAGTTGATTTAAATCAAATTCGTGTCGAAACATTAGGCAAGAAAGGTCCGATTACCGAAGTATTACGAGGGATGAAAGATCTTTCTGCCGAAGAACGCCCAAAAGTAGGAAGCTTCGCCAATGAAATTCGTGATAATCTAAGTCAACGAATCGAAGAACGAAAAGCACAGTTGGAACAAGCTGCGTTAAACAAAGCTTTAGCAGAAGAAACCATCGATGTTACGCTGCCAGGTAAGCAAGTAAATCGCGGAACACGTCATGTGTTAACTCAAATTATGGAAGAAATTGAAGATATTTTTATCGGTATGGGCTATCAAGTCATCGAAGGCAATGAAGTCGAGCAAGATCATTATAACTTTGAACGCATGAACTTACCTAAAGACCATCCAGCGCGCGATATGCAAGATACGTTTTATATTTCGGAAGAATTACTGATTCGTACACATACGTCGCCTGTCCAAGCACGGACGATGGAAACACACGATTTTTCTAAAGGACCATTACGAATGGTTTCACCAGGAAAAGTGTTCCGACGTGATACCGATGATGCTACACATAGTCATCAATTCCACCAAATTGAAGGACTAGTTATTGACAAAAATGTCACAATGGGTGATTTAAAAGGAACACTAGAAGTATTAATGAAAAAAATGTTTGGTGAAGATCGAAAAATTCGTCTTCGTCCTAGCTACTTCCCATTCACAGAACCATCTGTAGAAGTTGACGTTAGCTGCTTCAAATGTGGCGGTGAAGGCTGCAATGTCTGCAAACATACCGGTTGGATTGAAATTCTCGGTGCTGGTATGGTGCATCCAAATGTCTTAAAAATGTCAGGAATTGATCCTGAAGAATATAGTGGCTTTGCATTTGGCTTAGGTCCAGACCGGATTGCAATGTTGCGTTATGGAGTCAATGATATCCGTAATTTTTATTTAAATGATAGTCGTTTCTTGACTCAATTCAAGGGGGAGTAAGTACATGTTCGTTTCATATAAATGGTTGAATGAATTAGTTGATCTGGGAAGTGTTACACCCAATGAACTAGCTGATAAAATGTCGGTCACTGGGATAGAAGTAGAAGGAGTGACCGTCCCAGAGGCAGGCTTGAAGAATTTGGTTGTCGGAAATGTCGTTGAATGCATCGATCATCCTGACTCAGACCACTTACACGTTTGTCAAGTCGACGTCGGTGGAGAAGAATTGTCCCAAATCGTATGTGGCGCGCCTAACATCAAAGCTGGTGTCAAAGTTATTGTTGCGTTACCTGGTGCCAGAATTAAAGACAATGTAAAAATTAAAAAAGGGAAAATGCGCGGACAAGTATCAAATGGTATGATCTGTTCACTACAAGAACTAGGTATTAGTGACAGTGTAGTTCCAAAAGAATACTCAGAAGGCATTTATTATTTACCAGCTGACGCAACACCGGGTGAGAGTGTTTTTCCATACTTAGAGATGGATGATAGTATCATCGAATTATCTATCACGCCAAATCGAGCTGATGCATTAAGCATGCGGGGTGTGGCATATGAAGTGGGTGCCATCTATAATCAAACACCGAAATTTTCTGATGAAGTGTTGGTTGAAAGTGATCAGCCTGCAAGTGAAAAAATCGCAGTGCGTGTGACCGATGAACAACTCGTGCCAGCTTATCAAGTGCGCATTATTGAAGATGTGACGATTGCGCCGAGTCCTGTCTGGTTACAAAATCGCCTAATGAATGCAGGCATTCGCCCAATCAATAATGTCGTTGATGTAACCAATTATATTCTATTGCTATTTGGTCAACCATTACATGCTTTTGATTACGACCGAATCGGATCAAAAGAAATTGTTGTCCGTCAGGCTACTGATAAAGAAGAATTAGTGACTCTGGACGGGGAAACACGGGTTTTATCACCGGAATCATTAGTGATTACCAATGGCGAAAAACCGATTGCTTTAGCCGGTGTGATGGGCGGCCTGGACTCAGAAATCGTGCCTGAAACGACAACTGTCGCGTTAGAAGCAGCGCTATTTGATCCGATTTCAATTCGTCGTTCAGCCAAACAATTCCATTTGCGTAGTGAATCATCTGCGCGTTTTGAAAAAGGCATCAATCAAGCAACAGTCGCTCAAGCATGTGATGTCGCAGCTGCGATGATTGCCAAATTAGCTGGAGGTACGGTCTTAAAAGAGGCAGTAGTCGCTAGTCATGTGGAGCCAAAAGACGTAACTGTATCCATTAAATTGGATCGCATTAATCGCTACTTAGGTACATCTTTGTCACTAGCTGGTGTCGGAGGGATTTTTGATGCACTAGGATTTGCCTATGAACTAACAGGGGAAGAATACACGGTATCGATTCCACCTCGTCGCTGGGATATCAGCATTGAAGCAGATATCATTGAAGAAGTGGCTCGTATCTATGGCTATGATCGTTTACCTTCAACCTTACCAACTGGCGAGACAGTCGCTGGTGCATTGACTCGTTCCCAACGCATCACAAGAGCCATTCGTAATGTAATCGAAGGTGCTGGCTTTTCAGAAGCAATCAGCTATGCCTTAACGACTGAAAAAAAATCCAATCAATTTACCATGCAAGCAAGTGAACCAACACGTCTTGACTGGCCGATGACCGAAGACCGTGCTGTATTACGAATGAATTTAATTAGCGGGTTGTTAGATGACTTGGCTTATAATATCGCGAGAAAGAACCAATCACTTGCTTTCTATGAAGTAGGTCGCGTCTTTTATCAAGCAGGCAATCCTAAAAAAGAACTACCAAAAGAAGAAACACATCTTGCCTTTGCGCTAACGGGTGAAATCAAAAGCAAAGACTGGCAAACAAAACCACAAGCGGTTGATTTTTATCAATTAAAAGGAGTGTTAGAAACATTATTTGACAGTCTATCTTTAACAAAGGCAATTCGTTTTGTTGCGACAGATGCTATCGCAGAACTTCACCCAGGTAGAACAGCGGATATCTACTACGAAGATCACCGCATTGGCTTCATCGGTCAAGTTCATCCTGCGACTGCAAAAGAATATGACATTGCCGAAACATATGTTGCTGAGCTGAATCTAGAAGCGGTTATCGCGCTTTCTGTTGGCGAGGTACGCTATCAATCCGTATCGAAATACCCAAGCGTCAGTCGTGATATTGCCATGTTGGTAAAAGATGACGTGGCCAATCAAGATGTAGTTGATGCCATTCAAGCAGTAGCTGGTAAATATTTGACTCAAGTGAAAATATTTGATGTGTACCAAGGTTCTTCAATCGAAAAAGGCATGAAATCTCTTGCGTACTCATTAACTTTTAGTAACCCAGAAACGACGCTGACAGACGAAGAAATTCAAAAAGCAATGCAAAAAGTAGAGAAAAATCTACAAGAATCACTTAAAGCTGTCATCCGATAAAAAAATACCTATCAAGTTGTTTGTTTCCAAACTGCTTGATAGGTATTTTTCATTTGCATTGATTATGCAAAGTATTGAATGCCCATGGCTTGTTTTACTTCAGATAAAGTCTGCGCAGAGACTTCACGGGCTTTTTCACTTCCTTGTTGCAATACGGACATCACGTATTCAGGATCTTTCGCCAATTCTTCACGTCTGGCACGAATCGGACCAAACGTCGCTTCTAATACATCAATTAAGTAGCGTTTAATTTTTACGTCACCTAATCCACCTTGGCGATAGTGATTTTTAAGTTCTTCAATATATGCTTTATCCTCGCCAAAAACGTCTAGATAAGTGAAGACCATGTTGCCTTCGACATTCCCTGGGTCTTCGACATGAATATGATTCGGGTCTGTATACATACTCATAACTTTTTTCTTAAGAGTATCTGCTGAGTCAGCTAAGTAGATCCCGTTGCCTAGAGATTTACTCATTTTACCATTGCCATCGATACCAGGAAGGCGCCCCATGCCTTTTGGAGGTAAAACGGCTTTTGGATTAACTAAGACTTCGCGATAGGTGGTGTTAAATGAATGAACAATTTCTTGAGTTTGTTCCAGCATCGGCTTTTGGTCTTCACCCACAGGAACAAGATTGGCTTTAAAGGCAGTGATATCTGCCGCCTGTGAGATTGGGTAGATGAAGAAGCCAGTCGGTACACCTTCACCGAATTGTTTTTGCTCGATTTCAGCTTTGACTGTGGGGTTACGCTTCAATCGATTGACACTAACTAAATTTGCGTAATACATTGTCAATTCAGCTAATTCTGGAATTTGTGATTGAATAAATAGAGTAGATTTTTTCGGATCTAAGCCGACAGCTAAATAATCCAGAGCGACTTGTAAGATATTTTTCGCTACTTTTTCAGGATTCTTTGCATTATCTGTCAATGCTTGTACGTCAGCGACCATAATAAATAATTTATTCTCGACATCTTCTTGCATGGCAACGCGTGTTTTTAATGAACCAACATAATGCCCTAAGTGAAGTTGGCCGGTGGGGCGGTCCCCAGTAAGTATTGTATTCAAATTATTCACCTTTTCTTTAAATGATTAACTTTATCTTACCTTTTTTTCAAGATGATGACAACAAAGCATCATTGGTTCTGAGTAGAAAATTTTGTAGCAACGATTACGACTTGGCCTCCTATTCGGTCGCATCTGAGAGAAGTCCATGCAAAAAAAAAAGCAAGGTAACTGGATGTACCTTGCTTTTTTCTAATTAAACTGGTAATTATATGAGTTGATCTTTTTTTAGCTTCGCTACTTATGCCAGTAGAAGTTTTTATACTACATTTGCTAAAACACAGACGAATCCTAATGCAACTAGAGGTACTAAAATACCACCAATCATAAAATTCCTCCTACAATCTCAATTGCAATCACAAGATAGGTAATAAAGGTGGGAACCCCTATACTTCCAAAAAGCCAAGTGTTGATTGCAAATCGGTTGCTTTAGCAATCCCGTATACGAGCATTGATACTCCTAACATAATGCGCACGAGAACTAAGCCAAGTGCTTATCGGTTTACTTTTTCCATCTTCATTCCTCACTTTCTGTTTAATAGATTTCAACTATATCTTACTTGAAGTAATCAATAAAGATGCTTATACTTGCTAAAATTTTATCGAATAAACGGCAGACGTTTTTCATTTTTAGCAATAATGGGTATAATAAAGAAGATTATGTGAAAAGAATTTTGAATGACTAGAGGGATAAAGTATGGACAAAAACCAGCCGATTGGTTTTATTGATTCCGGTGTTGGCGGATTAACAGTTGTCAAAGAAGCATTAAAACAACTGCCGAATGAAAATATTATCTACCTTGGGGATACAGCGCGTTGCCCTTATGGACCCAGACCAGCAGAGCAAGTAATAGCCTTTACGTGGGAAATGACCCGTTTTTTACTAAATAAGAACATCAAAATGCTCGTCATTGCCTGCAATACAGCAACGGCAGTAGCATTGGAGGAAATAAAGAAAACATTATCGATTCCAGTGATTGGAGTTATTTTGCCAGGTTCTCGAGCTGCCATCAAAGCGACATACACCAATCAGATTGGTGTTATTGGCACAGAAGTGACTATCAAAAGTGCAAGCTATGAACGAGCGTTACAAGAAAAATCACCGAAAGCCAAAATTCTTAGCCTAGCTTGCCCAAAATTTGTACCGATTGTTGAAAGTAATCAATTTCAGACATCAGTGGCCAAAAAAATCGTTGCTGAAAGTCTTCGCTATTTTGAAAAACAACCTGTTGATACGCTAATTTTAGGCTGCACGCATTACCCCATTTTGCGTCCTTTGATTCAAAATGTGATGGGCTCCAAGGTCAAATTAATTGATTCGGGTGCTGAAACAGTGGGTGAAGTTAGTACCTTGCTTGATTATTTCCAAATGGCTAATACGACGCTTACGACGGAGCGTTCGATGACTTTTTACACGACAGGATCGACGAAAATGTTCGATCAGATTGCAAAAGAATGGTTAAAAGAAAACACGATTTCATCTAAACATATCGCACTTGGGGAGGAAAAGTCATGAGATACGATGGCCGCTATGAAAAGAGCAAACGACAAACAAAAATTGAAACCAATAACCGAAAGTATGCATTAGGATCGGCTACCATTCACCAAGGAGATACAATTGTCAGTTGTGCAGTAAATTTGTCCGACAGTCAGGACGGCTATCAGTTGAAGCTTGTACAACTGATAGCTCCGATGGCAAATAACCAAGAGCTGACTAAAAAGCAAAAAAGTAGCGAGCTTTTTCTAGAACAACTATTAAATGGGGTTCTTAGCGATACCAATCTAGGAGGAAAAAAATTACATATCGAAGTGGTTGTTGAGCAAGATGATGGGAGTTTTTTAGCTGTTGCAGCCAATGCGATGTATTTAGCCCTTCAGCAAGCGTGCGACACACTTACTCGTAGAAACAATCAATCGAATTCAGGAATTAGTCAAGGGTTCGCGGCGATTCAAGTCGCCTTCATTACGCCAGAGATTCCTTTAATCGATCCAGATAGACATGAAGAATTACAAGCTCTTATTGAAGCGACTGTGTGTGTGAATGAAGCAGGTGAGTTTTTAGCGGTCCAGTTTGATAATAATGGTCGGCCATTTGGCATTAATGAATTGAATGGTGTGTTGATTAGCGGTACGGCCGTGGCACAAGAAGAAATTCAAGAACTAAAGAGCCATCTTTATACACCCTTTACCCCAATGAAAGAAGACAAAGTAATCGTGATTGCGACAGGTAACGAAGGCAAGGCACGTGAATTTGCAGCATTATTTGAGAAAAGTGGCTATCAAATTAAAACAATGAAAGATTTCCCAGAATTGCCCGATGTGGCGGAAACAGGTCAGACGTTCGCTGAGAATGCTTGCTTAAAAGCAGAGACGATAGCGACGATTATTCAAGCGCCCGTCCTAGCCGATGATTCCGGTCTAAAGGTCGATGCACTTGGTGGATTGCCAGGCGTGCATTCCGCACGATTTGCTGGTTTACAAAAAAACGATGCTTCCAACAATGCCAAATTAATGTATGAGTTGACAGACGTTCCTGATGAGAAACGTACGGCACAATTTCATTGTACACTTGCCTTAGCTGCTCCCGATAAAGAAACATTGGTCGTCGAGGCAGAATGGGAAGGACGCATTGGCAGGATTCCTAGAGGGGATAATGGCTTTGGCTATGATCCGTTGTTCGTGATCGACCAAAGCGGGAGAACAGCTGCCGAATTGACTGCTAAAGAGAAAAATGAACTAAGTCATCGTGCAAGAGCAATTAAAAAATTAGAAGAGCATTGGCTTGAATGGTTGGAAGGAGTAGAAGAATGAAGTATTTAGTAATGAGTGATAGTCACGGTGATCGTGACATTGTCCAAAAAATTTACGATCAATTTAAAGGACAAGTTGATGTATTTCTCCATTGTGGCGATTCGGAATTACCAGCCGAGGATCTGCTATGGGAATCAATTGTCGTCATTCAAGGTAATTGCGATTATGATACAGGTTATAAAAAAGAACAACTCGTGCGTACAAAAAATGACCGGATCTATCTGACACATGGTCACCTCTATCAAGTGAATTTTACAATGACACCGCTAGAACTTCGTGCAAAGGAAGAAAAAGCAACGATTGCATTGTTTGGTCATACGCACAAACTTGGATGTGAGTACATTGATGGCACATTATATGTAAATCCTGGCAGCATCTCTCAACCAAGAGGGCTACCATACAAAAGTTTTGCAATTATCGATAGCAACGATGATACATTTGATGTCAGTTACTATGATCGATCTGCTCAGAAGATCCCCGATTTGACTTTTTCTTTTAAAAAAAAAGTAAATAATTGATAATTTCATTTATTCAAAAAAGTTAATTGGTATAATATGGTCAGAATTATCATAGGAGGACGCATACGTGATAGGAAAAAAAACAAGAGAATTAATGGAAATCCCAGAAACCGATTTTATTATTCCGGCTGACAATGTTGCGACTGTCTTGTATAACCATCCTTTGGAACATGCGTTGTTAGTATTGTCAAAAGTCGGATACAATCAAATTCCAGTATTAGACTCAGATGATCGTCTAGTTGGCTTAATTAGTCTGGCGAACATTGTGAATCGCATGATGGGCCTGACTGGCTTTGATGAAAAATTAATTGAAAATTTAACAGTTGCTGACGTGATGGAAGTGAATGTCCCTTGTGTAGCTGACAATGATTTGGAAGATATTTTGCATCTATTGGTTAACCGCTCCTTTTTACCACGAGTTGATGAACAAGGTGTTTTTTGTGGAATTATTACACGAAAAGAAATCTTAAAAGCGGTGAATCATTTGGTTCATCGTTTGGAAAAAGAGTACATACTACTTGCAAAAGCACCCATGAAAAACCACGCATAATAACGAGAGGGATGCTTTTGAACCATAACAACTAAAAGACGGTAGAATCTAAAAGTTTGAGAAACAACTTCTGGATTACACCGTCTTTTTGCTAATTGCTGAAAAATCTGTCTCAGCTTATTACTGTATTTATTTATTCGTAATTATAGGTTCGTTTGGAATAGTAAAGCCTTCTGCCAATAATGAGTTGATTGAATCGCTCAAGAGTTCTTCTTTCACTTTGTACTGAAAGCCATTCTTGGTATAAAGTGTTGTACGGATAGCATAATTACCATTGCCAATATCTACTAGACCAAACACAGAAGGGGGAGTAGTGATGCTGTCTTTGTAAGAATCTTCAATCCGTCGATTCGCTTGCTCGATAATCGCGCGGATATCTGCGATGCCTTCGCTTGGATTAATGCGAACATCGACAATCACCTGCATATCTGCACGAGATGTGTTACTGATGGTCGTGATATTACGATTTGGAATAAAGTGGACCGTGCCATCAACAGCTTTAAGTTGCAATGTACGTAGACCCACACTCGTAACTGTTCCTTCAACATCTAAATTCTTAAGTCGGATATAATCCCCAACATCAATTTGTTGCTCCATAATGATAAAAAATCCCGTAATGATATCATTCATAAACCCTTGTGCACCTAGGCCAATCGCTACACCAGCAATCCCAGCACCAGCCAGTAATGATCCGACCGGTACACCTAAGACGGAGAGAATGGAGTATAAGAAAAAGAAGCCAATCGTGTATTGCACAATATTACGAATCAATGTATGAATGGTCGTCATTCGACCAGCATTCAGATTCATACGTTTGCCATAGGATTGATATGTGCGATCAATGACAGCTATCGCGATTCGCCAAATAAGTAAAAATAAGAGCATGAGAAAAATAAGCATTAATGCTTTTTGAATAATAATGGCTATAATCGCTTCCCAATCAATGGCTTGCCACCATTTTTGGAACGCATTTAATTGTTTTTCTGCAGGTGCAATAATGGAACTATCAGAACTAGAGGTAGTGCCAACACCAAAAAAAAGACCGAACATAACTAGTTTGATTCCTTTCTTTCTGTTTTTCTCATTTTACCATACAGAAAATAAAGAAAGAAGAGGTGTCGCTTATGATAAGTGTACGCCTTTATCGACGAAAATAACTTCACCAATTATTCCACTAGAAAGTGGGCTCACTAAAAATGCACATGCATTGCCGACCTCTTCGATAGTAACTCCAACATGGTCAGGGGTACGATCTTCTGATAATTGAATTAGTTTTTGATAGTCTTTGACACCCGTAACGGCCAATGTTTTGATTGCTCCAGCTGACACGGCATTGACGCGAATCTTTTTAGGAGATAAATCAGCAGCTAGGTACCGAACGGAAGCCTCTAAAGCTGCTTTCGAGATGCCCATCATATTGTAATTTGGTACAGCACGCTCAGATCCTAAATAGGTTAACGTTACGATACCGCTATTTTCAGCTAAGATTGGTTCAGCATAGCGTGTCACTGCGATAAATGAGTAACTACTTACATCTTGTGCTAATGCATAGCCCTCACGAGAGATTTCTGTCACGCTACCTTGAAGATCGTCTTTATTTGCATAAGCAATCGCATGGACCAGTCCGTGAATTTCGCCAGCGTATTCTTTGATTGTAGCGAAGGCTTGTTGAATGCTCTCATCATTTGCAACGTCACATTCGACTAAAAATTCAGATCCTTCCAGTAATTTTTCCAAAGATTTTTTCATGCGATCGTTTTGATAGGTGTATATAACTTCTGCACCTTGTTGTGTTAATGCTTGTGCGCAGCCCCAAGCGATACTTTTTTTATTGGCTACACCCATTACTACGATTTTTTTTCCTGTTAAAAAACTCATATTGTCACTCCTTAATCCTGTAGACACGAAATTATCACAAAAAAGATTTATGATTTCTTATTATTATCGAAAAAACTTTGATTGTCAAACTAAATATATTCTTTATATATAACTATTGCTAAATTCATTTATCTATGATACTTTGATAACCAAAGTATTAATCCATGAGAAAAGAGGATGGCAATGAAAAAGTTTTTAACTGAAACCGAAGTGATGGATTTGATTCCAAATCGTTATCCCATTATTTATATTGACTACGTAGATGAGATTGAATCAGGTAAAAAAATTATTGCAACGAAAAATGTCACGATCAACGAAGATTTCTTTCAAGGGCATTTCCCCGGAAATCCGGTTATGCCAGGTGCATTAATAGTAGAAACATTGGCACAAGCAGGCTCTATTTTGATTTTAAAATCAGAGGAATTCGCAGGACATACTGCCTATATCGGTGGTATCAATAAAGCAAAATTTCGTCAAAAGGTAGTACCGGGCGATACAATTAAATTATCGTTTGAAATCACAAAAATGAAAGGGTCAGTCGGTACAGCGGACGCGATTGCAACAGTTGAAGGAAAAATCTGTGCACAGTGTGAATTCACATTTATCGTAGGACCAAAATAAAAGGGAGTGTGACAAATTTTTGTCATACTCCTTTTGCTTTTACAGTGTTATTATTTTGCTTCTTGTAAAATTTTGATGTTTACAATTTTAACTGGATTGACTGGTTTTGAATTTTCTCCAGAATCATTAGTGGTTACTTCTTCACTTGCAATCTTATCGACGACACTCATCCCATCGATTACTTGGCCAAATACAGCATAATTACCATCTAGAGAAGGGGCACCGCCTTTTTTGTAGGCATTAATAATTTTTTCAGGATAGTACTGAATCGCCAGTCCATCAGAAACATCTTCATTGTTTTGGACAATAAAGAATTGACTTCCTAGACTATTGGCTTGGCTACTACTTGCCATCGAGAGAGCGCCACGAATGTGGTACAGTTGATTTGATATTTCCGCGGCAAATCCTTTACCCCAGATACTTTCACCACCACTACCCGTGCCTTCAGGGTCGCCACTTTGAATCATAAATTCATCAATCACCCGATGAAAAATTACCCCATCATAATAGCCTTCTTTAGCATGCGTAACAAAATTTTCAACCGCTTTTGGTGCTATTTTAGGAAATAATTTGATTTTGATCTCGCCATCAGTCGTACTCATCAATACGACTGTTTCATCCTCTTTAATTGTAGTATCTAATTGTGGTAGATCGAGACTATTCAAGTCCACGGTTGATGAGGTCGTCTCTGTCACTGAAGTCTTTGTTTCTGAAGTTGTCGTGCTGCTTTTACTTTGACAAGCCCCCAAAACGAGACCCAAACTTACTAAAATTACTAAGCCAAACTTTTTCTTAATCATTTGTTCAATCCTTTCTTTTATTTGTTCCTATCATAACAGACGATGAATTGTTCAAACAATAGCTCAAGGAGACAAATCCAATTTGTTTTTCTCATGTCTGATATTTTTATTCTAATTGCTTATCGGGTATAATGAAAAGATAGACAAAGTGCTCATAGATAGGTACAATGGATAAGACTTTGTGGAAAAAATGCGCACAGTAATCAGAATAAGTAGAATGGAGGACAAATACATGTCCATGTTTTTAGATCAAGTAACTATTGACGTCAAAGCTGGCAAAGGCGGCGATGGGATGGTTGCTTTTCGACGGGAAAAGTATGTGCCAGATGGGGGACCAGCTGGTGGTGATGGCGGACGTGGAGGGAATGTCGTTTTTGTTGTAGACGAAGGTTTACGGACACTAATGGACTTTCGCTTTAATCGTCATTTTAAGGCTGATCCAGGCGAAAACGGAATGAGTAAAGGGATGCACGGACGCGGCTCTGAGGATTTACTTGTAAAAGTACCTCAAGGAACAACCGTGCGTGATGTTGAAACAGGCAAAGTGATTGGTGATTTGATCGAGCAAGGTCAAACATTGGTTGTTGCACAAGGGGGCCGTGGTGGGCGCGGAAATATCCGTTTTGCTTCTCCGAAAAACCCAGCACCCGAACTTGCCGAAAATGGCGAGCCAGGCCAAGAACGAAAATTAGAATTAGAGCTTAAAGTACTAGCGGATGTAGGACTAGTGGGCTTCCCATCAGTTGGGAAATCAACCCTTCTTTCTATTATATCGTCAGCAAAACCTAAAATTGGTGCATATCACTTTACGACACTTGTACCAAATCTTGGGATGGTTCATACAAGCGATGGTCGAGACTTTGTTGTTGCGGACTTACCAGGGTTGATAGAAGGCGCATCGCAAGGTGTGGGTCTTGGTACGCAGTTTCTGCGTCATATCGAGCGGACGCGTGTAATCTTGCATATTATTGATATGAGCGGACTTGAAGGAAGAGATCCGTATGATGATTACCTGGCAATCAATCATGAACTAGAGACCCATAATCTCCGTCTATTGGAACGCCCGCAGTTAATTGTCGCGAATAAAATGGATATGCCGAATGCAGAAGAAAATCTTGCAGAATTTCGAAAAAAAATAGCAGCACAGCAAACCGATGAATTTGCTGATCCAATTCAAATTTTTCCGATTTCTAGTATCGCAAAAAAAGGAATTCAACCACTGTTAAATGCAACAGCTGATTTATTAGAGGTGACACCTGAATTTCTTTTATATGAACAAGATATGGAAGAAGATGTGGTTCAGTACAATTATCAATCAAGCGAGCCTGAGTTTACAGTTGACCGTGAACCAGATGCGTCTTGGACATTGCATGGTGAGAAAATCGAAAAGTTATTCCAAATGACCAATTTCGATCATGACGAGACAGTCATGCGTTTTGCTCGCCAATTACGCTCAATGGGTGTCGATGAAACATTACGTGCGCGTGGTGCCAAAGATGGCGATATTGTTCGCATTGGTAATTTTGAATTTGAATTTGTTGAGTAACAATCAAAGTAGCCAAGTTTGGGTATTCCCATACTTGGTTCTTTTCTTTTTACTATTTATTGGTAAAATGGAGGTAGTTAAAAGAAAGTAGGGGATTTTTTATGGCTAAGAAAGTCATTGTCGCTAATTTTGAATACAATTCACAAGCGTATCAAGCATTTTCTGAAGTAAAAAAAGTTGCCACAAGAGGCCAATTAAAAATTGAACAAATGGCCGTTGTTAAACATTCAAATGATGGGAATCATAAGTTTTCCATTGAAGATTTTTTTGATCCGACTGGCTCATTAGGCACCTCAACGGGTGGGATGATTGGAATGTTGATTGGTGTATTGGTTAGTCCATTGGCTATTTTACTCGGATGGTTCGGTGGAAGCTTGATCGGAGCGACGAAAGATGCCAAGGAGCTATCAACCGCTCAAACGATATTTGAACATCTCGTTTCACAAATTAGTGAAGGCAAAACCGGCTTGATTGTTATCGCTGAAGAAACAGACAACCGCCCCTTGAATGAAGTGATTATGCAAGAATTAGGTGGCGGCATTAGCCGGTTTGATTTTGAAGAAGTTGAAGAAGAGATTAAAAATGCCAATGAAGTAACAAACAAAACGAAAGAATCATCTTTGAAATTCTGGAAAGAAAAACACAAAGAATAAAGATGGAAAGATAGGTAAAAATGGAAATTGAATTTTTAGGAACAGGAGCGGGTGTACCTGCCAAGCATCGCAATGTCACTAGCATTGCCTTAAAACTTTTGGATGAGCGGAATAAAATTTGGCTATTCGATTGTGGAGAAGGGACGCAGATGCAAATCTTACGCACGACAATTAAGCCAAGAAAAATTGAAAAAATTTTTATTACTCACTTACATGGCGATCATATTTTTGGCTTGCCGGGCTTGCTAAGTAGTCGCTCGTTTCAAGGTGGTAATGAATCTCTCGACATTTACGGTCCTAAAGGGGTAGAGGAATTCGTGAGGACATCTTTACGAATTTCGCGTTCAAGACTAGGCTACAAATTAAACTTTTATGAAGTGACAGATGGTATTGTATTTGAAGACCACCAATTTACGGTCTTTGCCAAAAAATTGGATCATGGGATTGATAGTTTTGGTTATCGTGTCGTAGAAAAAGACCATGTCGGTGAATTACAAGTCGATAAGTTAGTAGCGATGTCCGTTAGCCCAGGCCCAATTTTTGGCCAGCTAAAGCGTGGCGAACGTGTGACATTGCCAGATGGTCGCGTACTTGACGGCAAAGATTTTCTCGGTCAGGCACGGAAAGGGCGCATTGTGACAATCTTAGGGGATACAAGATATTGCCAACAGTCGATTGAATTAGCAAAAGATGCGGACGTGCTTGTTCATGAAAGTACCTTTAATAAACATGAAGCAAGCATGGCTAAAGATTATTTTCATTCAACAACACATCAAGCTGCTGAAGTAGCAAAAAAAGCTGGGGTACAAAAATTAGCACTGACTCATATTAGTGCTAGATATCTCGCAAAAGAAGCGATTGAGTTGGAACAAGAAGCAAAAGAAGTTTTTCCAAATACACTTCTAGTGAAGGACTTTGATCAAGTACTTGTTCCCTTTCGATGAGAGGAGAAACAGATGAAATTAAAAGGAAAAGTGGTTCTAGTAACTGGTTCTTCTTCAGGATTTGGAGAGCAAATTTGTTATGAGGCAGCAAAAGAAGGCGCCATTGTCATAGTCTGCGCCCGTCGTATTCAACTAATTGGCGCTGTGAAAGAACGCTGCATGGAATATAGTCAGCAGCCGGCCTATGCGTATCAGATGGACGTGGCAAATCCGGAACAAGTCGACCACGTATTGGCGCGAATAGAAGACGAGGTTGGTGCGATTGATGTGCTTGTAAACAACGCCGGATATGGTTTGTTTGAGGATTTTGTGAATACATCGTTTGAAGAAATTCGTAATATGTTTGAAGTAAACGTCTTAGGGTTGATGTATATTACGAAACGAGTGGCTGTCAAAATGATCGAACAAGGCAGCGGTCACGTCATCAATGTGGCTTCTATTGCTGGGAAGATGGCGACACCTAAATCATCCATTTATTCAGCCACAAAATTTGCTGTTTTAGGCTTCTCTAATTCAATCCGTTTAGAGTTAAAGTCATTTAACATTCATGTGACTACTGTAAATCCAGGTCCGATGGAAACCAATTTCTTTGACAAGGCTGATCCGGAAGAAGTGTACTTATCTAAAGTTCAGCCTTTCTTGACGGAACCAGCTTTCTTAGCACGGAAAATCGTAAAAATTATCGGTAAACCAAGACGAGAAATCAATAAACCATTGATTATGGCAGCTGCTGCTAAGGCGTATGTGTTATTTCCTCGGGTCGGCGACTATCTAGCTGGTGGTATTTTTAATAAAAAATAGAATAGGTGAAGTAGATGAAAAATCAGTGGCGAATTATTTTAGGATTGATTTTAACGTTGGTTATTGTGATTTTTGCTATCTTAAATAACCAGCAAGTAGCGATTAATTTTGGCTTTACAGCCATTCAAGCACCGCTAATTATTGTGATAATTGGTGCGGCTTTTATTGGCGCAGTCGTGATTGCTTTAGTCGCAACTTCTAGTTATGTCAAGCAAAACAAAGAATTAAAAACTTTACGCAATCAGCAAATAACCGATGATGCAGTCATCGAAAAACGAGTAGCTGAACGAAAAGCAGAACTTGAAAGAGAATATGCAAATAAAGCAATTGAAATGCAGCAAACATTTGATCAAGCAAACAGTGTAAATCAAGCATCCCTTGAAGAGACACAAACGAAATAATCGAACGTTAAAAATAGAAAATAAGTCAAAAGGATAGCATAGATGTTCGGTTGACTTTTTTTCTGCTTGGATTTTAAGTGACAATTTTGGACCATTAAGGAGTGATTGTTTGTCGAAAGTAACATATCAATGGTTAATAAGTGAAAATGAACTATCCGATAGCTTCGTGGCAAGTGTTATAGGAAGACAGCTTCCAGAGACATTTGCTACGTTGCTATGGCAAAGAGGTATTCGGGACGAAGAAGCACTAGAGAACTTTTTGCATCCATCATTAGAGAAACTACATGATCCTTTTTTATTTTATGATATGGACCGAGCTATCGAACGCGTGCAGCAAGCGATAATAGAAAATCAAAAAATTCTTATATACGGTGACTATGATGCAGATGGCATCACAAGTACGACAATCCTTAAAGAAGCCTTGGATTTTTTAGGAGCAGATGTAGAATTTTATCTACCGAATCGTTTTGCTGACGGGTACGGGCCAAATCAACGAGTCTATTCGGAAAAAATTAATGAAGGTGTCCAATTAATCATAACGGTCGATAATGGTGTCTCCGGCCATGAAGCGATTGACTATGCTAATAGTGTGGGCGTAGATGTCATTGTCACTGACCACCATGAACTACCTGAACAACTACCGAATGCCTATGCGATTATCCATCCGAGACATCCAAAAGGGCACTATCCTTTTAAAGAGTTAGCTGGAGTTGGAGTGGCATTTAAGTTTGTCTGTGCTTTACTTGATGAGCTGGTCGTCGAAAGTCTGGATCTAGTCGCGATAGGGACGATTGCTGATATGGTCTCGCTGACAGATGAAAATCGTATTTTGGTTGCATTTGGCTTGCAAGCTATACGGCAAACTGAACGAATGGGGCTCCAAGAACTGATTCGAGTGAGCCAAGTCGTTCCAGAAGAACTTGATGATAAATCAGTCGGCTTTTCACTTGCACCACGGTTAAATGCGTTGGGTCGATTGAGCGATGCGACGATTGCAGTAGAATTATTGACGACATTCGATGAGCAAAAAGCTAAGACTTTGGCACAAGAAATTGATCAAAAAAATACCGAGCGCAAACAAATCGTCGCCGATGTATTTGCAGAAGCTAGCCAGAAAATAAATGTTGATAATCAAATTCATGTCATAGTTGGTGAAAACTGGCATGAAGGGGTTTTGGGAATTGTTGCCGGAAGAATTATGCAACAAACAGGAAAACCCACCATTGTTTTGACAAAATTAGTAAATGGAGTAGCAAAAGGCTCAGGTCGAAGCATCGAGAGTTTTGATCTCTTTCAAACACTTCTCCCACTAAAAGAACTGTTTTTGTCATTTGGTGGCCATCACTCAGCAGTCGGGCTGTCTATCGAGCAGAATCAAATAGATACTTTACAGCAATCACTAAATGACTACGTGCTAACGCGAGGTATTCATTTTACTGGTTTGCCATTAAGAATCGATGGGACGCTAAAGATTGAAGAAGCGACGGTACCATTTATCAAGTCTCTACAAACATTAGCTCCTTTCGGGATGGACAATCGCTACCCAAAATTTTTATTTTCTGAGATCAAAGCGACGGACAATCGCTTAATTGGTGCAGAAAAAAATCATTTAAAAGGGCAGCTTTCTGACGGTTCAGCTTCCTTGCCGTATATTGCTTTTCAATTTGGTAGTTATTTGACTGACTTTTCTTCGGATAACCTTTCCATTGTGGGTGAACTAACACTAAATAGTTGGAACAACCATGTCACGCCACAATTGATGGTCGATGACTATCTTATAAAGGGATCACAGGTCTTTGACTTTCGCTCGAAACGCCAATCATTGCCGCCTCTTAATGTAAGAGAGAGTATCTTTATATCATTTACGGAGAAAAAAATAGGTGACAAAAAATTCCAAGCAGAAACGATTCATGTTCGAAATGAAGAAGATATCGCTCAACTTAAACAAAAATCCTACAAAGAAGTCATTTACCTGGACTGCCCTTCGGATGTTAAATTGGTTAAAAAAGTAGCGCAGCAATTTAAAAATGCGCACCATTATCTTGTATTTGAAGCGACTGACGATGCGTATCTGGATGGGTTAGGCACAAGAGAGCAGTACAAAAAAATGTACCAAGTGATCAAGCAACAACAGACACTTGATATACGCTACAAATTAGATGAATTGGCGAATTATTTACAGATTCCTAAAAAGTTATTAATTTTCATGATTCAAGTGTTTTTTGATTTAAAATTTGTTACAATAAACGATGGTATCTTAGGCTATGTTGAAGATGTTGTTCCGACGCAACTTGAGGCAAGCACGATTTATCAACAGAGGAAGCAACGAATCGACTCTGAGATGTTTTTACAGCTCTCAGATATCGCTGATTTAAAAGATTGGTTCTTTTCATAGGAGGAAATAAAATGAATTTAAAAGACTACATAGCGAGTATTCCAGATTATCCATCAAAAGGAATTGTATTTCGTGACATTTCGCCATTAATGGCAGATGGCGAAGCATACAGAGCAGCGACCAAACAAATTGTAGACTACGCACAAGAAAAAGAAATTGACATGGTAGTTGGACCTGAAGCAAGAGGATTTATTGTTGGTTGTCCAGTAGCATTTGAACTTGGTGTTGGTTTTGCACCCGTTCGCAAACCAGGGAAACTTCCAAGAAAAACGATTTCTGTTTCATATGATTTGGAGTATGGTAGTGATACATTAACCTTACATGAAGATGCGATTAAACCAGGCCAAAAAGTATTAATTTGCGATGATCTATTGGCGACAGGCGGAACAATCAAAGCTACGATCGAACTTGTTGAAAAATTGGGTGGAATTGTTGTTGGTTGTGCATTTTTAATTGAATTGCAAGATTTACATGGCCGAGACAAAATTGAAGGGTATGACATGTTAACGTTAATGGAATATTAGTGAAAAAGGAGTATGACGAAAATCCGTCACACTCCTTTTAATATGGGTAAAAAAGTTTTCCAATTAAAGTTCATTAACCTTTTTGAATGTAAATTATGACTTGTATCTAAAATTTTCAGACTGGTACATTCGATTAGCTCGACGATATTGGCGCATTTGATACTGCTTATCATCCCAAGCCAACAGCCAAATGATTAGTAAAGGACTAACAAGCAAGAAAGTGACCAAGAAGCTAGCGTGACCAATAAATATACCTAGAAACAACACCAATAAAATAAATCCAAAACGACGAATAGTTTTCAAATTAATCACTCCTCTGTCCGATGCGAACATTTGTTTGTATTTTTATTATACGAACATTCGTTTGGTTTGTAAAGAGAAAAGAAGCAAACTTTTTTAAAAGTTTGCTTCTAGAGGATTAAATTGCGATATAAGCCGACAACTCGTCCCAATATTTTGACAGATTGTAAAATAATGGGATCCATAAAATCATTTTCAGGTTGCAAGCGATAATAATTTTTTTCTTTGTAGAAGGTCTTGCAAGTAGCTTCATTTTCGTCAGTCATCGCAATGACGATATCACCATTTTGGGCAATATCTTGTTTACGAACGATGACTTGGTCGCCATCTAGAATACCAGCGTTAATCATGCTCTCTCCTTTGATTGTAAGCATGAACAGGTGCCCTTGATCATTCGTTAAATCAGGTGGTAAAGGGAAAAAATCAGCGGCTTCTTCAACTGCTAAGATGGGTTCACCCGCTGTAACAACACCAAGAAGAGGGATGCTATCGGAAACAATATCAATTGCTTCTAAACCTTTTGCCGTCAGCTCGATTGCACGAGGCTTTGTCGGGTCTCTAAGAATATAGCCTTTCTTTTCTAACCTAGACAAGTGTCCGTGAACGGTCGAAGTAGAAGAGAGTTGTACTGCTTCCCCGATTTCTCTAACAGTAGGTGGATATCCCTTTTCCGAAACGCGTTGATGGATAAATCGTAGAACCTCAAGTTGACGGTTTTCAGTTCGTTTCACCAAATTGTACACCCACTTTCATTTATATAATTAGTGTATCATATTTAGGTCGGCTATTCAAACAAATGTTCGTATATTTAGCTTTCTTATTTGTTTTTTTTACCGTTTTCAATTATCATTAAGTGGAAAGTGAGGCGAGTATGTATGTTATCAAAAGAAAAGTTAGCAAGAATTAATGAATTAGCAAATAAAAAGAAGACCTCTAACTTAACTGAGACAGAAACTTTGGAGCAAAAGAAATTGCGCGAGGAATATTTGGCTGCATTTCGTGGTGGAATGAGACACCATATTGAAGGGATGAAAGTAGTAGATCCAAAAGGAAATGATGTTACTCCAGATAAGTTAAAGAAAATTCAAAAAGAAAAGGGTCTGCACGGACGCTAGTAGCTAAAGAGAAAGATTGCGCATCTTTCTCTTTTACTATATAATGAGTTATGAGAATAAAAGTAAAAAAAACCTAAATTAGGAGGCGTTTCTATTGTTCGACAAAATTGATCAACTAGGAGTCGATACTTTACGTACGTTAAGTATTGATGCGGTACAAAAAGCAAATTCAGGCCATCCAGGATTACCAATGGGTGCAGCACCAATGGCATACGCATTATGGACAAAACATTTAAAAATTAATCCCAAAACTTCAACTAAATGGGTAGATCGTGATCGCTTTGTTTTATCTGCTGGCCATGGTTCCGCATTGTTGTATAGCTTATTGCACTGTGCAGGCTACAATGTGACCACCGAAGATTTGAAGAATTTTAGACAATGGAATAGCAAAACACCAGGACATCCAGAAGTCAATCATACCGATGGCGTGGAAGCAACGACCGGTCCTTTAGGGCAAGGGATTGCTATGGCAGTAGGTATGGCAATGGCAGAAGCGCATTTAGCAGCAACTTACAATAAAGATACATTCAATATTGTCGACCACTATACCTATGCACTATGTGGGGATGGTGACTTGATGGAAGGTGTCTCTCAAGAAGCGGCTTCATTAGCTGGCCATTTAAAACTAAATAAATTGGTGCTATTTTATGATTCAAATGATATTTCACTTGATGGACCGACTTCAAAAGCTTTCACTGAAAATGTTGGTGATCGATTTAAAGCGTATGGCTGGAATCATATCCTTGTGAAAGAAGGCAATGATTTAGAAGCTATCTCAAAAGCGATAGACGAAGCAAAAGTGTCGGATAAACCAACCATGATTGAAGTGAAAACAATTATCGGTTTTGGTGCACCAAAACAGGGTACGTCAGGCGTTCATGGTGCGCCATTAGGTATTGAAGGAGTTGCGGCAGCTAAAAAAGCATATGGCTGGGAATATCCAGAATTTACAGTACCAGAAGAAGTCCAATCACGTTTTACAAAAGCAATCCAAGAACGTGGAGCACAGGCAGAAGCAGAATGGAATCAATTATTTGCTAGCTATGAAGCTGCTTATCCAGAATTAGCAAAACAATTCAAAGATGGTTTCGAAGGGCGTTTGCCTGCTGAATGGGAAGCGAATTTGCCAGTATATGAAGAAGGATCAAGCCAAGCTAGTCGTGTATCAAGCAAAGAAATGATTCAACAACTTTCTAAAAATGTTCCTACTCTTTGGGGTGGTTCCGCTGACTTATCTAGTTCAAATAACACGATGGTTGCAGCAGAGAAAGACTTTGAACCAGGACAATACGAAGGACGCAATATCTGGTTTGGTGTTCGTGAGTTTGCCATGGCAGCTGCAATGAATGGAATTCAACTACATGGTGGAACAAAAGTGTATGGTGGTACTTTCTTTGTATTCGTGGACTACTTACGACCAGCTGTTCGTTTGGCTGCAATTCAAGGAGTACCAGTCACATATGTCTTAACGCACGACTCAGTGGCAGTCGGGGAAGATGGGCCAACACACGAACCAATAGAACAATTGTCGAGCCTACGCTCAATTCCTAACTTACATGTATTGCGTCCAGCAGATGGAAATGAAACTCGAGCAGCGTGGAAAATTGCTTTAGAATCAAAAAAAACACCTACTGTACTTGTCTTAAGTCGCCAAAATTTACCAGTCATTCCAGGAACAGCCGACAATGCTGATAGTCAAGTTAAAAAAGGTGCTTATGTGATCTCACTGCAAAAAGGAGATAAACCAGAAGGAATCTTGCTTGCAACAGGGTCCGAAGTTGCTTTGGCAGTTGAAGCACAAAAAGTACTTGCTGAAAATGGCCACGATGTATCTGTAGTATCGATGCCTAGTTTTGATCTGTTCGAGGCGCAAGCGGATGAATACAAAGAATCTGTCTTACCAAAATCAGTTAAGAAGCGTGTAGCTATTGAAGCAGGATCATCATTTGGTTGGGCGAAATATACAAAATGTAAAGGGAAAATTATTGCGATCGATCACTTTGGTGCGTCTGCACCTGGAAACAAAGTGATGGAAGAATTTGGCTTCACTGTGGGTAATGTTGTCGCAACGTATCAGTCAATCTAGAAAAGATTGGAATTATCTAGGTACAATCAAAATGACCATAAAATTCAAAAGTTTGCTCTCAAACTTTTGGGTTTTATGGCTTTTTTCATCGTAGAGAGTTTAGATTCTCTGGGTTAATTTGTTTAAGTATTGGGGATTTTTTCTATAACACGCCTTTTTTTAGTTTTTTAAAAGACTTTTATAAATTAACGATTTTTATGAGTTTTTAAGAAAACTTTTAAAGAATTTTTTAATCGGTTTGTTTGTTTTATCAGCTTATTACTTTTATACTATCTTTATGAAATCTTTAGAACTTTTTGTAGGGTTAGCTTAGGAGGAAAAGATGGTAGTAAAAACGAGAAGCGAACGACATAAAAAAAATATAGATCCACGTAAATCGCCACTAAAAAACATGGTTCCATTAGTGGGTATTGCAATGGTAGGCGCGCCAACAGTGATATCGCTAGCACCAAGTACTGTCTATGCTAATGAGGATGGCGTCGCAAACGCCCAAAGTTTAATCAACCAAATTGGAACAGCTGCATCTGAAATTGCGAATCAAAATGACTTATATGCTTCTGTCATGATTGCTCAGGCATTACTTGAAAGTGGGAATGGCAGTTCTGTACTTTCTAGCGCTCCTTATTATAATTTATTTGGAGTCAAAGCATACAATGGTGGAGCAACTGTTTGGTTGCCAACACAAGAGTATTTAAATGGTCAATGGGTTACGATGACGGAACCTTTCCGCCAATATAATTCGTACTATGAATCCTTGGTGGATCACGCAAATGTCTTGTTGGCATCTAGCAGTGTTACCGGACAAGCACGATATGCAGGTGCATGGAAAAGCCAGACCACTAGTTATTATGATGCGACTGCATACTTGACTGGGCGGTATGCTACTGATCCTAATTACAATCAAAAGTTAAATAGTCTGATTCAAAGATATAATTTAACGCAATATGATACGCCATCGTATTACACTCAAACAACGACGACAACGACAACTACTACAACCACTACGTATCAAGCGACTGCTACTTATACAGTTGCACAAGGTGATACTTTATGGGGAATTGCCCAAAAGTTTGGTGTCTCAGTCGATCAACTCGTGGCACAAAATAATATCTCAGGTGAATTAATTGTCGTAGGTCAACAGTTATCTATTTAAAAAGAATTGGTGATTCAAAAAATGAATCACCAATTCTTTTTGTTCGATTGCTTTATAAAAACGTTTGCTATAAAATCAAAGAAAACTAGGAGGCGATAGTATGAGTAAAATTTATGAATCAATTACTGAATTAGTCGGCCAAACGCCAATTGTAAAATTATCGAAACTTGTTCCTAAAGATGCAGCGGATGTATATGTGAAATTAGAGTCTTTCAATCCTGGAAGTAGCGTGAAAGATCGGATTGCCTTGGCAATGATTGAAAAAGCTGAACAAACAGGAGAGTTGCAACCTGGCTCAACTATTATTGAACCAACATCAGGGAATACTGGTATTGGCTTAGCTATGATTGGATCTGCGAAAGGTTACAAAGTGATTATTGTTATGCCAGAGACAATGAGTATCGAGCGTCGGAAATTAATGCAAGCTTATGGTGCTGAATTGATATTGACTCCAGGAAGCGAAGGAATCAAAGGTTCAATCGCTAAGGCGACAGAACTTGCAGAAAAAGAAGGGTATTTTTTACCATTGCAATTTGAAAATCCTGAAAATCCACATATTCATGAAGTGACGACGGGTGTAGAAATTGCTGATGCGTTTGCAGATGGTTTAGATGCTTTTGTTTCAGGTATTGGTACAGGTGGAACGATTACAGGAGCGGGTAAAGTTTTAGCAGAAAAATTCCCAGGTATCGATATTGTGGGTGTAGAGCCGGCTGAATCTGCTGTACTTTCAGGAGGACAACCAGGACCGCATAAAATTCAAGGAATCGGAACTGGATTTGTGCCAAAAGTTTTAGATAGAGATGTCATTACTGAAGTGATTGCAGTGGCGGGTGATGATGCTATTAAAACAGCAAGAGAAGTAGCTCATCAAGAAGGGTTCTTGGTTGGAATTTCTTCAGGTGCCGCAGTTAATGCTGCGTTGCAAGTGGCGAAAAAATTGGGTAAAGGGAAGAAAGTCCTAGCAATTTTACCAGATAATGGTGAAAGATATTTATCAACTGCTCTTTACGATTTTGAAGATTAATAGGATTTAAAAACAATGAACGAACAGCTTACGTCGATCTATCTGGTAATCGACAGTGGTGTTCGTTCATTTTTTACTAGAAACTTTCAAGTAAAAGTGGTAGAAAAAAAGACTTAAAAATAGTATGATAAGGGAGATAGAAAGGGAGGATTGCCTTGACTGCCACCTTAAATTCAATAATCGATTCATTAAAGCAAAAAAATATACGAATCACACCTCAAAGAATAGCGATTTTAGAAGTCTTAATCCAGTCTAAGAATCATCCAACTGCCGAAGAAGTGTACAAGCAGATTGAGGTAGACTTTCCAGGTATGAGTGTTGCGACTGTCTACAATAATTTACGTTTGTTCACTGACTTGGGTTTTGTCACTGAAATGAGCTATGGCGATAGTGCAAGTCGTTTTGATTTTACTACTGAGTTGCATTACCATGCGATTTGTTCAAAATGTGGGAAGATAACTGATTTTCATTATCCTAATTTAGATGATATTGAAATTGCAGCGAGTAGATTGACCGGCTATAAGATTGATAGCCATCGCTTAGAAGTATATGGCTTATGTCCCGCTTGTCAAAAAGAAGTAGTTGAGTAAGAAATAGCACGGACTATCAAAAGGAAAACGATACTTTGTTTTCCTTTTTTCATTGGATCAATGAATAGAAAGCAGGAAATTGTATGAGTAATTTAATGATGAATTATCTATCCGCTGGTCAAACAACGATGTCAAATATTTTTTTGACACGTTATCGTCAGTTAGGGTTGGATGACCAAGAATTTGCGATGTGGATACAGATTTATGTTCAGGATCAAAATGGTTATGTGATGATTGATTTTCGCAAGATTGCGGACGATTTGCAAATGGATATAAAAAATGTCTATCAAATCGTTAACCAGTTGGTCCAAAAAAATATGGTGACGATTTATTCAGACAAAGGGGAGAATGGCCAATTAACTGATCGTTTTTCTTTGAATCCTGCATACGAAAAATTGCAACAATGGATGGAACAAGTGGAAGAAAATCAGGAAAACTCAAAAATCGAAGGCCAAATAAAACGATTATTTGGTTTGTTGGAGCAAGAATTTGGTCGACCGTTGTCTGGTATTGAGTTTCAACGTGTGCATCAATGGTTAGATGAAGATCATTATTCACCAGCATTAATAGAACTGGCTTTGAAAGAAGCTGTTTTGAATCAAGTATACAATTTTAATTATATCGATCGAATTCTGTTAGCTTGGGAGCGGAAGAACATTCGCACAAAAGAACAAGTGGCGAATGAACAAAAAAATAGACAAAGAAAAAAATTACAATCCCAAGTGGACCAAACAATGAATACAACTGCGCCATTACCAAAAGTGACCTTGCATAATTGGCTAGATGAGGAAGACAATGATAAGTAAACAAAAAACGCTAATCGCACTTCAAAAAATGATGGACATGTATCCCGAGGCGCACGGCGAATTAGTCCATAAAAATGCGTTTGAGCTTTTAATTGCTGTGATTTTAAGTGCGCAAGCGACAGATATCTCGGTGAACAAAGTCACGCCGGATTTATTTGCAAAGTTTCCAGACCCGGCTGCTTTTGCGAATGCGAGCGTTAATGAAATCATACCTTACATCAAATCAATCGGACTTTTTCGAAATAAGGCTAAAAATATTCAACTCTGTTCACAACAGCTCATTGCTACTTACGATGGTCAAGTGCCGGCATCTCGCGAAGAATTAATGTCTTTAGCCGGAGTTGGAAGAAAGACTGCCAATGTCGTATTAGGAGACGCGTTTGGTGTACCGGCAATCGCTGTTGATACGCATGTTGAAAGAATCAGTAAACGTCTGAGAATTTGTAAACTAACAGCTAATGTTATTGAAGTAGAAGAGACTTTAATGAAAAAAATTCCCGAAAATTTATGGATTCGGGCACACCATACGATGATTTTTTTCGGAAGGTATCATTGTACAGCGCGTAAACCAAATTGTGCGCAATGCCCATTGCTTGACATGTGCCAAGAAGGAAAAACTATTATGAAGAATTTATAACAGAGGACTTTGGCTAGATTGCAATAAACAAAGACCAGAAAATCTAGAAGTTTGAGAAATAACTTCTAGATTTTCGGCTCTTTGTCAATAAGGACTGATGTAAAAGATTTAAGTGTAACCAAAACAGATGATGAACAAATCTGTTTTGGTTTTTTGTGTTATTTCACTTCAATTAAATGATTGATCATATAAATCCGTATTTTCATGTTCTCAAATGATTTGAATCCGTAGGATACTCTTTTCAATGTTTTAATATGGGTATTCTTTGCCTCGATTTTACCGTTTGAATAAGGATAAATCATTGCATTCCTTATGCCTTCTTCATACTTAAGCAAGTTCTGTAATTTCTTTCTAAATTCCTCATTTAAACTTTCTGGAAGATGTTTGAGCAAGTCAAAAAATACAATATGGTCCTTATCTCTAAATGCATCTGCCAAGTCATGGAATGCCTCATAAGCTTCTCTAAGGGAAGGGGAGCATGTAAGTAGTCTATCAATCATCATAGCTTCTGTAAGAAGAGGGTACTTAGGTGAACGGAAACTACGCCAAGACTTATATTCCGAATGATTTATATTCTGTCTATTTTTTGTTAGAAAACGCCAATTTACTTTAAGTTTCTGTG
>ENA-OWZU01000029-OWZU01000029.1-human-gut-metagenome-genome-assembly--contig:-NODE-29-length-55683-cov-31.190641_pt1 | contig 55683 bp, 45 predicted proteins | sample MGYA00249263_ERZ652121 | MGnify/ENA primary metagenome ERZ652121 (study PRJEB26925, sample SAMN05827113) | human gut metagenome | biome: ENVO:2100002; feature: ENVO:00000062; material: ENVO:00002003... | reverse complement strand
CGAGATGACGTCGAGTCTCGTGGGCTCGGAGATGTGTATAAGAGACAGACCAATTTTTACCCTGCTTATAAATATTACAATTCTTATCTAAAATTTTATTTTTACAAAATTCAACCACATCATTAGTATTCAATTTTAGATTCTTTTTAATTCTATCAATCCCCATTTCAGTAGTATGCACTTTACTTATATTATCAAGTAATATTTGTTTATCTTCCATAACTTAATCTCCTCAAAAAATTACTATTTATCTAAACAAAGAATAACATGTTTATATTTACTTTTCATGAATTTCGGATTTATTCATTAGAAACCATTTTACAAGTCACAAAAGTAATTACTTTTTCATCATTCGATGTAGCTTCACCCATTGTATCTAAATCTCTGTTTATTAAATCTGAAATAAGGATATTAAATTCATTTGTGGTATCCCAACTAATTTTCGTAAATTCTAAAGAATCCTTTAAATCGTTAATATTGATATTCATTACATCAAAAGTCTAATAATTTCTTATTTTTTCTTTAAGAAATTCGAAGTTTTGATAAATGTCCATAGATTACTACATTATAATAATCAATATTTCTTCAGCCAATATAAATGGAATTTCTGCATTACCATATTGTTTTTCAATATTTCTTCGAACATAGAAATCATGATCCGGTGCTGTACGATTGGTTCATAGTTGATACAATCATCAAATTCTAAAACACCGACAACATCTTTATTTGTTTTTTTCAACAAAGATAAAGGATTAAAAAAACTAAATAGAGATAATTGAACCTTTAAATACTTTTATAGTGAATATCTCTATCTTTTTTATTGCAGTATTTTTGAAAGGATTGGACGTAAATAAAAAAAGGTAGAAATTCTAAACTAATCGAATACTTCAGAAATCTGCAAACCTATGAATTAGAATTCCAATTAACAAAATACTTTGATTTGAATTATTCCAACTCAAATCATCCATTATAAAAGGAGCAGAGATTTCAAATATCTCTGCTCCCTAGTTAATCCTTTAACCCTACAACTTTTAGTCGACCCTGATATCTAATTACGGATTACCAAAATTTCTTCGACTAATGTGCGTTACTTGCCGCAACTTTTACTCTAGACCACAAATCCGCAATGATCTTACGTGTAGTTTCATCATATTGGAATACTTCATCTTTATCGTAACCAGCACGAGGTGTATATGCGTTGATACCATCATAATCTCCGCCTTTACCACCAAGTTCTTCCGTAACTTCTTTATTTGGTGAAGTATATCCAACATAACTCGAATTATCCATAGCTGCATCATAACTTGTAATATAACGAATAAACTCATTCGCAAGCTTAGGATTCTTCGCATTCTTAGGAATAACCATCGCATCTGACCATAAGTTTGTTCCACTCTTTGGCATATAGAATCCCATATTTTCATTTTCTGACATGACATAAGCCGCATCTCCAGAATAAATAAGTCCTAAAGCCTTTCTAGCTTGTGCCATATTATCAATAATTTCATCTGTTACAATTTCTGGATCCATTGTCTGAACACATTGAATCAACCAGTTATATGCTGCATTCAATTCATCTTGACTTGTCGTATTCATTGAATAACCAAGAGCTTTTAATGCCATCATAAATGAATCTCTTTCTGAATCATATAGATAGATATCTCCCTTAAATTTCTGATCTAAGAAAATATCCCATCCATCTTTTTCCAAATCTTCTTCAGATACTTTTGTCTTATCGTATACGATACCAACAGTACCCCAGAAATAAGGAATTGAATATTCATTCTTTGGATCATACGGAAGACCTTTGATCGCATCCACCAATTCACCTAAACATTCTTTGCGAGTTTCTGGCTCTAATTTTTGAAGCATTTTTTCCTGCATCATTCTTTGAATCATATAATCACTCGGAACCAATACATCATACGCATCGCCATTGGCAACCTTAATATACATCTGTTCGTTTGAATCAAAGTTATCCATGATAACCTTAGCTCCCGTTAACTCTTCAAAACCTGAAATGATATTTTCACCTGTATATTCACCCCAGTTATATACATGTAAAGTTTGTCCTGCATAAGGCTGACTACCAGCTGATTTATTCAAGCCAAATAAAGAAGCCACTAAACCAACTACCACAACACCTGCAACAGCCCATTTCCAAGGTTTATTTTGTTTTGAAGGACTTGTCTTTTTACGAATCATTGGCAAGACATTCACGATTGTTAGAGTGATTGTGATCAGCAATACAACCAATGTACTAATCGCATTTACACTTGGATTAATACGCTTAGACATTGTATACACCATAATACTCAAGTTCTTTACACCTTGACCCGTCACGAAATAGGAAATAACAAAATCATCAAATGACATTGTGAACGCAATCAAAGCACCCGAAACAATACCCGGCATAATTTGTGGCACAATAACTTTCACCAAAGCCTGCCAAGGCGTAGCCCCTAAATCCATTGCAGCATCGGCCAAGTTTGGATCTAATGATTTGATCTTAGGCATAATACTCAAAATAACATATGGAATACAGAAAGCAATATGTGCTAATAATAATGTCACAAATCCCTTTTCAATTTGGAAAGTAATAAATAGAAGCATCAATCCAATGGCAGTAACAATTTCAGGGTTCATGATTGGAAAATCATTGACCTGACTGACAAAAGCACGCAATACTTTCTTTGACTTTGATAAACCAATCGCCGTAATCGTACCAATGATTGTAGAAATAATTGTCGCCAATAAGGCAATAATAATTGTGACATACAAAGATTCCATCATACCATGGTTTTTAAGCATAGCCTCATACCAACATAATGAGAACCCTGTAAAGTGTGTTAACGATTTTGAACTATTGAAGGAAAAAATAATCATGAATAATATTGGTGCATAAAAGAACACCAATAATAAAGCCATGCCTACTTTACCTAATACTCTCTTATCTTTCGACATGCCTATTTTTCCTCCTTATTACGCTCTTCCAATTTCCTTACAAGCATCATTAGAAGCATCATGATCATAGCCATGATCATTGAGATAGCTGAACCAAAGTTCCATTCTCCTACAGTAATGAACTGATTTTCAATGACGTTACCAATCAAGAAGAATTGTCCTCCACCCAATAATTTAGGAATGAAAAATGAACTTACGGCAGGTAAGAACACTAATGTGATACCTGAAACTACACCCGGTAATGAAAGTGGGAAAATAACCTTCCAGAACGTCTGGAATTTATTAGCACCCAAATCCTGAGCCGCTTCTAATAAAGATTTGTCCATCTTCGTTAAAGCCGTGTTGATCTGCAGAATCATAAATGGCAAGAAGTTATACACCATACCAATCAATACAGCAGCTTCTGTATATAAGAGTTCTGTATGAATGCCAAACAAGCCTAAAAAGCTACTAATAATTCCATCGCTTGATAAAATACCAATCCATGCGTATGTTCTTACAAGCATGTTGATCCATGTAGGAAGAGTAATCGCAAGAACTAAGATTTGTTGAACTTTAGGACTATTCTTAGAAATAAAGTATGCGATTGGATACCCAATCAACAAACAAATAATGGTTGTCTTAATGGCAATCCATAAAGAACGCCATAAAATCAACAAGAAATCTTTGTCTGTAAAGAAACGAACATAGTTATCTAATGTAAGCTTAAAGTGCACAATACTGTTGCCTTGCTGAATGATTGAATAAAACGCAATCAGCAACATCGGAAGCAACAACATGATGCAAGCCCACACAATATAAGGGATTGCTAATTGTTGAAATTTTTTCATTTTCTAGAATCCCATTTTCTCCATAACATGGATATCTTCCGCAAAGAAAGTAAGTCCGACCTCTTTTCCTTCCTCTACATAATCCGTTGTATGAATCTTGAATTCGCGACCCGTCGTCCAGAAAGTTACCTTATAGATTCCTTCCTTAATTGTTTCAGGATCAAAATCATAATCTACATCTAGATCTACTGTTTCATTTTCATCATCCAACTTCCAGCCCTGTGCATTTGCCCAAGTCTTCAAATCTGTATCAATAGCCATAGATTCCTTGATTTCATCCACTGTTTTAAAGAAGTTAAATGCAGAAACGGCTTCATTAGCCTTCTTATTTTCAACAACTCTTTGATCTACGACCCAAATCTTACGCGTAATTGAAGTTTTATTGTTTGTTGAGAAAGTAACAGTATATTCTCCTACTTCCTGTTTTAAATCTGTATCAATATCATGAATTGAAATAAACTCATCTGTTTCAGGATTCCAAGCCTGTGCATCGGCACGCGCAATGATTTCTTTATCATCAATATCCTTCATATCTTCTAAGTCTAGATAGAAGTCGTTGGCAGAAATCTTTTCTTTTCCATCTTCACTTGTGATCGCATAGTTCTTGTTTACGTGCATATTTACAGTAACGTGTGTACCAGGAACTGTTTCCACCATAATTTCATAGTGAACACCCTTAAATAGTACACTTTCAACTTCACCAGTCATCTTGCCATCTTTCACATCCACAATATCAATATCTTCTGGGCGAATTACGACATCCACTGGTTCATTTTCTTTATATCCAACATCGACACAATCAAATGTAATATCATCAAAACGCACTTTTTTATCGCAAATCATACGAGCCGGAATAATATTACTTTCCCCAATGAACTTCGCAACATATTGATTAACTGGTTCATTATAAATGTCTTCTGGACTACCAACCTGCTGAATCTCGCCATCTTTCATAATAACAATCTTATCTGACATTGTTAGTGCTTCTTCCTGATCATGCGTAACGAAGATAAATGTGATTCCTACTTCTTGTTGAATCTTCTTTAATTCATACTGCATTTCTTTACGAAGCTTTAAATCCAACGCACTCAAAGGTTCATCCAACAATAATACGCTTGGCTCATTAACTAAGGCACGCGCAATCGCAACACGCTGCTGCTGACCACCAGATAGTAAAGTAACATCTTTATTTTCAAATCCTTCAAGACCAATCAACTTCAACATTTTCATGACCTTTTGATCAATAACGTCCTTACTCATCTTTTTAATTTTCAATCCAAACGCAATATTGTCATACACATTCATATGAGGGAATAGTGCATATTTTTGGAAAACCGTATTCAACTCACGCTTATAGGCTGGCACTTCACAAATATCTTCTCCATTTAAGATGACTTGTCCTTCGCTAGGTTCTAAAAAACCACCTAAAATACGTAATAAAGTTGTTTTTCCACAACCACTAGGCCCTAATAGTGTGACAAACTCATTTTCATATATATCTAAATCAATACCCTTTAACACAACTTGACCATCAAATTCTTTTACGATGTGGCGAAATTGAATTAATTTATTCTTTTCCTGTTCCATGTATGTTCTCTCCTTGTCAATTAAAATACAGGCGGTGTAGATACCCATAATACTTTGGCATCCACACTCGATACGTTTTCTAAATAATGCCCTTCCTTACCTGTAATATAGAAGGTTTCTTTTGATTTAACTTTTAACCTTTTATTACCAACAACTAAAACAACACTGCCCTTTAAAATATAGCCAAATTCCTCTCCCTCATGAGCCTTGACTTCCTGTGACTTTGCGCCCGGTTTTAAAGTCAATAAAAGAGGTTCCATCTGATTCTTCTGGGCATTAGGAATAATATATTCCGTAACCAAATCATCTTGTTCATTCACAAAAAAATCCTGCGTATGGAAAACAATCTGCTCTTCCTTGCTTGATTGAAAGAAATCTGCCAAATTGGTACCTAAAGCTTCCAATATATTCTCCAATGCAGAAATATTTGGACTTGTTAAGTCGCGCTCTAACTGCGATAAAAAGCCTTTCGTTAATTCACTACGATTCGCAAGTTCTTCCAAAGTCAACCCATTCTGGGTTCGAAGCTCTTTTAGTTTTTTGCCTATTTTCATTCAATCACCCCTAATTTGTTTTTTATACTAAACTTTTTGTTTCATTAAAAGAACAAATCTATTATATAGGAAACCCTCAATTATGCAAGAAAAAAAAGAGCATTTTTTTCATGCTCTAAAGTTAAATTAATTTTACTATTTCATATTTCTCAAACGATACAATACACAATTTGTCATAACCGCCAAATATAAAGCCTCACTCATACCTTGTGTCTGTAAAGTCAACGGATAATTATCACGAATCATAAAGTCCATACTGATGTTTGTTCTTTGCGATATTTTTAAAATCTTATCCACATTGATCTGTCCCTCATCCCAATACTTAGCAGTATTTCTCGTTACTTCCATATATTTGCCAAATTGAGTTTGTGAAAGTGAAAAAACAACTTCCCGTATAAAACGCATACGATCACCCATATCATTTTTTAAATTGTATTCAAAATCCTTAAATTTCGAACTTCTTTTAATATCTGTAAACAATTCGGGATGAATCAATTTCATAATATCTTGAACCTGAGTCCATGTTAAGCCTTCTAAATTAACGGGCTGATTATACATTTGATCAAAGAAAATCGAATCAATGGACTGATGATTATAATCTGCAAGAATAAGCACAATACGCGTTTGCGTACGATCCTCGGAATGAATTTGCCTTCTAAAATTACGCAAAGACATATGGGCTGCTTTGGCAACTTCTTCCTCTGAAATATTATTATCTTCAATAAATTGCACAATTTGTTTCATAAAAAAAAACACCTCCAAGTTAAACATAGAGATGTTTTTTGCATTTGTACTCGACCGAAAATCGAAAATCGGTCGATGAAAACGACTTTTTAAGCTTTTGTCGTGTTTTCGTTTTGAATATTCTTAATAATATCCGTTAAATCCGCTTCATTGATAGCACCATCATAGAAATCATTCAACGTTTCAATCAGACCCTTATCATCTGGTAAAACCGTTTCAAACACTTCTTTCATGTGTGCAGCCTCCTGATTTGAACCTGCATACTTAACAGTCGCATGAATCATAGATGTATAGATAACATTCACCAACATTAAGTGATACTTATTGTTGTAGCCATCATTACGATTGTCAATGACTGTGTGTGGACTAATTAGAGCTGTACCTTGATATTTAGCTAAAGTAGGAAACTCTAAATAAAGTCCCTTTACCGTCTTATATGTCATTAGTTTCAGTGCATATACACACGCAAATTGTTCTAAATCACCTAACATACGTAAACGATCATCACTGTCTAGAACCTTTTTAAAATTGATATCTAGTAATCTTGCCAAAACATCACTCACACATTCAAGATTGGTCTTACAAACCACTTCCTGACGACCATCTAAATCCGTTGTGATTATGAATAAATCGCCCTCGCGATCATAAAATATATTATCTGGATGTCTTAAATTCACCATGCGATCACCTTTTAACGAATAAAATTCGTACCCTTTCTAATTTCTTTTTCAGGCAAACCATACGCCTCTTTACCTAAGGCAATACTTTTCATCAAGAACGTCATATTACGAGCTAAAGCACGCATTGTTTGTTTACCCTCTTCATCCTGATTGGCTTCTTGCGCAGTATTTCCATGAATTGAATTCCAATATTGACTCGATACAACAGGCATACCACTGATTGTAAAATACTTATTTAATTCATCAAAAGTAGCACTCGCTCCGCCACGACGACAAGAAACAACACTAGCCCCCACCTTCATTGTCTTATCAAAACGAGAAATATAGAACAAACGATCCAATACTGCAATCAATGTCGCATTCGCGCTGGCATAATATACAGGACTTGAAACAATCAATCCATCCGCTTCTTCAAATTTGGGTAACAATTCATTGACAATATCATCATATACACACTTGCCAAGTTTCGTACAAGCACCACAAGCTGAGCAACCACGAACAGCTAAGTTTCCAACTTGTACAATTTCGGTTTCAACCTCATTTTCTTTAAATACAGCTTCCATTTCACGCAAAGCCAAATCATTCACTCCACTGTCATGTGGACTACCATTCAACATTAAGACTTTCATATTTTTCCTCCGAAAAAACCTATCTCTATTTTATCATTTGCGTCAACATGATAAAATGATATTTATGAAACAAATAGTAACTGGAATATTAGCACATGTCGATGCAGGAAAAACTACTTGTATCGAAAGTATGCTTTATACATCAAAAACAATCCGAAAATTAGGACGTGTCGACCATCAAGATGCCTATTTGGATTATGATAATCAAGAAAGAGAAAGAGGCATTACAATTTATTCAAAAGAAGCTCACTTTCATTGGAAAGATAGTGAAATCTATTTGATTGACACACCAGGCCATGTCGATTTTTCAAGCGAAATGGAAAGAAGTCTTCAAGTATTAGATTTAGCCATTCTTTTAATCAACGGACAAGACGGTATTCAATCTCACACTTCTACCATTTGGAAATGCTTAAAACACTATAAGATTCCTACGTTGATCTTTATTAATAAAATGGATATCAGCTATAAGACACAAGAAGAGCTTATGAATGATCTTAAAGTGCATTTCTCATCCAACTGTATCAATTTTAAATCAAAAGATGCTGAAGATGAACTGTCCATGTTGAATGAAGATATCATGAATCACTATCTAGAAACCGAAGAAATCGATTCATCACTTCTTCAACAAGCCATTTTTAAAAGAGAATGCTTCCCCGTATTCTTTGGTTCCGCCTTAAAAATCCAAGGCATTGAAGATTTAATGGATGCGATTATCGATTTATCTTTTATCCAAGAGTACCCTGAAGATTTTGGGGCTCGTGTATACAAGATTTCAAGTGATGACCAAGGCAATCGTTTAACCCACGTAAAGATTACGGGTGGTGTTTTAAATGCCAAAGATAAAGTTGGTACAGATGAAAAGGTAGATCAAATTCGTTTGTATAACGGAAAACAATTTGAAATGGTACAAACCGCTTATCCAGGAATGATTTGTGCACTAAAAGGATTGAACAAGTATGAAGTAGGTCAAGGGCTAGGCTTTGAATCTGACACGACAAAACCACTCTTAAATGCCTATATGAATTACCAACTTCTACTTCCCGAAGGTGTAGATGCACTTACTATGATGCGCTACTGCAGTGTACTTGCTCAAGAAGATCCGCAGCTACAAATTGAATATGATGAGCAGACGAAACAAATCTTTTTAAGGCTAATGGGATCCATTCAAATGGAAATTCTTCAAAAAGAAATTGAGAAAAGATCTAAAGTTAAAGTTGGTTTTACAACAGGTAAAGTCTTATTTAAAGAAACCATTCAAAATACAGTCATTGGAGTCGGTCACTTTGAGCCTTTAAGGCACTATGCCGAAGTACACTTAAAACTTGAACCATTACCTAGAGGTAAAGGACTTGTGTTTGAATCAAACTGTTCCAATGACGATTTAGCTTTAAATTGGCAAAATCTGATTTTAACACATTTAAAAGAGAAACAACACAAAGGTGTATTAACTGGATCGCCAATTACCGATATAAAAATCACTTTAGTGGCCGGTAAAGCCCATTTAAAACATACAGAAGGTGGGGATTTTCGACAAGCAACCTATCGTGCTATAAGACAAGGCCTAAAAGAAGCAGAATCTGTATTATTAGAACCTTATTATAGTTTTGAATTAGTCGTTGAAAATCAACATGTTTCAAAAGCCTTGTTTGATTTAGAAAACAAGCATTGCTCATTTAAAATTGAAGAAGACATGAACAATCTTGTTCACATAAAAGGAACGGGACCCGTTCGTGAGTTGATGGACTATCAAAAAGATGTCATCGCATACACAAAAGGAAAAGGCCAATTTATTTGTGAATTAGAAGACTATCATGAGTGTTTTGATCAAGAAAAGATCATTGAAGAAACAAATTATGATAGTGAAGCCGATTTAAACAATCCAACCGGATCTGTATTCTGCGAACATGGAGCAGGTTATTTTGTGCCTTGGGATGAAGTCAAGGAGCATATGCACATCCAAATTAAAGAAGCCAACGCAACTTCCTATACTTCTTATGTAAAACATACAGTTCGTGAAGAAGAATTAAAGAAAGTATTTAATTCACTTGGTGGAAACAACAAGAAAGCTGAAAAGCCAATCAAGAAAAAAGCGAAGGTTGATATGAATTTAAATCAGATTCATATCGAAGATAAAAAGCCAGAATGTTTAATGATTGACGGCTACAATATGATTTATGACTGGCAAGATTTAAAAGATATTGCCAAAGTAAACATTGAATCTGCCCGTGATGAATTGATCAATCGAATCTCGAATTATCAAGGATATAAGCGTATCAAAGTCATCTTAGTATTTGATGGATATCGCGTAAAAAACAATACAGGTTCACATTTTAATCAAGGAAATCTAGACATTATTTATACGAGATATAATCAAACAGCAGACAGCTATATTGAAAAGGCTGTACACGACTTAAAAAAGAAATATGAATTATCAGTTGCGACAAGTGATGGCTTGATTCAAAATGCGATTTTAGCCAATGGCGCAAAAAGAATCTCAGCTCGTGAACTTGAGATTGCCGTAAAAAACGTAAACAAACGAGCTCTTTCGTACCTAAAGAAATAGTTTATGATATAATAGCGAAAAAGATGGAGGAATTTAATTTATGACAAGAAAGATTGCCATTATTGGAGCCGGTCCTGCTGGCTATACATTAGCTCAAGAATTAGTTAAAACAGAAAATGAGTACCAGATTGATATTTTTGATAAGGAAGCTGAAATTGGTGGAGCCATTTATACAGGTATTCCTGAATATCGTATGCCGAAAATTTTCTTAGAAAAAGCCTATAACGGATTGATTGAAGCCGGTGTTAAATTCCATTTTAATACTTTTGTGGATCAAACTATGTTTAAAGAATTACAAACAAACTATGATTATGTAGTTGTAGCGATTGGTGCCCAAATTGAAAATACTTTTGGTTTTGAAACAGGTAATGGCGTCGTTGCCGGCTTAACATTACTTTACGATTTAAATATCAATCACAAACAAGAAGACTTCAAAAAATATAAAAAGGCCATTGTTTGGGGTGGTGGAAATGTTGCGATGGATTGTGCAAGATCATTAGTTCGTATCATTGACGATGTCACAATCGTATATCGTAGATCTTTACAGGAAATGCCTGCAAGTCCTGCAGAAATCAAAGCCTGTGAAAAAGAAGGTGTTAAGATTGCCTTCTTAAACAACATCAAAGACATTTTAAAGGATGAAAGCGGAAATGTTTGTGGTGTTCAAGTTGCGAAAATGGAACTTGGAGAAATGGATGAATCTGGAAGAGCAAGCTGCCACGAAGTAAAAGATTCATTATTCACAATGGATTGTGATCTAGTTGCGATGGCTATTGGTCAAAAAGTAGACTTCACTCCATTAAATAACAATTTAAAAACAACGGATACACACGCCTCTACATTAGATAATGTATTCATTATTGGAGATGCCTTTACAGGGCCAAAAACAATTGGTAGTGCTGTAATGGAAGGTAAAAAGATTGCCAAAGAAATCGAAGCTAAATACAATGAAGGAGCGAACTAATCGTTCCTTTTTCTTTGAAAAAAACTACCTACACCAACTCTTGCCAAGTTTGTAGGTAGTTTTTACTACATCATAATCTCTTTTCAAATCCACCATCAATTTCTTGATCCTCGCTAATTGTCACAAAAGCCTTTGGATCAATTTCATTGACAATTTTTTTGAAGTTACGAATCTCATACTTATTGACAGCGCAAAATAAAATATACTGTTCTGTATCTGTATAAGCACCCTTACCCATCCAGTACGTTACACCGCGACCTGTTCTTTCCATAATTACATTCTTCATATTTTCTTTCTTTGTAAAAATCAATACAGTCATATTGATATTCTGATAGTGGATACGATCACTAATAAAGTAAAGAATGGCCACAAAGATAATGGAATATAGTGATGTCTGCAAATCAAAAATAAAGGCACAAATTGTAAATAAGATGGAGTTGATAATAATCGAAAGCTTACCGACTGAAAAGCCTGGTTTTGTCTTCGATAAACATACACCGGCAATATCCATACCACCGCAACATCCACTACTTTGTAAAGCAAGTCCTACTCCAATACCACACATTAAGGCTCCAAAGATACAATTTGAAAGCATGTCTGGCATAATCACAAAAGATTGTTTTGGCAAAATAGATAATGTAATGGTTTGAACCACTAAACTAATGACAGTCTTTATACAAAATTCTTTATTCATAATTTTAAAGCCCATAATGAACAAAGGAATATTGATCATAAAGTTAATGATACCCACCAAATTCATATGTCCAAGACTTGGCACCATCTTTACAATAAAATACTCAATAATCTGTGCAATCCCAATGGCACCACCAAAGTTGATTCCATTCGGTGTCACAAATAAATAAATTCCTAACGAAAGTAAAATACTTCCTATAATTAACTCAATATACTTTTCAACATTTTCTCTCATTTTTACCCCAACCTAATCTACATACATAGCTAAGTATAATGGAAGAGTTATTTTTTTACCATTAATTCCACAATTTCCATTCACAAATTTATATCCATAAGGAATATTTTCATTTTTCAACAATTGATCCATTGATTGTGAACGATTATTTCCTGCCTTTACTTCGACTGGAATTACTTTTGTGTTTTGTTCAATCAAGAATTCTATTTCTAGGTTCTTATTTTGGTAATAATGAAGCGAATGACGACTTTTCATTAAAATATCCGCTATTAGATTTTCATATATACCACCCTTTACTGGCCCTGTTAAAGTATCATCTAATATAGCCGATTTCATTTCAAAACCATACATTGCCACTAGCAAGCCTAAATCTGTTAAATACATCTTGTAGAATTTATCATTTTCATATCCAACTAAAGGAAATTGACAGGCAGATACATTTTTACAAAGCCATACAAGCCCAGCATCTCTTAACCACTCAATACTATTTTCAAATTTTCTTGCGGTAGCCTTAGATTCCACAACAGAAAACTGAAATTTTTTATTCTCTTTTGCGAGTTGCTTCGTAACCGACATGTAACAATTTTTTACCTTTGGCTTTTCAGATGAAGAAGCATATTTTGAAATATCATCCATATAGCTTGAAATAATTTGTTCCTGAACTTTTTGTACTTGTCCAAAATGATTCGAGTCTAAATATGTTTGCACAACTGCAGGCATTCCACCTACGACAATATACTCACGAATCAATCGCATGAATTGATTGTGTATTTCCTCAGGAATTCTCTCTTTTGAATCATAATATTTTTTTAACAACTCCAACGTATTTTCATTGTATCCTTTTGCCCACAAGAACTCTTCAAAATCTAAACCATACATTGTAACCGACAACTCATAGCCAACAGGTATGCTCGTTACTTCTTTATAACTGATACCCAATAATGAACCACTTGCGATTACATCATATCTGTTATCTAATGCCAAAAATTTCAATGCCGTACGTGCATTCGGACATTCTTGAATTTCATCCAAGAAAATCAATGTATCCCCTTCAATAAATCGTATATGAGGCATCACCAATGTCATTCTCGAAAATATTTCTTCTGCTGATAATGAATTTTCAAATATAGTCTTTAATTGTGGATTCTCGATAAAATTTAAATAAATATAACTCTTATAATTATTCTTTCCAAAATAATCAATAATATATGTCTTACCAATTTGTCTTGCACCACGAACCAATAAACACTCTTGATTTTTTTCTTTTGACCACTTCAACAATGTATCATAAAACTTTCTTCTTAACATAAATACCTCCTAGTCACATTATATCATTTTTGCATATTTTTTGAGGATATTTTTTACTTTTATGCATATTTTTCGATGTTATTTTAAACAAAAATGCATATTTTTCGAAGATGTTTTCGATCAACATGCATATTTTTTCTATTTATCTGTAATTTGGTAGTACAAATGACGAACCGCCATGATAGGATGATAAAACAACATTCTAGGTCCAGAAAAACGCATCACCTTACGTATCTTTTCTCTTTTATCCAACTTGTAACAATGCACCTTACATTGCGAACAAAATGTCTTTGTTTCCATAAAAGGACACTTTTCAATGCGCATCTTTGCATATTCATATAAGTCTAAACATTCTGGACACAATTCTTTTTCTTTATGCTTCTTTCTACAATACAAGTGTATCATCTCATACACTGTACGCATTTCTTTTTCACGCTTATCCATTAGCTGACCCTTTCAGATTCCATATGAATCACACGATCACAATGTGCAAGAGTTGATTCACGGTGTGATACAAAAACAATGGTCTTATCTTTTCTTTCTTCATAAATTGATTTTAAGATAGCCCCCTCATTTAAGCTATCCAAATTACTCGTTGGCTCATCCAACAAAACAAGTTTCGCATCATGTAAAAACATACGTGCTAGGCCTATTCTTTGTCTTTCTCCACCCGATAAAGAACTACCAAGTTCTTCCACTAATGTTTTATAGCCATTTGGCAAAGATTGAATATACTCATGAATATTCGCTTTTTTGCAAGCCTCTTGAACTTCTTCCATCGTCGCATCTTGCTTAGCGACTCTTAAATTATTTTCTATCGTATCATGGAAAAGAATCGTTTCCTGCGTTACATATCCTTCATTTTTTCTTAAATTAGAAGTATTTAAACGCTTAATATCAATCCCATCTACTAAGATTTCTCCCTTTGAAACATCCCAAAAACGCATCAACAATTTTAATAAAGTACTCTTTCCACTACCACTCTTACCTTGAATTCCAATCACTTCATTTTCTCGAATACTCAAATTCATATTTTTTAAGATTCGTTCTTCGTCATACGCAAAATCTACATTTGAAATATCTAATTTATTAAATTTAGCTTCATTACCATTTACTACCTCTTCAACCATAGGTGTTTCATCCAATAAAGAAATAACTCTTTGTCCAGCTCCAATTGTCTGTGATAAAGTTGAGCCCAAATTTGCAAGTGCGATGACAGGTCCAAAAGAAGATATTTGAAGAACACCCGATACAATCATTGAATCAATCGAACTATTCATATATATATGAATCAAACATAAACCTAAAGATAATAAGACAACGCATAGGTTCGTTAATGAAACTGTCTTTGCCTGAAAATGCTTCAATTCCTTTTCGCGTGTAACCAAAATAGAAGTTCTCTCATTCAAGCCCAATAAACGACTATCCGTATCCATATACTGCATACTTTCCTTTAAGCCACGCATACTCTCTAATACATAACTATTTAGATTGGCAGCTTCTTTTCGATATTCTACACCAATATATCTTGATTGTTTGGAAATATAAATTGGTAAAACTATACCCACTAAAACATAGGCTAAAAGCGAATAGATTCCATAGATCCAGTCATATTGCATTTGGATAATGATACAAACTAAGCTTGTGACAAACGCAATACAAATAGGAGAAATGGTATGTGCATAAAACACTTCTAACAATTCAATATCGGAAGTAATCAAAGAAATTAAACTTCCTTTATCTTTTACTTCTAATTTTGCAGGGCACAACTTTCTTAATGTCCCAAATACCTGATCACGAATTCGAGCTAGTAATTTAAACGCAATATAGTGATTACATGCCTGCTCTGCATAACGTAAGATTCCTCTTAAAAGGGCACACACAAATAATAAAATCACAATCGTATGAAAACTAAATAGTGGATCATTTACTAGGGCCATACTTGAAAGAACAGGAATAAAGATGGCACATAAAAAGCCAGCTACTCCCATCAGGATGGCACAAATCATAAATCCAGTTAAGGGAAATACAAGTTTAATTAAACGTGAAAATATTTGAATTGTACTCATATTAGCCACCATATCTTTCTAATTCTTTTTGCGTATTAAACAACTCACAATACACACCCTTCTGTTGAAGCAACCCCTCATGTGTTCCACTCTCTACAATATCTCCATCTTTCAAACAATAAATCACATCTGCATGAATTAGATTTGCCAAACGATGCGAAATACAAAGTACGAGCTTCTCTTTTGACAATTCATATAATACTTCCATAATTTTATTTTCACTCTCTACATCAATATTACTTGTTGCCTCATCCATAATATAGATGGGTGAATCCTTCAATAACGCTCTTGCCAAAACTAAGCGTTGTCTTTGTCCTCCAGATAGATTTTTACCACCCTCTAAAATACGCATATCCAATCCACCTTGTTCATTCACATAATCAAAGATACCTACTTTTTCTAAAACTATATTCATTTCTTGATTCGACACATCTTTAGCCATAGCTAAATTATCTCTAAGACTTCCACTAAACAAGTAGCTTTCTAAAGAAACTAAAGTCATATATGGATAGACGTTTATATCTTTGATTTCATAGCCAGATAACTTTAATTCACCCCTATAATTCGAATATTGTCCCATCAGTAAAGAGGCAATCGTACTTTTTCCACTACCACTCTCACCCACAAAACCAATCATTCCATTATGAGCTTTAAAATTTATTCCATGTAAAACTTCCTGATCCGTATAGCCAAAATGAAGATTGGATGCAGATATAGAACAATCCTTTAAATCTACTTCTTGTTTCTCTTCTGTTTCCATCTCTAATATTCCAAACAATTTATCACTAGCCGCCATACCATTCATCGCAATATGAAAATAAGACCCCAATTGGCGCATAGGAATAAAGAATTCTGCTGAAATCAAAATAATAAATAATGTTTGAAATAAATCTTGCGAGCTCGTTAACGCAAAGACAATGCCCAATGCACTTCCTCCATAGGCAACTAGATCCATGACAGTAATGGAATTTAACTGCATTGTCAAAACACGCATTGTGATCTTACGAAAATTTTCACTTTCCACATTCATCTTCTTATGATAATAACCATCTGCTTCATATATTTTAAGTGTAGTCAATCCTTGAAGATTTTCTAGAAAACTATCCCCTAATTTTGTGTATTGCCCCCAATAACGATTTAATAATCTTTTCGCAAACTTTTGTACAAATACAATCGACATTGGAATTAGCGGAACACAAACAAGTAAGACCAAAGCGGCTTTAAAATTCATAAAAGAAATGACAATAAATAAAGTCATTGGTGCAATTAAAGAATAAAAGAATTGCGGAATATAACTGGCAAAATAGGTTTCTAATTGTTCAATACCTTCACTAGATAATTGCACAATTTCTGCCGTACTCCATTTATTTGTATATCCAATTCCAATTTTAGATAACTTCTTATACAATTGAGTACGCAATGTTTCTTTTACAATATGACTCGATTGATACGACATCTCAATCGCTTTTTGATTCACAATATAACGAAGAATTAAACATATAAAAAGGATTCCAACCAATGAAATACTTCTATGTCTTGTGATAATCAAACATAAACAGGCCGTAGAACATACGTTACAAATAAGTCCAATCCATTGATACATAACATTCTTTTTAATATAAGGAATACTTTCCTTAACTGAAAATAATAGTTTTTTATTGATCATAACACACCTCAGTTAGTTGAAACAAATTGAGTTTACATTACCTAACTCAAGATGTCAAATCAAAAAAAACAACTAGATTACTCTAGTCGTTAATTTCAGATACTGTAATTGTTTTAATAACCGGCTGCTTACTTTGTGCAATTGTTCCATTATCATCCATTGGATCTGCATCTTCACAAATCTTGTCCACAACCTTCATTCCCTTTGTGACATGTCCAAAGGCAGCATATTGCCCATCTAATGAATCATTGTCTTCTTGCATAATAAAGAATTGTGAACTGGCTGAATCATAATCTGAGCTTCTTGCCATAGAAATAACACCACGCTTGTGTTTAATATTATTTTTTACTCCATTATCCTTAAATTCACCCTTAATGGTTTTATCCGATCCTCCCGTACCATTTCCGTTAGGATCACCACCCTGAATCATGAATCCTTCAATAATTCGATGGAATGTCAATCCATCATAAAAGCCGGATTTGGCGAGATCTACAAAGTTTTGTACAGTAATTGGAGCTGTTTTCCCATCCAACTTTAATGTAATTGTTCCATAGTCCTTCACTTCAATCTTTGCGATATAATCCTTTGTCTCTTTTTGACACCCAAACAAAGATATACATAGAACAAACGAACATAAAATCGTTATTAACTTTTTCATTGTTTCCACCTCCATCTTATTTTAACAATACACAAGAAAAGGAGCAAGTACATGCCCCTTAGCGATTCGATTTTTCAATCCATTCTTTTGTCTTCATTACCTTATCTGGAAATGTCTTAAAATCTTTTAACTTCCAAGTCCAGTTTTTATTTGATACTGTTCCAGGTGTATTGATTCTAGCCTCTTCTTTATATCCACAAATATCCCAAATAGGAAGAATTACTGTATCTGCATTACTATCTAACGCAAACTGACACAACATTTCATTAAAGGCACGGCTTGAATAGCCTTGGTTTTTAAAGAAACGACGCAAACTAATACGCTTATTTGAATCATACGTATGATAATCCTCATTGCATGTCGCATTATCATGTGTTCCTGTATATAATACAGAGTTTTTCTTTGCCTTTTTCTTTAATTGTTTAGCTTCCATTCTAAACAATAAAACATCCATTCCTGGAATTCCATAATCTTCCTCAAGTTCAATAACCTCAGGACGAATCAAACCTAAATCTTCTGCCACTAAAACAATATTTGGGCATGCCTTTAAAATCGCATCCATCAATTTATGAGCAGGGCCCAAGATCCATTTTCCCTCAATGGCAGTAGGACAAGATTCTGGAATCTTCCAATATGTATCAAACGCTCTAAAATGATCGATTCTCACCATGTCGTAACAACGATTCATCCAACTCATACGATTGCACCAGAACAGATATCCATTTTTTTCCTGCGCATCGAAATCATAAATTGGCATTCCCCAACGTTGTCCAGTTTCACTAAAATAATCTGGTGGACAACCCGCAATATATTCTGGTTTTCCTTCTTCATCCAATAAGAAAGCTTTACGGTTGCACCATACATCCGCACTATCTAAATCTACATAGAATGGCATATCTCCCATGATTTTAAGATTTCTTGCGTGCGCATACATTTGAATTTCATCCAATTGTTTATAAAAAACAAACTGTAAAAATTCAATATAAAAAATCTCATCTTTATAATCATCCAAATCAATATCACGATTTTCTGGCCAGTTCTTATATTCATCTTCCCACTCAAACCATGGAGCCCCATTATAAAAACTCTTAAATAAAGAGTAGGCAGACCAATCCTCTAGCCAAAATGCATCACGCTTAAATGCTTCAAAATCTTCTTTAAATGAATCAAATTCCTTTTTAAAAACTTTAAAGGCCTTTTGAAAATAAGATTCCTTGAATTCACGAATCTTGTCATATTCAACAAAGTCTTTAAACTTATTACAATTCACAATTGAGCTTTGCGTCAACAACCCCATTTCACACAAACGATCCAAGTTAATATAGATAGGATCCCCCGCAAAACTAGAATATGTCTGATATGGAGAATGAGTGGGGCCTGTCATCTGCAAAGGCAAGATTTGCCATATGGTATACCCTGCATCCGCAATAATATCTATCATTCGAATTGTTTTTTGCCCTAAATCACCAATCCCTTGATTTGCAGGGATAGAGAAAACAGGACACAAGATTCCTGCACTTCTATTCATTTTATCACCGTTTTGTAATCCCTTTCATTACTTCTATTTTAACACACTTTCATAAAAAAGAACTATATATTTCAAAAAATTATATAGTTCCTATTCCATAGAGAATAAATCCCTCAATTCTTCCTTGGATAAAGTCGAAATGCCACCATTTGAATTGTCGACAAATATATCACTCATCTCTTTTTTGCGCTTCTGCATCTCATAGATTTTCGCTTCTATTGTGTTCTTCATCAACAACTGATACACTAACACATTCTTTGTCTGACCAATACGATACGCACGATCTGTTGCTTGATTTTGCGCACTCACATTCCACCAAGGATCATAATGAATCACAGCTTGTGCCTTAGTCAGATTTAGCCCAGTTCCACCAGCCTTTAATGAAATTAAGAATACGTCCGAATCATCACTCTGAAAAGCATCTACTTCTTCTTTACGCTTCTTCTTATCAACTGCACCCGTAATCATATGGTATTTGATGCCTCGCTGATTAAACTCTTCGATAAAGGAATCAAAAATACTTGTGAAACTTGAAAACAACAAGACTTTCTTACCATTCTCTTTTAATGTCTCAATCAATTCAAGACACATTGTAAACTTTGTACTCTCACCCTTATAGTTTTCATATATCATTCTTGGTTCGCAACAAATCTGACGAAGACGCGTCATCATCGCGATGATCAAAATCGAATCCACTTGTTCCAATTCTAATTGTTGCTGAAGCTGCTCATTGACTTGGGCAAGATTTGCAAGATACAACTGCTTTTCCTCCGGACTAAAGTTTAACCACATATCTTTCTCAACCTTATCCGGTAAATCCTTCAACACTTGTTTTTTCGTTCTACGCAAAATAAATGGCGACACCAACTTTTGAAGTTTGGACTGCCTGTCATCATCCCCCATCTGAATGGGTTTCTCAAAATTCTTTGTGAAATAATTCAAACTATATAGATAGCCTGGCAACAAGAAATCAAAGATACTCCACAATTCACTTAAACTATTCTCAATTGGCGTTCCTGTTAATGCCAAACGATGTTTACTTTTTAAAGCCTTTACACTTTGCGCATTCTTTGTCTTAGGATTCTTAATAAACTGTGCCTCATCTAGAACAATATATTCAAATTCCATAGGCATATACAATTCAACGTCCCTACGCAAATAATCATATGTCGTAATATAGAGTTCGTGATTTTCCTGAATAATCTCTTTACGAACTTCTTGCGTTCCCGTAACACAAACAGCGTCCACACCAATCTTAAACTTTTCAATTTCTGACATCCAGTTATACATAAGACTACTTGGACATACAATCAAACTCGGTTTATCCTTTGAAACAAACTGTTCATAAAACACCAATACCTGAATGGTTTTTCCAAGCCCCATATCATCGGCAAGAATTCCATTTAAATTCATGTTTTTCAAATCATACAACCATTGAATGCCCTGCTGCTGATACGTGCGCAATAAAGATTTATACTCATCCTTCAATTGAATCGTTTGTTCTTTCACTTTCATTAATCGATCTGTATATTCTGTAACCGAATCATCATTACGGACATCCAATTCTGAATCCACATCCATTAAATGGAAAGCCTGATATGCTGGTTTTTCAATTGTTTCCTTCTTGAAATCCTTTGTCGTTAAATTCATTGTAGAAGCCAATTCATTCAACTGTTCTAAACCTGTATCTTCCAAATCAATCATTTCACCATTCTTTAACTGATAAAACTTTTTCTTCTTTCGATACGCATTTAAAATATGCGACAATTCATCTGCGTTCACATCACTATCTAGTTCCATCTTCAATAAATCATTTTGAACATAGACCTTTACACTTAAATTCATACTGCGACGATTCTTTAAACGTTTCAATTCCTCAGACACATACACATCCGCTTGTTTTTGAATCAAAGGAATTCCATAATCCAAAAAATTATATAACGCATCACTTCGACCTTTAAATACAGCCTTATTATCTTCAATTTTGACCGCATAATGCGAAATAATTGCTTCTATACTAGCGATTTGGTTGGAATCTGTATTTGTGAAGAAACTCTTTTTTTGATTATTTTCTAGATAGTTTCCCCATACAATCATATTCGCATTTTCAAGATCTGAATACACACGAATATTCTCAATTACAGTCGCATATTTTTCTACATCTACATTCGTTTCTAATTGAATATAATCCATATATGGCTGCAAGCATTGTAAGTAAAAAGCTCTAAATTCACTTTTTTTAATCAACCAACCATCTTCTTGCGAAACATTATACGCAAGTGAAGCTAAAAAGCCATCCGCATCCAATGTATATCGCGTAATATTTTTATAATCCACTACATAGAAATGTTTATTACCAATTAGAAAATTATCATCCAAATCCACATTGAGTTCGAAACAATCATCATATTCAACCAATTTTATAACTAATTTTATATCTTTTTCATCCGTTTTAAATTCGGTATAGTCATTAGGCAAGGATACATTTAAATCAAAGAAATCATCCAGACATTCCGAATAGATTTCCCCGTCTTTTTGCCAATCTTTTGAAAAAGTATATTTCATCAAAAATGAATAAATCTTTTGACTTGGCTCATCCAAATCTTCTGGATTTAAATAAATCTGTGTGTTTTTCCCAAAAGATTCCAATTTCTTTTCAAAAAAGCCTCGCATTAAAGTTTGAATATTCTTTACTGTATATGCACGATTCACTTGAATCTTTAATTTAAATGCCGTCTGATCATAATAATAATACGAATTTGAAGGATGCAACGTCAAACGAATTCGATTCTCGTTTTCCTTAAAGAAATTGTTAACTTTATCTTCTTGTTTTTCTTTTAGAAAATCAAATGCCGCCTGATTCAAACTATGAATTCTACGACGCTTTCTTTCCAATTCTTCCTGACGATTTTTTTCTTCAATATATTGTTGATACTCCACGCAAAACGGAAAAGTCTGGGGATTGATCGCATTAATGGCACGCACTACACTGACTAAATGCACACACCCTTTATGTGTCTCTTGTGAGCAAGTACAATTTGTAGTTAATATCGTACCATATTCATTCACTCTAAAGTTAATAATTTCCTCATTCCAACGCGTTTGAATAATAGCCTTTACTTCATAATATAAAATCCGATCATGCACTCTTTCAATTGAAATACGCTCAATCTTACCTGCATAATAAGGATCATTTGCCTCATAATATATCCATGAATTTTTAATAAAACGATTTAAAGACTCTTCAAAAATATGCATACATAACCCACCTAACTTTCTCCTTATTATACCACAAATTTGACTTTCTATTTTTGAGTTGTTAATGTATCAGAAAGAAAGAGGAATAATATGAACACAAAAATTTTTACAACCTTGCCACAAGAAGCCAAAAATATTCGTATTGAAGTATTCATGAAAGAACAAGGCTTTGAAAATGAATTTGATGATATTGACGATATTAGTTTTCACATTGTTGTTTTTGATGAAGAAAGACCAATCGGAACATGCCGATTCTTCAAAGAAAACAATCATTACACTATTGGAAGGGTAGCCGTATTAAAGAAATATCGAAACCTGCATATTGGTAATTCACTACTTGAAAGTGCCGAAAATGAAATCAAAAAATTACATGGAGACTTAATTGTAGTACACGCACAAGTTCGTATCCGCTCATTCTATGAAAAACAAGGCTATATTCAATTCGGTCAAATCGATGATGATGAAGGAGTACCACATGTGTGGATGAAAAAAAGATACAGTATTAAGCTACTGTATCCAAAATATCCTTCATCTTTTTTGCGAGTCCCTTTGTCTTTTCAATCGATAAAGAACAAATCGCAACACGAATACCCAAATTTACTTTGACGGTAAAAATGTTGTTTTCCATTAATGCCTCATGGAATTTGTCACGCGTTTCATTATCCATAGATAAAGTTACGAAGAATCCCTCTTTGTAAGGATAATGTTTTAATCCCACTTTCTTCGCTTCTTTGACAAAGATATCTCCACGTTCTTTTAATAAATTTACATAGTGCAATCTTTCTTTATCATACGCATCTTTATGATTGTCTAATACATCTACAAATGTAGCCATAGCTCCATTGTTGATATTTGACCAAGTTGCACGCGCATCCTTTTCAAACACGATCTTTACTTGTCGAACTGCTTCTTTTTCTTGTCCTAACACAATGGCAGCTCCACAACGAAGGCCATAACTTGTCATTGATTTTGATAAACTAAATGCGACAATTACGACAAAATTTTTCTCAATTTGATCAAACTGCGCAAAGTATTCTTTCGCCTTTTCTTGTCTAGAAGAGAAATCAATATACGCAATATCATTCAATAATACTACGGCATGTGTTTTTGAACATTCATTCAAGAAAGAGATCACTTCTTTCCATTCGTCTTCACTTAAAGAATAACCAGTTGGATTGTGACAAGGATCATTGATCACAATGACTAAACGATTTTGTTTTTCCATCACATTTTTACATGCCGATTTAAAAGAGTTTAAATTAAAGTGATCTTCTTCAAATAAACTATACTTTTCCACATTCAAATTGTGCATCTGCGCCATTAATGCATAAGATCCCCATGCGATTTCTGGCAAGACAACTGTTTGTCCCTCATCCAAACACTCTTGTAAAGTCATACCAACGGCACCGGTTCCTCCAGGTGTTGCGATAACTTCATGTTCTAAGTGTGAATTTCCATTCAATACCCAGTCATATACTTTTTGTCTAAAGTCTGGATTTCCTGTAAAACTAGCTGCATAAGCTGCCAATACTTTATTATCCAAGTTTTTTAATGAACTAAATACACTGTCTAAGGCAACCAAAGTTCCCTCTTCATCATATAAAGAACCAATTGTCGCATCTACAACATTTTCACTTCCCACCTTAGCCTTAGCCTCTTTTGCCTTGGCAACAATTGAGAATACAGTATCTACGATTGGTGTTTGATTGACACTTTCCTTCACAAAATTCATACTTATTTTTCCTCCTTTAAAGTATATGATCCCAATACTTTTACACTTTCACACACAGACTGTACCTCTCGAATACAATCATTTGCCTTTGACATATCCCCTTCAATTTCGACAAAGAAGAAATACTCAAAAGGTTTATTTTTCATCGGTCTAGACTGAATACTTTCCATATTCAATCCATTCTTGGCAATACAATCAATGATCTTTGCCAAAGCGCCACTCTCATGTTTAACCGATAGAACCATACTAAAGCGATTGCCCTGCATTTGTGGTTTTAATCCAATTACTAAGAATCGCGTTGTGTTAGTCGCATTTTCTTGAATGTTTGTAGCCAACACCTTTAAGCCATACAACTCTGCATTTTCCTTAGCACCAATAGCTGCTTTATGCACATCCTGTTGTGCTGAAATATATTGAGCTGCCATCGCCGTATTTGGATAGGCCACCGTTTGTACATTTAATTCCTTTAAAAATTCTTTAGACTGTGAAAGTGCTTGATCCTTCGAATAGACCCACTCCACATCTTTTAATGTACTGCCCGGAATTCCAAGTAAACATTGTTCAATCTTTTGATCATAAATTGACTGAATATACACTGGATATTCCATTAATAAATCTAAGACTTCTCCAACCAATCCAGAATTCGTATTCTCAAAAGGAATCACACCATATTGTACGTCTGAATGGACAACCATTTGAAAGACTTCCTCAAAACTAGAAACGCCCACTTTTGGATTGGAAGGAAACAACTTCTCGCTCACCATATGCCCAAAGGCACCTTCAACTCCACAATATCCAACTTTATCATGAGACTGCAACGTTCTTTGATAGGCCTTCGATTCTTTCATAATGAACTTTATAAAAGACTCATAATATTCTTTATAATCCGGATTCTGAATAAACTGTAAATTCTTCTCAATCACAACCTGCTCTCTACCCGAATCTAGAATTGGTAAATCATTTTCTATTTTATACGCAATCACATCCTTAACAGCATCCAATCGTGCTTCATACAGCTTGGCCATTTCACGATCGATCGCATCAATTTGTGTACGTGCTTGTTCTAACTTATTCATTAATTCACCTCGTGAATATCATACCATAGTTTTCATATATTTTCTGAAAATGAATGATATAAATCATCTAACGTATAAAGAATAATATTTGAATCATCCGTTAAATCAAAACCAGTTTTCGAAAAAAAGCCATATTTATAACATGACATATTCACATTTTTTACTTGTTCAATCTCTTGATCCACAACATCCTGTGTTACTCTAGAATTCTTGTATTTGCATTCATAAAATATATAACCATTATCATCTTGGGTAACTACATCAAATTCTCCATTCATCTTATTTACAGGATCATCATAATAGTATTTTCCAATTTCAAAGAAAGGCACTTCTAATTCATTTAATTTATTTTTTCGAATCAAAAATTGTTGGCACATCCATTCAAACACAGTTGGAATATGGCTCTTATACAAATCATCTTTTATAAATCGATCAAAGAATGCATCTTCATTCATTACATTTAATTGTGAAATATATTTATAAATATATTTATAGTAAAACAATGTAAAATTATCACAAATATAATATCCTGCCTTTTTTTTATTGTTCTTATCATTAATAGGCGCTCTTTTTTCAACCACACCCATTTTCATCAATTTATCTAAAACATCCGAAAGAATTGGACTCGATGCAATATGTGATTTATTTAAAATATTCATAAATTTCGTATTGCCTGCAGCTAAAGTTTCAAACACTTCATTCGCATTATTTATTTTTGAGATTTCATTTTTCAAGTACATAGGCACTTCGTTCAACAATAATCCATTTTGTGAAGCAATTAAATCAATGATATTTTCTCTTACACTTAACGATTCATCAATTAAACGATTATAGTATGGAATACCACCAAACACACTATATAATGCTACTTTGTCTTCATTTGAAAAAGATGGATAAAATAGACTTGAATCATAATAATCCATTGGTTTTATATCTAAAATCCTTGTGAATCGACCATATAAAGGATTTTCTCGTTCAATCAAAGACTTCATTGTATCTACATAAGAACCACATAATATTAGTTTCAAATGTGAAGTATGTAAATGTTTATCAATCACAGTTTGAAGAATACTGTCTAGCCCTTTCATGCAACTGCGTAAATATGGATATTCATCTAACACAAAAACCATTGTTTTGTCTTTCGTATACGAAAACAGAAATTCAAACACTTCTTCCATAGATTGAAAGCCTAGGCGTGGCAAATTCAACATATCTGAAATCAATGAAGAAAGACTATCGACATTGGATAATTCCGTCGTTTGTTTAGATTCATAATAAATATACTCCCCATCAAAATCTTCGATTGCTTTCTTTATTAATTCCGTTTTCCCTATTCTTCTACGCCCATATATCAATACAGATTCTTGCCGATTTGATGAAAATACGCGATTTAAAATCTTAAGCTCATTCTCTCTACCTACAAACATAAGCCCTCCATTTTTAGTCATTTATTTTTTACTAATATTTATCTGACTAAAAAATAGCACTAAAAAAATAGAAAGTCAAATGACTTTCTACTTCATAATACTTTCAAATTCATCAATTAAAGAATCAAACAATTCAATCGCATCTTCCACTGGTTTTGGACTTGCCATATCAACACCAGCCATGCGCAATAATTCGACTGGAGACTTTGTACATCCTCCTTTTAAGAAAGATAAGTATGCTTCAATATCAGCTTGTGTTCCATGAAGCAATTTTTGTGATAGAGCCATAGCTGCACTAAATCCTGTCGCATATTGATATACATAAAAATTCATATAGAAATGTGGAATACGAGCCCATTCCATACTGATTTCATCATCTACAATCACATCTTCACCATAATAGAATTTATTTAAATCCGCATAGATCTGATTCAATGCATCACTTGTCAAAACTTCGTTGTTTGCGGTTTTTTCATTGATGATCTTTTCAAATTCCGCAAACATACACTGTCTAAACAATGTAGTTCTAAATTGTTCCATAAAGTAATTAATCAAATAAGCCTGGAATTTAGGATCTGAGTTTTGTTTGCGCAAATAATCCATCAATAAAGCTTCATTACAAGTACTGGCAACTTCAGCCACAAATATTTTATAATGACGATCTAATGGAGCCTGATATTTTGTAGACATATAGGAATGCATCGCATGACCCATTTCATGAGCTAAAGTAAATTCTGTATCTAGAGAATCCGCAAAGTTCATCAATACAAATGGGTGTACTCTTTGTCCACTAGAATATGCGCCTGAACGCTTTCCTTCATTTTCATATACATCGATCCAACGCGAATTTAATCCTCTTTCATACACCTTGGCATATTCAGTTCCATACAATCGAACAGAATGTAAAACATCTTCTTTGGCCTGTTCAAAAGAAACAGGAACATTACATTCATTGACCATAGGTACATATAAATCGTACATGTGAAGTTTATCTTTTTTCATAACTTCTTTACGAACTCGCATATATTTATGTAAAACATGGATATTTTTATGTACTGTTTCAATCAATTGTTCATACACTCTTGGTGAAACATTATTCGCATCGACTGCACATTCTAAACTCGATGCATATTTACGTGCTGTACTATTAAATTTCAACTGATTTGTCTGTCCATTTAAACAAGCAGCTAAAGTATGGATCATAGAACCATAACCTGCATAAAAATTACAATATGCACTCTCTCTTAACACTTCATCTTCCTGCTCTAACATATGGATAAATGTACCTGTAGTTAAAGTGTGCTTATTTCCTTTTGAATCAATCGCATCTTCAAATTTTAAATCCGCATTGTTCAACATTCCAAAAATCGAATAAGGCGTGTCTTGCATCAATGAACTGGATGCCATTAATTTTTCTTCTGTTTGAGACAATACGTGTTCTTTTAAACGACATACTTCTTCTAGATATACACGATATCTTTCTAAGATGGGTTCAGATGCATAAAAAGATTCTAAGTTTTCAATCTGCATGATTTGTACATCACTAAAAGACAGCTTAGTAAAAATATCAACCGCTAACGCATTGGCTTTTCCTTTTAATTCTTGATGATGGGCATCCGCCGTATCTTGATCGGACAACAAAGAAGAATAGCCTAAACAATCATCTAATAGACATGTTAATTTTTCATATCCCTTTAAAAATGATAATAAGTTGAATGCATCATCCAATTTTCCATCGTATACACAAAGCTCATTTTCTAATTCTTTACAAGTATCTAAACAAGCTAGAAATGCTGCTTCATCTTTAAATATATCTTCTGTTTTCCAAGTATTTTCTACCTTTTGTTCATTACGCTTCACAATAAACAACCTCCATTAATACGTCTATTGTAGCACATATTTTCCCTTTTCAAGTCTTACGATTCTTTTATCCTCACAAAGTTTCTTTAACACTCTTTGTAGCTGTCTTCGACTACAATGCAGATTACGACAAGTCACACTGACATTGTCTAGCGTAGGATGTAACTCCATATAGTTCATGACCTTCTCTTCAACACTTTGATTCATAATTTCATTTGTGGATTTATTATGCAGTTTATCAACCAACGAATTCAACAAAAAATGAAGAAATTTCAGATCCTGGTTTAATCTCAATTGATTTTCTTCAATCGATAATGCGATTGTAACAACTTTTGTATTGGCTTGAGCAAAATATACAGGCTTTTCATGACGAACAAACTCCACATCTCCTAGTACACAAAGTGCATTGGTTTGTGACACAAAAAGCTGTTTTCCATTTGAATCAATGAAATAAATAGACACTTCGCCTTCTACTACAAACTGAATCTCTTTTGTGTCTTTCAATGGATGAATCATCATTTCATCTTTTTCATATTCCATCAAATAAAAGGGATAAGAAGAATCAAAATAGTCTTGTATGTTATGTCGATTTACATATTTCTCTACATTTTTTGAATCATATGCTCGTTTCATAGCTTTATTGTGCCATATGTCACAATCATTTTCAAATAGCTTTGATATACTAGGTAAAGAAAGAAGGTAATATATGAACAATAATGCATTATTTGAAAATACAAGCATCCCTAAAGCCTATTTCACAATGGCTTTACCAGTTGTCTTCAGCATGGTAATTTCTTTAGTATACAACATGGCAGATACATATTTTGTAGCTAAAACAATGAACACAAATCTTGTGGCCGGTGTCTCTTTATGTGCTCCTATCTTTACTTTCATGATCGCATTAGGTGACATCTTTGGCATTGGTGGCAGTTCTGTCATCTCTAGATTGTTTGGTCAACAAATGAATAAAGAAGCTAAGAATGTGAGTGGATTCTGTTTCTATGCCTCCATTCTCTGTGGCATTGTTGTTACAATTTTTATGTTTATTCTAAAAGATCCCATATTAAATTTTTTAGGTGTTAATAAAGAAACATGGTTATACGCAAATCAATACTACAATATAATTGTGCTAGGCTCCACCTTTATCATTCTTTCTTTAACTCCTAGTAACTTGATTCGTACGGAAGGATTGTCAACCCTATCTATGGTTGGAACTGTCTTGGGGTCGATTCTAAACATCATTTTAGATCCCATCTTTATCTTTAGCTTCCATATGGGCGCCCAAGGTGCTGCCTTGGCATCTGTAATTGGATATATCCTATCTGATTTCCTTTTGATCTATTTCACAAAGACAAAGGCAAATCGTCTAAGTGTTTCCTTTAAAGATTGTCATGTAGAAAAAAAAGAGTTTTTAGATATCTTCACCATTGGAATTCCTGCTTCTATCACAAATTTAATGTCGAGTATTGGTGTAGCTTTGACAAATCGTTATTTAGTTGTGTTCGGCAATGAAAATGTTGCCGCAATGGGAATCGCCCTAAAAGCGAATATGATCCTGTTATTGATCATGGTTGGGTTTGCGTTTGGGGCACAACCACTTTTAGGATTTAATTATGGGGCCAAAAACACAGAACGCCTACGTGCATTCATTAAGTTTGACATTTTTATCGAAGTCACATTTGCACTCATTACTGCCGTTATCCTAAGTGTTTTTGCTCCGTATATCATCCAATCCTTTATGAATGATGCACACATTATTCAAACGGGAAGCCTTATGTTAAGACTACTTGTTCTATCTAGTCCGTGTGTAGGTATAATTTTAGTCTTTACAACTCTATTTCAATCGGAAGGAAAAGCACTTCCTGCCTTAATTTTATCCATTTCTAGACAAGGTGTTATTTACGCAATCTGCATTGTCATATTATCTAAATTATTTACCTTCCATGGAATCTTGATTTCTCAGGCTACAGCCGATGTAGTAACGGCTATAATCGCGATTCTAATTTACTCAAAACAAAAGACTGTAACAAGATAAATTTGCTTTGTTACAGTCTTTTCCACATTATTTAATACTATCAACTAATTTTTTTACCAACTCTACGTCCACTACATCATAGTCATTTTCATGTGGACTTTCTAAGTAACTATATGAAACACCATTTTTTGTTGTGGTTGTATCTGCTTTATAATTCTTACAAGATGAATGCACCTGATATACGCCTGTATAATTCATCATCATTTTTGCGTTTTCTGCATTCATTCCACTGCCAGGAAGAATCTGAATCTTATCACCATATTGATTATTCAATACTTTAATTAAATCAATACCTTCCATAGCTTTTGATTTTTGTCCACTTGTAAGTACGCGATCCGCCCCTAAATCAATCAATGTTTCAATGGCTTCAAATGCATCTGGCGTTACATCAAAAGCTCTGTGGAATACAGCTTCCTTATTGTATGAATGAATCAAGTTGATCATTCTTTTTGTGTCCTCTTCACAAATTGTGCCATCCTCATTTAAAAAACCAAACGCAATTCCATCAGCACCATGATCCAAAAGAATCTTGGCATCTTCAAGCATAATTTCTACATCTTCTTTTTCATAACAGAAACCAGCAGCACGCACACGTACCATGCAAATAACTGTTAAGTCTGTTTCTTGTTTTACACGAACTAGACTTGCGACACTTGGTGTTAAGCCACCAACACTTAACGCACTATTTAATTCAACCCTCTTTGCACTACCCTGATATGCAGCTATACAATCTTGATAACTACCTGCACATACTTCAATCATTCTCTCCATTAGCCAACCTCACTATACTTAATGCGTATATTTTCGCATTTAAAATCAAATCACTACGATCCATCCATTCATTCGGATTGTGCCCAATGCCCTTTTGCCCAGGAAAACTAGGTCCAAAAGGAACTATATTTGGCATAATCTTCGCATAAGTTCCACCCGTAGTTGTAACTGGCGTACCATCCATGCCTGTTACCTTTTCATAAGTCGCCTTTAATGTTTGACATAAGAATCCATTTTTATCAAAATAAACAGGATCATAATTATGTATACATTCTACTTGCAGTCCTTTGCTTAATTTAGATTTGATTGTCATCTCTATTGTATCATTACTAATACTTGCAGGATAGCTAAAAGAGAAGTCAAAGCCAAGTTTTCCTTCTAAATCCACCAGCTTTTTATTACTCATCTGCATTTTACCAAATTCAGGATCCTCAATATTGAGTCCCAATTTATTTCCAAATCCATTGTCTGATAAAATATATTCATTAATAAATTGATTGAATACAGTTTTATTTTCAATAGCCGTGCTCACACGATAGGTACTTCTTCCTCTTTCCGCATATACAACCGGATATTTACAATCGGGTGTCCAGCCCATAATAGGTGGTTTTCTGACTTTAAGGAAATGTGTTAAATCTTCAAATCCCGTTTCTTCATTCGTTCCAAACAAAATATAAACAGGACGCTTTAACTGAATTTTCAATTCCTTTATGGCATAGAGTGCATATAAACAAGATAAAGTCGGTCCTTTATTATCTAAAATACCGCGGGCAAAGATTCTGCCATTTTCATCTTCATAAGCTGAGAACGGAGGATGATTCCATCCTTCTCCTACAGGAACAACGTCTAAATGTCCCATAATGCCAATATAGTCTTCTCCTGTACCATATTTGGCAATACCCACCATATGATTGACGTTTTCTGTTTCAAAACCTAATTCACGAGCTAATTTCAATGCTTCTTCTAAAGCTTTATTTACGCCTTCTCCAAAAGGCATACCTGGCTTAGCTTCACTTTGTACACTATCGATTTGAACAATTCTTTTGATTCCTGAAATCATCTCATCACTGATTTCATCAATCTTCTTTAATAATTCTTCTTCCATTTTATTTCCTTACTAATGGAGCTGTGCGCGTGGCCATATAGTTGTCCATCCATTCTTTACTTGCGACTTCAAATGTGCATTTTCCATCCGCATCATGATTTACTAAATATACTGTTGGGGCTTGTTTTTCAGTTGCCACTACAAAACTAAAACCTTCAATATTTGTAGCACAACCCCATTCGCCCTTATTATTCATTGCAATCAAAGACATGTCTCCAGCTTTCCCTCTTCTTCGTTTTAATTCTAAATCAAAATCGTGTACAGCCTTTTCACACGCTTGTTGAGGATGCATGCCTTCTTTCATTAGGCGAACAATTTCATAAGAAACACAGCCCTTCATAACATCTTCACCTAAACCTGTAGCACTCGCTCCTCCAACAAAAGAATCTACATAGAATCCAGAACCACATACAGGCGAATCGCCTAGACGTCCTGGATGTTTCATGAACAATCCAGAAGTACTTGTAGCACTTGTCATATGTCCTGCAGTATCTAGACAAACCATACCTACTGTGTCATGTCCTGAATATGGTTTTAATTCCGTATTTGCGATTTCTTTTGTACGATTGTGATAATGAATCTTGGCACGATCTGTAAGCATTGTTTTTCTTTCAAAGCCATGTCTTGAAGCATATTTTTCAGCTCCTTGACCCACTAAGAAATTATTGGCATCATAGTGCATTAGACTACGTGCAATACTAACAGGGTTGGCAAAATCTTTAACGCCTCCAACACATCCAAATTCTAGTGTATCCCCATCCATAAAAGCGGCATCTAATTCCACTTCCATTTCTTCATTTGGAAGTCCTCCATATCCTACACTTTTATAGTATTCAAAATCCTCTACAGCTTTGATTGCTTCTTCAATCGAATCCGCTGCACTCTCGTTATTTTTTAACATAGAATCTGCTTTTGAAATTCCTTCTAAAGCCATTCTCCATGTTGCGATAATTCCGTACATACCTTTTCCTCCTACATATGATTCAAAAATAAAATCGCTTTGAAAAAGCGACCTTATTTGTTTTTAAATTTTTTCATTTGCACGATAGCTTTTTTTAATACTTTTTCTGCATCCATCATACCATAATCTGTTGGATCAATAACCATAACTGGTGTTTTATCACCGTATTTTTTATTGATTTCATCAAATAAGAATTTAGTTTGTGGACCAATCAAGATACAATCTAAAGTATTTTTTTCAATGATGTCTTGAATGATTTTATATGAAAATGCCTTACATTCAATTGGCAAGTTGTGACTGTCAGCCACGTCCTGCATACGTTGTGCCATCATACTTGTTGACATCCCATTATCACAAAATAAGTATACTCTTTTCATATTCGTCTCCTACCTATTCTCAATATCTTGAAATTTCTTGAAAATCACGATTTGTTGTTGGGCAAAAGCCTTAAAATTTTCAGCTGCCATCAATTGATCCTCTGCATGCATCAACAACATATTTACCGCAACAGACTCTCCTCTTGCCTCTTGTTGAATCAAAGAAGCATGTGCTTCATGACCTTTAATATAAATAGCATCTCCTTCTTTAATTAGTTCTTCTGCCTTATCAAATTCGTATTCCTGCGCCTTACGTGCTGCTTCAATATAGCTTGATTTTGCAGTACCTACACAAGAAATAATTTGAAAGCTTATCATTTCCAAGTTTTCCATAGATACCCTCCTTGTTCTGATTGTATTGTACATCATACAAATTTTCTTTTCTATGAATCGAACTTCCTAGCGATTAGGAAATATTCGATTATTCCTAATATCTAGGAAATTCCTTTCTGAGTATTCTATTCCTATACTTCCTATAATTAATATAGAAAGACAGGTGTACAAATGACAAACAATTATAAATGGGATTTATCTAAATTATATACTGGTTATGATGATCCTATCTTTTTAAAGGACTATGACCAGTTAGTAAACTACAAAATAGAAAACGTGAACACAAACACTTCCTTTAAACAACTCGAAGAAATCAAAGACCTAGAATATCGACTTCGTTTATATGTAACACTAAGACTAAGTGTAGAAGCCAACAATGAAGATGCTATTTTATGGTCAAGCAAAGTATTAAGTGCTTGTGCCATAGCCGCAAATCAAATGAATGAATTATGGACAAAAATCTTAGAAGATAAAGAAATCAAACAATCAAGCTATTATACAACCTATAAATTTATCATTGAAGAAAAATTAAACAATGCTAAACACACATTGCCTTTAGAACAGCAGGAAATATTAAACTTAGTATATCCAACAAGTAAAAAAGCTTTTTCAGACATGTACTATGCACTAACTGGAAATGCCAAGGCCAACTATCGTGGAAATAGCTTACCTTTAACACAAGTAAAGAATATGTGTCATGATAATGATTCCAACGTTCGTAAAGATGCCTTTCTAGCCGAGCTTGAAGCCTATAAACCAATTGAAACCCCACTTGCCTTTGCGGTAAGTGCCATCAAGAAACAACAACTTATAGAAGCACGCTTACTTGGCTATAAAGATCCTTTAGAAAAAATGTTGATTGAATCAAGAATGTCATCCAAAACATTAGATGCGATGATGACTAGTATTCAAAAATATTTACCTGTATTTAGAAAATATCTTCGTACAAAGGCCAAGATGCTAGGTTATGATCATGGTCTTCCTTGGTATGAAATCTATGCCACTTTACAAGAATGTGACTTTAATTTCTCTATTGAAGATTGCGAATCCTATATTTTGGATGCTTTTGAAAAAGTAGGTGAAAACTTACATGAAATGACAAAAACTGCATTTAATGAACATTGGATTGATTATCCAACTTACGAAGGTAAACAACCTGGCGCATTCTGTGAAAACCTGGGTTGGATCCATGAAAGTCGTATTATCACAAACTACAACAATACATTAAGTGATATTATTACAGTTGCCCATGAGTTAGGTCATGCTTTCCATGGAGAAATGATTGAAGAACAAGCTATTTTAAACCGTGATTATTGTATGCCTCTGGCAGAAACGGCAAGTACATTTAATGAAAATGTAATGTATAACTATATGGCAAGCATTTTACCTAAAAAAGAAAAATTATTAGTCATTGATACACAATTATCGGCATTATGTCAAAACGTATTGGACATCTATGCGCGATTCTTATTTGAAAAATCTGTATTTGAGCATATTGAAGAAGGTTTCTTAAATGCCAAACAACTATGTGAACTAATGAAAGAAGCCCTAAATAAATCATTCGGTGATGGTTTAGACAAGAACTGGATACATCCTTATCGTTGGATCACAAAGGTACATTACTACATTCCAGATATCGCATACTATAACTTCCCATATACATTTGGTGCTTTATTTTCTCGTGGTTTATACGCAAAATTCAAAAAGGAAGGGACATCATTTATTCCTAAATATGAAAAACTACTAGCTGCAACAACCACAAATACTTGTGAAAATGTCGCAAGTATGGCAGATATCAACATTGAAGAGGAATCGTTCTGGCAAGAAAGTCTACAATCGATTGCCGAACAAATTCAAGACTTCTTAAAGGAGTTAAGCGCATGATCTCATTTGCAAATTTACATGATGATATAGGAAATGATTTATTCGATCATAAAGAACAGTTGAATCGTTTGGATGAATTTCACTATCCTCGCTTTAAAGAAGGCAACATGAAATTTTCTGCCATTGTCTGCTGCTTTAGCGGCACTGAATCATGGCAAGATATGCAAGAATGTATCGTATATGCCAATGATTGTATTCATTCAAGTAAACATTTCTCATTTAACAACGATAAAGATATTCAAGTCTTTATCGCTGTTGAAGGTATGTGTGGAATTAAAGAAGATGCCACAAATAAAATTCAATGGTTATATGATCATAATGTGCGTCTCGGCTCATTATGCTGGAACGATGATAATGCCCTAGCTTGTGGTGCAAGAACAAATAATAAACCATTAACAGATCTAGGTATTGAAGCGATTCAAGCTATGAATCATATTGGAATAGCCATTGATACAAGTCATTGTTGCGAATGGAACTTCTATGATATCGCAAAAACAAGTACAAAGCCCATCATCGCATCTCACAGTAATGTGAAGGCTTTATACAATCATTATCGTAACTTGAGTGATTTACAGCTAGACATTATTAGAAATAAACAAGGACTAGTTGGAGGTATTCCGGTTCGTTGGTTTGTGAAGAACAAGAAAGAAAATGCGACACTAGATGACTTTATTGAAATCCTTAAATACTTAAAAGAAAAGATTGGTATTGAACATATCGCATTAGGTTTTGATTTTATGGACTATATTCCTGGCATGGAAGATAGTAATGTGGTTGGTATGAAGGACATCACAGAAATCCAAAATATTGCACTAAAACTCAAGGAAAATGAATTCACAGATGAAGAAATCAATGCGATTTGTTTCAACAATGCATATTCATTTATGCAAAACTATTTATAAAAGATAAAATCCACCGAGCGGTGGATTTATTTTTTCATTAAATTTCGTCTAATTCACGATCATCATATGGATACATTGGTCTATGAATTTGTCTAAATACAAGCTTTTCACTCGCTTGATTTGTAGGTCCATCCGTTAGTGCCATAACACAATACGATGCATATGCATCAAATTCAGCTGAGATATAACCTTGTTTAACAACAACGACATCATAATCATCTAGATTTAGGCCGCTTGTTACATATTGGGCCGGCTCATAATATTGAATGGCATCATTTTCAACCACGACATACACAGGCATGTTTTCTACCTTTACAGTAATTACTGTACCAATATCTTCTTTACCAACATACATTTCTTCAGCTAAGCCTTTGGCTACAACACTACCTTTAATATGGATTTTCTGACATAGTTCATCATAGTCCATACCCAAATCAAATTCGACATTGTCGCCAACTTTTTTGTTCATTAAGAAAGCATGTGCATTAAAATCAACGATTCCCGAAACTAAGTATTTCTTATGATTAAAGTCATCTAAATTCATAATTTGTCTTAAAACATAATTATTAAAGCCATCCGCACCAGATCCTACATTATCTCCAGAATCGGTAATAAAGCATGTTCCTTGATCATGATAAACAACTTGTTTGATCGCATCTTCTAAAGAAGCTACATTTCCATGATAGTGGAATTCATGACGTTTTGAATAGGCAAATTCACGAATTTTTCTTGCCCACATATCCGCAAATTCTGTGTCTTTTTTTGTCTTTGGACATACGACAACAGAACATCCTAAGTTTGGCCCATCATGTCTTAAATAACCAATGTGGAAAGAGGCTGAACGAATGCGACCTGTCTTTTCAGCTTCTTCTAACATATTGTTGATAGACACCATAGGTTCATCAAAAGATACACTTTTTTCTCCACCAATAATAATGGGAACACGATAATAAATTGGATGAATGTCTTCTCTATGATTTAATAGATCAATAAAATCTTTAGCCATAAATTGATACGTTTCCTTTGTATCAATGTGTGGTGAGTGTCTATAACATCTTAATAGATTTACATTTGAAACTAATTCTTCCGATAAATTTCCGTGTGGATCCATAACTAGGGCAATAGGCATATATGGTCCAACAATAGCACGAATTTCGCGTAGAATCGCATGTTCTGCTGAACCTCCTTGTAAACCAATCACCTTACTAGCGCCATGAAGAAACAAGAAGATTCCATCAATTTCGTGTAGATGTTCTTTCACACTTTGTTTGAACTTATCCACAATAAATTCATAAGCCTTTAAAGTTACAGGTCCATGGGGATGTCCAATCGCACCAATACTTGGAATCAATTCAATGCCATTTTTTTCAAAAATATCTCGACAATACATAGAGTCGATACAGTCTTCTCCATATTTCAAAATAAATTTATCTAGACTCATTAAAGATCTAGAGTGTTCATTGGATTCTGAACTAAATCTTCCAACTAATACTTTCATTGTTTTATCCTTTCAATATCTGCAACAATTCATTATCTAATCTACGAGCAAATTCAGCCATTAATAATACAGTTTGCCAATAATCCTTACGATGAATGATCAATCGATGAGAATGCATATAACGTGTAGGAATAGATAATGTCATTGTGACAACACCATCATGTGATTTATGAATATTATCGGCATCTGTTCCACCACATGTCATCATGTCATAATTGATGTCTAAATCTAAATCTTTACAGATTTCTTCCATCTTTGCGATAAAATTTTTATTTGCGATAATTCCCGCATCCATTACACTTAATACAACACCTTTTCCTAAGCCATTGATTCCTTTATCCATTGGTGTATCCATACTTGTTGTTACGTCTAAGGCAATCGCAACATCTGGATGTAACATATTTGCGGCTGTTCTTGCTCCTCGTAAACCAACTTCTTCTTGTACTGTACCAACACCATATAAATTGCATTTATGCTTATCTTGACTTAAAAGACGCATTACATCTACAACCATAGCTGCACATAAACGATCATCCCAGGCTTTTCCCATTAAATAGTTTGGGTTATTCATAACTGTAAATTCTGTATCTGGCGTAATCATATCGCCAATTTGAATTCCGAATTCTTCAACTTCAGCACGGTTTGCGACACCCAAATCTAAAAATAAATCTAAGGGATGAATAACTTTTTCTTTGACTTCCTTACTCAATCCATGAGGCGCACTTGATCCTACAACACCTTGATATCTTTTCCCTTCATGTGTTGTCACTACAAGCGTCTGACTAGGTAGTACATGTCCCCACCATCCTCCAACTGGGAGCATACGAATGTAGCCTTGTTCATCAATTTCGCGCACTAGAAAACCAACTTCATCCATGTGTCCACAAATCATTAAAGTAGGCTGGTCTTCTTCTCCTTTTTGAAGTCCAATGATGGATCCTAAATTATCATATGTAATTTCATCCGCATAGGGATTCATCCACTTTTTCATCATGCGGCTCACTTCTTTCTCGTTTCCACTAATGCCATGAGCCTCACTTAATTCTTTCAGCATTTCTAAATTAATATCACCAATTGCTTGTTCCATAGTATCACCTATCGATTTGACTCCTTAAATTTTTGAATCTTTTCTTCATTTAAATGTTCAACAAATACAGTTAAAGCTTTTTTTGCGCAGTCATAATCATTTAGATCCATACTTTCAATTGCGCTATATACATTTTGAATCGCAATCGAAACATTCAGTGTTGGACATCCGGCAAACAATTTGTGTACCCATGCCCCTTCATTTAGATCCATACTATAATAGTGCTGATATGCGATATCTTCCTCTTTACAGATTTGTACTAATGCATCTAATAAACCGCGGTTTGGCATCATCCCTTTATCGTAGAAAGATACTAATAAGCCTTTTCCTAGCTCTCCTACGCTCTGGTCTTTTTCATCTAATGTTTTAGCTTTCTTACAACCAAGTACAACACCTAGATCTGGTTTTACCAGTCCTGTAGCTGTTGTGGCTCCTCGCTGTCCTACTTCTTCCATGACGCAAGCTCCAACATATAAATCAAAATCAAATTCTTTATCTTTAACAGCTTCTAATAATTCAACAGCCATTAAACATCCAACTCTTGATTCTAATGCTTTTGAAATACATTGTTTTTGTACTTTGACAAATGCGCCATCTACAACGGCACTATCTCCTACAAATACACCAAGTGCTAATGTTTCTTCTTTTGAATACGTTCCAAAATCGATAACCATTTTTTCTGTGCCTACCACAAAGGCATTGACTTCACCTGTTTTTGTTTTTACACGCAAACGACTTCCTGGTAAGTATTGTTTATTGATTTTACCTATTTCAATAAATTCAGCACTTCCATTATCATTAATTTTTGTGATCATTAATCCTGATTCATCCATGTGTGTAATTACTAATACGCGCTTTGCGTTTTCCTTTTTACTTTTCTTTACGCCAAATACAGAGCCTAAATTATCATATACAATTTCATCACAATATGGCTCTAGGTATTGTGCCATACATTTGCCAACATTTTTTTCATCTCCTGAAATTGAAATTGCTTGTGTTAAAGTATTAAGTATTTTTAATGTTTCTGACATGATTATGTCCTCCTTATATAAAGCAGTATAGACCTATTTTGTTTCACTAGATTCCAAATGTATTTCCTATTGTTAGGAACATAAAGAAAACCAGCTCAATCGAGCTGGTCATTATTAATAAGCATGTTTTTCTAAGAATTCAGCAGTATCTTTTTTGTCGACTAACATTTTAGCGTATTCACACATAGCGCTTAATGATTCATTCAATCCGATTCCACCTTTTTTAGGCATTTTTAAAATTGTAACTTTATCTTTGTATGTTTCAATAGCCTTTTCACACTCTTGTGACATGATCGCAAAAGCAGGAATATTTGTTAGTTCTGAAATTGCTTCAGCTGATTTAGCAGCCATGATACCATAATTTGCATAGTTGAAACATGGTCCACAGATAACTACATCTGGATTAAATTTTTTTGCCATAGCCGCAAACTTCTTTGCGTTAAGTTCTGGGTTGGCTAAAAAAGTACCGTCTCCACAATATAAAGTAGCGATGACTTTCCCTCCTTGTTGATCCAAGAATCGAGTAAACATTTCACAAGAACCAATTCCCATTGCTTTTCCGCCCATAGGTAAATCAGGACTTTCTTTTCCTCCTAAACCAGCTTGTGTCTGGTCAAAAATCATCATAACTTTCATTGTGTTATCCTCCTAATCTTATAGATTATCTAAATCTAAATCGTCAAATGAGATATCGTCTTCTTCGCTTGACTCATTTGCAGCAGCAGCTTCTTCTGATAAATATTTTTTATCTAATGTTTTAATGAATGGATAATAAATCATCATTCCTAATACCAACAAGAAGATTTGCCATACACTTGCTCTCCAAGATCCTGTAGACAACCATCCTGAGAACCCAATTGGAGTTGTCCATGGTAAGTTTACACCTGTTGTACGTGGAATAATACCCCATAATGTTGCGAAATATGATAGGATCAAGTTCATCATTGGAACTAAAATAAATGGAATCGCAATAACTGGGTTTAATACAACTGGTAAACCGAAGATAATTGGTTCGTTGATTCCAAAGAATCCTGGAACGATAGATAATTTTCCTAATTGTTTAATACGTTCAGACTTACATACTGTAACCATCAAAATTACTAATGATAGAGTCGATCCTCCACCACCGAAGTTACAGAAGAAGTTACTGAATGGGTTTGTGAAGATATATGGTAATGCTTTACCAGCTTCGAATGCGATTAATTGTTTTGCAGTTAATACGTTACCAATGAAGAATACTGAGTTACATACAGCTGGTCCGTTGATACCAAAGAACCAGAAGAAAGTACACATGAATGAATATAATGCGTTAGCTCCTAATGTATCTCCTAAACCTTCCAATGGTGTTTGTAGAATGGCTACTACGAAATCTTGGAAGTATCCAAATTCTGTAAATGAGAAACCAATACGTACTAAGAATGCAGCTCCCATAACTAGAGCACTTGGCACTAATGCAGCGAATGAATCTGCAACTGCAGGAGGTACACCTTTAGGCATCTTAATTGTCCATCCCTTTTTATAAGCGAAGGCAAATAACCATACTCCAAGAGTCGCACAAATCAAGGCCATGAAGATTCCGTTTGGTCCGATATAATCAAAATCTAAACCTGCGAAAACAGCATCTTCAACAACTTCACCTGAATCTCTAACAGCTGTGTGAATTGTTGGCATTAAAATAAAATAAGAAACCAATGCAACGGCAGCACCTTGAATTTTGTCTGCTTTAAATTCTCTTGCCATCGCATATCCTGTACCTAATGCAGTTAATAAACCTGTACAGTTAAATGATGCACGAGATACCGCCTTGAACCAGTCTGTCCAACCTGCACCAAGTACTGATGATACTGCAGCATCCCATCCTGGAATTGGGAAGTTTGCGATCAACAAGAAGATTGAGCCAACAATTAATAATGGTGTAGAAATCAAGAAACCATCACGAATTGCGATTAACACTCGGTTTTTAGTTAGAACATCTGCCATAGGCATTAAAATTTTTTCTAGCTTGTCCATAAACACTCTCCTTTATTAGCTGTCTTTACTTTATCACAGCTATTGATAATGAATTCACTAAATGTTTTCCTACATCTAGGAAATTACTTTTCCGTACCTGCCACACTAATAATATGTGTATTCGCAATACGGTCATGAATCATTTTTCTTGATGGACTTGCCATACCCATTAAAATAGAAACAGCACTAATAATTCCAAATACATATACCGCCATATCCATAATTGGAATGCCTGTAACGATTTGAATCAATTGACGCAAATAACTTGAACTATTCGCAATATAGCCTTCAACGATCATGATTCCTAGTCCTTCGCGCATTAAAATTGTTTTAAAATCTACATCCGATTCATCGTTTTTCACAACCTTTAATTTCATAATGCGTTTACCAAAGGTTTGTCCTTTATATACATACAGTTCAAGAATCACAAAATATCCTAAATAGAATACAATCGCCAACAAAGCTACCAAAATATTGTATGGGGCCGGAATTTTAGATAAGTCTTGCGATACGGAAGTTGTATGATTTACAATGCTTCCAATTAAGACAATAGGGATTCCGGCAAACATTGTTGCCACATACCAATCAATCAGATAGGCAACGCCTCTATAAAAACTATTTACTGAACTTTTCTTCAGTTTTACTCCATAACGATGTGTTTTATCCATATTTGCACAACCTTTCTATTCGATTATTTTTGATATAAATTCTTCATAGCTTTGACTTTCTAATAAAGCCACAAAATGATTTGCGTTATTGATCATACTGCTTAACCAATCAAAGAACATAACCAAAGTATCTTTGTATACTTCATTAATTGCCAGCAACATAACCATCTTCACTTCAAATTCTCCCCATTTGATTGGTTTTTCTAAAAACGCAACAGAAATCGAAGATCGAAAACTAGCCACATTCAATGAGTGTGGTACCGCAAATGAATACACAAAACTTGTGGATGCCATTTTTTCTCTTTGAAGAACTGATTTTTTAAACGCATCATCACTGTAACCAAGGTTTTTCAAGTGGTCACACATATATTCAATTGTTTCTTCTGGTGTTTCTGTTTTTAAATTCAAATGGAAAGTTTCAGGTTCAATCAAATCAATGATTTGAGCTTTAAACTCATTTTGAAATCTCTTTTTATCCAACGCATTTAACGTTTGGAAAATACGACTCTCATCTTCTGTTGTGATAAACACAGAAATTTGAACCGTTGGAATATCTAAATTATGTTGTAGTGGTGACGTTGTTAGAATCAAATCTGGATCTAATTCTTTTATTGTCTTTTCTTCAAAATAACTCACACTTTGAATCACATCCATGCGTTCGTTAAATAAGAAATCCACTTTCTTAAGTAAAATATCACCAAAAGCCTGATCCACAGGATAAATCATAATAGCTTTATAATGTTGATGATTATGCGTTCTTTCATAGGCAGCACCTAAATGAAGAGCCAAAAAGCCTAGCTCATTTTCAGAAATATCGATTCCTAATTCTTCATTTAAAATCTCACCAACACAAATAGACAATTCAAAAACTAATGGGTACTTTTTCTTCAATTCTTGAAGATACATATTATCGATATGAATATTTTTATTCTTTCTTTCAACCAACCCGTGCAAATGTAGTGCGATACCAGAACGTAAATCTACATCTTTTGAAAAGTCTATATCATAGTCTGATTTAATAGATTCGATAATTTGCGAAACCAATTCATTCACATTGTAGCCATGTTTACTATAAGCAGAAACTAAATCATTTTGAAGGTTCATTGAATTTTTGCCCATCAATAATAAGGCCAATAATTCAACTTCGTTTTCATTGATATCAATACGCACAATTTTAGATACACGATTAAAGAATTCTTTGGCAATCTGATATTCTTTTGTGTTTTCAAGATCTGTTCCACGACTTGTTTTGATGTAATTGTGGTGCAACATCCTTTCAATCGCCACACCAATATGTATCATCAACATAGGAATTGCCATTTCACGAATGCGATAATTATATTCTTTTAAAATATTTTCCATGATATCTTTGACTTTTAATAAATCAAAACCTTTAAACATACTCGAAAGCTTATTTAGGTTCAAGAAATTTCCTTGTGTCTCTTCCGTAAGTAAATCTTTATAGAGTTTGCGCATTTCATCTTCGCTACCCTCTAAATGAATGTGATTTTTAGAGCGAATCAATTTTAAATCGTTATAATTCTCTAATATTTTCTTAATTCTTTTGATGTCATTGTCAATTGAATAACCACTAATAAACACTTGATCTTGTAGATCCATCAAGTTTAATTCTTTTTTCTCAAACAATAACACGCGTATAATATACACACATCTTTCTTGAGGTGTTTGAGGTATTATAAATTTTTGTGCTGTAGGCAATGTAACATTGATTTCATCTCGAATATGATATCCACTTCGTAAGTCGGATTCAATAATTGGCTGTTCATAATAGCGATTGATCGCATCGATATCACTACGAATTGTTCGATCCGATACTTGCATAAGCTTAGAGATTTCTTTTCCTGTCATCCACGCCTTTGTATCATTCAACAATAGAACAATTTTCTCTTGTCTTTTATTCACTTTTAGTACACCCCCATATTTATATTTTATATGATTTTTCCTCTTTATTAACATGCATTTTTTCCTAATATTAGGAAATTTCCTAGTACAAGGAAGGAAGCTTCAAAGAATTAAAAATCTTTTCCAATATAATTATCCATGGTGATTCGCATGACAAAAGAAATTCGACATTTTTCAAAAAACAAAAACCTACACTTAATACTTTCTATTATCATGACCATATTAAGTGCTTTTATTCAAGTATATGTAATTCAAGTCTTTATGAATCCGTGCAATTTATTGTCTAGTGGATTTACCGGAGTTGCGATATTAATTCATAAAATCTGTAATTTATTTAACATCCATTTTTCTATTTCATTAGGAATTCTTATGTTAAATATTCCGGCAGCATTAATATGTTATAAATCTGTTTCAAAACGATTTGTATTCTTGAGTTGCCTACAGTTTGGACTTGTATCCTTCTTTTTAAATATTTTCTCTTTTACTCCCTTCTTTGATGATCTAGTCCTAAACGTATTATTTGGTGGATTCTTATATGGAATTGGTATTACACTCGCTTTAAAGGCAGATGGATCTACTGGCGGTACAGACTTTATAGCCCTGTACATTTCTAATAAGATTCATAAAAGCTTGTGGGATTATGTCTTTATTTTTAATACGGTTATTTTAATTATTTTCGGTCTTTTCTTTGGATGGGTACATGCGGGATATTCAATTATCTTCCAATTTATTTCAACCCAAACTATTTCTCGTTTCTATCACAGATATGCCCAGATTACTGTTGAAATCACAACCGAAAATCCAGACATTATCACAAAGGCTTATACAGAAAACTTCAAACATGGTATGAGTGTTATTGATGCGTATGGGGCTTACAGTAATAAGAAATTCTATATTTGTAAAACAGTTATTTCGAGCTATGAAGAAGCTGATGTGATTGATTGTGTATTAAATGTAGCGCCAAATGTCATCATTAACTCATATAAGACGAATCATTTTTATGGCAAGTTTTATCATCAGCCAATTGGCTAAAAAGTATGAAAGACGCATTATTTGCGTCTTTTCTTTTTTGTTAAATTGTAACTTTTTGAAACCAATTCCATAATTAATGAATCAGATAATGTATCATCTAAAGCAAAAGATATCCAACTCTTGTGATTCATGTGATAAGCCGGATAAATTCCATCAATATCATAGTGTTCTTCACTTTTTAGATTCATAATGTTTACCATACGGGTATTTCCATCTTTTAAAAGAGCATCTAACGAAACATACATAATAAGGGAAAACCATTTTCGAGTATCTAAATGGCGAAATACACCATTATCATCATTCCATGGAAAATCTGGTTTTACTCCATAAGTTTGAAAAATCCGGTTCGTAATGCGATTCGCTTGATCATTCGCAAAGAATACGTCTGTACAACATATGTCCGCAATTCGTTTTAATATGGATTTGTATGCTTCACGAACTTTACAAACATACTCTCCATCAAAGAACTCAATGCGTAGTGGCATATATTCTTCATTACTATTATTATCAATAACTTTACCTTTTAAAACATCCGATATTTCAATAACAGCTTTAAAATCTCCATCCATAAAATCTTCTGAATAAATATATGTGTTATTCTCAAAACAAAACCCAAATTCTTTCAATTTTTCAAAATCAAATTTCTTTTTTAAAAAGATTTCATCTTCAATTCGTATCATATGAACTCCATTCAAAATTTTCTTTTCCTGCACCAAGCTCAAAAAAATATTTTCCTATTCCTAAATCGACTTTTGATAAAATTCCACTTTTTACTTTAAAGCTCACTTTATTACCCACACCACTCACTATATATGGTTGTCTATTTAAAGCACTTGGTGCCAATAATAAAGCTTTGATACCCGCGTTAAACCAATCTGGAACTACTCCTTGGTAATGGCTAATTTGATCAGCTGTCTTTGATTTGTGCGGTACACCCTGTGTTTTTCCATATCCAATCGCAATGACACCATTGACTCTAACATCTTTATCATCTAAATGTTTAAGAGCATTCTTACCATTAAACATGCCTCCACACCACCATGTATTTAGCCCAAGGCTTTGGGCATACAAAATTAAGTCAGCACCACAATAGCCTATCTTTTCATCTAAACTTGAACATTCTTTGCCTGCAAGAATGATATAGTTTTGTACTGTATTATTCGACATGAGTCTAGCCAAACTAGAAATACCATCTGAGTTGTTCATCACGAGTTTCAATGTCAAATCATACAATTCATTATTTTGTTTAATACGTGCATTTAATAAACTTACTAAATCAACATCTAATGGTTTATCTAAATATTTCCGTACTGTGTGTCTTTTTTCAATCATCATTTTCTCCTAAAATAAGTCTAGCATTGCATCTAAATACATTTCTTCACGCACGTGGATTTGGTACTGCGGTTTTACCATGTAGTAAAGAATAAATTCCAACAACAGAGCATTTCCTAAGTCTCTTCCTTCGATTTTAATGTTTGAATATCCCATAGGAACATAAATATTTAAAATGTCATCTAAACTAATAAATGCAGGACTTTCCATGACTCTAGAAAAGCGATAGCCTTCCTTAGAAAAAGGGGCCTTACATATATGATCCATACAATCAATGCCCAAATTCTGTTTACTAACCGTTTTATAGCAATCCCTCCGGTCTTTACATCCATACCAGCAACATTCGTTACACAGAAATTCTACCTTTGGTTTATATGATTCAGATAGTGAATTCAACTTTTCTAATTGTTTATTCAATCGAAAATCAGGGACTACATACGTAAAGTCTGGATTTTCTACTTCCTGCTTAAAATCATTAAAATCTGTTAATACTTTTGTGGTTGAAGATACAAAATATAGATTCGGATATTTAGATTTCAGATATTTCATCAATATATCCGAATGAATAATAATTCCATTATTTGTATCTAAATTCAACAATCGACATAATTCATTGCATTTTATATCGGACAAATGTTTTTCTTTAATCAAAGAATTACTAAATGTAAGACGTGAAGATATATTATATTCTTTCATCAAAGCGAATACTTTTTTTGGATCACAATCTGCATAACTGATGCGTCCACCAGACCATATACAATCAGATGGCGAGCCATAGATAGAGCCAATCTTACACCAGTCATAGAAGTATTCTGGTTTATTTTTAAACAGGGGCAAAAACTTTTTATAAAATTCATAGAATTCAAATAAGCCCGGTAAATGATAATACACATTCATATTTTTAACCTCTTGATAAGAGTATTTTACACTTTTATGAGCGAATAATTTAAAATAATTACATTTTTATGAGGGATATAGAAAAAATCCAACCTTTCGATTGGATTTTATTGAATCTGTGATTTTAAATACGCAAAGATGAATTCATCAAGATCTCCATCTAATACAGATTGAACTTGACTTGTTTCATATCCTGTACGAACATCTTTGACTAAGCTATATGGATGCATGACATAGCTTCGAATTTGGCTGCCCCATTCATTGGCAGATTGTACACCTTTGATTTGAGCAATCTTCTTTTCTTGTTCTTCAATTTCTAATTGATATAAACGAGATTTTAAGACACGCAAACATTCTTCCCTATTTTCATGCTGACTACGACCATTTTGACATGTCGCTACAATACCCGTTGGCTTATGTACCATACGAACCGCACTATCCGTTTTATTGATATGCTGTCCTCCAGCACCTGAAGCACGTTTTGTTTCTACAATTAAATCTTCTGGCTTGATGTCAATTTCAATTTCATCATTGAATTGAGGCATAACATCTAAACTCGCAAATGAAGTATGTCTTCTAGCTCCTGAATCAAATGGCGAAATACGAACTAAACGATGTACTCCCTTTTCTGACTTCAGATAGCCATAAGCCTTATCTCCTTCGACAAGGAAAGTTACACTTTTAATACCTGCCTCATCCCCTGGTAAATAGTCTAGAACGGTTACTTTAAAGCCATGTTTTTCAGCATATCTTGTATACATACGATACAACATACTTGCCCAGTCACAAGACTCGGTTCCACCAGCTCCAGGGTGAATTTCAAGAATCGCATTATTCTGGTCATATTCATGACTTAATAAGACTTGGATTTCAAAATTCTCGAATTTCTCATCCATATCCGCATATTCTTCTTCGGCAATCATCATCAATTCTTCATCAAATTCAGACTTTAATTCATCAGCCGTATCATTTAGTGAAGTCAATTGTAAATCTAATTCTTCATAACGATCCACAATATCTTTTAATGCATTTTTTGCACGAATCACTTGTTGCGCCTTTTTCTGGTCTTGCCAGAAATCTGGTTCTAAAGTTTGTTTATCATATTCTTCAATCTGTTTATTTTTACTAGATAAGTCAAAGTGACTCACCTAAAGAATGTAATTTCTCTAGGTGAGTACTCACTCCTTGTTTCAATTCATATAGTTCCATTAAGCTGCATGCTCCTTACGAATACGAACCTTTAATAAGAAGAATGTGATTTCACGATCAATTCTTTGATTCATTTCTTCAAACATATCGAATCCTTCTTGTACATATTGTTGTAGAGGGTTGTTTTGTGCATAAGAACGCAAATAGATACCACTACGCAATTTATCCATCATATCAATGTGGTTGATCCAGTTACGGTCAATATTACGTAACACAACTGTCTTTTCAAAAGGCAAGAATTGACGCTTAACATCTTTGATTTCAGCTTCATATTCATTCCAAATCTTATTTACACAATATTCTTTAACTTCATCATAAGACTTTCCTTCAAGTTCATTTGCACGAATCGCCTTATCTTCAGCCATACCCATCATTTCAATAGATTTAACAACACCAGCAACATCGATTGTTTGTTTCTTTTGATCCGATAAATTAGCTTGTAAAGTTTGTTCAATTGTTTTTTCAAATACAACACGAACCATATCATGCACTTCATCTGCCTCTAAAATACGATTGCGCTGTGCATAAATAATTTCACGTTGACGACGTAATACATCATCATAATCTAACAATTGTTTACGCATATCGAAGTTATATCCTTCAACACGTTTTTGAGCCATTGTGATTGATTTTGTAACTGCCTTTGATTCAATTTGTTCGTCACCCATTTTTTCAAATAGCTTTTGTAGCTTGTCGCCACCAAAACGAACCATCAATGAATCTTCTAAAGATACATAGAAACGTGAGAATCCAGGATCTCCTTGACGACCAGAACGTCCACGTAACTGGTTATCAATACGACGAGATTCATGTCTTTCACTACCCAATACAGCTAAACCACCTAATTTACGTGATTCTTCTGTTAATTTAATGTCGGTACCACGACCAGCCATGTTTGTCGCAATTGTAACTGATTTTGGGCGACCCGCCTTTGCGATGATTTCTGCTTCACGAGCATGGTTTTTCGCATTTAATACTTCATGAGGAATGTGTTCCTTATTTAATAATTGTGAAATAACCTCACTTGTTTCTACCGCAATCGTACCAACTAGAACTGGTTGTCCTGTTTCATACAAACGTTTTACTTCACGTACCAATGCAGCATATTTATCTTTTTTATGTGCATAGATTTCATCAGGAAGATCCTTACGAGCTACTGGACGGTTTGTAGGAATAACAACAACTTTCATATTGTAAGTTGATAAGAATTCTTCTTCTTCAGTTTTTGCGGTACCCGTCATACCAGCCAATTTTTCATATAGACGGAAGAAGTTCTGGTATGTGATTGTCGCCAAAGTCGAAGTTTCTTCTTTGATTGGAACCCCTTCTTTAGCTTCAATAGCTTGGTGTAAACCATCTGAATATGCACGTCCTGGCATCATACGACCTGTAAATTGATCAACGATAACAATTTCTTTTTCATCACTAACTACATATTCAACTTCACGCATCATGATGTAGTTTGCCTTTAAAGCCTGGTTAATGTGGTGAACAAGTTGAGTGTGTTCAATATCGTAAAGGTTTTTGATCTTAAAGAATTTTTCTGCCTTATGAACACCATCTTCACTCAACATGATCTGACGTGTCTTTTCATCAATATCATAATCTCCAGAAATCAAAGTTTTTTCATGAGTAAACTTATCTGTTTCATATTCTGGAGCTATTAAAGTCTTCACAAAACGATCCGACTGAATGTATAAATTTGCGGTTTGTTTTTTACCACCTGAAATAATCAATGGTGTACGACTCTCATCAATTAATACAGAGTCAACTTCATCGATTACAGCCATGTGAAGTCCACGCATTACACGATCTTCAACCTCTGTAACCATGTTGTCACGCAAGTAATCAAATCCAAGTTCTGAGTTTGTTGTATATGTAATATCACATGCATATGCATCACGTTTTTCTCTTGGTTTTAAATCACGTGTATTTACACCGACAGTTAAACCTAAGAAACGATAAATTTCGCCCATCCAGGCAGCATCACGACCAGCCAAATATTCATTGACTGTGATTACATGAACACCTTGACCTGCAAGTGCATTCAAATATACACACATTGTAGCTGTTAAAGTTTTACCTTCACCAGTCTTCATTTCTGAGATATCACCTTTGTGCATCGCAATCGAACCCATAATCTGAACTTTATAAGGTTTTTCGTTGATTACACGATAAGCAGCTTCTCTAGCTGTTGCGAACGCTTCAGGAAGAAGATCATCTACTGTTTCGCCATCCGCAATTCTTTTTCTATATTCATCCGTTTTTGCACGCAACTCGTCATCCGATAATGCCTGCATTTCTGGTTCATATTTTAATACTTGATCTGCAATCTTTTCTAATGCAGATAATTCACGTTGTTCTTCTGAAAATAATTTTCCAAAAATTCCTGCCATAATATAAGTTCTCCTTTTAAAGACTATACTATATTTTAACATAGAAACGACACGATAAATAGGGCAACTCAAATAAAAAAAGAGAATTTCACATTCTCTTACACAATTTTTCTTTCGAATGGGTCGCAACTCATTCCCTTCTCTAAAATTTCTTTTGCCCATTCCTTAGCACCAAATAAAGAATGATCTTTGTAGTTACCACACTCTTTTTCTTCTGTACCCGGAACATCTTCCCATTCTGTAGTTGTGATTAGCTCTAAAGCTTCTTTTACGGCAATCGCAACATCTTTGCTTGAATGTTTTCCCCATGCTAAAAGGTGAAATCCTGTACGACATCCAAATGGTGAACAATCTAAATACCCAGTAATCCTAGGGCGAAGATATAATGCGAACAAATGTTCTAAAGTATGCATAACTCCGGTTGGTATCTCTTGTCGATTCGGTTGACATAAGCGAACATCAAAATTTGATACAATATCTCCGTTGGGCCCTTTTTCTTCACTTATCAAACGCACATAAGGCGCTTTTACTTTAGTATGATCTAAAGTAAAACTTTCAATTTCTACTTTTTCCATAAATACTCCTCTACTTGTTTCATAAACGGCATAAACGCACTTGGTAATGCGATATGCTCTTCTATTTCTTCAATTGTTTTATAATTTGAATCTTCCCTATCTACTATACACAACGTCGCATCCATATGCCACTCTACATGTGAAAAAATATGTATATAAGGTTTTAATTCAATACTTTCTATAATATGTTCTGGTTTCGTTTCATCAAAGCCATAAAGTCCTGCTAACAAACCGGTATCCGCTCTTTTTACAACATGAACCTTATTTTGATGTATCCAAACATACACATGTTTATACTCGATTTTACGTGCACTTTTCTTTGGCTTATAAGGCAAAGAAGCAGGATCTGAAGCTTCGCAATATTTTTTGATTGGACAAATATCACACCTTGGACTTTTGGGAATACAAATAAGTGCTCCAAGTTCCATCAACGCTTGATTATAGTAAGAAATCTCTTCTTTTGAAGGAAGACTTTCATCTACTAACATTTCAATCTGTTTCTTCACACTCGTCTTGGTAACATCCTCACAAATATCATACAACCTAGAAAATACACGAATCACATTCCCATCGACTGCACTTACTCTTTGTCCATACGCAATGGAAGCTATGGCACCTGCCGTGTATGGGCCAATTCCTGGTAATTTTAATAATTCTTCTTTTGTGCAAGGTAATTTTCCATTGTGTTTTTCAACACATTCTATGGCACATTTCTTTATATTTTTACACCGCGAATAATAACCTAATCCTTGCCATAACTTATTTAGCTTTTCATCATCACACTTTGCGACACTCTCAATATCCGGTAACAGCTGTATCCACCTTTTAAAATATGGAAGCATAGCCTCAATACGAGTTTGTTGGGCCATGATTTCACTGATCCATATTTCATAAGGATCTTTCTTTAAGCGAAATTCTAAAGGACGATGATTTTTAATATACCAGTCTATTAAATCTTTTTGAAATTCTTTCATAACTAAAAAGATGCAGGGGATTAAACCCTGCTATAGATCCATTGGCATTTTCCTGTGATTTTTACATCACCACTATTCGCATCAATAAATACAGAATCTCCTTTATTTACTTCTAAAGTTGTACCATCATTTTCAATTGTCGCATTACCCTCAATCAACAAGATAGAACCAAAACTTTCATCATCAACATGAAGCGTTGTTGTGCCATTCAATGTAGACTCATATGTAGTAAAGTATTCGCAAGTTGCTAAACGTACAGTATCACAATCCCCATTCTTTTCTTCAGGACCACATGGTTTAAAATCAGATTCAATCGGACTTAGATTTGAAACATCAATCGCCTTTTGAATATGTAATTCACGAGGTTTACCATCTTTTCCAACACGACCAAAATCATAAACACGATATGTTGTATTTGAGTTTTGTTGGATCTCACAAATCTGAATTCCTGCACCAATCGCATGAATTGTACCAGATTTTATAAAGAAAACATCTCCCTTATGTACTGGAACCGCTTTTAACACGTCTAATAAAGTATTATCTTGAATTCGACGCTCAAATTCTTCTTTAGTAATTTCTTTATTTACACCAAAATATAAAAATGAATCTGGTTCACAATCTAAGATATACCACATTTCTGTTTTTCCATATTCATGTTCAACACGAAGTGCATATTCATTATCGGGATGAACCTGAATTGATAATGGTTGTTTAGCATCAATAAATTTAATTAAGATTGGAAAAAACTCAAATGTGTTTCCCTTCGTTCCTAAAACGCCTTTCCCTTTTTTCTCTAAATATTCAGGAAAAGACAAACCTTCATATTCCCCACTAGCTACAATACTTGGACCATCTGGATGCACAGACAATTCCCAGCTCTCCGCAACTGGATCCATATCTGTTTTTTTACCATAGTTTTCTTTTAGTTTAGTACCACCCCAAAGGTAGTCTTTAAATGCAGGAGTTAGTTTAACAATTGACATTTTATGTACCTCACTTCTAGTTCTATTATAGTTAGTTATTCATATAATGTCTACTTCTTCACACTTCTTAAAACAACATCTACATCAAGACTAAATATCATTATCTAAATGATATCAATCCTGCATATATCTATATTTTTTTAACTTATCAAGAAGATGGATGCGAAATCCACATCCATCTATTAAACTCTATTTTTAAAGTCATTCTAGAAATCTCAAAGATTTGTTCTAGTGTCTAAATGTTCTTCACACATTTAACTACACCTAAGCTTTCATCAACAGCCTTTCAATCGACTCTTCACTTACCGAGAAGATGGATGCGATACTTGAAATACTGAATCCTTTGTCTACCATTGTTTGATACATTTCTTTACGATTATTCTCGCTGCCTTGTTCGATTCCTTGTTCAATGCCTTGCTCAATACCTTGTTTGATTCCTAACTCAATTCCTTCAGCTTTCCATTCCTTTGACTTTACTTCTAGCCATCTCTTTTCAGCTTCACACATTTCAATCTTCTCCTTTTCCTCTAATTCTTCTAAATCCAACCATTCTACATCCGTTAATGTCTTGACGACTTTTAACACACTGCTTTTCACAAGCCCAAAATGATTACTCTTTTCTTCATAAATAGACTGATCATAAATACTTCGACATATGTAGAATAGATTATACAC
>ENA-OWZU01000024-OWZU01000024.1-human-gut-metagenome-genome-assembly--contig:-NODE-24-length-61767-cov-26.809421_pt1 | contig 61767 bp, 50 predicted proteins | sample MGYA00249263_ERZ652121 | MGnify/ENA primary metagenome ERZ652121 (study PRJEB26925, sample SAMN05827113) | human gut metagenome | biome: ENVO:2100002; feature: ENVO:00000062; material: ENVO:00002003... | reverse complement strand
CGGCGGGTACGGCTCGTTGCTGGAGTCGTGCACGCATACGCGCGTCGGCGTGCGTGGGATGTCCATTCAGGTTTTTCCCATCTTCGGACTCGTAAAATAGGCGAGGTTAACAAGACGAAGAACGATGACATCCGTCGATTCGCAAGGGGTGGACGCATATGGATTATCAGTATCAGGCCGTTGAACAGCCTTCCAATCCCCGCAAAACCTGGCCGATTGTCCTTTCCGTGGTCGTGGCGCTCACTGTGGCATGCGGCGCAGGAGTGTACGTCTACCACAACAAACGGCAGGAGGCGTTGGACACATGCCGGCAATCGCTTGCGGAATTCAGCTCGGCCCGTAAGGCCGTGCTCGACACATCCGAAAACGGTAGCGAGCTGCAGAAATTGATCCGTGGTGCGCTCGGCGTGAACGACATCATCGACGCGTTCGCGGACGCGGCCACCAGCGCAGAGAACACGGTCGATACGGAAGGCTGTAAGGCGGACGCCACCATCACGCAGCTCAATCTCGTCGCCAAAACACTAGACAGCGCCACGGATTCCCTGAATAACAGCCTGAAGGACATCCGGGAGAAGAACGGCACGAATGCGCTGCAGGATTCGCGGAACGATTCGGATGGCACGACAACGAACGGACCATCCTCCAATACTCAGTCCAATACGTCATCGGGGCAATTGCTCGACGTTCCTTCGAACGGTTCTTCCGCCACGGAATCGTTGGATGAATCGAAGAAGGAACTGCAGCAGTCGCTCGACAAGGCGGACAAATTGGTCAACAAGCTTGACAAGGACGAAACACTGACGTTGACTGGCCGTAAACTGCTGTCCGCATTGTCCAAAGCTGTGGATTCCGGTCAAAAACTCATTGAAAACAGCAATATCAAGGATTCCAAGTACTACAAGGCCGCCAAAGTCACGCTCGATGAGGCCATCGATGTGGCCGAGAATTGGGTGGACAGACAGGCGTCCAAAGCGCAATGACGATTCTCCCTCGTGCTGCTTCCATACGTGCGTCTAAAGTTTCCCGGAAAAACGTCGACGATTATGACATCAGAGAATATGACGCCATGACGGATGGAAGCGTAAGAGGGGATACGAATGGCGAAATCGGGGTGTGGGCCGTCGGGAAACATAGCGTTTGCGAACCCGGTCGCCCGTCCATATCCTAGGCGATCGGGTTCGCAAGACCGATTAGAAGAACAGCGCTGAGACTCCGGCCGCAAAGCACATCAGCAGCACGGACGTGATGAAACTGGCGAGGAACGCCTTCTGTCCCTTCTTGGCGATGGCGCTGAAATTCACGTTGATGCCAAGCGCGGCCATGGCCATGCCGAGCACGATGTACGCGAAATCGACCAGATTCGGTGCGATGGCACCGATGAACGGCACGAACGTGCCGATGATGGAAGCGCCGATGAAACCGAGCATGAACCATGGGAACGACACTTTGCGTTTACCGTCCGCTGGCATTTCGGAATGGTTTTTATCCCACCAAACGGCGATGACGATGGCTGCGAACACCAGCATCAGTACTCGCGACAGTTTCATGATGGTTGCGATGTCCACCGCGCCGAACGCGTCGCCGGCCGCCACGGCATGGGCGATTTCGTGCAAGGAAGCTCCGGCGGTAATGCCCAGCTGTGTCTTACTCAAACCGGTCAATGGTCCAAGGGTGATTTCCAGTAACGCGAAGATGGTGCCCATGATGGCGATGATGGCCACGGCCATCACTTCGTTGTTGGCTTTTTCATCCTCTTTTTCCGGCGGTACTTTGATGGAGCCAGACAATCCCATGACGGCGGCCGCACCGCAAATGCCGGTGCCGCCCGCCACCAGAATGGCGAGTTGCGGGTCGACGCCAAATTTGCGGGCGATGGCGTAGCACACCACGATGGTGAGTGTCACGACCACGGCCGCGATGGGCAGACACTTGATGCCTTGGGTGAACAATACGGTCAGATTGAGCTTGAATCCGAGCAGAATGATTCCCAGACGCAACAGTTTATTGGAAATAAGTCCTGCTGCGTCCTTCACGCCGGACCTGTGTTCCACGGAACGGCTGGAATACCATTTGCGAATCGGAAACTGGGCCGCCATGCCGATGAGCAATGCGATGATCAGCGCGCCGAACAGACTGAATCCCGGAAACTGTTTAAGCCACGAAGCCACTAGTGAGGCGGCCAAAGTGACGATGCCGACGAAAACCATTTCCTTGGTGGCTATGCGAGCCCACCATGTTTTGCAAAAATCAATCACGTGTCTCAAGTGTTCCGGCCGGTTCGGACATCGGTATGGTGCGGAAAGCGATGACTTCAGCGCCGTGCCAACGATACTGAAATCCAATGCGCGATCGGCAGCAGGTACAGGAACACTGCCAATGTCAGACTGGACGTGGGCGCTCCCACCGAAGCGAGCGGCACCGCTCCGGCGATGGACCATGGAATCAGCGGAGCCACCACCACGGCGGTATCCTCCAGATTGATGGCCTTGCGATGCTCGTCGGACTCCAGATGGTCGCATAGCTGATTTGTCAGCATGATCGACAACGTTTGATTGCAGGCGACGGCACTCGCCACGAGAGACGTTACCAGCGTGGCGCCGAATACGCTGATATGCCGGGCAAGCGATGCGACCATCCGATGCGCGCCATCCAGCAGTTCCGTCTCTTGGAAAATGCCGGAATATGACGATGAAATGCATACGATTAGCATCACTTTGACCATTGAAACGATTCCGCCACCATCGATCAGCGGTGCGACGCGCGCGTCAGCACAGTGGAATCCGAATACCAGTGCGTGGCCAATCGCGGTCCAATCCATATGTTGCACTGCAACGCAAATCGGCAATGCAGTCAGTATGCTGGCGGTCATGGTGATGCGCACGTCAACCCTGGCGATCGCCAGCGCGACCAACACCACTGCGGGCAGGACGGTGACCCAATCAAGATCGAACGCGTTGGAAAACAGTCCGGCAATGTCAATGGAGCTGTTGGAAGGATGCGTGCACAGCGCCAATGCCGCATACACTGCGCACGTCAGCACGAACGGTACCGCGGCGGTTTTCAGCATCAGTCGGATATTGTCGAAAATGTTCGTGCGCGTCAGCGTTTTGACCAATTGGGCGCTGGTGGATACGGGGGAGCAGCGGTCGCCGAAATAGATGCCGGACAGTATCGCTCCACCGAGGAACACCGGTGGAACCTGCATGGAAGTGCCCAACGTCATCGTGATCACACCCATCGTCGCGGCCGAAGCGAACGATGATCCGGTCAGCAGAGACATCAGACAGTTGAGCAGGAACGTGAGTAGGACCACCACATGAGGATGCACCAGACCTGCCGTATTCGTCACAATGAACGACACAGTGCCTGCGGCGCGCCACAGGGTGGTCAGCAGGCCGATCAGAACGAACGTTACTACCACGATGCTGGCGGCACGCATGGTCGCGAAACCTTTGGAAATCATGGCGGTGAACGTATGCCCGGTAAGACGCCCATGAGCTAGGAAGATCACCACGCCGGCCAACAACGCCGGAATAATGGAAATGCCGGCGATAATGCAGACGATCAACGCACCACAGAACAACGCCATTGTGATGAGCTCGGCCATGGATACATGTCCTTCCTTCATAGGTGTCATGTGAAACACCGCACCAGTGAACCCGATTGGCATGGTTGATGCGTGGACTGTTTCGATATATGACTATCGGTGTGGCATGTGGCCGTTGCGCTGCGTCGGTTTGCTTCAAGCCGACTTGAAGTTGGTAATCTGGCTCTGGAAGCAAAATCGAACAGAATAAGGAGAATTCATGGCTGATTTCGAAGCAAGGAAGCTGGACGAATTGGATCATCGCACTGATGATGCCTCCGCGCCCGAAGTGTTCTTCACATCTGTGATCACGCCGGAAAGCCTGATTAGAGCCTATCATGCGCTCGGACGCAAGCCTCAAGGCAACGTGGCCATTAAAATCCATTCCGGCGAATCGGAGAAATCCAATAACCTCAATCCGGCGCTCGTCAAGGATCTCGTGCAGGAGATCGGCGGCACGCTCGTCGAATGTGCGACCGCATACGATGGCAATCGCGGAACGCCTGAGAAAAGCCTTGCCGTGTTCAAGGAACGTGGATACGCGGATATCGCACCGATCCAAATCATGGACATGGGCGGTGAAATCGAAATTCCGGTAGCCAAGCACCGTCATATCGCCTATGACATCGTCGGCAAGCATATCGACGACTATGATTCCATTTTCGTGCTCTCGCATTTCAAGGGGCATCCGATGGGCGGCTTCGGTGGCGCGCTCAAAAACGTGTCCATCGGCATCGCATCGTCGAACGGCAAACGCTGGATCCATTCCGCGGGCGTGGCCACCGACCACTGGGTGGAAACCGACCAAGATGACTTCCTCGAATCGATGGCCGAAGCCAACGAAGCAGTGATCAGCCACATGCATGGCAACATGATGTATCTGAACGTCATGAACCGCCTGTCCGTGGACTGCGACTGCTTACCCATCCCATCCGAACCAGACATGCACGATATCGGCGTGTTGTCATCGCTTGACCCGGTGGCGCTCGATCAGGCATGCGTGGACCTTATCCACGTTGCCCCCGACGGAGCTTCCGTCACCGAACGCATCGCATCCCGCCACGGCGAACACACGCTCGAATACGCCGAAGAACTCGGCATCGGCTCACGCTCGTACCGTCTGACCGTGCTCGACTGACAGTGTCCGTAATGACCACGAAACCGGCGGGAACAGGCGGTGTCGTAAGCGCCCATATTGAAGCGCTGCTTGCCGAACGCGACCATGTGCTCGTTGCGATAGACGGGCCATGCGCATCCGGCAAAACCATGCTCGCCGCAACCGTCAACAAGCGTTTCGGCGGCAACGTGCTGCATATGGACGATTTTTTTCTACGTCCCGAGCAGCGCACGCCGGAACGATTCGCGCAACCCGGCGGGAACGTGGACCGCGAACGGTTCGAAACGGAAGTATTGGCTCCGCTTTTCGCCGGAAAAACCGTGCAATACCGTCCATGGGATTGTCATTCGGGCGATTTCGCGGTCTCTCGTACCGTCGAACCGGCTCGGTTGACCATCGTGGAAGGCAGCTACAGCATGCATCCCGATCTGCGCGGGTACTACGATTGCATGATCTGTCTTGCGATTACGCCTGCTGAGCAACTGCGTCGGCTCGAGCAACGTAATCCGCGCATGCTGCGACGTTTCGTCGACGAGTGGATTCCGTTGGAAAACCGTTATTTCGAAGAGACCGGAACCGAATCGGCTGCCGACATGATCGTCGACACTGCATTGCCGGATAACGTATGACGATCATTGAAGAGAAGAAAACAAAAGGAGAATGAATATGTCTGATTCTGCAACTATGTCCGTGCGCGCTTTGCATCGTACCGACCTGCCGAAGCTGAGCCTGAGCACCAAAGCCGCGGCCACCGTGTTGGCCATTGTGGCCGCGGTCGCATTGCCGCAGCTGTTCCATGTCATCGGTGCCGTTTCCGGGCAGGGCACCATGCTTGGCGTAGCGTTTCTGCCGATGCATCTGCCGATCATCTTTGTCGGCCTGATTGCTGGTCCTGCCGTCGGCGCCATCGCCGGAGCTGCCGCGCCGCTCGCCAGCTTCCTGCTGTCCGGCATGCCGATGCTGGCGATGCTGCCGCTGATGATGGTGGAATTGTGCGCGTATGGTCTTGTGGCTGGTCTGCTGCGCGAAGTCAAGCTGCCGAGTCTTGCGAAGGTGGTCATCGCCCAGCTGGCCGGCCGTGTGGTGCTGACCGCGGCCACTGCGATCGTTGTGTTCGCGTTCGGCTCAAGCAAGGCGGTCGCCGCAACATGGACGAGCGACCTGGCCGCCGGTTTGCCGGGACTCGCCTTGCAGTGGGCGCTGATCCCGCTCGCCGCCTACTGGACCGAGTCGCTGATTGCCAAGCGCAATCACTGAACACCGATAGTTCAAACGCGGCAGTCAGCCACGTTCTGAACAAAACCGATATTTTCGGGAGCCAAGCCATTACGCTTGGCTCCCGTTGTCATATCAGTCGGGAAATCGGGAGAAACGGTCATGATCGCGGGAGTGTCCATCACCACATTGCTGCTGGTGCTCGCAGCCGGCATCGGGGCGGGATTCGTTGGATACGCGGTCGGCGCATCCTCGCTGATATCCTATCCGGCGTTGCTGGCGTTCGGCATTCCGCCTGTGCTGTCCAACACCACGAACACGGTGGGTGTGTGCGGTACGGGCATCGGCGGACTGCTTTCCGCCCGCAGGGAGCTCAAAGGCCAAGGCGTGCGTGTGGCCGTCTACGCCTGCATCGGATTGGTCGGTGGCATTATCGGCGGACTGTTGCTGCTGGAACTGCCGGCGAAGGTCTTCGAATTCGCGGTGCCGCCGCTGATTCTGTTCAGCGCGTTAATCATAGCTATCAATCCTCGGAAAAAAGCTGCTGCACGAGATGCCGTCGCACAAGCGCTTCCTCAATCGCAGCAAGGCGAAAGGGTTGCACAGATCGCCAACAAAACTGATGATGGCAAACTGCATGATCCGTGGTGGCTATGGCTTGGCGTAAGTTTTGTCGGCATTTATTCCGGATATTTCGGTGCCGCCGCAGGTACGCTTGCCTTGGCGATTCTCGATTTGGGTAAGATCGGCCCGTTCCATCAGATTAATGCGTTGAAAACGGTGGTCGGTTTCGGCGCGAACATTTCCGCCGCAATCATGTTCATCATCCGTGGTTCCGTCGATTGGCCGTTCGCCATCATGATGTGCCTCGGTTGCACGATCGGCAGTGCGATCGCACCACCCGTCACCCGCCATATTCCGGAGAACATCATGCGCGCCGCCGCTGTGCTCACCGGCATCATCCTCGCCGTCAAGCTTGGCTGGAGCACCTACCTGTGACATGCGCTGTACATTGATTCGCAAGGTGAAGTCCCGCTGGAAGAACCGGTTTCTCCAGCGGATTTCTTTTTCTAGCTGCCTTGCGATTGAAGGACCTGCGAGCCGTTCATCGGTATCTCGCAAAACAGCATCGTGTCAGATAAGCGTCGACAGCGCTCGCATGACGATGTCCACGTCCTTGTTTTCCAATTCGCGAATGACATGCAGATAGGTTTCCTGTGTTGTGGTCATGCTGGCGTGGCCGAGGCGGCGCGACACGCTGGCGATCGATACGCCGGCGAACAGCAGCAGTGATGCGTGCGTATGCCGCAATCCGTGGATGGAAATGACTGGCACATCCACGTTCTTGCAATGTCTGGCAAGCACGTCGTTGGCTGTGGAATTGTAGACTTTGCCGTGCACGAAGATGGGTTTGTCATGCGGAAGATTCTTGAGCAGTCCGGAAAGCTGCATGATGAGCTGCCAGTCAAGCTGCACTTTGCGCACGGAGGATTCGTTTTTCGTGGGTACAAAACCGCCGCCGTTTTTGTAATCCCAGGTTTTGCTGACGGAAAGCGTTTGGTGGGCGAAATCGAAGTCGTCGGGCGTGAGCCCAAGCGCTTCGGAGAAGCGGAGTCCGGTTTTCGCGATGAGGAGGATGAGCCAATCCCAACTTGCCTCATCGCCAAGATCAAGATCAGCGAGCATAGCGTGCAGCTCGAATTGGTTGAGATACTTCATTTTTTTGATGCGTGGCTGCTTGCCTTTGATGATGACTTTGCGTGTCGGATCACGGGGAATGAGTCCTTCATCAACGGCATCGAGAATGGCGCCCTTGATCTGGTGATGAAAATCCATGGTGGTCTGGCGCTCATGATGCTGCGCGTAACCGTTAATGAGCTGCTGATAGGCGGTGCGATCCATATCGGCAAGTCTTAGTTCAGGGATGAGTTTGCCGAGCCAAGATTGTGTGAGTCGATATTTACCCATGGTCACGTCTCTGATGGCACCTTCCTTATACGTTCTCACCCACTGGGCGTAGTAGTCGCAGAATAGCGATTCCGAGGTGATGTTTTCCTGCATAGTGTGCACCTTTCTAAAAAGATGGGGGATAAGGTGCAGCCATCATACTTACGCTGATGAAGGGTGATGAGCGAGTCCAGGCGGGCCAGATAGCGGCCGATTTGACGTTGTTCATCCATGTGGTCTGGCAAAGATACAGTCATATCCTCGACATCGGATGCGTTGTACGACGGTAGAGCCCCAACTTGAACCAAACTCGTCAAGTCTATCCGCTCAAAAAGCGATTGGCCGAATTGCGAATCCAACCGGTTTGGATCCATTGAAAATGCCATCGTGTTGTTATCCAGCAGGAACAGCTCATTTACCAGACGTTTTCTATTTAATAGAACAGCAGCGCCGACTTTAGCAAAGAAAATTGCCGGCACCTGGCAAATCGGATGCCAGCTCATACGCGCGATCTGATCGGCGGTCACGTAATTGTTCGATATAACCAATTCGCGTTCATTGCCTGGCGTATTCATATCCGACACCTTGAAAAAGGGGATCCCCTCGGAACCGCCTTGCTCAGCATCGGGAAAGCCTATTCCTGATTGAGCGAAACCAAGTTCTCCCAGCTTACGCTGTTCCCAAGCGGGGAACGATTGAGGCGGGAAACGGCCGCATCATCGCTCACATATACGGCTGAGCTTCCTTCTTGTGAGCATTAGAGCGTATCCGAGCAGGTTCCGACCGCGCCATTGGCTCGGATTGAGCCTGGCTGGGTCATGCATCGACAGGCCGATGCCCCAGATGCGGTCTTTGACGGCGCATTCCGCCAGCAGCGTGGTGCCGGTTACCTCAAGCCGTGCCCCGAGTTCGGCGTTCTGGCTGAATTTGGCAAGTAATCCTTCATAGACTTCGATTTGGCGAACGCCATTCCATACGTGATCGTCATAACCGGCCACCAGTCGACCAAGGCGTTTGATCTCGGCCACGTCATCGGTTTCGAGGATTCGCGCTGCTGTTTCGGCATCGTTAAAACAGCATGCCTTGCGGTACATCATGTACTGTTCCATTGAGGAAAACTCAACATCATCCATAACGAAGTGCGATGGATACCAGTTGCTCAGGTACCCGTTCTCCTCATCGGGATTATGGAAGCAAACGATGCCTGTCATTCTTCGCCGACTTTCCGCACCGCAAGTTCCAGATCTAAATCATGCAGCCCGAAATAGGCTTTCTTCAGGAAGTTCAACGGCACTCTGGTGATCACTTCAGAACTGGGAAGACCGTAGAACCATTGGTAGTAGGCGTAGAACTCACCGATCCAATCGGGCATGAACCCTTTAAGCGCCTTGCCGTCCTTCAATTGGTAATGCTCGGTCTCGGTGAAATACTTCCACAGCTCTTCCGCATCCATCGTATTGACGTAGGCTTTGGCTTCATCAATGCTTTTGCGTGTTTTGCTCGTCATATACGTGGCGATGAAATCCTCTGTGCTCTTGTCAGGGAACGACTGCGCCACGTAGTCGAAGAGCTTGCCTTGGCTTTCCACCACATCATCCCGGTAGACCTCTGGATATGCCTGCATTGTCATCACCCCTAGAGCAACGTGCTGAACACGTTGGTCACCGTATTGGCATCGGAATCGATAAGGTCACGCATGTTCTGCCGTGCCTCAACATCCCTCTGATTGTATTTGTCGTTGAATTCGCTGTAGCTGACGGAAAGCAAGCCATCTTTGACTTCTCGCAATTGACCGTATGCCTTTTCGGTCTTAACACAATACTGAATTCCCAGACCTCCAAGCGACAGCAGTTCCTCCAAGATATCGACGTCCACATTGTCTCGGACGAATTCTTTGGCGATGTAGAAGTACGAGGCGTTCGCACGCCAGCCTTTGATGATGTCATAACTGCTGGTTTCAATGCCGTATTTGGCGATGAACTTCGCGGCAAGCACGCGATAACGTTTGGAATCGGCGGCATCACGATGCTTCATCAGCTCGGCCAGCCAGGCAAGCACGTTATGTTCCTGAAAATCCAGGATGCGCAGCCCATTCGTGTCCAGTTCGTACTGGTGAACCCAGCCATTGGACTCATCCGGCCTGCACACGGCCCATTCCTTGGCGAGCTCGACACTTTTAGTCAGATAAAAACCACGACCGTAGTCATGCTTGTCGTTACCCAAACCATACTCGGGGGTCACTGACTCATGCGGGGAACCGTGAAATAACGTGATTGTTGCCATGAACACCCCTATACGAACATCTTGTCAAGCATGGATTTCTTAATATTCCGCAGTAATTCGAGCTTACGCTGATGAAGGGTGATGAGGTTATCGAGCCGCGCGAAATAGTGGCCTATTCGCTGCTGTTCCGGCAAGGACGGCGTGAGTAAAACCATGTCTCTCATCTTGCTGAAGTCAACACTTTCGACAGTTGTACCTGTCTTACCAAACTCAAGCAACAGTTCCTTGTTGCGTGAAATAAAAAATTGCAGCAACCACTGTCCGTAATATTTTTCTTGGGGCAAGATAACACGAATATCTTGATTTACAGTTGATGGTTTACGCAATTCAGCTACCGGAAGAGTATGACGAAGAATTCCGCTTCGCGTTACCATCACCAAGGATCCCGCAGGATAAAGAGTCAGCTCTTTTGCGCCCTTTTCCGTTATCTGGGTTGTGGTTCCATCAAGATAGTGGGACTTCACATCTTGGGACGTAACCCACAGCACGTTTCCACCTTCATAGTTGTCAGAGTCCGACATAGATGGGGTATGCCCACCACCAAATGTGGCAATTCCCCCCAGCTTACGCTGTTCCCAAGGGTCAGTGAAACCAGAGAAACGAATCTCCGGATACAGGGAACCCCCCTTAGGGAACATCTTGTCGAGCATGGATTTTTTCAGTACGCAGAGCTTGTCATACTTACGCTGATGAAGGGTGATGAGCGAGTCCAGACGGTCGAAGAACGCGCCGATTCGGCGCTGCTCGGCGATATTGCACGGAACACCAATAAGTTGATCATGCACATCATTCCGATTAAGTGTAGGAACGCCACTACCCGAGCCAAAACGTTCCAAATTCAGTGAGCTATAGAGCCAATAGATGAACTTTGGTTCATTGCTATTAAACGAAGTGACCCATAAACTGGTGTTATGCGGCCAAAAATCTCCTTCAATATATTGAAGACCTCCGATTGTTCCGGAACGACCTGTGACAACACCGGGACCTTTAACCGCGTATTTTGAGTGCCATCCTCCTACTCCGTTTGACATTACTACGGGATAGGGGCCTGAGATCATTTGACTGACGGGTAAATCAAATCCTCTTTGTAATGGTGCAACTTCACCCAGCTTACGCTGTTCCCAAGGGTCAGTGAAACCAGAGAAACGAATCTCCGGAACCAACGCTTTTCCATGCTGTTCGGCCATATCATTCACCCCCGAGCAATGCTTTGAGCTCTTCCAAGCCCGCCAGATCGCGGGCATTGCCGGTCAAATCGCCAAGCATTCCGGCCAATTCCTTCTCCGCTTCATCGATTTGGCCGCATACGTCGGCATATGTGGTGGCGTACTTGTTCTTCAACGCGTTCACTTTGCCAATGAATTCGTCAATCACCGCATTCGGCAGCGCTTCCAGCTGCTTCTGCAGCGGCGTAATCCACTTGGATTCCAGCAATCGTCTGGCTTCCTCGTCACTCAATGCCTTAATCGTGTTGTAGGTCTTCTCCTCCAACGCGTTTCGCTTGGTCTTAATGCCGGACTTCAGCTTCTTCGCCTCATCAAACAGTTTCTGGGACTGCACCAAGCCACGCTCGAAATCGGAAGCCGGATTCTTGCCGATCGCCTTGACCGCTTTCTTCAGCTCGGCGGCAACGAAGGCGTCACCGTCCTGATTGATTGCATCGCTGTTCTGCTTGTCATCCTCATCGAAATCTTCCAAAATGGTTTCAATCTCGGAATCGATGTCCTGCACACGGCGTTCGTCCGTCTCGATTGCGGCCAAATCATCGTGCAGCAGCTCGCGCTGAACCAGGTCGAACGGCAGAACGCGGCCAATCCAGCCATCCTGCACTTCCACATCCTTGCCGGCCTTCTTCTTGACGACCATGTTCGGATCCACGGCTCTTACCGCATCGAAACCTTCGGAACCTAACACTTCCAGATCAATGGAGATGCCGTTCCACGCATCATCAAGCTTCTGATAAGCATCATACGGGTCAACCAGCGCGGTATCGGCAACCATCGCATCCAATTCCTTGCCGATGGCCGTTTCCTGCCCGAGCGCATCCACCTGTTCAGGATGCTCCACCAAACGGGAGCGCAGGTCAGCAGGCAGGCCGGAAATGGCTTGCCCATACGAGGCAATGAACGCCTGTACGTCGGCATTGTTGCGCACCACGGAAGCGATGTCGTCATGGTCGCAGGCGTAGCAGGCACCGTTATCACGGAACAGCTCGGCCTTCAGACTCGGCCAGGCGTTCCAATATTCCTCAAGCTGCTCAACCTCACTCTTCGGAACGCCACCAAACATCGAAGCGTACACATCCCACGTCTCCGCATCCTCGGATGAATCGACATAACGCGGAATGTTGAGGTTGTAATCGTTGGCGCGAATCTCATCGATAGACACCAGACGGCTGAACTTGGGTACCGTGCGATTGTTCGACACCACATCGACAATGCGTTTGATATCAGAAGCCTGTAGCTTGTTGTTCTTGCCGTCCTTGATGAAATGCTTCGACGCATCAACGATGAGCACCTTGTCGTCGTCACGTTTTTTGCGCAACACCATCACGATGGTGGGGATACCCGTACCAAAGAAAATATTCGCCGGTAGACCAATAATCGCCTGAATATGACGGTTCTCGATCAGATTCTTACGAATCTGACCTTCCTCTCCGCCGCGGAACAGCACGCCATGCGGCAGAACGATGGTCATGATGCCATCGGCACGCAGATGGTACAAGTCGTGGAGCAGGAAAGCATAATCTGCCTTGGACTTCGGAGCTATGCCATAGCTGAAACGCGGATCGATCTCCTTGTCAGTGGGATCCCAATTCTGCGAATAGGGTGGGTTGGAGACCACCGCATCCACGAACAGCGGATTGTACGTTTCCTCCTTGTTCTCCAACGTGTCGAACCATGGCCAGTCATCCTCCAAGGTGTCGCCGTTGCGGGCAACGATGTTGTCGGGAAGAATGCCACGCATCACCAGATTCATACGCGTGAGGTTGTAGGTGTTCTCCTTGAGCTCCTGCGCGTAATACATGATGGAATCCGGATTGCCGTTGCGCCGAGCCACAGCTTGGCCAATATGAATCAGCAAGGAACCAGAGCCGGATGTCGGATCGTAGATCTTGATCTGCTCGCGCCCCTGCAAATGCCAGGCGACGATTTCGCTCATCAGCTGGGAAACCTCAGAAGGTGTGTAGAATTCGCCGGCCTTCTTCCCCGCATTGGCGGCGAAATTGCTGATGAGATATTCGTAGATGAAGCCGAGAACGTCATAATCCTGACGACCATCCATCGGAATGTCTTTAATGAGGTAAATCAAATCTCGCGCGGCCTTGGACTGGCTTCTTGCATCGGTACCGAGCTTGGAAAGTCCGGTCTGTAGAGTGTCGAAAATACCGTCGAATACTTTCTTGTGCGCCGGATTGATATTGCGGGAGAACGCCGAAAGCGCATCGCGCACGTTGGAAATCTCGAAATCGTTACCTTGTTTAATCCATGTGGAAAACAGGTTGTCATAGGCGATGAAGTAGCCGCACTCACCCTGTACGAATTCCACAATGTCCGGATTGTCCTCCGTGAGCTGCGGAAGGTCGCCCTCAGTGAAGTCGCTGGCTTTCAAGCGCATCAGTTCGGTTTCCGAAAGGAATTTGTAGAAGATGAAGCCAAGAATGTAATCCTTGTATTCGTTCGCTTCGATCTTGGAACGCATCTTATTGGCGGATTCCCAAATCTTCGAAGCGAGCTGCTGCTTATTCATCTATCCCTCCTCATTGCGGTACCGGCAAACCAATGCACGGCTCCACGAGTGACTGCACATCTTCCATAAGAATACCGCGCCCCCGCTTGGGAACAGCGTAAGCTGGGTGAGCTATATCAGAAAAATGATGAGCGAAATACTGATGGTTTAGGATCTGAACGAACCTTATCCGTTGCTTCAATGACGTTTAACTCTACAGGCAACGGAGCTGATGAATCTTCCTTGCCGAACTACAAGCGGCTTCGATTAGGCGATATCGCATTTGAAGGACATGCTAACAAAGAATTTTCTTATGGAAGGTTCGTGCTTAATGATGCTGGAAACGGCATTATGTCACCAAGATTCACTTGCTTGCGACCAATTGCTGAACAGGAGTATTCATTCTGGAAGTACTTTATTCACAGCGAGGAAGTCATGCGGCCAATTCTTGTGAATTCCACAAAAAGTGGCACTATGATGAACGAATTAGTTGTAAAGGACTTCCTTGAGCAGGAAATTCTCGTTCCGTCTTTACCAGAGCAGCGCCGAATCGGCGCGTTCTTCGACCGTCTGGACTCGCTCATCACCCTTCATCAGCGTAAGTATTGTGGTGTTGCTTCTTGGATGTTAGGGGTTGCGCTCGTAAGATTGGGCTCAGAAAGTGACGGTGCATTCGGGGAGATGAAACATGTTCTACGATAAAGAATCGGATTTCGAAGACGATCTGGTCGCGGTACTGAAGCGCCATGGATGGACCGATGGCGTGCTGGAATACCCAACCGAACAGGACCTTATCAGCAATTGGGCCAACATCCTGTTCGACAACAACAAAGGCATCGATCGATTGAATGGGCAGCGCCTTACCAAAGGCGAGATGGCGCAGATCCTCGAACAAATCGAAACATTGCGCACACCATTGGCGCTGAATTCCTTCATTAACGGTAAAACCGTATCCATTAAACGTGATAATCCCAAGGATGAGGCTCATTACGGTAAGGAAATTAGCCTGAAAATCTACGATCGTCAGGAAATAGCAGCGGGACAAAGCCGGTACCAAATCGCAAGACAGCCTATTTATCCAGCTAAAAATAAGATGTTGAACAATCGCAGGGGAGACGTTTGCCTGCTTATCAACGGCATGCCGGTCATCCACATCGAACTGAAGAAAAGCGGCATCCCCATAAGTCAGGCCACCAATCAAATCGCCAAATACGCGCATGAAGGCGTGTTCACCGGACTGTTCAGACTCGTACAGGTCTTCGTGGCGATGAACCCGGACGATGCCGTGTACTTCGCCAATCCCGGTGAAGGCGATTTCAACGACGATTATTTCTTCCATTGGGCTGACTACAACAATGAGCCCATAGCGGCGAACAAGCATGTCGGGCAGGATGAGTGGAAACGGTTCGCGTCGGACCTGTTGTCCATTCCCATGGCTCATCAGCTCATCGGTTTCTACACGGTCGCGGATTCCGCGGACGGATGCCTCAAAGTGCTGCGCAGCTACCAATACCAAGCGGTGAACGCCATTTCCGACCGTGTCCGCACCTGCAAATGGGACGAGCCTGTGCCGAGCGGCACTCCGGGCCGACCGGGCGGTTATGTGTGGCACACTACCGGTTCGGGCAAAACCATGACCAGTTTCAAAGCGGCGCAGCTTGTCGCCGATTCGAAGGATGCCGACAAGGTTGTCTTCCTCATGGACCGTATCGAGCTGGGCACGCAGTCATTGCTCGAATACCGTTCGTTCGCGGATGATGCCGACGATGTGCAAGGTACGGAAAACACGGATGTGCTCAAGGCGAAGCTGGCAAGCATCGACCCGAAGGACACGCTTATCGTCACGTCCATTCAGAAAATGAGCAACATCAAGGCCGGCGAGGGGCATATCACCGAAGAGGAAGTGAAGAAGCTCGCCGGCAAACGCATCGTATTCATCATCGACGAATGCCATCGTTCCACATTCGGCGAGATGCTGCAGGATATTCGCCATTCCTTCCCGAACGCGCTGTATTTCGGTTTCACAGGCACTCCGATCCATGAGGAGAACCGCAAGAAGGGCTCAACCACATCAATGGTATTCGGCGATTGCCTCCACCGGTACAGCATCGCTGATGGTATCCGCGATGGCAATGTACTCGGATTCGACCCGTACATGGTGTTGACCTACCGAGACAAGGATGTTCGCCAGGCTGTCGCGTTGCAGAAGGCGAAAGCGGCGACGGTTGAGGAAGCCCAAGCGGATCCGGCGAAAGCCGAAGTGTTCTACCATTACATGGATCCGAATCAAATGCCGATGGGACCTATGGAAACGCAGGCCGGAGAACGCATCAAGGGCATTGAGGATTACCTGACTTCGGCGCAGTACGCGCAGGGCACCCCGCATGAGGGCAAGGTTGTGGAGGATATCCTCGACCAATTCCCATTGCTGAGCAGGGGCAACAAATTCCATGCGATGCTGGCCACGAGTTCCATTCCCGAGGCGATCAGCTATTATCGCTTGTTCAAGGAGTGTGCGCCGCAGATGCATGTGACCGCGCTGTTCGACCCCAATGTCGATAACTCCAACGGCGCGATTCTCAAAGGGGACGCGCTTCAGGAGATCATCGGCGATTACAACGAACTGTTCGGCAAGGATTTCATCATCCCCACATGGCCGAAGATGAAGAAGGACATCACTGCGCGGCTTTCCCACAAGCGGCCATATCTGACGGTCGATCAGCATCGCGAGGAACGGCTGGATCTGCTGATTGTGGTCGACCAGATGCTGACAGGCTTCGATTCCAAGTGGGTCAACACGCTGTATCTCGACAAAATCATCGACTACGAGAACATTATCCAGGCGTTTAGCCGCACGAACCGACTGTTCGGCTCCGACAAGCCCTTCGGAACGATACGCTACTATCGCAAGCCGCATACCATGAAAGGGTATATCGAAGCGGCGGTGAAACTGTATTCCGGAGATAAGCCGCTTGATCTGTTTGTGCAGAAGCTGCCGGAAAACGTGCGTTTGATGGATGCGCGTTTCGAAGAGATCGCTTCCGTGTTTCGCGCCGAAGGCGTGGAGGATTTCATGAAGCTGCCGGAGTCTGTGGAAGCATGCCGGAAGTTCGCGAAGCTGTTCTCGGAACTCAATGATTTTCTTGAAGCCGCCAAAGTACAAGGATTTACATGGCAGCAGCGGGAATACTCTGTCACCCATGACGATGGTTCGGTGGAGGTTGTGCGGCCGGAACTCGACGAACGCACATATCTGATTCTCGTTCAGCGATACAAGGAGTTGTTTGCTGGAGATGGCGAAGGCCATAGTGAGGGTCCTGAGGCTCCATACGATCTTGATGGGCATATCACCGAAATCGACACGGGATTGATTGATACGGATTACATGAACGCCAACTTCACCAAATGGCTCAAGGCACTCGGCGGAGGAGATACAGCCCTGTTGGCATCCGCCGAGGAGGAGCTGCATAAGTCATTCGCTTCGCTCAGTCAGGAGGAGCAACGGTACGCTGAACTGTTCATGCATGATGTGGAGCGTGGCGAGATTGAGTTGGAGGAGGGCAAAACGCTGCGTGACTACATTACGTATTATGCTAACAGCGCCAAGAACAGCCAAGTGGAGAAGATCACCAAGGCGTTTGGCGTGGATGGAGTTTTGCTCAACGAGATGATGCGGCTTGATCTTACCGAAGCGACGCTGAATGAATTTGGTCGGTTCGACCAGTTGAAAGCGTCCATCAACAAGCCTTTGGCAAAGGCGTTTTTCAGCAAGCCGGATAGCTCTGTCACCCAATTCACTGCGAATCTTCTCGCCACCAAGTTGCTGAAAAGCTTTATCCTTGAAGGAGGATTCGATCTGGACGATCGTAAATAGCGGACGGTAGTAAAACAGGGGGAGAATCATGTCGGTTGTCGACGAAGCAAAACTGGGGTATCTGGACTTTCTTTCGCGTGAGGATCGGGTACGCCACCATCGCTACGTTGAGGAAATGAAACAGTATGACATGATGCGCTCCGGCGACATCAATGCCATTTCGGAAAGCGCGAAACTGTGGGATTCCGGACTATACGGCCATCTGTCGGACGATCCTCTGAAAAACGCGAAATACCGTTTCGTCACCACCATTACCTTGGCCACGCGTTTCGCCATTGAAGGTGGCATGGATGAGGAAGACGCATACAACGCCTCCGATCTGTACATTCAAGATCTTGACAATTGCAAGACTCCGGAAGACGTGCGCCGACTGCACACCGACATGATGACCTTCTTCACTTGGGCCATGGCCGACATGCAGAAAACCGACACCCATTCCAAAGCCGTCAACGAATGCATGGACTACATCCACTACCATCTGCATGAGAAAATCACTGTCGCGATTCTGGCACAGCACGTGCATTTGAATCCCACGTATCTGTCAGAACTGTTCGCACGCGAAACGGGAACGTCATTGTCGCAATACATTACCGACAAACGTATGGAAGCCGCCGAAAACATGCTGAAATATTCGGAATACAGCTTCAATGAGATCGCACAGATCCTCGCATACCGGTCGCAAAGCCACTTTTCGAAAGTGTTCAAAAAACATAGCGGCATGACACCGGGGGAGTACCGCGCCAAGTATTCACAGAACGGCATTTGGCCGGAGTAGTAGCGCCTCGGCGTGTCGCGGGCGATGCGGTGAACCGGACGTAACGACATCGCGAACTTCGGGTGTGCCAATCGTGAAATCGATGTGGTTTCGCGTGTGGCATACGTTCGAATCGACTACGGTGAAAGTATTCAATGATGATGCGCGCCGGCCGAATGAACGACAGAACGGAAACGCGCGCAGGATGTGGATGAAAGCAAAGGAATAAACGAATATGGGAATGCCCCTTGATTTGTATGTGATTCGACATGGCGAATCCGAAGCGAACGTGATTATCAGTGCCGGTGAACAGGGTGACAACTCGCTGTATACGCAGGACAACGTCACCGTGCCCGACCGTTCGTGGAGGCTTACGGCCACCGGCCGCAAGCAGGCGGACTGCATCGGCCGCTGGCTGGTCTCACAGCAGCCGTTGTTCGACCGCTACCTCGTCTCGCCGTACGTGCGCACGCGTGAGACGGCTGCCACGATGGCCCTGCCTAAGGCGAAATGGGAGGAGACGCGCGTGCTGCGCGAACGCTCCTGGGGTGAGATCAATACCATCACGAAAGACGATTTCAAAACCAATTACGCGCGCAACTGGATGTTCAAGAACACTGATCCGCTGTATTGGCGTCCGCCGGCGGGCGAATCGATCGCCGATGTGGCCGAAAACCGCGTGCATAATCTGCTCACATCCCTAAACCGCAAGTCGGACGCAGAATCCGTGGTGATGGTCAGTCACGGCGACCTCATGCTGGCGCTTATGCTCACTTTGGAGGACTTGTCCGACGAGGAATTCATGCACCGTGCGGCGTCCGACGAATGGAAGATCACTAATTGTACGTGCTTCCATTATTCGCGCCGTGATCCGGCGACCGGGCGTACGCATAAGCGGTTCTGTTGGGAGCAGACCGCCCGCCCGGTGTTCGACGATGCGGAAGGTCGTTGGGCGGTGAAAGTGGACGATTGGCGTGAATTCAAGCGTCCAGTGTTGTCGAATGGCGATTTGGTGGACGTTGTTCATGCGGTTGACCGTCACCTGTGATGTGTGTTGGTCTGTTGATTGCATGATCGGATTGGCTGATATCGACGATTGATGCCCCCATCTCGCGTGCGCAACGCGCTCGTGTCCACGCCTCACTACAATGGCTGTGACACGCGGCGCGTTTTTGCTTGCCGCGAAAGAGAGTTAAGGAGACAATCACATGTCCAATCTGTTCACGTGGCAGGTCCACGGTGACGGCAAGACGCTGAAGCCGGGCGAAGTCGTTGAGCCTGACGAGCGCCTGACTTGGCCGCGCACCGCCGAAATCGGCGCACAGCATGTCATCGCCATGTTCGGTGCCACGTTCCTCGTGCCGATTCTGACCGGTTTCGACCCGTCCACCACCTTGTTCTTTACGGCCATGTCGACCGCACTGTTCCTGCTGATCAACAAGAACATGCTGCCGAGCTACCTGGGTTCATCCTTCGGTTTCATCGCGCCGATCGCCGCCGTGGCCAGCGCCCACAAGGGCCTCGCTGTCGCGTCCTTCGGCATCATGGTCACCGGCATCCTGCTGGCCCTGATCGGCGTGCTCGTCCATTACGCGGGCGCCAAGTGGATCGACATCATCATGCCGCCGGTTGTCAACGGTGCCATTGTGGCCATCATCGGCTTCAATCTGGCTCCGAGCGTGTGGAACAACTTCAAGGTCGCTCCCGACACCGCCATCGTCACCCTCGTGGCCGTGCTGCTCGTCGCCGTGTTGTTCAAGGGTCTGCTCGGCCGACTCAACATCCTCATCGGCGTGATCATCGGCTATGCGTACGCCTGCTTCCGTGGCCAGGTCGACTTCTCCGCCATCGGCAAGGCCGCATGGATCGGCCTGCCGGAATTCCGTCTGCCGCAGGTCGACTTCACCATCCTGCCGATGTTCATCCCAGTCGTGCTCGTGCTCGTCGCCGAAAACGTCGGCCACGTCAAGTCCGTGTCCCAGATGACCGGCCGCGATTATGACGACCAGATCGGCACCGCCCTGTTCGCCGACGGTCTTGGTACTACCATCGCCGGTTTCGGCGGCGGTTCCGGCACCACCACGTACGGTGAGAACATCGGTGTGATGGCAGCCACCAAGGTGTATTCCACCGCAGCTTACTGGTGCGCCGCTGCGTTCGCGCTGATTCTGAGCCTGTGCCCGAAGTTCGGCGCCATCATCAACACCATTCCTGCTGGCGTGCTCGGTGGCGTGACCACCCTGCTGTACGGCATGATCGGCATGGTCGGCATCCGTATTTGGGTTGAGAACAAGGTCAACTTCGACAAGCCGCTGAACATCATGGTTGCCGCGATCACCATGATCATCGCCATCGGCCAGTTCGCGTTCGCTTTCAATGGCATTTCCTTTAACGGCATCGCCATCGGCACCATCGTGGTCCTCGTCGCCTACCACGGCCTGAAGGCCATCGGCAAGGCTACCGGCACCATTGACAAGGACGATCCGGACATTCTGTGACGGACGGCAATCAGCCGTATCGGACCCGTCGGTCTTATGGCCGGCGGGTTCTTTTTGTATGTGTTTTCATGCAAACGTTCCAACATATTTCGTCAATCGATCAATGTGTTGCGTTGAGCAGGTTCTATGATGGTGCGTGTAAGTGAATGCGCATGCGGCAAGGGAGGTATGATGAGCACTGCAGCAGGAAAGAAGATCGCTATCGTCACCGGTTCCGCGCTTGGATTGGGATATGAGCTGACTCGACAGCTGATCGCCAAAGGATGGTTCGTTGCTGGTATTGATTTCAATGGCGCACGTCAGGCGGAGTTGTCAAAGGCTTTTGCTGCCGACGAATACAGAGCTTTTGTGGGGGATATTTCCGATGAATCGTTCGTGAAGAACTCTGTTGCCGCAATCTCGAAAATCGGTCATATCGATTTGCTGATCAACAATGCCGGGCAGCCTTCGTTCAAAGTCCCGACCGCATACGAGGCGGCCGATGTGGACAAGTGCCTGAAGGGGCTGAAAGGCATGGTGTTGTGGAGTGTGGAAACGCTGAAAGCAGACGGTGAGCGGGATCTCAAAATCGCTAACGTTATGTCTACTGCGGCAACGCGAGGCAACCCCAACGAATCCGTGTACTGCGCCACCAAGTGGGGTGAGAAGGGCTACACCAAGAGTTTGCAGGCCGCATACAAGGGGACCAGTGTGAAAATCGTGGGTGTCTATCCGGGTGGCATCGACACCCCGTTCTACCGTGACAGCCATGACTACGTTTCAGAAGAAAAGCAGCATACCTTCATGCGTGCCAACCAACTGGCCGAAGTGATTCTGTTCAATCTGGTCAACGAAGCGAATCTGACCGTCACCGATATCGAAATCAACCGCAATCCGGCGTGAATATAACGGATATGAAGGATTGAAGGAACGTAAGAAAAAGTATCGGGCATAGGCTACAGTTATTAGGTTTGCGCAACGTGCGTAATATTTGACATGAAAGGCCATTGTGCCCGATACCGTTTTTGATGAAGATACCCTCGCAGCCGCTTCCGAAGTGATGGGCGAGGAAGAGGAACGCCCGCTGACATTCGCCGAACTCGGCGTTCCTGGTCCGCTGGTCCGCGTGCTTGCGGCTGATGACAAGAAAACCGCTTTTCCGATTCAGGCCGACACGCTTCCCGATTCGTTGGCTGGGCGAGACATTCTTGGCCGCGGTCGTACCGGCTCCGGTAAGACGTTGGCGTTCTCGATTCCGCTGGTCGCTCGTCTGGGTGAAGTGGATGCCAACGAATATGAGAATATGAGCCAGTTCCGCCATGAGGTTGATCGTGTGAAGCAGGCTCATGCCAAGGAGCGGCGCGCCGATGATTTCGTGCCTCATCCGCGTGGCTTGGTGCTTGCTCCGACCCGTGAGCTTGCCAACCAGATCAACGATGTGCTGATGCCACTTGCCCAGATATACGGCATCAACACCACCACCGTGTATGGCGGCGTACGTTATGCCCGCCAGATCCGTGACCTTCAGGCCGGTGCCGATATTGTGGTGGCTTGCCCAGGTCGTCTTGAGGATTTGATCGAACAGGGCGCGCTCACCTTGGACAAGGTTGAGGTCGCGGTTATTGATGAGGCCGACGAAATGGCCGATATGGGCTTCCTTCCGCCAGTCAAACGACTGCTCGGCCAGATTTCGTTCGATGCGCAGATTATGCTGTTCTCCGCCACGCTCGATCATGGCGTGGACGAAGTGGTGGAAACCTTCCTGTCCGATCCGAAGGTGCATAGCGTTGATTCCGCGACGGCGACCGTTGACGAGATGACCCACCATGTGTTCAAAACCACGCAGGGCAACCGTCATGAGCTGGTGCGCACCCTCGCTTCCGGCAAGGGCCGTCGCATTCTGTTCACACGTACTAAATTCCAGACGCAGAAGCTTGCTAAGGATTTAACGCAGAACGGCATTCCTGCGGCCGAATTGCACGGCAACCTGAGCCAGAATCAGCGTGACCGCAATCTGGCCGCTTTCAACTCTGGCGATGTGAACGTTATGGTGGCCACCGATGTGGCCGCGCGAGGCATCGACGTTTCCGGTGTGGAACTCGTAGTGCAGGTCGAACCGCCGGAAGATCCGAAATCCTTCCTGCATCGTTCCGGACGAACCGCGCGAGCCGGTCATTCCGGTGACGTGGTGACCATCATTCTGCCGAACCAGCGCCGCAGAACCCGTCGCATGATGCGTGAGGCCGGGCTGACGGTCGAACCGATCGACGTGACCCCTGATTCGCCGGAAGTGTTGGAACTCGTTGGCGAAGTGGCCGAGCCGGTGTTCGGCTGGACGCTTGAGCAGTCGCAGCCGGCAGGAAATCCGCGCCGTAGGAAGAATGGCAAGGGGGGTGCCGACGGCGAACGTTCCGGCAGGCCGAACCGTTCCGGCGGACGTAACAAGGATCGCGGCAAAGACAAGGGTGGCAAGCCGTTTAGGTCCGAACGTAAGGATCGTCGTGATCGCGACCAGCGTGAGGAGCGTAACGACAGCGCGAAGAAGTTCGAGCCGAAGAAGAACCGTGCGGAACGTCGTGCCGCCAAGTTCGAAGGTCGTGACAATCGTGAATTCGAAGCTCGTGAACATCGTTGGGAACATCCTGAAATTCAGGAGGAACGCCGCGAACAGCACGAGGAAAAGCGCAACAACAAACGTCGTGAAAAGTACACGCGCCTGCATGAGCAGCAGCGCAGCGACAATGAACAGCGCGAAACAACGAACAAGCGTAGGAACGACGGCGATTACGGCAATACCGACAATCGCAGGAAGCCGGGAAAGAAGAAGTCCGGACAGCTTGCGAAAAAGCAGGGTGCGCCAAGCAAGAAGCAACGCAAGTCTGAAGCCCGTGCCGAGCGTCGATATGACGACGATCGTCGGTCCAAAGGCAAGAAGTATGACGAGCGTTCCTCGGATGCGAAACGCTATGACCGTCATACGGAAGTCAAGCGTGGCGGCCGTGGCGAACGTCACGACAAGCATGCAGGGCAGTCACGGCATCGCCATGCGAACATCAGGAAAGCGCCATTCCGTATGCGTTGATTGCTGAAAAGCAAAATCAAAGCTTGCGTAGCTGGTAAACAATAGAAAACGGTGTCCGCCAAGGTATATGAACACTTGGCGGACACCGTTTTTTGTTAAATCTGATTGTCTATTAATTTGCTTGGCTATATGAAAAGTTGCTCAGCCTGTAATCGGATTGTATTGGTCGTCTGCAGTGAAGCACTTACGGTACGCCATCACCATAATGAGACTGTCAGCCAGAAGCGTCAACGCTGCGATGACGGCGAGAATCAGGAACTGGTATTTCGCCGCATCGATAGGATTGCCGCCGGCGATGATCTGACCGGCCATCATGCCAGGTACCGTCACAATGCCGCTGGAAGCCAGCGAGGCGGTAGTCGGCAGCAAACCCAAACGAATCGACGAGACGATGGACGGGCGCGCGGCCTCCCAAGCGGTCGCACCCAACGCCAGCAGCGTATCCACTTCGTCACGGCGTTCCTTCATGCTTTCGAAGAACCGGTTCAATCCAACCGCCAAAGCGGACACGGTATTGCCAAGCAGCATGCCGGTCAACGGTACCACCAATTGCGGCGCATACCACGGTTGCGGGCGAATGATCAATTCAGTGACCAACGAAATCATAATGAGCATGGTGATGACCAAGCTCAAAAACACGGGGCCGGCCAAGCCTTTTGGTACACCCTTGGCACGAGACAGGGTGATTTGCACGGCCGCGATCAGCATGAACATCACCAGCAGCAGCACCAGCCATGGATTGTTCGACTTGATGACGAACTCCATAATGAAACCCATGGCGCATAATTGCAGCAACGCGCGGCACGCCGACCATAGCAGTGTCTTGCCAATGCCCATGCGCATCGCTTCGGAAATGCCCGCGGCTACGGCAACCATAACCAATGCGATAAGCAGACCCCAAATATCAATGGAATAGTAATTGCCGCTCATGCCTGCGCTCCTTGCATCGAATCGGACTGTGCCGCGAAATCATTGGAATCATTGGTTGCTGTGGTTCGCGGAGCATTCGCACTCTGCAATACGCCATTGGCCAGTGTAAGAATACGCGTGGCACGCCCATCCGGTGGACGATGGCGAATACGGATTACCGTCATGCCCCGCTCTGCGGCCTGAGCCATGATGGACGCCACCTTATCGGCGTTCTCATCATCCAAACCGGCATCAACCTCGTCGGCAAGCAGCACTTTTGGCGAAGTAAGCAAGGTGCGCGCCAAACTCACGCGGGCGGCCTGGCCTCCAGACAAGTCATGCGGAGCACGCCCCAAGTCAATATCCGCGCAGCCAATGGCGTCAAGCGTGGCTCGAATGCGAGCATCCGGCAGTAGATCGGCGGGTTTGAGAGACTTGCCGGACGACCATTTCCTGCCGAATCCTTGCTTGCCTTCGCCCGCACGAATAGCCAGTGTGAACGGTAAACGAATCGCCTCGGCCACACTCGAACCGATCAATACTGGCTTCTGCGGCAAATACGCCACCTGACTACGCCACTGCTGCGGTGTGAATTCGCTGGCAGAGCGCCCTTCAAGCTGAAAATCGCCGTTCGCATTCGGATTCAATCGTGCGAAAGCGGTAAGCAGACTACTCTTGCCCGATCCGGAAGAGCCGACCAAATCCACAATCTCACCAAGCTTCATATCAACGGATAATCCGCTGAAAATCGTGCGTTGCTCACCATCGACAGGCACGACACAGGAAACATTCGAAGCCGAAAAAACATACTGCATAATCCAACACCATACCGCTTGGCTGCCGGTCGGAAGCATTGGATGCGTTTCTTAGTGTCTTCTAAGCTGGATCACATTGCATGGGAATATTGCGTCTGCCAGTCACGAATTGAAAACACTGCTCGCCATCCTCTATACAAGAGCCGATCTTATTGGATTCCGCCATAAGCGAGATAAGTCCATCGATGAGCCGTTGAATGAGCTGAGATTCGATGTGGACCGCATGAACATGATCATCTCCAATCTGCTCGACGTGGTGCAGGCAGACAATCCGGAAAACACCGTCAATGCGGCACATGATGGCGTTCGAGGCGTGATCGGCAAAGGCAAGAACGCTACTGAATAGCATCATTCATTCAGCTTGCTTACAGTATTTTTCGTTGATATTCCAAGGAAAATCAGTCTCAAGGATGAGGTCGTGCCAACGTTTCGTGGACTACAACTGGCACGTTGGAAGTGAAAAATATGAAAGCAAGAAGTGAGCATGTGTGCATGGTTGATGAACATAAGTTTGGTGGATGGCTGGTTTCCGGCAACGTTGTTTTCGATAACCGCGGTGCTGGCGGCGATACTGCTGGGTATTGCAATATGGGAGATGGTTGACGGAAGCCGTGGCGGTGGTAAACGTGCAATTGCCGTAGTTGCGTGTCCGATGGTGATTGCGGTTATTGCCGGCATTGTCGGATTGGTGATTGCCTGGTTGCTGTCGGACGTGTTTGTGGTGTTCGGTGTTGAGCTGGGCCCGCGTGTGATCGCGTGGGCTGGTTGCGGTTGCGCGATCGTCGGTTTTGCGGTCAGCCATGTGATGCTGCATAGGGGAGTGTTGCGTGCCGTCGCCGTAATACTGGTGGTATGCGCAGTGTTTTCCACCGCCACCGGCATCGATCAGGCGTATGGAGAATATGCCACCATCGGATCATTGTTCGGCCAAGACTCCTATCGCGAAGCCGACCTGACGGGAATGGCGAAACGCAGCGATTTGATTAGCGTCACGCAATGGAGGCAGGAAGCGGCAGACGGTAGCATCAGCGATATTCCCGCACATGGCGAAGTCAGTAAAGTAAATATTCCAGCCACAACATCGCATTTCGAAGCGCGACAGGCGCTGGTATATCTACCGCCTGCAGCGCTTGTCACAGCCAAACACAAGCCGGCGTTGCCGGTCATACTGATGATGAGCGGCCAGCCGGGCTCTCCGGGGCGCGTGTTTGCCGCGGGTGGCATTCAAACCATGATGGACGATTACGCGCAGCATCATGGCGGACTCGCACCCATTGTTATTGCGGCCGACCAGTTGGGAGACGATTCGCATAACACCCTATGCGTGGATTCGCCGGTGTACGGCAAGGCGTTGACCTACTTGACGAAAGATGTGGTCGACTGGGTGAAAACCAATCTTCCTGCGGCATGGCAAGCACAAGATTGGGCGATCGCAGGTTTTTCACAGGGGGCCACATGTTCGCTGCAAATCGGTGCGAACCATCCGGATTTGTTCGGCACCATCATCCCCACCGGCAGCGAACTCAAACCGACCAATGGCAGTGAAAGCAGTATGATCAGCCGGTTCTTTCACGGCGATCGCACCGCATATGAGAAGCAGATTCCCATCAACGCCATTCGCAACCATGCGCCTTCGAACCAGACGCTTGTGATCGGCGCGGGGGAGCGTGATCGCGAGTCCGTGCGCAATGTCGAACTCATCGCACCGGTTGCTCAACAGGAGGGCATGCATGTTACGGCAGTCGAATCGCTCGGCAATGCGCATGACTGGCATGCCGTGCAAGATACGTTGCGGTATGGGCTTGTCGTATTCGGTTATAACACGGGACTGAGTGATGCTAAGCCGAAATTGGCGGACTATCCGAATCTTAAACGCATCACGATCTGACATGTCGTTTTGAAGCGTCAGCAACTCGCAATCGCAAGTATCAATCTGAATCATCTATCGAATCATTAATCCGAATTATCGAACGGAAGCATTGTTATGACGACGCAATCGCAGGAATCAGCAGTAAAACCATTATTCGGCTTTCGCGCGCTCATGTCCGATCTTGTCGGCTGGATTCGTCGGCACCGTATGACCTTGGGCTTCGTGCTGTTCATCACGCTGTTCAATGTCGGCATGCAGCTCGTATGCGGCATCAGACATACGCAATTTCCGCCGCAATTGTCGCGCGTGAGTTTTGACGCGCTCGCGCATGGGCGTTGGTATACCGCGCCGATCTCACTGCTGTCGGTGCCTCATTTGGGTCGTCTGCTAATCGACATTCCACTGATACTCATCGCATTCGGCTTATGCGAAACGGTGATTGGAAAGGCGAAGACGGCATGGGTGTCGCTGATCACCACGCTTGGCGGCATAGCGCTCGGCATGGGATTATGCTCGCTGTTCGCAGGCAAAAGTCCGCAATGGCATGCGATTTCGCATGATGGCGCGATTCTGGGGCCGCTGGTTGTTGTGGTGGGCACGCTGATGTGTGCCAGCGCATTCACCGCCATGCTGTGGCGTCGGCGCATTCGTGTGATCGGCTATAGCGTGGTGCTGATCATGTTCTTATACCGTGGCGAAGCCGGCGATTATTGTTTGCTGGCTGCCGCGCTGATCGGTCATGTGCTTGGTTATTTGATGGCGTCCGAGAGTCAAGGCGATGTGTATAGGCATGGCGCCTTGTACGAGATGCGCAGGCTGATTGGTATGGCTGCCGGCGTGCAGGCGTTTGGTTCGCTGGTTGCCGTTTCCTCAAGACAATCATTCGGATTGCTCTCCATGTTCGGCTTGCTGACCGGTTCCACGGAATTCGACACGGAACAAGTGTTGGATTGCCTCAACGGTTCCTCGCATGCCAACTGTTTCGCGCAATATCGTATGATGCGATTCACCATGCCCGGAAACTGGCTGGTGTCGTTGATGCCGACGCTGATGCTGCTGTTGATCGCATGGGGTCTGTATCGCGGACGCCGCATTGCCGCCGTGTTAAGTGTGCTGTTCAATGCGTGCACGGTGGTACTTGCGATGCTGTTTTATGTGGTGCTTCCGCTGCAATATGTTGGCGATTCGCAGGCTGATACGTTGCCTGCGTTGGCTCGTCACGGTGCTTTTCACGCGATGTTTTCCACTATGGCATTGCCGTTGATTTTTATCGTTATCGTCATTGCGTTCCGTCAGTGTTTTACGATTCGCACTAGAAGTGAGATTATGTTGCGTGCTGTGGCAGGTGCATTGTCAGCTTTTCTGTTGTTGGGATTGATGTATGTCGGGTATGGGCTTGCCTCTCCCGAGGATTTCAACGAAAGCCCGCAATTGATTGCATTGCTTGCCGATTATGTGCAACGATTGTTGCCGATCGGATTGCTGAGTGGTATCGAACCTGAGTTTGTACCTGTCGGGCAAATCTCCTTGCTGGTATATCAGTGCGTCGGTCCGGCGTTTTGGATTATCGCTCTGCTGTGTGTTTGGGAGTGTTTGCGGGATCGTTCCATGGTGAATGACGCTTCGCGCCATCGTGTTGACGCGATTATTCCGCTTGGCGGCGAATCCATGTCATTCATGGCAACTTGGGAAGGCAATGATTATTGGTTTTCTGCAACCGGACGTTCCGCAATCGCCTATCGAGTGTCGTACGGTATCGCATTGACGGTGACAGGACCATTCGGAGATCCAAACGAATATACGGAAGATCTCACTGATTTCGCAACATTCTGCACACAACATTCCTGGACACCTGTGTTCTACAGCGTACACGAGCCACAGCGAGCCGAACTCGCCAAAGCCGGATGGGACTCACTTGACGTCGGCACGGAAATGATCGTCAATCCCAACGAATGGCAAACCCGAGGCAAGAAATGGCAGGACGTGCGCACCGCCATCAACAAAGCCAAACGAGACGGCATCACCGACGTGCTCACCACTTTCAAGGAGGCACCCTTCTCCGTACAAACGCAGATTCGTGAGATTTCCGCACAGTGGGCCGGCAAAAAGGCCCTGCCGGAAATGGGATTCACCTTGGGTGGCGTCGACGAACTGATCGACTCCCGGGTACGCCTGCTCTACGCGGTCGACGGCAACGGCAAAGTCCTTGGCGTAACCAGCTGGCTGCCCACCTATCGCGACGGCACAATCATCGGTTGGACGCTTGACTTCATGAGGCATCGCACCGACAGCGTCAACGGCATCATGGAATTCCTGATTGCACGCATGGCTGAACGACTGCGCGACGAAGGCAACGCGGAATTCATGAGCCTATCGGCGGCGCCACTGGCCGGTATGGGATCCAACAAAGGCGAACACGAGGAAAGCGAAGTGTTACGTCATGCACTGCAAATGGTTGCAGACATCATGGAGCCAGCATACGGATTCCACTCACTGTTCCGTTTCAAACTGAAATTCCACCCCGACGAAGAGAAAGTGTATATCTGCTATCCTGACGCGGCCAAACTGCCGCAAATATCGCTTGCTGTGGCGCAAGCCTACGTGCCGTCGCTCACACCTGCCGAAGCCATGCGTTTTGTGCGCACCATCACGCCACATGATTGACGGTACGTCAGATTTGGCATGGTAGTAGCTTTGACAAAATGTCAGACTTGAGACGGTCCATGGTCCTGGGGTAGCTCGGGTCTACACTAAAGAACGGTTCATAAAGTACTACTTTTCCTGATGGAAGGGGTAAGCATGTCAGCTGAAGCAAACGTCGGCGTAGTCGGTCTTGCCGCAATGGGCGGTAGCCTCGCACGTAACCTCGCACACCACGGCAACAAAGTGGCCGTGTTCAACCGTTCCTACGGTCGTACCGAAAAGCTCATGAACGAGCACGGCAGCGAAGGCGAATTCTTCCCGGCGAAAACCCTCGAAGAGTTCGTGGACAGTCTCGTCAAGCCACGTACCGCCATCATCATGGTCAAGGCCGGAGAGCCGACCGACGCCATGATCAACGCGCTCGCCGACCTGATGGAACCGGGAGACATCATCGTCGACGCAGGCAACGCCTACTTCCCAGACACCATTCGTCGCGAGAAGGAAATCAGCGCTCGCGGCTTGCATTTCGTCGGATGCGGCGTGTCCGGTGGTGAGGAAGGCGCTCTGCTTGGACCTTCCATGATGCCGGGAGGCTCCGAAGAATCCTGGAAGACGCTGAAGCCGATTTTCGAATCCATCGCAGCAAAGGCCGAAGGCGAGCCGTGCGTCACCCATATCGGACTTAACGGTGCCGGCCACTTCGTCAAGATGGTGCACAATGGCATCGAATACTCCGATATGCAGCTCATCGCTGAAAGCTACGATCTGATGCGTCGCGGCCTTGGCATGACCCCGGCTGAGATCGGTGACGTGTTCGAGGAATGGAACAAGACCGAACTTGACTCTTACCTGATCGAAATCACCGCCGAAGTGCTGCATCAGGTCGATAAGAAGACCGGCAAACCGCTGGTTGATTTGATTGTCGACCATGCCGGCATGAAGGGTACTGGTACGTGGACCGTGCAGACCGCACTGTCTCTGGCCGTTCCGGTCACTGGCATCGCCGAAGCTGTGTTCGCCCGTGGTCTTTCCTCCGAAGCTGATCTGCGTGAGGAAGCCCAGAAGCAGGGCTTCGCCGGCCCGAACGGCGAACTGAACCTGAACAGCGAGGAGAAGAAGGCCTTCATCGAAGACATCCGCCAGGCCCTCTACGCCTCCAAGATCGTCGCCTACGCCCAGGGCTTCAACGAGATCACCACCGCCGCCAAGGAATACGGTTGGGACATCGATCTGGCTGCCGTGGCACGCATCTGGCGTGGCGGCTGCATCATCCGCGCGAAGTTCCTCAACCGTATTTCCGAAGCGTTCGAATCCGGTGAGGCCAACGTGTCGCTGCTGTTCGCCCCGTACTTCAAGAACGCCATCGAAACCGCCGAGAAGTCCTGGCGCAACGTGGTGGCACGAGCCGCGCTCAACGGTCTGCCGACCCCGGCGTTCGCTTCGTCTCTGTCGTACTTCGACGGCCTGCGTTCCAAGCGTCTGCCCGCCGCCCTGATCCAGGGCCAGCGTGACTACTTCGGCGCCCACACCTACCAGCGTGTGGATCAGCCGGGTGCGTTCCACACCCTGTGGGCCGAGCCGGGCCGCGAGGAAATCGAAGCTTGATGTCCTGCATCTGATGTGAAGGCATGAAGGATCCCGCTATGTGCAACGGGTTCCTTCATGCCAATTGTGGATTGAAAGAATTCATATCTGGCTTCTTTTGGACTGCAATTGGTGTGGCTCTGGAATGGACTGGCACACGAGTTGTACAACGATGTAAAAGACGGTATAGTACATCGATGTAAACCAACTATCTGTCAAGGGAGAAGCTCGTGCCGAATACCTATTCCCTGTTGTGTTATACGCGTGAAGCCACTGGCCGTGAAGAGGCGAACAACGAGGATATCGCCTACAGCATGCACTTGGCGCTGCGCCTTGGGGATGATGATGGCGCCAGATGGCGGCCGCTTAATGAGAATTACGGGATTTTTTTCGCTGCCGGCGTACCTATCGCCGCCGTGCCCGAAGAATCCCGCCGCGCATGTACCGCCGCGGCGCAATACGCCGCTGATCCATACGAGGCGCCGCAGCCGGCTTCTGAAGCCGTGGGCTATGGCGCGGTGATGCCCGGTGTGGATATCACGTTGAAATCATTGAAAGACCCTTTTCTGTTCCGTCTTGCGGATGGACGGTTCGGCATCGCAGCCACTCGCACCGATCGCGGCGGCGCACCGGACGGCTCCGAAAAATCGGCTTTCCTGCTGGCTGTCAGCCATGATATGACGGCATTCGATCAGCTCGGACTGGTGACGTTGCGCACTCGCGGCGGGGTCAATCGCCCGTCCGTCGCATACGATGCTGCAACTGCTTGCTATGTCGTTTCCTGGACCGGCGATGACGGCAGACCATACGTTGCGCAAACGCACGATATCGAGGCTGCGGCAGGCTCGAACGAACCTCTCGACGTTGCGCGGGCGGTCCGGTCGCAAGAAACTCGATATGCGGACGATTGCGGCATTCCGAACGCCATTCCCGGCAATGTCGTCGCCATCACCGCAGTGGAGGCGAAACGGCTTGACGAGCGATTCGGTCGCATTCGCAACGTCGGTGCGTGCGTGCCGACGCAATATGCTGATGCGACGCAACGTGGGGAAGCCGCAAGGAACGCGATTCTGAAGCTGAACGAAACCCGCGCGGAACTGGTCTATAGCGATGGCTCGCAGTCCGCACGTGCGGTGGATTGGGATGAGGCGCAGATCGAAGCAGTCGCGCAAGAGGCGGCCGAAGGAACGTTCGGAGTCGGTCAGACCCGCACTATCGAGGGCAGAATCCGTCAGACGGTCTACCCCGTGCCGTTCGCCACGGAGCGTGCCGACCCGTCCGTATTCGCATGGGACTTCAACGGCGAACCGATGTTCATGTTCATCGCCACCGACGATACCGACGGCAATTGTGTGGACCCGCATGAGGGCCGCACCTACATGCCGTTGCGCGTCGCGGATTCCATCGAGGCACTGTCCGACGAGGCCGGCGGTCGCGCCCGGGAGATTGATCTGCTTAAGTGCGGCGATCTCAATTCGGAAGGCCGTCGCATGACCGGCTGCTTCTGGGCGCCGGAGCTGCATGTGATTGGCGGGAAACTGAGCATTCTGTTCATGCCCTGTTTCGACGGGGCAGATCACAATCCTGATGGCACGCCGAACGACCGCGCCGGCAAACCCGACATGTGGACCGGCAGCTGCCATATCATGCAGCTCAAGCAGCATGCCGATGGCACCGACTTCGATCCGCGCGATCCGCAGAACTGGACGGTTCCTGAGCCGATTCTCGATCCGGATGGTGGTACGCTTAACCCCGTCCAACGAATTTCGCTCGACATGACCGTTATCTCCGACTCCGGCCGCTGGTACTACGCGTGGCAGCAGGTCGGCAGCATCTGGATCGCCGTCTTCGACCCATCCTGCCCGTCGCGGCTCACCAGCAGGCCCAGGCAGATCGTCGTACCGGAATTCGCGTGGGACAACATGATCGCCGAGGGGCCGAACGCTATCGTCCACGAGGGTAGGATCTTCCTGATCTATTCCGGTTCGCTGGTCGGCATCGACTACACGACGGGCCTTGTCGCGGCTCCAGCCGGAGCCAATGCCGATTTGACCGACCCTGCAGCATGGACGAAACTCGATTATCCGCTGCAGAAATCCGGCGTGTACAACGGCCGTTGGCAGCTTGGCACCGGTCATGGCATGTGGTCGCACGACGAGGACGGCAATCTCATCTATGTGTTCCATAACGCCGAGTATGACAACGGGTGCTACGGCGGCCGTGACGCACAGGTGCGGCGCGTGCATTGGTCCGCGGAAGGCATGCCGATTTTGGATATGCAGTCAGATGAGGAACTTGACCCGAGTTATGCTGATATAACGATGGAAATTACCGCTCGCTGACATTCGGCGCCAAAGGCGCCTGTACGAGATGCGGGTGGTGGGGAAGGGAGAAAGGTATGGTAAAGCAGACTGGCGGCAACGTCGAACATGTGGTGACTATGCGGGACGTTGCCAAGGCGGCCGGCATGTCGGTCAAAACGGTCTCGAATGTGGTCAACGATTATGAATTCGTTTCGCAAGCCACGCGAGACAAGGTCAACAAGGCGATCGCCGAACTCGGCTATACGCTGAATATGTCGGCACGTAACCTACGAAAGGGCCAGACCGGCATCATCGGTCTGGCCATTCCCGATCTGCAGATGCCGTATTTCGCGCAGCTGTCGTCGCTGATCATTGCGGAAGCTAAGAAGGTGGGGCTGCGCGTCATTGTGGAGCCGACGCAGTATTCGCGCGAAGGCGAGCTCGAGGCGTTGCACGGCACTCAACAGACGATGCTCGATGGGCTGATCTATTCACCACTGGAGCTTGGGCAGGATGACGTCGACCAGCTGAACGTGGACTATCCGTTGGTGCTGATCGGTGAGCGTATCTTCACCGATGCCGTCGATCACATCGCCACGGAGAACGTGGAGGGGGCCAAGCGCGCCACCCAGTATCTGCTGAAGACCGGCTGCCGGCATGTGGCGGTAGTCGGCGTGCATCCGGGGGAGAAGGTCGGTTCTGCGGCTTTGCGCTATCGGGGATATTTGGAAGCGCTGGAAGAGTTCGGCGTGGATTTCGACGATAGATTGGTGGCGGCGTCGATTATGTGGCACCGCAGCGACGGCGTAAGGGCCATGAACGCACTGCTGGATTCCGGAGTCGATGTTGATGGCGTCGTCGCGTTGAACGATATGCTTGCCTCTGGTGTGATGCATGCGATTCAGATGCGCGGTCTGCGCATCCCCGAAGATGTTTCCGTGGTCGGTTTTGATAATTCCGATGATTCTCAGTTTCTTTCTCCCTCGCTGACTTCGATTGCGCCTGGGCTTGAAGCGGTCGCCCGTCTGTCGGTGAAAGTGCTCAAGGAACGCATCGATGGCCGTGATCCGAACGCCGGGCATCCAGGGGAAAAGATATTCCGTAAGGTCTCCTCGTCTTTGGTGGTGCGGCAGTCCACTAGGCAACTGGGCGACTCCCTGATTTTCTGAAGGGGAACATCAACCGCCACGTAAAGGCGGTTTCCGGCGGAATCTCCCACTTTGGTATCCTCGCGCAGCGGCATGAGCCTATGATGCCGCCGCGCGAGGATACGCAGCTCTGCCATATGAATTCTGCAGAATGACTCGCCGAGTTGTTACAACGTTGTAAGAATGATATATTCAACGTTGTAAATACTGGAACATCGGATTGGAAAGGACTGAACATGGGTGTTTACCATAATCCGATCGTGCTTCAGCGCGCGGACCCCTGGGTAATCAAGGAAAACGGCGAATACTATTTCACCGCTTCAGATCCGGAATACAATTACATCGCCATTCGCCATGCGTCAAGCATCAACGGTCTGCAAAAGGCCCCCGAGACGGTGGTGTGGCGTAAGCACGAATCCGGTCCGGCGAGCATCTACATCTGGGCTCCCGAGCTGCATCGCATCAACGGCGCGTGGTACATCTACTTCGCGGGCGCCGCGACGGATTTCGAAGCGTCCGGCCTGCCGACGCACCGCATATTCGTGCTGGAGAACACCGATGACGACCCGACCTCCGACAACTGGGTGGAGAAGGGGCAGGTCATCACTCCGATTGATTCCTTCGCACTCGACGCCACCACCGAAGTGATCGATGGCGTGCAGTACTTGGTATGGGCGCAGAAGGATCCCGCCATCGAGGGCAACTCCAACCTGTATATCGCAAGGATGGCCAATCCGTGGACGCTGGGCAGCGAGCCTGTCATGCTCACCAAGCCGGAATACGATTGGGAATGCATCGATTTCCTGGTCAACGAGGGGCCGGCCTTCCTGCTCCATGGGAACAAGATCTACATCACGTACTCCGCCTCCGGCACCGGCGTTCCATACGCCGTGGGGCTGCTGACCGCCAAGCGTGGCAGCGATCTGCTGGACAGGGCTTCCTGGAGCAAGAGCCCGGTGCCGGTGTTCAAGACCTGCGCCGAGAACGGTCAGTATGGCCCAGGGCACAATTCGTTCACCAAGTCCGAGGATGGCACTGAAGACCTGATGATCTACCACTGCCGTAACTATACGGAAATCAAGGGCGACCCGCTGTTCGACCCGAACCGCCACGCGCGTGTCGGCGTGGTTCGATGGACTGCGGACGGGCCCGACTTCGGTGTGCCAGAGCCGGATGATCTATGGACTCCGACCACAACCGATGTCTTACCGGCTGATGGCGGACCGCTTGCCGGAATGCCGACGGCGCGTTGAACTGGAATGTCGCTTCCCATAATCGAATGGCTTGTGGCAGAGCAATCGCTTCTTTCAGCGTGTCGCAGATTTGTACAACGATGAAAAAAGCGGTATAGTTAAAATTACAACGTTGCAAATGGGCGGCGAGGCCCAGCGAATCCAAGGAATCGCTCTATCGGAAACGCAACGTGAGACTATCCATCGAAGGATCGTCGAGAAAAATGAAGGAAGGTAACAATGTCCCCCTTAAGACGTTTCGCGGGACTGCGGCGTTTCGCAAAAGCCGCAGTTGCAGTATGCGCGTCGTTGGGTCTTGTGGTCGCGGCCGGAGGCTGCGGTGCGGCCTCTAGCGAAGACAAGACCATTTATTTCTGGAACAATCTGGTCGGCGATGATGGTCCGGCCATGCAGCGCATCGTTAAGGAATACAATAGGCAAAGCGATTACAAAGTCGTATTCCAGCCTATGAACGGCAATGATTTGACCACGAAGATCTACTCCGTGATGCAGACCGGCAAGAACATCCCCGACATCATCATCGGTGACCAGTTTCAAACTGCCGTGCTGCAGTCCCAAGGGCTGATCAACACCATGGATGATTGGCAGAAGGCGGCGCCTGAACTGAAGGAGAGCAGCTTCCTGCCCGCCACATGGAAGGGCGTGACCGTCAATGGCAAGGCGTACGGCATTCCACTGTATTTGTTCCAGATGGCCATCTATTACAACAAGGACCTGGTTAAAAAGTACAATCTGCAATACATCTTGGATGACGGATACGTGACCATCGATGAGATCAAGGACCTCAAGGGCAAACTGCCCGAAGGTACGTATGCGCTGACCTACGGCAACCTTCCATGGGCGTTCATGTCGCTGCTGTACGGTGCTGGCGGCACGCTTGAGAACGATATGGACGACCTGACCAAAGATGTGTGGCGCAAGCCGATGCAGAAGCTCAAGGACGCATACGACACCGGGGTAGTGGCCCCGATGGACGTCGACGGCGAGCAGGCGTTCGGTTCCGGCAAGGCCGTGTTCGCGCAGCTTGGCACCTGGGCGCAGGGCAATATGTCCGATACGTTGGGCGCCGACAAGATCGCTGAGGCCAATACGCTGCAATACGACGCCGACAATCCGGTGAACTTCTTCTACCAGTGCAACTGGATGCAGCTCAAGGACCCGCATCGTTCCGCGGCGAAATCCGCGGCGGCGGCTGACTTCGTCAACTATGTGTACGAGCACTGGATGGATTGGTCGGAAGTCGGCTCCATCTCCCCGGCCTACCGCGATTTGAACAATCCGGAGTACCAGAAGCTCATCCAGGCATCCTTTACCAACGGCAAAAAGGAACGTGACGCCATCAAGACCTCCAACTATCTGTATGGCGGCTACGCGACCGCCGGTTGGGGCACATACAACGACATCGTCTACGGCAATGTCGGTCTTGAGGAAGGTCTGAAGACCCTCGACCTCATGGCCCAAGGCCAAATCGAGATTCAGGAGGAATCGTGATGAGCAAAACATCTACGATCGGATCCGCAGCATCATCCATGAAGCGCAAAAACTCCATCTGGCATGCTCTGCCGTACATCGCACCGCACTTCATCATCTTCGCGGTGTTCGGCATCATCCCGATTATCTTCGGCATCGGGCTGGCGTTCACCCGTTGGAACATGGTCGGCTCTCCGCAATTCGTCGGACTGCAGAACTTCGCGAAGATCTTCGATCCCAGCACCTACTTCTACTCGATCTTCTGGCGTGACCTCTGGCATACCCTGATCTTCGTGCTGATCAGCGTGCCGCTGACCATCATCGTGCCGCTGCTGCTTGCCGTGGCGCTCGGCAAAAAGGGACTCAAGGGCGCCGGGCTGTTCCAAGCAATCTTCTACATCCCCGGTCTGATTTCCATCGCCGCCGGCGCACTGGTCTGGCGCATGGTCTTCAACTCCCAGTTCGGTCTGCTGAACACCACCTTCCACACCGACATCAACTGGCTGGGCAAGAACCCATACGCATGGATCACCATCTTCGTGCTTGTGCTGTGGGCTGGCATCGGCGGCAACCTCGTCATCTACCGTTCCGCGCTGTCCGGTGTGGACGAAAGCCTGTACGAGGCGGCAAAGGTGGATGGTGCGGGTCCTATCAGGATCTTCTTCTCCATCACTCTGCCGGAGATCAAGCTGCCGCTGTTCTACACCACCATCATGACCACCACCGGTGCGTTCAACGTGTGGGGCCAGCCGGTCATGCTGACCAACGGCGGGCCGAACTACCAGACGCAGGTGCTGCTGATGGATATTCGAAACCTCGCATTCCCCGCCGGTCCTGCAGCCGCAGGCATGGCTTCCGCAATGGCATTGCTGCTGGGCATCATCCTGATGGCCATTGCCGCAATCCAGCTCATCTTCATGAACAAGGAGGACTGACGATGTCCGCTGCAACAATGCAAGCCTCGCGTCCGGCGATTCCAGAGAATAAGACGAAGAAAGTGACCCCGTCGCTGATCGCGGTCTATGTGCTGCTCATCGTGCTGGCGGTCGTATGGCTCCTGCCGGTGATCTACACCGTGACGACATCGTTCAAGTCGGTCGCCGAATTTACCTCCAACGCGTTCAACTTCCTGCCGGCGAAGTGGGTGTTGGATAATTATGTGACGTTGGTTGAAGCGTCTGCCAGCTATCCTGTGTTGAACTGGCTCGGCAACTCGCTGATCATCTCGACCGTGTTCGCCGTGCTGTCCGTGGCCATCGTGGCCCTTGCGGGTTTTGGCTATTCGCGACTCAATTTCAAGTACCGTGATACGCTCTTCTTCGTCCTGCTGCTTATCTCGATGTTCCCCGCTGTCGTCAACATGATCCCGCAGTACCGCATCATCGCCTCCCTGGGCTGGGTCAACACCTACTGGGCCTGCATCGTGCCGGGTCTGGGCAATGTGGCGAACATCTTCCTGGTGCGTAACTTCATGAAGGGTATTCCGAAGGAATTGGATGAAGCCGCCGAAATCGATGGCGCGTCCGACTTCCAGATCTTCACCCGCATCATGTTACCGGCCATCCGTCCGATTCTGATTGTCATCTTCCTTTTCAGCTTCACCGGCGCTTGGAATGACTTCCTGTGGCCGACCTTGGTGTTCAACGATATCAATAAGATGCCGGTCACCGCAGGTCTGCAACTGTTGAGCAACCAGATGGGACAGTATAACCAGATGGGTTCGTTGATGGCAGCCACCTGCATGGCCATACTGCCGACGCTGCTTCTGTTCCTGTTCGCGCAGAAGTACTTCCTGCAGTCGCTGAACATCACATCCGGTCTGAAGGGCTGAGCCGCTTCGGATATGGCACAAGGATTGGGGCTGCTATCGGAAACGAGCAGTCCCAATCCTTCCCTTTTCTATCGTTGAAATGATAGTATCGTCAAGTCGGCAAACGGAAAGGAACACTATGAATTCGCAAAGCAATGGCGCTTGCCTGCCGGCCCCGTTGGCACGTAAGGCCGAACGGGTGCTGATGATCGTTGCCGCCTCCTATAACGTGATCATGGCGTCTGTCACGCTGTTCATGTTCGGCAGCTGGTTCAAGGGGCGGGCATACGATGTGCTGGAACGCAACGGCATGCTGCAGACGGACTATTCCGCGGTGGACAACGCCTCGACGGTGACAAACATCTACGCTCTGCTGGTGCTGATCATCGGCATCGTCAGTTTCATCACGGCCATGCGTTGCCTCGCTCCGGGAACCGTCAATCGGTGGGTGATCATCTGGCTGGTGATTGTCATGGTCTTCTCCCTCGGAACCATGGATCTGATCGGACTCGCATTGTATTCCGTCACTCTGGCGATCTATCTTGCCCGCAACAAGGCCGTTGCCGCGCAGCAGGATGCGATTCGTAAAGCGATTCGGGCCCGCAGATAGCGCCACGACGGTTATTCACAGTATTCAAAACAACATACGGAAACGCAAAGGACAGTACATGACCGACAAACTCACTGCAACGCTCGATAAGGCGGGCGTACGCAACATTAGCACCGACCTGTGGGGCATCTTCTTCGAAGACATCAGCTATTCCGGCGACGGCGGTCTCAACGCCGATCTCGTGCAGAATGGAGCCTTCGAATACAGCCGTGCTGACAATGTGGATTGGAGCAACTACAGCTTCTGGCGCAAGATCGTGCCGGAGGGATCGTTTGCGGCTTTCTGCGTGCGCGACGGCGATCCGGTGGCGATCGAAAACCCGCATTATGCGAGCATCGAAATTGAACACGCCCCGGCTGCGTTGGACAACACCGGCTGGGACGGCATGGTGTTCCGAGCGGGGGAGACCTATGATTTCTCCGCCTGGCTGCGCCTGCAGTCCGGTGTGGCGGTGCCGTTGACCGTATCGCTGCGCAACGATGACGGCGACAGCATCGCCGAAACCACCATCGACATTGAACATGCGGCATGGACGAAATGCGAAGCGTCGCTGACCGTGCCGGCGAACAGCGACGGCACGGGGGCGGAACCCGGTTCGGTGGTGGCCAGACAGGGGGCTCTGCGACTGAGCTTCGGGGCCGAAGGCGTTGTGGATCTCGATTTCGTCACCCTTGAGCCGCGTACCACGTACCGGGGGCTTAAGCACTTCCGTCCTGACCTGGTGAAGGCTCTTGCCGATCTGCACCCGAGGTTCATGCGCTTCCCGGGCGGCTGCATCACCCACGGTCTCGGCATGGATAACATGTACCACTGGGATCGCACCATCGGGCCGGTGGAGCATCGGCCGCACAACTTCAACTTGTGGGGCTACCATCAGTCGTTCCGCATCGGCTACTACGAATACCTGTGCCTGTGCGAGACCATTGGTGCCAAGCCGTTGCCGGTGTTGCCCGCCGCGGTAAGCTGCCAGAACACCAGCCAGGGGCCGGTGCCAGTCGCCCAGGAGGATATGCCCGCCTACATCGATGAGGTACTGCATCTCATCGAATTCTGCAACGGAGACGCCGAAACCACCGAATGGGGTGCCAAACGAGCCGCCATGGGTCATCCGGAACCATTCGCACTCGAATACCTGGGCATCGGTAATGAGGACCTCATCGATGATGTGTTCAAGAACCGTTTCCAGCAGATATTCAATGCGGTCAAAGCCGCCTATCCCGACATCGTCGTCGTCGGCACTGTCGGCACGGCGCCCAGCGGCCCGGATTATGAAGCGGGCTGGCAGTATGCGCGTGAAGCCGGCATCCCGATTGTGGACGAGCATTCCTACCAGTCGTCCAGCTGGTGGTTCCACAATCTCGACCACTACGACCATATCGAGAGAAAGGGGCCGAAGGTCTATCTCGGCGAATACGGCTCTTGGGATACGCAGCTCATCAACGGCCTGTCCGAAGCGGCCTTCATGGGCCGTATGGAACTCAACGGCGACGTGGTGGCCATGGCCTCCTATGCCCCGTTGTTCGCAAAAAACGGTCATCACAGCTGGGATCCGGATCTCATCTACTTCGACAACGAACGCACCTATCTGCCGTATAGCTACTGGGTGCAGCAGATGTACGCCGCCACCACCGCAGACACCGCGTGGCCAGTCGGTGTGGAAGGGGCGACTACGTTCCGCCGCAACCTGCCGGACGGCATCAGGCTACGCGTCGAGGGCGGTGCAAGAGCCGATTTGAATGATCTCGTCGTCACCACCGCGTCTGGGGCGCGGGTCGAACTCGGCGATGTGCAGTACCGGGGCAGCGCCATGGACTTGCCCGTCGATCTGCATGCCGATTCGTACTGCATCGATGCGACGGTGGTGTATTACGAAGGTAAGTGGGGCATACAGTTCGTCAGCGGGGATATCGACGGGAAGAACCATAATGTCACTTCTCTGGGGCGCGGCCATGAAGTGAAAGTGGTACGTGACGGCACCGCTTACGCGCTCGGCGGCACCGAATGGTCCATGAACGACGTGCAGCCGGGCACTACATGGCGTATGCACGTCGAGATAGCGGATCGTGGACAGTCCATGAAGCTGTACATCGATGGAACGCTTGTCACCGAAGGAACGGAGACTAAAGACGAGCCAAGACGCACCGTCACCGTATCGCGTAGCGGCGAACGAGGGGAGACCTATGTGCGTGTGGTCAATGCCATGGCTGAACCGGCCGAAGTGGATATCAGCCGGATTCTTGCCGCATTGGACGTCTCCTCGGAGTCCGCAGCGGGTGCGACAGCTACCATTCTGACGGGCGAAGACCCGTATGCCGGCCGGGCCGGCGAGGAATCGCCCACCAGCCCAGTCAAAACCGTGGTGGATCTAACCGGTGGAGTCTATGCTGCGCCGGCCTGGTCGTTCTCCACCATCGTCATCGGCGACTAGGCGGATATGGCAGTTTGCGGAACCAAATCCGCCTGATGCAAGCTAGAGGATGCAACGGAAACGATCATCCGTCTGTGTGACGTTCTGATGGGAAAGCCCCGCAATGCACCATGCATTGCGGGGCTTTCCCATCAGAGTCGATTTCCGCCGCTGGAAACTGTTTAGAGAATCACAGTTCGGAGGCGGCGCCACTGTCGATGAGCCAAAGCAGTTCCTCGCCGTCGGCGTAGGAGCTTGGGGCATGCGGGTTGTTGCGTTGCGCGAAGGCAGTTTTGACCGCGTTGGCCTTGCGTGTTTCGGATGTGAACACCCACGTATGCTTCGAACGGGCGATCATCGGCACGGTCAGCGTCAGTCGCAGCGGCGGCGGCTTCGGCGAATCGCGCACGCCCGCCACCAGCACGTGGGGGTCGGCGATCTCGGATTCGCCATGGTCGGGGAACAAGGATGCGAAATGCGCGTCCGGCCCCATGCCGAACATCGCGATATCCAATGCCGGATTTTCTCCCAGCTGCGCAGCCAGCTCACGCTGGTATTCGGCGGCGGCCTCGGCCAGCACCGCATCGGTCTGCTCGGGGGAGGCCGATGCGATTTCGGTGGCGCTACGGGTGTCGGCAGGCATCGCATGGACGTTCCCGGCAGGCATGCGTCCATCTTCCACAAGCGCACCGTACCAGGCTTCGCGAGCCTGCTTCGCATTGCGGTCGTCGTCATCGGCCGCCACGAAGCGTTCGTCGCCCCACCACACATGCACGCGGTTCCAGTCCACGGCATCGTTCAACGGACTAGCATTCATCGCGGCGAATACGCGGTTGCCGTCGGTGCCGCCGGTCACTGCGATGTCCACGCGACGACGTTCCGGTTCGGCCAGCAGGTCGATGATGGTCAACAATGTGCGTGCGGCCACAGCCTGCGCCAGCATTTCAGGATTCGGATACACAATGGTCTTGCGTTCTGCCATATTTGCTCCTTATACGGTGTCGCCCCGCCGGGTCATGGGCAGAGCGACTGGTTTTTCGGATTCAGCGCTTCGGATTGATCAGATCCCAACCCTGAGTCACCACTTCGGCATAAATCTCGTCCGGATAGAGACGTCCCAGTTCCTCGCTCAGACATTCCTCAAGCGTACGTGCGGGCACGCTAATGGTCTGAGGTGATTGACCAGGCACGTTCTGCACTGCGATGCCATCATCGGTGGAAGGGCGTTCCAGACTTAGCACGCCATCGGAACGGGTCAGATACACGCCGGTCACCGCAGTTGCGTTCGGATCGTCTTCTATCACCACCGGTACGTTGAGGCGCAAACGCAACCATGCGGCCAACAGGTCCATCGGTAGATAATCCCTCTTGCCGGTCACACGCACACCGCTTACTGGCAGATGTGGAGGCTGGTCGAGCATCGAAGCCAGCATGGCGCGCCATACGGTGAGCCTGGTCCACGACATATCCACGTTCTTCGACGACCAATTACGACGCAGGTCATCCATCGTGCGCATCGGATTCGAGGAATGCATCGCATCCGTGATACGGCTGCGGGCCATCGATCCCAACAGGTCGGTGGACAGGTTCGCCGGAGCCTCGTTCGGCCACCAAGCTACCACCGGCGCATCGGGAACCAGCAATGGAATCACCAGCGTATCCGGATGATGCACCAAGCCGCCAAGCGGACGCAGCACGATAATCTCTCCTGCGCCGGCATCGGAGCCGAATCGCACTTCCGCGTCGAGGAAGGTGTGCGGCTTGCCATCATCGACAACGGCATCCACCTTGCGTGAATTCGGTGCGATTGCGATCACGCGGCAAGGGTGCTCTCGGCTGGCGTTGTTCGCTACGGCAAGATCATGCTCCAGCGACGTCTCATTCGTGGAGATCAACAGTGTGAGCACGCGACCCAAAGCCGCTTCGCCACGTTCCTCGTGCAATTCGTCGATTTTCGCCGAAATCTCACGGGTTTCGGTGTTCTTCATGGTAATGATCACGGCATCCTCCAACGATGTCCATCACGGGCGAGCATTTCAACGGCTTCCTGAGGGCCCCACGTTCCGGAACGATACGGCTGCGGCTGGCCGAGCGTGGACCAGAATTCCTCGATCGGGTCAAGGATCTGCCAGCTCAATTCCACTTCGCGCGTGGTTGGGAACAGTGGAGGATCGCCCAGCAATACGTCAAGAATCAGACGTTCATAGGCTTCCGGAGACGATTCGGTGAACGAACGACCGTAACCGAAGTCCATCGACACGTCACGGACCTCCATCGACGTGCCGCCCGGTACTTTCGCGCCGAACCGCATGGTCACACCCTCATCGGGCTGTACACGGATCACGATCGCGTTCTTGCCGAGCTCCTTCGTCGCGGTCGACTCGAACGGCAGATGCGGGGCGCGCTTGAACACCACGGCAATCTCCGTGACACGCTTGCCTAAACGCTTGCCCGTACGCAGATAGAACGGCACACCGGCCCAACGGCGCGTATCGACATCCAAACGGATCGCCGCATACGTCTCGGTCGTCGACTCCGGATCGATACCCTTCTCGTCCAAATACCCCACGACCTCATGCGAACCCTGCCAACCGGCCGCATACTGGCCGCGCGCCGTATGCGCCGCCAGATCCTTCGGCAAGCGCACTGCGGACAGCACCTTCGTCTTCTCCGCCGTCAGATCGGAAGCGGAGAACGAAACAGGCTCCTCCATCGCCGTCAACGCCATAAGTTGCAGCAAATGGTTCTGGATGATGTCACGCGCCGCGCCGATACCGTCGTAATAGCCGGCACGACCCGCCACGCCGATATCCTCGGCATGCGTGATCTGCACGTGGTCGACGTAATTATTGTTCCAGATCGGCTCATACATCGCGTTCGCGAAACGAAGTGCCAATATGTTCTGCACGGTCTCCTTACCGAGATAATGGTCGATACGGAACACACTCGATGGATCGAACACCTCGGAGACCACACGATCCAGCTCCTTGGCGCTTGCCAGATCATGCCCGAACGGTTTCTCGATGATCACACGACGCCAAGCACCTTCAGACGATTTCGCCAAACCGCAATCGGCCAACTGTCGGGAAACCTGCGGGAACGCGCGCGGCGGCACCGACATGTAGAACGCATGGTTGCCTCGCGTGCCACGATCGCGGTCAAGCTCGGCAACAGTGTTCGACAGTCGTTCGAACGCCTTCGGATCGTCGAACGTGCCTTGCACGAAACGAATGCCGTCGGCGAGCTGCTTCCATGTCGCCTCCTTGAATGGCGTACGGCAGTGCGCCTGCACATTCTCCTTCACAAAATCCTTGAAGTGCTCTTCGGTCCAATCACGACGAGCGAACCCCGTCAGACCGAAGCTTGGCGGCAATAGACCACGATTAGCCAGATCATAAATGGCAGGAAGCAGCTTCTTGCGTGACAGATCGCCGGTCACGCCGAAAATCACAATACTGCACGGGCCTGCAATACGTGGAAGTCGAAGATCGCGCGGATCGCGCAGCGGATTCGTCCACGTGCCGGCCGCGTTGGATGCGGTTGAAACGGTTTCAGTCATGCCTTTCATACTAATGCGTAGCCTCCACCCAACGTCAAGAGAGAATCGAAAACGTCATAGCCCTTTTTTATGGCTTTCTACAAATCGACCTTCGATTCGGATTCCCGCCATTCATGAAGGCGGCAATTTTGCGGGTGAGCGCGCGGGGGAGTGTGCGTTCCGCGATTGCGCCCGCCTTGGTGAGCGGACCATGATAGGCGAGAGCGGAACCGCGCATCATTTTGCGGTAGGCATATACCGCCAATTGCCGTGCGGTGGCCGGCTTGGTCATAGTGAAGAAGTTACGGCCATGCATGTTGGCGGCTTTTTCGAAACCGGTGGTGGTCGGGCCAGGACACACGCAGGTCACCGTCACACCCGTGCCGCGCAGCTCATGGGCCACAGCCTCCGACAGCGAGCGTACGAACGCTTTCGAGGCGAAGTACATCGCCATATACGGTCCTGCCATCATTGACGCGACTGACGAAATATTCAAAATCCTGCCATGCCCGTTGGCACGCATATCACAGCCATACCGGTACGTCAATTCGGCGGACGCATGCATGTTGAGCTGCATCATCTCATTCTGCCGGTTCCAATCGGCGTCAAGGAACCCGGTCCAATCTGCGAAACCCGCGTTATTGACGAGATGGTCGACCACAAGGCCCTGTGACGTGGTGAATTCATGGAGTTTCTTCGGCGCGTCGGATTCGCTCAGGTCAATGGCGAATGCCACCACATGTATGCCGAAACGCTGTTCGAGCCGTTCTTTCACCGTATCAAGTCGCTCCTGGCTGCGGGCGGTAATCACCAGATTATGTCCGTCCGCAGCGAACAACGTCGCCAATTCGCGCCCGATGCCGCCGGACGCTCCCGTGATAAGTACGTATCCCATGCCAACTCCTTCGTTGATGTCCGTTGACAATTATATTGGGAATGTGATGGAAATGGATGTTGCACGGAAGTCCCATTACGATTCACCACTTGGCGGTATCACCAGTTATGCGGGAGGATTTGGAGACCAAAATCCGTTTGTTCCAACTTGAAGGCGCGCTGAAACCGACATATGTGAATCGCGAATCTAGAAACCGGCTGCCGTCGGGGATGTCTTCGTGCGGTATGCGAGCAGGCCGTCGATGAACCGTGCGAGCCCTTCGATCATACGCGAGCGTGGGCATGCCACATTGATGCGTACAAAATCGTGTCCGTTCCCACCGTATTCGGAACCTTCGGAGAACATCACCTTGTGTTCGCGCTTAAGATAATCGCACAGCGCGTCTGTATCGTGCGTGATGGCTGAACAATCGACCCACAGCAGATAAGTGGCATGGCCTTCGATCATGATGACGCGTCGGTCGTTCGGTACGGATGCGTTGTATGCGTCAACCATCGCACGCGCGGTGGCCTTGTTACCCGCCAGATAGGCGCGCAGCTCATTCAGCCAAGGTTCGCCTTCCTTGAATGCGGTCAGCGTGGCAGTCATGGCGAAGGCGTTCGGTTCGGCCACTTCGTCGGTGTTAAGCGCACGCCACACCTTATGGCGTAGCACGGGATTCGGAATCATCGCGGCAGCGGAATTGAGACCGGCGATATTGAAGGTTTTGGTTGGCGCCATGCAGGTCACCGAATTCATCGCGCAATGTTCACTCACGGAGGCGAACGGTACATAATCAAAACCTGGATCGGTCAAATCGCAGTGGATTTCGTCGCTGATCACTGTCACATGATGCTTCCAACACAGTTCACCGATATGATTCAGCGTCTCCCGGTTCCAGATACGATCGATTGGATTATGCGGATTGCATAGGATCATCAACGTGGTCTGCGGATCAGCAAGCTTCGTCTCGAGATCGTTCCAATCGACCGAATAACGGCCTTCGCCGTCATAGGCAAGCGGCGATTCGAGTACACGGCAACCATTGTTGAGAATCGAATTGAAGAAAATATTGTAAACCGGCGTCTGAATAAGCACATTCTCATTCGGCGTGGTGAGCTTCCTGACCATGCTGGAGATGGCAGGCACCACGCCAGTGCAGAATACCAGCGAATCAGGGTCGATGACAAGCCCATGGCGACGCCCCCACCAATCCACATACGCCTGGTTCCATTCAGGCGGCACTATCGAATAGCCGAAAACGCCATGTTCTACGCGCCGACGCAACGCCTCGCGAATCTCGGGTGCGGTCTTAAAATCCATGTCCGCCACCCACATGGGCAATGCGTCGCCGGCCTCCTCCCATTTGAGCGAATAGGTGCCGGAACGGTCGATCGGAGTATCGAAATCGTAGGTCATATGGTCGATTCTATCTACCGCTCCGTAACGTCGGCCGTGATGACCGTCGTCGCTGACGGATCGATCCTCTCCGGATCAAGCGTCAGCTCACCGATCGCATCGGCGCGGATCGCACCGGACGCAGGATTGAACACGCTGTCGATCGCGCCATGCACGTCCGCGTCCACGGAAGAATATTCAAACGCGAGCGTGGTATTGATAAGCCGACAGTTACGCAATACCAGATTGTCCACATAACACAAGCCCTGCAGGCTTTCGATCGTACAATTCTCAAACGTGACATTACGAGAATTCCAAGCCAAGTATTCGCCGGAAATAAACGAATCGCGCACAGTCACATTTTCGCAATTCCAGAAGCAATCCTTGGAAATCAATCGAGAATTCGAAATCTCAATATTACGCGCGCCATCAAACGGATAATTGCCAACCAAACGCAAATTATCGACTTTGATGTCAGAACAATTCATTGCTAAATAATCACCGCGCGCACTTACATTATTCATCATGACATTCGAACAAGCCCACAATGTTTCCTCGGCATTGACGAAATCAACGTTCCTCAACGAAACATCACGGCAACGGCGGAAATTCTTCGGCGCTTCAAATGTGCAATCCTCGACGCGAATGTTGTTTGTATACCACACGCCTGCGCGTGCCATCTCGAACCACGTGCAATCCTTCGCCGAAATATCCGAGCAATACCACAGCGGATACTTCCATTTGAACGAACTCGACTCAAGCTCAATAGCATGTGCATGCTTCAACGGCGACTCGCCATCATCGAAAATCGTGTCGACATAATGACGGTCATGTGCAAAAAACTCCGCGCGCTCGCCGGTGAGAAGCGCCTGACGGGTCTCGGGAATGTCTTGATCGGCGTTGGATTCAAGTGTCTTTGGAATGTTCATCATATGCTCCTTCATGTGCTCCGGTGGAAGAGCATAGAAACCTCAAGCACTCGAAGTCAAACGGGCGGCCATGTTCGTGCAAAGCGAAACCTAGTCGCCCATTCGGCAGTGGATCCGATATGGGTCGATCAGCCGATCAGCGCGGCAGGATACTTGGACACGGCCTCATCGATCTGCTCTTCGGTGGACGTGGCAACGCCTTGGATGAGGAACGGCTTCAGATACGTCGCATGCGTATGACGGAACGTGGTCTCGAACGGGGAAAGCAGCTCGTCCATGGTGCGCACATGGCTGCCTTCACGGGTGTAGGAATCGGCTGGAGATCCGGTGGACACGGACAGCATGAACTCCTTGCCTTCAAGGGCGCGCCCGCCGCCATAAGCCCAACCGGCCTTGATCACGTCATCCTCCCACTGCTTGAGCAGAGCGGGAGAGCTGTACCAGTAGAACGGGAACTGCAGCACGATGCGGTCATGCGTTTCGATGAGCCTCTGCTCATGTTCGACGTTGATTCTGAAATCCGGATATGCGGCGTATTCATCGACCACGGTCACGTCTCCGGTTTCGTTGGCCGCATCCATAAGCTTGCGGTTGACCTGCGATTTTTCCAGATGCGGATGGAACACCAGAACCAGCGTTTTCATGCATACTCCTTTTAACTGTCCGACGATTTTCAGTATGCAGCATAATAGCCCTTTCCGTTACGTTTCGAGTGCGATCGGCCATAACCGGAGCCGATGGACCCAAGGGCGTTTGTCGGGGAGCGCGATAGTATGATGGCCGGCGTGATGGTAGGTGTCGGCATGCCATGAGATGAGACGAGGATTGAAAGGAAAGGCATTTGGTCTCGCGAATACAAGGTAGGAAGGCGGTCGCATCCACAGCCTTCAAAACCGCTTTGCCCAGAACGTTGCCGGTTTGTATCACCTTCTTCCTTCTGGCTTTGTCATATGGCGTGCTGATGGGCACGCGTGGTTTCTCCTTCCTGTGGCCCATGTGCATGAGCGCGTTCATCTTCACCGGTTCCATGGAATTCGTGACGGTGAATCTGCTGGTGTCCGCGTTCAATCCGTTCGCCACGTTCATGCTTGCCGTCATGCTAGGCACAAGGCATCTGTTCTACGGCATTTCCATGCTTGGCCGGTTCAAGAACATGGGGGTGAAAAAACCGTATCTCATCTTCTCCCTGTGTGATGAGACTTTCGCCATCGACAACGGCACTGTCATTCCCAAAGGCGTCAACCGAGGCTGGTTCTACTTCTTCGTGGGATTCCTCAACCAATTCTCCTGGGTGGCTGGTGCCACGGTTGGAGGCATTCTCGGCGGACGTATCACGTTCGATACCTCCGGACTCGATTTCATTATGACCGCCATGTTCGCCGTGATCTTCGCAGACCAGTGGCTGGCTACGAAGCATAAGAGCCATATGGCGGCGTTGACCGGCATCGTCGTGCCTGCGATTTGTTTGGGAGTTTTCGGCGCCGACAATTTCATGATTCCCTCGCTTGCCGGCATGCTGGTCATGTTCGTTCTGCTGCGGCCGTATCTGAACGATCTGAAAAACGACAAGACGGATGAAGCCGGCGGAGCTGGCAGCGTAACGTCCGACGATATGCAGAAAGAGGCACGCGCATGATGATCATGACCACCTGGCAGGGCGTCGTCACTATTATCATGGCGATACTTGGTACCATTTTGACCCGTTTCCTGCCGTTTCTGGTATTCCCCGAATCGAAGGAACCGCCGCGTTTCATCACCTATCTGGGCACGGTGCTGCCGTACGCCATGACCGGTCTGCTCGTCGTGTATTCGCTCAAGGGCGTGCATCTGCTGTCCGGCAGCCACGGCATTCCCGAATTGCTTGCGATTATGGTGATCGTTCTGCTGCACGTATGGAAAAGAAACATGCTGCTGTCGATCGCCGGTGGCACCGCTGCTTACATGCTGTTGGTGCAGCTGGTATTCTCATGAAAGCTTTTGCGTAACAGCGCGGCTTTCGGCCGTGTCGCAGTGGGCCGCGATTATTTGGCGAGTTCCATATCGTATTTCAGCGTCATCACGCGAATCGCGGACTGCTTCACCTTGTCCGCAAAAGCAGAATCAGCCGCGGCCTTCGCATTCAAACCGTCCAAAACCTGCTGAACATAATCGAAAGCGCCAATACAGGCGAGATCACCGCCGGCTTCAACCAATCGCACACCCAAATCACTCGGCTGAACACCGCTCAAGGCAGTGGCGGAGAGGGAATCCGAAGTGATGACACCCTGAAAACCAACCGTATTACGTAGATAATCTGTTACCAAAGTGCTGGAAAACACGGCGGGATTGTTCGGATCAATGGCCTGATAGGTGGCCAAAGACATCATCACCATGGAAGGGTTCGCCTCCAACGCGCTATTGAACGCGTTGATTTCCGCACCGTCCAACGTGGTGGTGGTGTCAAGAATGCCGTCGGCGGTGAAATCGGTATTGCCGGTTACCGAACCAAGTCCCGGATAATGCTTGATGGCGCTGCCAATACCCGAATCCGCCATGCCCTGAATGAACGCTTTGGCATGGCCGGCATTACCGGCCGCGTCCAATCCAAAATCACGATCCAACGCTCCGACAGGGTCGTTCGTGGCGCGATCCACCGTCACCGTACCCACCACCGGTGCCAAATCGACATTGATGCCAGCTGACTTAAGCTGGGAACCCCATACGGCCGCCGACTGACGAAGCTGATCGGTCGACATCGTTCCCTGATCGGTGGCGGAAGGCATCTGGTCGAAACCAGAGCCTTGAAGATGCTGCACCAAACCACCTTCCTGATCGGTGGTCATCAACAGCCGATTATTGGCCGGCGCATACGATTGCAATGCGGATGTGGCTGCGGCGACACCGGCCGTTCCAGAATTCCAGTTGCCGATGATCAGCACTGAACCGATATGCTGGTTCATAATGAGATCTTGCAATGAGGAAGGATCGGATCCCGCGTAGAGAGGTGCCATGACGAGCTGACCGACACGCTCTGCAAGACTCATGGCATTGACTGCAGCCACGGCTTTGCCGTGCGGAGAGTCGTCCATCACGCTTGGCACGTTGGATTTGTCAAGCGCATCATGTGATGCGTCGGACTGCTGCGAATTGGATTGCTCGGATTGGTTGGAGTCAGCATTCAAACTCGCGCTGGATGAACACCCAGCGAACGATAGCGGCAGTGCGATGGCGCACAGTGCGGCAGCACAACGAGCGAAATGAACGTGAACCCTCTTCATAGTGTCATTATCTATCACATGCCAGTGATGGCGAATACGATCGCATAAGAAAAGAACGGGTGGATTCGTGTTCGTGAATTGCGTAAACATTAGGCTAGTGGCATAAAGCACGTTCCGTGCCTGTCGATAGGCTATTAGTATGTCTTTTTTTGATATGTTTGGTCCCATGTTCGACCCGGAAAGCGGCCCGAGCCGCTCCCAAGGGCAGCGTGCCAATAAATCCGGCAACGATGATCCCATCATTCTCAATGTCGAAACCGATGGCGATAACACCACCCGGTCTTCGGCGAACATGCCTCCAAGAGGTCCGTCCGGTCCGCGCATCACACGACAGCCGAACCGTCCGCGCAAATCGTCGAACGGCAGCAAGATTCTAATCGGTGTGGTGCTGGCGCTTGCCATCATCGTCGGACTGTTCTTTGGCTTGGCGCAGTTCATCACCGATGTCATGTGGTATGCGCAGCTTGGCTTCCAAAGCGTGATTTGGACGCAGTTGGGTACCAGGGTAGGCCTGTGGGTGGCGTATGCGCTGCTGATCGCCGCGGTCGGATTCCTTTCCGCGTCGCTGGCGATCTGGGCTCGCCCCGATGCTGCCGATGGTTCTACCATTCGTATTAATGGCGACACCATCGAAGTGGGCAAGGGCGTGAGCTCAAAGAGTGCACGTCGTGTGGCAGTGGTGATTTCATTGATCGTCGGTTTGATGTTCGGATCGCAGTTTAATGCGAATTGGTCTGAGATTCTGCTGATGTTCAATGCGCAGAGTTTCGGCACCACTGATCCGCAATTCGGCATTGACAATGGTTTCTACGTATTCGTGTTGCCTGGTTTGAAGTTGATTATGTCGGCGGTGTCGCTGCTGTTGCTTGCAGGCATTATCTTCTCCATCGTCACGCATGTGATGATGGGTGGCATTCGCATCACCATGCCAGTGCATGGTCGTGGACTGTTCCACATCACCAAGCGTGCGCGTAGACAGATCGGCATCTGGCTGATACTCAACATGTTCGCATGGGCGGCGAATCAGGTGCTTGGTGTGTTCTCTCACCTCACGCAGGAGGGTAGCCGCATCACCGGCGCCACCTACACCACGGTCAACGCCACGATTCCCGTTACCTTCATCATGGCCGCCATCACCGCCACTCTTGGTGTGGTTCTCGGCGTGTGGATCATGAAATCGCATGCGCTGGAAGGCCAGGCCCCAATCGCGGTGCGCGCCTCCGAAGCGCTCAAGGCGTGGAAGGTGCCTACCGTGGCCATCGCATCCGCCATTGTGGTGAGCCTGGTGCTTACCGTGGCATGGCCGATGCTACTGCAGCGTTTCCGCGTGAACCCGAATGCGCAGGAGATGGAATCAACATATATTCAGCGCAATATCGACGCCACTCGTGAAGCCTATGGTCTGAACAATGTGAAGACGGAACAATACCAGGCCACTACCGAAGGCGAGGAAGGCGCACTGGCCGACTCCGCGGAATCGACCGCGCAGATCCGACTGCTCGATCCGCAGATCGTTTCCCCAACGTTCAAACAGTTGCAGCAATCCAAGCAGTATTATACATTTGCCGACACTCTCGCCGTCGACAAGTATGAGGTCGACGGCGAGAGCCAAGATACGGTGATCGCAGCACGAGAACTTGACCTTGCTGGTCTTGACAATCGCAACTGGGTCAACGACCATACCGTGTACACGCACGGCTATGGTGTGGTGGCCGCCTACGGCAATAAAGTGACGGCCGACGGCCAGCCGAAGTTCTTCGAGGCGGGCATCCCAACCCAAGGCAAACTCACCGAATCCGAACAGTATGAGCCGCGTATCTACTTCTCACCGAACGCTTCCGAGTATTCGATCGTGGGCGCTCCGGAAGGCACGCAGTCGTGGGAGTTCGATTACCCGACCGGTTCTGAAGGCGCCACCAACACGTTCGGCGGCAATGGCGGCCCGAAGATCGGCAATATCTTCTCCCGACTGCTGTATGCCATCCGTTTCGGCTCCGACCAGATTCTGTTCTCCAACCGTGTGAATTCCGCATCACAGATTCTCTACGATCGTTCCCCGAAGGAGCGTGTGGCCAAGGTCGCACCATACCTGACGCTTGACGGCCGTGTGTACCCGGCGGTCGTGGATGGTCGTGTCAAGTGGATCGTCGACGGTTACACCACGTCTGACGCCTACCCGTATTCGCAGATGACCGATCTGGGCGAAGCCTCCAAGGATTCCACCACGGAATCTTCGGCCACGGTGAGTGAGCTGGCTTCGAAGAACGCCAACTACATTCGCAACTCCGTGAAGGCTACCGTCGATGCGTATGACGGTTCCGTGGACCTGTACGTGTGGGATGAATCCGATCCGGTGATCAAGGCATGGCAGAAGATCTTCCCCGGCCAGTACCACCAATTGTCGGAGATTTCCGGCGATCTGATGAGCCACCTGCGTTACCCGGAAAGCCTGTTCAAGGTGCAGCGCGAACTGTTGACCAAGTACCATGTGTCGAGCGCCAGCCAGTTCTTCTCCGGTGAGGATTTCTGGCAGACTCCGGTCGATCCGACCGAATCTCAGCAGGCTCAGGAACGCGACATTCTGCAGCCGCCGTATTATTTGACGCTGCAGACCGGTGGGTCCAACGAGCCGGTGTTCTCGTTGACGTCGTCGTATATTCCCGCAGGCACGTCAACCCGAGAGATTTTGACGGGATTCCTGTCTGTCGATTCCGATGCGGGCAACGAAAAAGGCAAGATCGGCGCGAACTATGGCACGCTTCGATTGCAGGAGTTGCCAAAGGATTCCAATGTGCCAGGCCCCGGTCAGGCGCAGAACAACTTCAATGCGTCGGCCGACGTGTCAAAGGAACTCAACCTGCTTGAGTCCGGCTCCACCAACGTGCAGCGAGGCAATCTGCTTACACTGCCGCTCGGCGGCGGATTGGTGTACGTGCAGCCGGTGTACGTCAAGTCCTCCGGTTCCACCAGTTTCCCGCTGTTGAAGAAGGTGTTGGTGGCCTTCGGCGACCAGGTCGGATTCGCCAACACATTGGACGAAGCGCTCGATCAGGTGTTCGGCGGCAACTCCGGCGCGTCCGCGGGCGATGCCGAAAACGTCGACGGTTCCACCAGCAGTAAGACCGACACGAGCGATGCTGCCGGTACCAGTGGGGATGCCTCCGCTAACGGTTCTTCCGGAACCGACGGTACTGACTCGTCATCTGGATCGAATTCCGACAATGACAGCAGTTCCGGCAATACTGGCGGTTCCAGCACGATGAGCAGCGATCTGAAGAGCGCCCTCAACGACGCATCCCAGGCAATGAAGGATTCCGACGCGGCCATGAAGAAGGGCGATTGGTCCGCTTATGGCGAAGCGCAGAAGAAACTTCAGGAAGCGTTGAACAAGGCGCTCGAACTCGAGCAGTAGTTTCCGCACAAGTTCCGTACGATTGCTGTTTGCGTAAGGCGGGAGTCTGGTTCCTCATATATGGAACCGGTCTTCCGCCTTCTGCATATGCCCGGTATGCTCAAAAACATGAGTGAGTATTCCTACCGCATCGCCACGCAAAACGACATTCAAGCAATCACCGACATTTACAACGCTGCAGTCATACGAGGTGGATCATCGGCCGATATAACCCCACGCACATACGAACAGCGCAAAGCATGGGTTGAATCGCATCATGATCCGTACGCGGTGTTCGTTACGGAAACGGCAGATGATGACGGAGAGAGACAGATCATTGGATTCAGCGCGCTTTCCGTTTTCTATGATCGCGCGGGATATGATGGCGTCACCGATCTTGCCTACTACATCGACCCGCAATGGCAGGGCAGGGGAGTCGGCACATATACGCTCACCAAACTGCTTGAAGAATGCCGAAAGCGTAATATGCGTAAGGCATGCGGCATTATTTTCGCAGACAATGCCGGTTCGATCGCACTGATGAAACGGTTCGGTTTTACACAGTTTGGCCTCATGCCAACCGCCGCCACCGATTCCACCGGCACCATGCGTGACATGAGTTACTGGTATCTCGACCTGTAAGTACAATCTTTGCGGTTATCAAGACGAGACAACGCGGCGCAATATGAATGCGCGCAATCGTATGTATGAATGAATGGAACGATTTCAATGGCATCTGATTTCTGGCTGATCGCAGGACTCGGCAATCCGGGTTCCAAATATGAAGGCACCCGTCACAATATGGGATTTATGGCAGCTGATCTGCTTGCTGAACGTTGGTCGGTCAACTTTTCCGACCATAAAGGGCTTGCCATGCTCGGCAAGGGTGTGATGAACCTGTCTGGTCGTAACGTCAAATTCTTCCTGGCAAAGCCGCTCACCTACATGAACGAGTCAGGCAATGCGTTGGCTTCCATCAGCGCCTACTACCAGATTGAACCGGACCATATCGTGGTGATTCACGACGACATGGATCTTGATTTTGGACGTATCAAAGTCAAGGCAGGCGGCTCCGCAGGCGGACATAATGGCATCAAGTCGATTGACCGCGCCTTGGGAACTCCGAAGTATGCCCGTGTACGCATGGGCGTTGGACACGCGCAGCGAGGTGCCCATGCCCACGACAACACCGTGAACTGGGTGCTGGGCGGATTCGGACCGGATCAGCGCAAGCAGCTTCCGGAATTCCTCGCCGATGGCGCTGATGCCGCCGAAACTATCATTTTCAATGGCCTCGCCAAAGCTCAGGAGCAATTCAATGGCCGCTGAACCGGTGCAGTTGCCGACTTCAGGTTCCTTGGCTGGCATTCTTGACGTACTCGAAACCGACGAGGATTTTCGTGCGCTGATTTCCGGTGAGATCGAGGTGCCGGAATCCGACATAGACCCTAGCATTACCGTTGGCATTCCCGAAGGATTGCGCCCGGCACTGGCCGCTGGAGCATCGGGAACACGGCCGGTTGTATTTGTGGTGGCCTCCGGCCGCGAAGCCGAAGAGACGGTCGAGACGATTCGTTCGTGGTATTCCGGCGATCCGAACGACGTGGCACAGCTCGAAGCATGGGAGACCTTGCCTCATGAACGCCTCTCGCCACGCGCCGATACCGTGGCGAGCCGTATGGCGGTGTTCCGCAGGCTGAAGCACCCTCAAGAGGGAAGCAAGCTGTTCGGCCCCATCCGCATTCTCGTCATGCCGGTGCGATCCCTGATCCAGCCAGTGGTTGCAGGTTTGGCCGACGTGGAGCCTTTGGTGTTTTCTCAAGGCGAGGAATTGGCGCTCGACGAGGCGTCGCGTCGACTGGTGGAAAATGCTTATACTCGAGTCGATCTGGTGATGGATCGTGGTGAATTCGCGGTGCGAGGAGGCATTATCGACGTGTTCCCACCGACATTGCCACATCCTGTGCGTATTGAGTTCTTCGGTGATGAGATTGACACCATCAGGGAGTTCCACGCTTCGGATCAGCGTACGTATGGCGGGAATGTTCCTGTTGTTTGGGCCACGCCATGCCGTGAACTGCAATTGACTGACAAGGTGCGCAAGCGTGCGAAATCCTTGATTGGATCCATTCCCAATGCCGAAGACATGCTAGAATCCATTGCCAACGCCATTCCGGTCGAAGGTATGGAATCGTTACTTCCTGCATTGGTCGATGACATGGAGCCGGTGCAGGGCATGTTGCCCAAGCATGCGCTGGTCATGCTCTCTGATCCGGAAAAATTGCGTCGTTCGGCTGACGATCTCGCAAAAACCGCCAATGAGTTTCTTGCGGCCAGCTGGCATGTCGCAGCATCCGGTCATGGTGCCGGCGCTCCGATCACGTTCGATCAGGCGAATTTCTACGATTTTGAAGAAACGATTTCATCGCTGGTTTTCTCAAGGCACGACGTATGGAAGCTTACGAGTTTCGGCGTGGACCCAAGCAGGGAAGGACACGTTCAGCTCGACGCTGCCAATCCCGGCGAATATCGCGGAGATGAAGCCAAAGCCGCATCCGGTATCGAAGGTCTTCTTGATGCCGGCTATGCCGTCACCGTCACTGCAGGAGCGCAAGGTACTCTTGTTCGACTCAAGCGTGCCATCAACGAAACGGGAATCGCCAACTTCGACTGCATCAGATCGCGTGCCATCGACGGATTCGTCGATAATGCTGCGAAAGTCGCACTGCTTACCGAACGCGATCTGACCGGACGCACATCGGCCGCGGGACAGGCAAAAACACCGAAACGTCGCCGTAAGGCCATTGACCTTATGGAGCTCAAAGCCGGCGATTACGTGGTGCATGAGCAGCATGGCATCGGCCGGTTCCTCGAAATGCGACAGCGTACCATCGGAGCGGGCGCCAACCAGACAACACGCGAATATCTGGTCATCGAATACGCATCCAGCAAGCGCGGCGCACCTGCCGACAAACTGTTCATCCCCACCGATCAGCTTGACCAAGTCAGCAAATACATCGGTGCCGACGCTCCAAAACTTAACAAACTGGGCGGATCCGACTGGGCTGCTACCAAGGCGAAAGCACGTAAGCATGTGCACGAAATCGCCGAAGATCTGGTCAAACTGTATTCGGCACGTCAACGCATGCAGGGGTATGCCTTCAGCAAAGACACCCCTTGGCAGAAAGAACTGGAAGACGCTTTCCCATACCAAGAAACCGCCGATCAGCTGACTACCATCGACGAAGTCAAATCCGATATGGAAAAGCCCGTGCCGATGGATCGCCTGATTTGTGGCGACGTGGGATTCGGCAAAACCGAAATCGCCGTACGTGCCGCATTCAAGGCGGTGCAGGATTCCAAACAGGTGGCTGTGCTGGTGCCGACCACATTGCTGGTGCAACAGCATTTCGAGACGTTCACCGAACGTTTTGAAGGATTCCCGGTGGAAGTAAGGGCGATGAGCCGTTTCCAAACCACCAAGGAAATCAACGACACCATCAAGGGACTTGAAGACGGTTCCGTCGATGTGGTGATCGGTACGCACAAACTGCTCGGGCCGAAGGTCAAATTCAAGGATCTAGGCCTGGTCATCATCGATGAGGAGCAGCGTTTCGGTGTCGAACATAAAGAGACGTTGAAGGCGCTGCGTACCAATGTGGATGTGCTGAGTCTGTCGGCAACACCGATTCCGCGAACGTTGGAGATGGCCGTTACAGGCATTCGTGAAATGTCCACGTTGGCCACGCCTCCGGAAGACCGCTTGCCGGTGCTTACTTACGTTGGCGCGTATGAGGATGCTCAGGTTACTGCTGCGGTCAGGCGTGAGCTGTTGCGCGGTGGCCAGGTGTTCTATGTACACAACCGAGTGCAAGACATCGCTTCGGTTGCCGCGAAGATTCACGAGCTGGTGCCGGAATCGCATGTCGGCATCGCCCATGGCAAGATGGGGGAGAAGCAGCTCGACGGTGTGATCCGAGACTTCTGGCATCGCGACATTGATGTGCTCGTATGCACCACCATCATCGAAACCGGTCTTGATATTTCCAATGCGAATACGTTGATCGTCGATCATGCCGACCGTTTCGGCCTAAGCCAGCTGCACCAGCTGCGTGGCCGTGTCGGGCGAGGCCGTGAGCGTGCCTACGCGTACTTCCTGTACGATCCGACCAAGCCGATGACCCAGCAATCGCATGATCGACTGGCCACCATCGCGCAGAACACTGCGCTTGGTTCAGGTTTTGACGTGGCGATGAAGGATCTCGAGCTGCGTGGCACTGGCAATCTGCTGGGCGACGAGCAGAGCGGGCATATCGAGGGCGTTGGCTTCGATCTGTATGTGCGCATGGTTTCCGAAGCTGTCGAACAGTACAAGGAGCCGGAACGTGCGGAATCGGTTGCTGTCACAATTGATCTGCCGATCGAAGCGTCCATCCCCGTCGGCTACATCGATTCCGACAAATTGCGATTGGAAGCCTACCGCAAGCTGGCAGGGGCACGTACGGAAGCTGATCTTGACGAGTTGCGCGATGAACTTACGGATCGTTACGGTAAACCTCCGGTCGATTTCGAGGCATTGTTCGATGTGGCGCGATTGCGATTCAAAGCAAGAAAGCTTGGCATTACGGAGATCATCGGTCAAGGACGTAACATTCGTGTCTCCAAATTTGAGCCACGTGAATCCGTACAGATGCGCATGGCGCGAATCTACAAAGGCATCCAGTACAGGCCTGTCACTCAAACGTATGTGATCCCCACCCCGTTTGCGGGGTCGCTTGGATCCGGACCAATGAGTTCCGATGAGATCGTTGGATGGACTAACCAACTTCTCGACGATCTTGACTGGAAGCCAGCGCCAAGGAAATAACAGGCGAAGTTCCGGACGCGTCCGACACGATTTATGTGAGCGTTCACATAAATCGTGTCGGATAAGTTTGCCATACGTCCACAAAACGCACTACTCTAGGCAATGTCATCACAACCTAACGTTTATAAGGAGTAGTTGTGGCAGTAATTGAAAGCGTTTACGCGCGTCAGATTCTCGATTCCCGCGGCAACCCGACCGTTGAGGTCGTTCTCGACACCGAAGACGGTGCTCAGGGCCTGGGCCTCGTTCCGTCCGGTGCTTCCACTGGTGAAGCTGAGGCTTGGGAGCGTCGCGATGGCGACAAGTCCGTGTACCAGGGCAAGGGTGTTCTCAATGCCGTCAAGGCCGTGAACGAAGAGATCGCTCCGAAGGTCATCGGCATGGATGCTTCCGACCAGCGCGCTCTTGATGAGGTCATGATCGAGCTCGACGGCACCCCGAACAAGGGTCGTCTGGGCGCCAACGCCATCCTCGGCGTGTCCCTGGCTGCTCTGTACGCCTCCGCTGAGTCCGCAGGCCAGCCGCTGTACCGCTACATCGGCGGCGCCAACGGCCACATCCTGCCGGTTCCGAACATGAACATCATGAACGGTGGCGCTCACGCTGACTTCGCCACCGACATTC
>ENA-OWZU01000022-OWZU01000022.1-human-gut-metagenome-genome-assembly--contig:-NODE-22-length-62110-cov-18.851889_pt1 | contig 62110 bp, 55 predicted proteins | sample MGYA00249263_ERZ652121 | MGnify/ENA primary metagenome ERZ652121 (study PRJEB26925, sample SAMN05827113) | human gut metagenome | biome: ENVO:2100002; feature: ENVO:00000062; material: ENVO:00002003... | reverse complement strand
AACACCTTACACAATTGGTTCGTTTGCTTACTTTGTTCAGTTTTCAAAGGTCTACATCGTTGTGCTGCGACAACTTTTATATCATAACATCGTTTCAACGTGATGTCAACAACTAATTTTTATTTTTTAAAATTTCAGTTGTTATCCTCTGTTAGCGACTTGATTATCATATCAAATGCAATGTTATTTGTCAACAAGTTTTTTGAATTTAAAAACTGTTTTATCAGTATTTAAACGCCTTGTAACAAGTCAACTTCGTTATATTACCATCGATATTGGCAGTCGTCAACACTTTTTCATTCTTTTTTTAAAAATAAGGCATTCCTTCAATTTCAAACTTTTGGATAACCTTTTGCATTTGTCCAAATGACTGCCACAGATAGCCTTCCGGCAGTTGATTTGGCACGTCTACTTGCTCATCAAGTTCGAAAACAAATAGTGGGACATTTGTTCCTGCAATCACACCATTGGTTAACTCTAATAGTTTTAAGCGTGAAATTTCTATGTTTGCTTCTGCTTTTAATACTTCTAAAATACTGGCTAGTCCAGTTTTTTCTACACTGCCCGGTGTTGATACTAAATGCATTTTGCCCTGTTCTTGCTTAATTAAAAATAATTTTGTGCCATCGAGTTGTGTCAACATAACTATTCCAGCTATCCATTTTTTCTTGATCATTTGCCCACCCCGCTACAATTCTATGATATTGCTACGCTTCTTCCAAAAAAACTAAAGCCTCTTCAATCCATACCGGCAATGCTTCTTCTATTGATTGAAAACCAATCTTTTTATTTTTGTTTGTGAAGTATCTTTTTCGTCGATTAGATATTGGAGTATATGTGTGTGTCAACGTTCGTCGTGATAGACTAATTTTTTGTGAAAATGCATCAATATCAATAACTTGAACTGCTACTTTTTGCCCTACTTTAAGTAGCTCATGAATATTTTTAGTATAACCTGGTTGAATTTCGGAAACATGGATCAGTCCTTGTGTATTTGCATCTAATGAAACAAAGGCACCGTATGGCTGTATACCGGTAATTGTGCCTTCAATTACTTGTCCTATCTTATATGTCATATTTCCCCCTTCTTTCATTGGTTTATATTATACTGTATCTAAGCAAAAAAATCTAAGCAAAAAAAAGCGAGGGCATTCCTCATGAGGGTGGTTGGATAAATGATGAACTTCAATGAAGCAATACAACGGCGTGGAACCAACAGTATCAAATGGGACAGTATCGAAAAAACATATCAGAAAAAAGACTTATTGCCATTATGGATTGCTGATATGGACTTCAAAGCACCTCTCGCTGTCCAAAAAGCATTGGCAGCATTTGTCTCTCAAGGAATCTATGGGTATTCTTTCGCTCCGGATAGTCTGTATGAATCAATTATTAATTGGCAAAAGAATCGACATAACTATGAATTAACAAAAGAAGAGATTCTATTTAATAGTGGCGTTGTTCCAAGTATCGCTGCAGCCATCCATGCCTATTCTTCCGTCGGTGATGCAATATTGGTGAACGATCCTGTCTACCCACCTTTTTCTGCCACTGTAAAAGATGCAAAGCGGACACTTGTCCGCAGTCCTTTACTAAAAATGAATGGTCAATTCGAATTTGATTTTGATGATTTAGAAAAGAAGATGCAAACACACACAATAAAGCTCTTCATACTATGTAATCCGCATAATCCCGGGGGAAGAGTCTGGACAAAAGCAGAATTACAAAAAATCGGCCTCTTGTGTAAACAATATGGTGTGCTGGTTGTTAGCGATGAAATCCATCAAGACTTAATTTTGCCATCGTATACTTTCCATTCCTTCCAAACAGTGGATTCTTCGTTTGCCGACTTTTCAATTGTCCTTGCAGCGCCGACTAAAACATTCAATCTGGCAAGTGTTAAAAATTCGATGATGTTCATAAAAAACAAAGAGCTACGAAAAACGATGCTCGCTCTTCAACACGAATGGCGCTTCGATGAAATCAATACATTCGGCTACATAGCGACAGAAGCAGCCTATCGAGAGGGTGCACAGTGGTTGGATGACTTATTGTCATTTTTAGCGCATCAAGTACAAATCGTGCGCGACCATTTTAAAGAACACCTCCCACAAGTAGAGGTGATGATTCCGCAAGGCACCTATTTAATGTGGCTGGACTTCTCAGCTTTTGAGCTATCGGATTCACAATTGCAAGACATATTAATCGAAAAGGCAGGTGTCGTCTTGAACTACGGCTATACTTTCGGCCCCCATGGTCGTCAGCACATCCGACTAAACATTGCCTGTCAAGAAGAGATTTTAAAAGAAGGCCTCACTCGTTTGACCAACGCATTTAACAATTAGTTTAAATAAAGCGACGGATATCATTTTGTCTTATTACAAAGCAAGAAAGCTACAACAATAAAAAGAACCCGAAATCCAAAAGTTTGAGAAATAACTCCGGATTTCGGGCTCTATTTACTTGTGACTGAATAACTTTTCCTCAGCCTCTTTGGCTTACTCGTTTATTTCGATTGCTTCAATTACTACGTCGTGGACGGGACGATCTTGTGGTCCTCTTTGTACTTGGGCGATCGTATCTACAATATCCATACCATTAACAACATGACCGAAAACAGTATGACGGAAATCAAGCCAAGGTGTTCCGCCTTCGCGATACGCTTCTACTACTTCTTTAGGATAGCCCGCTTCTTCCATTTGCGTCATCATATTGGCTGGTACATTTTTGTTGTTAACGATAAAGAACTGGCTTCCATTTGTATTTGGTCCAGCATTGGCCATTGATAATGCACCACGAACATTAAATAATTCTGGAGAAAATTCATCTTCGAATTTTTCGCCGTAGATGCTTTCGCCGCCCATACCAGTACCGGTTGGGTCGCCCCCTTGGATCATAAAGTCCGGAATAACACGGTGGAAAATCACATTATCATAGTAGCCTTTTTTTGCTAGTTCGATAAAGTTTTTTACGGTTTTTGGTGCGAACTCTGGGAATAATTGCACGGTAATGTCTCCCATGTTTGTCTTGATTGTTGCTGTTGGTGTTGTTTGTTCATTTGCAGTTAGTTGTGGAAATTGTGCCAATTGCTTCTCCTCCTTGATTCATCTGTTACTACTATATCAGAAAACATCAAAAATGCCACGCACCAATTTCTCTGCTATAATCGTCTTATTGTCAAACGAGAGGAGTATGTCAAATGGAAGTCTTTGACTTGACTATCATTGGTGCTGGTCCAGTGGGAATGTTTGCTGCATTCTATGCCGGTATGCGCAATGCCAAAACAAAAATAATTGATACCTTACCGCAACTAGGTGGTCAATTAGCTACGTTATATCCTGAAAAATATATTTACGATATCCCTGGTTTTCCAAAAATAAAAGCAGGTGAACTCGTTCAAAACTTAGAAAATCAATTGCGAACATTCCATCAAACGTATTGTTTACAAGAGCAAGTAATCGCCCTCAACAAAGAAGAGGACATCATTGAAATTACGACCAATAAAACAACACATTACTCGAAAGCAGTTATTTTAGCTCTAGGTAATGGCTCGTTTCAGCCTAGAAAACTAGCTGTTGAAAATGCTGAATCCTATGAAAATGCTGGTATTGATTATTATGTGCCAGACTTAATGAAATATGCTGGCAAAAAAGTTGCAATCGCAGGTGGTGGCGATTCGGCGATTGATTGGGCTTTGATGATTGAACCAATTGCTGAAGAAGTTTATTTGATCCACCGTCGACCGGAATTTCGCGCCCATGAACATAGTGTTACTAAACTACACAATTCATCGATTTCTGTATTGACCCCTTATGTCATTCAACGCTTGCAAGGCGAGGGACAATTAGATACGATTGTCTTGCAAGAAGCTGCGGGAGAAGAACAAGTCGAGTTAGCAGTGGATTCATTGATTGTAAACTATGGCTTTCGTTCTTCACTCGATTTGAAAAAATGGGGCGTCAATAGTACGCGCCAAGGGATCATGGTCCAGTCTGACATGCAAACATCTCTTCCGGGCGTTTATGCATGTGGCGATATCGCACTTTATGAGGGCAAAGTAAAACTCATTGCGACTGGCTTTGGTGAAGCTCCTACTGCAGTAAACAATGCCTTGCATTTCATCGATCCCAAAAATCGAACCCAGCCGATGCATAGTACGAGTCTCTTTCAGTAAGAGCAAATGCTTCAAACCAACTTATTTTTTGACGGAAAGGATTGACTTAGTTGACTGTTGAACAAAGCACTTTGGAAAAAAAAGCCCGCGCACTCCTTGAAGAACGTGGTGTACCAGTAATTGAAATAGCGAAATTGGTTTATTTTTTACAAGAAAAATACATTCCAGAGCTTACTCTAGAAGAATGTATGGAAAGCGTCGAGGCTGTCTTAAAAAAACGAGAAGTCCAAAATACCATCCTAACTGGTATTCAACTAGACGTTTTAGCAGAACAAAATAAATTGCTTACGCCATTACAAGACATTGTTGCCAAAGATGAAGGTCTTTATGGCATCGATGAAATTATGGCCTTATCAATTGTGAATGTCTACGGCTCGATTGGCTTCACTAACTATGGCTACATCGATAAAGTAAAACCGGGTATTCTAGCGATGCTTAATTCACACGAAGGTCCGCAAGTTCATACATTTTTAGATGATATCGTCGGTGCCATGGCGGCTGCAGCAGCTAGTCGCATCGCCCATCAACATCCAAATGCCGCAATTTAAAAAAAGCCATCTAATCCAGAAGTTTGAAAACGAACTTTTGGATTGGATGGTCTTTTGCTTTTAGCTAATTTTGTCTCAGTCTCTCACTTTACTTAACCCGATGCTTAAACATTCGTTTTGCATAGAAAAGAGTGCCAAGAAAGAACATTTCCAATAAAACGAAGAACAGCACAAAACAATACAAGAAAAACTGCTCTGGCAAGACATTAATAATCGGATCGGTCACTGGATCGAATTGCCAATCAGCATTACTAAAAAACAATTCATGAAATGTCACAAAAAAACGATCAAAGCCCATCGCCATCATAAGCGCGAAAACGATTGGAATGATACTTGCAGTCTGGAACGGACGAATGAGTCGCCACTCTTGCTGACGTTTATGGTTTTGATACAAAAAGACCGCAGCTGGAATCACCGTTATAAGCCCCACTGCATAATTTAGTAAAAATAATTTTTTTACATCTACAAAATGGCTGAGTCCCGATGCCGACATTGGGAAATCAGCTAATTGCAAGGTCTTCAGCCAAGGGAAATTCAAATATGCCAAAAGTTGATGATACGAAGTCATCAACTCTGCTTTTGATAAAGTAGTCCAATCTAAAATTGCCAACTGATCGATTGAAAAACGATACAGCCACGTGCTATTGATGGTCAATGTAATAGCCAGCGTCAGTAGAAAAAGCATCAAACAAGCTAGTCCGCTCCAAAACCACCAAGTAGATTTATTCATCGGCGACTACCCAATCATCTAATGAGTCAATAACATAAGTCGGTGCAATTGGTAAGGTAGGGACGGCTTCTTTCGGGGTAAACCCTGATAGGACCAATAGCGAATCAATGCCATTTTTTATCCCCGCAGTAATATCTGTCTCATAGTTGTCACCAACCATTACCGCTTCTTCTTTGGAACAGCCGAGATGCGCTAATGCTTTTTCCATAATAATGGCTTCTGGCTTGCCAATGCAGACAGGGTCCACTTGCGTTGCTGTTGCTAAGAATGATAGTAATGCACCGGCGCCTGGTAATAGCCCTCGTTCAGTCGGAATATTTTTATCTGGATTGGTACCAATGAAATGGGCACCTCTTTTTATCGCCAGTGTCGCTAATGCAAATTGTTCATACGTCACATTGGAATCTAAGCCCACGACGACATAAGCTGGATTCACTTCATCCCATATATAGCTTGCTTCTAGAATTGGTTCAATCAGTCCGGCTTCGCCAATGACATAGACCGTTTTGGCTAATTGCTTGTCATTCATGTAATCAATCGTCGCCAACGTCGCCGTGTAGACCGTCTCTGGTGCAACATGAATATCAAACTCCGTGGCTAAACGATTGGCTACAACAGCTGGACGCTTGGTCGTATTATTGGTCACAAATAAAAAAGGAATTTGCGCATGTTGCAAGCGTTCAATGAAGCGTTTGCCAGCTGGAATCGGCTCTTTTCCTAAATAAATGGTGCCATCTAAATCAATCAAATACCCCTTATAATTCATCTATTCGCCTTCATTTCTTTTCCGAATCGTAAATTCTTTTTTCGTCGTACGGGTTGTTTTTTTTTTCGTCGGTGTCTCTTTCTTTTGCTCGTTTATTTGCCGAATTTTCATTTTTTTCTTATCAGGTCGCGTGTTAACTGGCGCTTTTTTCTCTGCTATATGCGCTTGGTCTTTGACCTTTTTGGTAGTCGATGTGCGTCGCTTGTTCTTTTTCATCTGTGTTTTTTCTTTTTTGCCACCAATGCGTTCAATCACAAAGTAGGAACAGCCAAAATTGCAAAACTCATATAAATAATCTTCTAAGGCATCGATCCGTTGGTCAGGCAATACTTTTTTATTATCTGTCCCAAAAAATCCTTTTAATCGTAGCTGCTCATAGCCCCAATCACCTACAATGTAATCATAGCGGGCAAGTACTTCGCTATAGCGGTCGACCAGCCTTTGTGCATCAAAGCCCTCGCGATAATCTCTTACCAACCGATACTGTCTACCATCAATTAAAAATTCAGACTCTGATAATTGCTCGAAAGCCAGCCCTTTATTTTTATTACCTGTACTGGTTTCTTCCACGATTTCTTCTAATACCGCTGTCAGTTCAGCTGTTAAATTTTCTTCATTGGCCATTTTTTCACCACCTTGTTCTATTATACCGATTTTCTTTCATTTCGGCAGTATCTTCTTTCGTTCTTTTTACGTTAATGGGAATTTATTTTGCAAATCATTACCGACAACTGTACGAATAAACTCAGGAAATAAAAATGTCACGTCACCTGCGATTTCAATCGTCGGGAAGAAAGGGATAAACATAAAGTGATCCACTGTTGTAAATGAATAGTTTTGCTGTTCATCGACTGGCTTCCCTTGCCAATACACTTGGTGATTAGTCGCATCATAGCTAATACCCAGATAACGAATTTGGCCAAAAATTTTTCCTCTAAAGCCCATACCCACCATTTGATAATGTGACAAAAACAAGCGATTTTTTTCCATTTCAAGTATCATGCGAATCAGGTCTTTGCCTTGCAACCGTACGCGAATCAAATGCATCGGATGTGGCAAGATACTATGCACCTGATCTTGACTGATTCGCCCAACTGGTAATGATTCTAAAAATAAGCCTGAGTTCAAGATAGCACTATCAGTCGCTCCTCGCTTACGCACGGCATCCAAGGCCTCCTCAATCAAGGAGTGTTCATATAGTTGTGGGTCATTGGTCAATGGGTAAGGCAAATAGCCGACCGTCAATTTCGCTAATTGCTCATGTCCTTTTAGTGCCCATTTTGTAATTTGTTGCTCATCTTCTGGATAAGCCAACATCTCTTCGATAGAAAAAGTCCGAGCAGCGCTAGTAATGTGGGTATCGTTACAATGAAGCTCGACTTCACCGACATAGCGGCCAAACTTCCCTGCTGCTGCTAGTTGCACGCTATTTCGTTTTTCGCCATTTGGAAACAGATGGTGCGTGTGCGAACCGATAATCACGTCAAATTGAGGAAACTCATCCGCAATTGTATAGTCAGCTTGAATCCCTAAGTGACTAAGCAAGATCAGGACATCCACTTGCGGCCGTAATTCATTTACAAACTCTGGCAATAATTCCAACGGATCGCGAACGTCCCAGCCATTTGGAGCATAAGTTAGCGGAAATGGTGCGGTCATTCCGATCATCGCTATCGTCAGTCCATTATTCAAAGTCATTATCTTGTAAGGTTGCGCCCACTTTGGTCGCAATAAAGTTGTTTTATCAAATAAATTCGCAAGTACAACATCAAAATTGGCATAATCAAACAAATGATTCAAACACTCTTTCCCATTGCCAATGCCTTCATTGTTGCCGATCGTGATGGCGTCATAGTGCAAGGCGTTCAGCTCTTCAATGTTGGCTTGGCCGTTAGTAGCTTCGGTCAAAGGATGCCAACGATCCATGAAATCTCCTAAATCAACTGTCAATACACATTCTTCACCATCTGCTACTTGCCTTTGCTTGACGAATCGCTTGACGCGTGGCCAATTTTCAAAATGAGAGTGCAAGTCATTGGTGTGAATAATCCGTAATTTTTTGCCCACTTGGTCAGATCACCTTCTACTAGTATTAGTCAAAGTTTGGCATAGCTCAGCTTTTTTGTCAAAAAAAAGTCAAAGTAAATGAACACTCATCTACTTTGACTTCCGTTATGTATCAGACACATGAAGACGCCTGCTTAGTGCTGCTTCCTTCCAGACCTGACACCATTCACAAGGTCCTCATTGTCCTAGCCTTTCGGCACTCATTAGTATACCTTATTTTATTCAGGTAAGCTAGTCTTTTTTGAGGCGAACTTTTTCTTTTGTCGCAATTCTTTAAAGAAGGTCCGCAACAAGTCGCTACATTCCGCCTGTAAAATCCCTGCTTCTACGTAACTCCAATGATTAAAGCGTTCATCTGTCGCTAAATTTAGCAAGCTGCCCGTTGCACCACCTTTGGGATCATAAGCGCCAAAGTATATTTCTTCTACTCGCGAAAGCATCGCAGCACCTCCACACATTGGGCATGGCTCAAGTGTAACAAATAACTGACTGTCCTCTAAGCGCCAGCTTCCTACCTTCGCGCAGGCTTCTCTAATCGCGATCATCTCAGCATGCATCGTCGCATCTTGCGTTGTTTCCCGTAAATTATGACCGCGGCCGATGATTTCCCCTTCAAGTACGACCACTGCCCCGATTGGTACCTCAGCGATTGCTTGGGCTTTTTTTGCCTCACCAATGGCCGCGCACATAAAATATACTTTCTCTTCCTTTGTTAATGTACTCGTTTTCTCCACATTTTTCCCCTTTGATTCGTTTCCTTCACAAAAAAAGACTGTCACATTGCTTGCAACAGTCTTTTACTTTTTAAAATACACTCGTTACTAAATCTTGTAATTTTTCTTTGACAGTCTCTGTCGTTTCTTTGACGTTGTTTCCATAAACTGACACTTGTTTTTTGCCTTTTTTAACTTTTTTGACTACATTCATAACGTTGTTAATATCTTTGTCGCTCAAATTATCAACAACCCCTAAGAGTGTTTCATTTCCATCAAACTTATCAGAAACGAATTTTTTAATTTTCCAACGATTACTTGCATAGCGTACTTTCGTTAATACTTTGTCCGAAACGACGGCTGCTGTTACAATTCCTGTTACTGCTATCACACCTACACCAATTGATAATTTTGTTGAAGTTTTCATAGTTATCCACTCCTTCTTCTAACTTTATGATACCACGGGGCAGTCATTTTGTTTACTGAAATGATTGTTTACACGGGTGCCTAATTACGACGATTGTTGGCAATCACGATCAGTCGTAATAGCTGCAACAAGGTCGTAATCGCAGCAGCAACATATGTTAATGCTGCTGCAGTAAGGACTTTTCGCGCCATGGGTAATTCTTCTTCAGTCAATAAGCCGCCTTCTCCTAAAATTGCTAACGCGCGTCGTGACGCATTAAATTCGACTGGTAACGTCACCACTTGGAAAACAAACGCCATTGAAAAAGCAAGAATTCCGAGATTGACTAAAAACGATCCTCTTAAGAATAAACCAATCAAGATTAACGGCATTGATATCGCCGATCCTAGGTTGGCAACGGGGACAATCGCTGCTCGGATTCTAAGCGGTGCATAGCCCACAGCATCTTGCACGGCATGACCACATTCATGCGCTGCGACGCCGATAGCAGCGACGGATGTCGACTGAGCTGTCGATTGTGACAGACTTAAAATTTTCGTCCCTGAATTATAATTGTCTGTCAAATCACCAGCAATCTCTTGTACTCCGACATTATGAATGTCTTGATTTTTCAAAATATACTGTGCCGCTTGGGTACCGGTGACTCGCTTTTTACTTTGAATTTTGTCGTATTTGCTATAGGTACTTTTGACAAATGCTGAGGCAGCAAGAGAAAGTGCCATACCAACGACGACTAATAAAAGGGTGAAACCATTATCTAAGCCAAATATCATTTTTTCGTCCTCCTATCATTTCTTTTATTTTACCATGCTTAATGATAAAGGAACACTTCTGTTTGCTTATTCAAAAAAATTTAAATAGTTACATCTTCATCGACGATCGATCCTTCAACGACAATATTGGTATCGCCAATCAAGAACAATTGATCTTTTTGAACTTGAACTTGCAATACACCGCCAAGAGTCTGAAGTGAGACGGTCGTGGACGGCACAATGCCTTTTTTCACTAACGAGTACGCCGTTGCCCCAGCGCCAGTCCCACAGGCGTAAGTAAAGCCCTCGACGCCTCGCTCAAATGTCCGTAAAACAATCTGTCCTTGATCGTCAACCGCATAGAGATTCACATTGGCGCCTTTTGGTAGATAGTCCCAATGACGCAATTCTCTAGCAAATGACTCAAAGGATGCCAATGGCTCTGTCGCTAACGCATCACACCGGACAACGAGATGAGGCAACCCAGGATTACCTAATTCAATATAATCTACTGAAATATTCTCATAAGGTAAATCAAATTGTTCCACGGTGGGTTCATTTAATTGGACTTTATACGTCCGCTCATCTAGCCGCCATGCCGGCACATCACCTGCCACTGTCTCAATCACCATCTTGTCGCTAGCGAGGCCATTTTCAAAAGCATAGCGTGCCAGACAGCGTGCGCCGTTGCCACACATTTCAGCTTCTGTTCCGTCAGCATTAAAGAAAATCATGCGTACATCGCCCGTATTTTGCGGTGCATCGACGACCATCAATGCATCTGAACCGACAGACAGACGTCTTTGGCAGATTTTTTTCGTCAATGCCACCAATTGCTCATTGGATAAGTGTAATTTTTGGTTATCAATCACGATAAAATCATTACCGGCACCTTGCATTTTATAAAACGGAATTTTCATAATCGTCACTCCTAACTTAAATGAGTTGGTATCACTTCATTTTGGATCATTTGTTGGTATGATTGGCGTTTAACGACTTCTTCCGCTCGACCTTCTTTGACAAAAACAACTGCAGGAATGGCAATTTTATTGTAGTTACTCGCCATTGAGTAACCATATGCGCCCGTCGTATAGGTAGCGAGAATATCCCCTGTCGCAACTTTCGGCAAGAGCGCATCTTTGACTAAGATATCCGTGCTTTCACAGATTTTACCAGAGATTGTAACCGGCTCAAGATCTTGGTCGGTTCGCTTATTTGCGATGGCTACTTCATATTGTGCCTGATACAGTCCTGGTCGGATATTGTCAGTCATGCCGCCGTCGATTGAAGCATAGGTCCGGATACCTGGCAGTTGCTTGATACTACCAATTGTATGAAGCGTAATGCCTGCTTCAGCGACAATGCTTCGACCTGGCTCAATCACAATCGTCGGCCGATAGAGTTGATGCTCTTCACAAAAAGTAATCGTCGCCTCCATCAATGGGTCTAAGAAATATGCATAGGGTTGACGAACATCTGCTTTTGTATAGCGTACGCCAAAGCCTCCACCATAGTTCAACTCCTTCACCTCATAGTCAAAGCGCTCTTTGATTTGTTTGACTAGGTTTAGCGCCACATTCGCCGCTGCTAGGTGGGTCTGGTTATCTGCTAGTTGACTCCCAATATGAAAATGAATGCCGTAAAAATCAATTTCCGGCGCATCGATTGCTTGCTTGATTAATGGAAACAACACCTTCTCGTCCAAAGGTATCCCAAACTTTGAATCTTTTTGGCCCGTGGAAATGTAACGATGCGTTTGGACCGTAATTTCAGGTGTAATTCGAAAGAGCACCTTTGCCGTTTGTTTTTTTTCACGACAGATGTGTTGAATTAAGTCCAACTCTTGCATGCTATCAATGATAAAGCGACCGACTCCATAATCCAATGCTTCTTCTAGCTCCGCAACTGATTTATTATTGCCATTAAATTCAATTTTTTCAGGTTCAAAGTCAGCGGCAATCGCCGTGTATAATTCGCCACCGCTGACCACATCCAAGCACAGGCCTTCTTTTTCAACTAACTTTAGCATCGCTAGAACATTAAATGCTTTAGAGGCATAGGCGACTCGTACGCGTTCATATTTTTGGATAAAGTCTCTTTGTAATTCTCGGCAAGCTTGCTCAATCATCGACTCTGAAAAAACATAGAGTGGCGTGCCATATGTTTTCGCTAATTCGACTGTGTCGCAGCCATCCCACAAAAGATGATTTTTTACTTCGCTCATACTGATTCCCCTTTATTTAATTCTGCAATTAATTGACGGTAGCATTCAATACCGCCTAATAGATACGTTTCGTCAAAATTCATCTTGCCACTATGCAACGGTGCTACGTATCCTTTGCTCTCATTGTGGATTCCTACAAAGAAAAACAACCCGGGAATTTCCTTTTGGTACATCGAAAAATCCTCTGCCAACATATAAGGCGGCGTTTGGACATAGGATGTCTTAGCAATTTTCTTTAAGGCGTCGACCATACTTGGGTCGTTGTCAACGACGCGATACATATGATTAAATTCAACCACACATTCACAGCCATATCCTTTGGCAATTTCGGTCGCCACACATTGGACACGCTCTGTCATGGTATCGTATACATCATCAGAAAACGCCCGCATGGTGCCCTCAATTTTTACCATACCAGGAATGATATTCATCGCTTCGCCACCCGTTATTTTGCCAAATGTTAAAACTGCAGACTCCATGGGGCTGATGTTTCGTGAGACGATCGCATGCAAGCCTTGAATAATAGCTGAGGCTGCTAGGATCGCATCAGCTCCTTGCTGTGGCTGCGCGCCATGTGAGCTAATACCTTTAACGGTTAGGTAGATTTCGCCATTTCTAGCCATCATGGCATGCGACTTACAGGCAATGATTCCTTCATCAAATTCAGGAAATACATGAAGTCCGATGATTTGATCGATTTGAAATTTTGTCAAAAAGCCATCGTCAATCAATAATTGTGCGCCACCTGGTCCTTCTTCAGCCGGCTGAAAGAGTAAGACGATAGTGCCGATAATTTCTTCAGGATGCAAGGATAGATATTGAGCGAAGCCTAGCATAGTCGCCATGTGCCCATCGTGACCACATGCATGCATCTTGCCAGGGTGTTTAGACGCAAACTCAACACCCGTCTCTTCCATTACAGGTAATGCATCGATGTCAGTGCGAAAAGCAAGTGTCTTGCCCTCTTTTTCTCCGCGGTAGACTGCTACGACTGCTGTATCTAATAAATCATAGACTTCCGTTACCCCGAAGTCTGCTAGTCTTTTTTTTATGTAGGCACTTGTCTCTTTTTCTTGTAGCCCTAATTCAGGTATCTGGTGTAACGCCCGTCGATCTGCGACAACCTCTGTTAACAAATCATTTACGGCTGAACTTATTTCCATCAAATCATTCCTTTTTTTCTTTTTCCTCATGATATTCTCGCCATTTTCTCGGATAATCATTGATATTTTCTAATATTATAGTATATAATTCCAATAATCTATAGTGAATTGGATTTTTTATTTAATTCAGAAAAAAATAGATGTGTACGAGAGGATGTGTAAAAAATGGCAATTTTTGAAGGCGCTGCAGTTGCATTAATTACCCCAATGAAACAAGACGGAACGGTGGACTATGAAAAGCTGGATGAATTAGTAGAATGGCAAATTCAGTCAGGCATCGATGCAATTGTTGCATGTGGGACAACTGGTGAAGCCTCAACCTTAGTTGATGAAGAACATATCGCTGTTATTGAAGCAGTCGTAAAAAAATCGGCAGGTCGTGTGCCTGTCATCGGTGGGACTGGTTCAAACAATACCGAACATGGGATTCATTTATCAAAAGAAGCCCAACGCGTAGGAGCCGATGCCTTATTAGTCGTTACTCCTTATTATAATAAAGCAACGAAGACTAGTTTGATTGCACATTATCGTGCAATTTGCGAAAGTGTCGATTTACCTGTCCTACTGTATTCTGTTTCTTCAAGAACGGGCATGAATTTAACAGCGGAAACTGTTGCCGAACTGAAAAAAATACCAAATATTAAAGGCATCAAAGAAGCTAGCGGTGACATTTCACAAATCGTTGAAATCGCCCGCTTAGTTGATGAAGACTTCGCTCTTTATTCTGGTAATGACGATCAAGTCCTTCCTTTATTATCAGTCGGTGGTCTTGGAGTCATCTCAACAATCGGCAATATTGCTCCTAAGCAAACCTCACAAATGGTACACGATTATCTTCAAGGTGACTTGAAAAAAGCAAAAGACATGCAACTAACACAAAAACCATTGATTGATGCGATCTTCGCCGAGGTAAATCCTGTGCCAATCAAAGCTGCTGTCTCTTTATTAGGCAAATGCGAGCTGCATTACCGCTTGCCACTAGGAGTACCAGAAGACGCCACTGTCGACCGTCTGAAAAAAGAGATGACCGCATTTGGTTTGTTATAGGAGGAAAACTTTATGACAAAAATCATTTTAAGTGGTGCTCAAGGACGAATGGGTAAAGTCATCACGCAACTGGCAACAGAAAATTCTACTTATGAGATTGTCGCTGGTATCGATCGCCAAGTAGATACCTCTGCAACTTTTCCAATTTATCACACCTTAGCAGATGTGAAGGAATCAGCAGACGTAGTGATTGATTTTTCTTATTTTGAAAACGTGCCTGCTTTGCTAGATGATGCACAGGCTTCCGCCCTACCGATTGTCGTCGCTACGACCGGCTTACCTGAAGAAACGCTAAAAAAAATGGAGAGCGTCTCGCAGACGATTCCTGTCTTTTTTTCGGCAAATATGTCTTTAGGTATCAATGTATTAATTCAAGCCCTTCAACAGATTACCCCAAGTCTTGAAGCGGACTTTGATATCGAAATGATTGAAAAGCATCACAATCAAAAGAAAGACGCTCCAAGTGGGACGGCTCTTTTATTGGCAGATAGTATCAATGATGTTTGCCAAACAAAAAAAGAATATGTCTTCGGTCGCCAAGGCAATCACAATGAAAACTTACGTAGCCAAATGGGAATCCACGCTGTTCGCGGTGGTACCATTCCCGGTGAGCATACCGTATTGTTTGCCGGCCAAGATGAACTCATTGAATTAAAGCATACCGCACTGTCACGCGATATCTTTGCCAATGGTGCCTTAAAGGCCGCGGCATTTTTGGTTACGCAAAAACCTGGGCTTTACTCAATGAATGACCTATTAGCCCACTAATTTAAACGAAGAGGTGACTCCATGTCTGACTTACAATTTACAGATCCATATGAACTGGCAAAATTTATTAAAAATGCAACGAAGCAAACCCCAGTCAAAGCTTATATTTCTGGCGACTTGGCTGACGTCAAAGCTACCGACATCCACTTATTTGGAAGCAACTCTTTTTACTTTGCTGTTGGAGATGCTGAACCAATCCAAGCTTTCCTTGAAAAAAACAAAGCTGCAATCAAAGATGTCTATGTCGAAAATGACCGTCGTAACTCAGCAGTCCCTTTACTAGATTTAACGACAGTTGATGCCCGAATCGAACCAGGCTCATTTATTCGTGACCAAGCAGTCATCGGCAAGAATGCTGTCGTTATGATGGGTGCTGTGATTAACATTGGTGCTGTGGTCGGCGAAGAAAGCATGATTGATATGGGCGCGATTCTAGGCGCTCGTGCGACAGTCGGTAAAAAGGCTCACATCGGTGCAGGCGCCGTGTTAGCTGGCGTTCTCGAACCACCTTCAGCGACACCAGTGATTATTGAAGATCACGTCTTAATTGGTGCCAATGCTGTGGTATTAGAAGGTGTACGGGTAGGTGAAGGCGCAGTCGTCGCAGCTGGATCTGTGGTGACTCAAGATGTTCCTGCCAGTGCGGTCGTAGCGGGCTCTCCAGCCAAAGTCATTAAAATGAAGGACGAAAAAACCATCTCTAAAACAGAATTTCTAGATGATTTACGCAAGTAGCATACACAGCTGAGCCAAAAATTAGCAAAAGACCAAAAAACCAAAAGTTTGAGAAATAACTTCTGGTTTTTTGGTCTTTTTTAGCTAGTTTGGCTCAGCATCTTGCTATATGACTTTACTTTCCAAATGGTAAGACATTAACAATACCAACTAACCATTGCTTTCTTTGTAGGCGGGCCAATAGCTTTTTGCCCGCCTGTGTTAACTCACTTTCAAGAGAGAACCTCCGTAAAGACTGAATGAGCACGACTAATTCTTGATCTTCAGACTGACTAGTCACTAATTTTTCAACTGTCTGATTGATTAATAGCTTCTCTGCTTTGGATAAATCAGGATAATTTTGGACATACTTCGTTAAATAATTGGCTAACCTATTCATACGCTCGCCTCCATTTTTTGACTATATCATCTTTTCATTTTCTGCCATATACTGTTGACACAATACTTGAATTTCTTGATAAATCTCTTGGACCTCAGCTAAATCAGTCGCATTGGCTCCACTTGCTAGTGGATGACCACCACCATGATGTTTTTTGGCCAATTCGTTAATGACTGGTCCTTTTGAACGCAGACGCACGCGATAGGACCCGTCAGGTTGTTGCACAAAGATCGCCCACGCCAAAATTTCTTCGATATTGCCAGGTAAGGAAACCACACTAGCCGTTTCTGAATCACTCACACCATATTGCGCCATCAATTCTTTGCTGAAAATAACTTTGGCTGCTCCGTTTTCATCAGCATCAATTTGTTCATAAACATACCCGGATAGCCGTGCAACTTTTAGTGGCATTTGTGAAATTTGCCGATTTAATTTGGATGCATCAAACTCAAATGTTCTTAATTTAGCTGCTAAGGACAACGTTTCGGTTGAAGTAGATGGATACAAGAAGCGTCCAGTATCACCAACGATACCCGCATAGAGTAGCCGAGCTGACTGTTCATTCATCACTAATTGTTCTGGAAATAGTTGCCAGAATGAGGCAATCATTTCACTACAACTACTTGCGTTGGTGTTCACCCAGACGATATCGCCATATGGCTCATCATTGGGATGGTGGTCAATTTTGATTAGCTTATCCCCTAACGAAAAGCGCTTATCACTCACTCGAGGAGCATTGGCCGTATCCGTAACAATGACTAGAGCACCTTGATACAAATCATCGCTCACCTCTTGCATCTCTGCTAGAAAAGCCAATCCTTCGACTGGACCACCCACTTGATAAATTTCTTTCTCTGGATAAGATGATCGCAGTAATTCTGCTAAGCCTACTTGTGACCCTAGCGCATCTGGATCAGGACGCATATGGCGATGGATGATGATTCGTGAATAGGCTTCGATTGATTGTAATATTTCTGCTTGCTTTTGCATAATTTTTCCTCTTTCTAAGGTCGTTCCATCAATTGACAAACCACCATCGCCTTAGCAACTAATGAATTCTCAATATAGACTTCCATATCGATTTTTGCTGACCGTCTACCTAGCTCTAAAATGCGTGTCTTTAATGTAAATTCACTTTCCAATTGAATTAAGCGGAAATAGTGCAAACTCACTTGTTCAATCCACACATTTTTTCTTTGATTGACTTTCATTGTTTGTTTTGCCGCATGAGCGACCACTTCATTTAGCACACCAAACGAGATGGTCCCCATCTCATTCACCATCTGCGGCGCAACTAAAAAGCGAAATTCTGGCTCACTAAGTTTCCCATCGACAGCTTGTGGAGTGGTCATCTGAATTTGACCCGTAATTTGATCAGAAATGGTATCAGAGACTTGTGGTTGTCTTTGAATCAACTGCATAGCCTTCATAATATCTTGTCTCGTCACAATCCCAATCAGCGTCAAATCATCTGCCACAACCGGCATCACTTCTAACCCATCCCAAATCATTTGGTGACTGACAGAGGCAACACTCATTTCTTTTTTGACTATTCTTGGCTCTTTTGTCATCAGTCGCTCAATTGATTGTGTCTCGTTTTTACCCAAAATATCTTTGGCGGTAACAATTCCAACGACGCGCATACTCTTATTGACGACTGGGAAACGTGAATGCTTGGTTTCTTCGGCGATGCGATTGTATGCAGCCACCGTATCACTTATCGTCAAATAATGAGTTTTTTCTAACGGCATATAAATATCACTAACGAGCAATATATCCTTTTTGATTAATTGGTCACTTAGGGCCCGATTAATCATCGTCGCTACGGTAAAAGTATCATACGTCGTTCTCAAGACTGGTAATGATAATTCATCGGCTAAGGCAGCAATCTCAGGGATCGTATCGAAGCCACCAGTAATTAAGACCGCCGCACCGTCCTCTAGTGCTAATTTTTGTGCATTGGTACGATTACCGACAATCATCAATGATCCTGGCGTCACATAACGCTCCATCGCACTGACTTGCATCGCCCCAATCACAAAGCGATTGAGATCTTTATCCAATCCACTTGCGCCACCTAATACGTCCGCTTCAGTAATCTGAACCACTTCACGAAAAGTAAGTTTTTCGATATGTTTTTTTAATTTTCGTTCAATACGAATTGTTCCAACACGCTGAATCGTTGACACAAGACCGATATTCTCGGCATCTTTAATCGCTCGATAAGCCGTTCCTTCACTGACTGATAAATCTTTTGCTATTCCTCGCACTGAAATCCGTTCACCCACCGGTAGGCTTTCAATATGGGTTAAAATCAAATCGTGTTTTGTTGCCATGATTACACCTCGATTGTTTCACCGACAGTCATTACTTTGCCGACACCTTCTGGCAAGCGAGCAATAAATGCTGTAGGATCTTGTTTAATTTGTGGAAATGTATTGTAATGAATTGGTACTACTTTTTTTGCATGTAGCCGCCCCGCAGCTATAACTGCATCATCTGGCCCCATCGTAAAGTTATCACCAATTGGTAGAAACGCAACATCAAGGTCGTACTTTTCACCGATTAATGCCAAATCACTGAAATCCGCTGTATCACCAGCATGGTAAATTGTCTTACCATCTGCTTCAATGACTACACCTGTTGGCTCCCCTAAATAAATCGTCTGACCATTCTCTTGGATACTAGAACTATGTAGTGCTGGCGTCAAACTCACACGCCCAAAAGGAAATAAAAAGCCACCACCAATATTTAGACCATGGGTTTGCGCTATACCTTTATTGCTTACATACCTCGCAATTTCAACAATACTGATGACAGTTGCTTGATTTTGCTTTGCAATTGCCACTGTATCTCCCAAATGATCACTATGGCCATGGGTCACTATAACCCACTTCGCCTTTACATCACTCGGTGCTTTATTCGTCAAGGGATTATTTGTTAAAAATGGATCGATAATCACAGCAGAACCATCCTTCATCGTTACCTCGATAACTGAATGTCCTTGGTAGGTAATCTTCATCACTAGCACCCTCCATTTCAGAATTGTTGCAGTTTATTTTATAACAGTCTTATACGAGCATTATAACAGATAATTCATTTTTGGAAAACACAGGTTACTTAAGAAAAAAATCCTAGTGCAACAGAAATCAGGTCATACTGCTAAATCCGAATACAGCAAGACAGCATTAGCTACGACAAAAAAAAGCCATAAAATCCAAAGTTTAGAAACAGCTTCTGGATTTTATGGTCTTTTTACTTGTTACTGTGCGCCTCTGTCTCAGTCACTTCTGTATTAGCGACGACGATTTCTACCACTAGCTTCCATAATAACAGGTAGAATGACCGGTCTGCGTTTTGTTTGTTCGAAAAGGTATCGACTTAATTGATCGCGAATGTCTTGTTTTAATTTCGCCCATTCGAACTCTTCGTCTTGTAGGTGTTTGGCTACAATCTCGCTTACCATCTCGCCACTCTCTCTAATTAAGTCTCGGCTTGCTTTTACATAAACAAAGCCTCTAGATGTAATTTGTGGTTTTGACACAATTCGTTTTTCTCTACGATTAATTGTCACTACAGCAATGAAAATACCATCTTCTGATAATACTTTACGATCACGCAATACGATATTGCCGATATCTCCAACGCCGATACCATCGATCATAATGTTGTCAGCAGGTACAGTACCCGCTAATTGCATTGTTCCGCTAGCATAAACTAAGACATCCCCTTTTGCAAGCAAGAATACATGATCTTCGGTAATTCCGATTTCTTTGGCCAAGTCTGCGTGAGCAACCATTTGGCGGAATTCACCTTGCACCGGTAAAAGATACGTTGGTTTTAATAAATTAATCATCAGTTGCAAATCACTCGGATTCGCATGGCCAGAGACGCGGAAATTATCAGAAATATTTTTTACATTTCCACCTGCTCGATACACCATATCTTCCGTTTTAGCAACTACGGTCTCCATGGCAATCGTAGGTGTTGTTGTAATGTAAACCAAATCACCTTCTTGAATACGTAACGTACGGTGTGTGCCGTTTGCCATTTTTTGTAGTGACTTGATTGGCTCACCCATCCGTCCAGTTTCTAAAATAAGCAATTGATTGGCATCATAATTTTTCATTTCTTTTTGCGTAATAAACAAGTCTTCATCTGGTAACGTCAAGCTACCTAACTTCATCGCCGTACGAATGATTTTGCCAAAATCTTGTCCTGTTAAAACAACCTTTCGACCTGAAACGACAGACGCATCCAGAATTTGCTGTACCCGCTGGAGGTTACTTGCCACGCAAGCGACAATAATCCGACCCTCCCAGTACTTGATGGTATCTGTGACTTCATCGGCAATTTTTGCTTCTGAAGCGACTTGAGCTGGATTTTCGGCATTGCTAGAAGTGCTCAATAAGGCCAATACCCCTTCGCGACCAATTTCAGCCAAACGAGCAAAATCTGTTTGGTACATTGGAACAGCTGCTTGGTCAAACTTAAAATCACCTGTATAGACAATATTGCCGGCTTCTGTTTTTAAACTAATCCCTACTGATTCAGGGATTGAATGTGTTGTCCGGAAAAAGCTGACCGTTGTCGTGCCAAAATCAATCTCAGTGTGCTCATCAATTACATGAAATTCTTTGTATTTCTTGGTCGCTTCATTGCGATGAACAATCATTTTGGCCAATTCCACTGTCAATTTGGTTCCAAAGACCGGCACCGGTACTCTTTCTAGAAAATATGGTAATGCGCCAATCGCATCTGCGTGTCCATGCGTCAAAAAGACCCCTGCAACACGTTCGGCATTTTCTTCTAAATAGGAAAAATCAGGAATGACTGTATCAATTCCTAATAATTCATTCTCTGGATAGCGCAAACCGCAATCCAATACAAAAATATCTTCTCCCACTTCAGCCACGTACATGTTCTTTCCGTTTTCTCGTACGCCACCAAGTGGAATCAGTTTGATATCGTCCAAAAAATTCACCTCTTCAATCTTTTTTCTTATCTATCGATTCTTAATAAAATAGATATCCTCAAGCATTCGCTGATCCCTTTCATTATACAACAAAAAAAAGAAAAGCGTGGGATTCCCCAAACTTTTCTTAAAAAATCACTTAAATATGAAGCAAATCCATTTCATGTAATGTCTCTGCAATTTGAACAGAATTCCAAGCAGCACCTTTTAACAGGTTATCAGAGACGAGCCATAGATGCAGACCGTTTTCGATATCCAAATCTTTACGAATCCTTCCAACAAATGTTTCTTTTTGATCCACACACTCGATTGCTTGTGGGTAAACTTGTTGGCTTGGATCATCTTCCAAGACCACTCCAGGAGCACTTGCAAGTGTCTCACGCACATCTTGCACACTAATTTTTTCTTTCGTTTCGATGTAAACAGATTCTGAATGGCCACTTGCCACGGGAATACGCACACAGGTCGCCGCTACTTTTATGGCAGCATCTTCCATAATTTTTTTGGTTTCATTCACCATCTTCCACTCTTCAAACGTGTAATCATCTTCAGCAAATTTATCAATTTGAGGTAAGGCATTAAAGGCAATCGGATAATGCTTTTTGTCTGCTCCAGCTGGTAAGATTTTAGCTTGCCATTCACTTGCTGGTACACCATTCAAATAGTCTTGCGCTTCTCTTTTTAGCTCCTCTACTGCCCGTGCACCTGCGCCCGACACTGCCTGATACGTCGAAACAATGATACGATCCAATCCTGCTTTTTGGCGAATTGGTTCTAACGCAACCATCATTTGAATCGTCGAGCAATTCGGATTTGCGATGATTCCTTTGTGTTTTTTCAGTGCTTCTTTATTGACTTCAGGTACTACCAATGGTACTTGTGGATCCATGCGGAAATGACTCGTGTTGTCCACAACAACCGCACCACGTTTGACTGCTTCTGGTGCGAACGTAGCAGAAATGCCACCACCCGCACTAAACAAAGCCAAATCAATTCCCTCAAATGACTCTGGTACTAGTTCTTCGACTATCAATGTTTCCCCTTTAAATTGCAATGTTTTGCCAGCAGAACGCTTCGATGCCAACAATACCACTTTCTTTAAGGGCAATGTTGTCTGCTCCAACATTTGAATCATTTTCGTTCCTACTGCTCCTGTTGCGCCCACGACCGCAACATTGTACCCGTTACTCATTAACGAACAACTCCTCATTATTAAAACTTTTTCATTATTTTATCACACTTTTCTTTCTATTACACAAGTTAATTTGAGGTATGTAAATAAACACTCTTTTTCATTATGCGATGAAAAACACAGCAAACACAGAACTGGTTTAGCTAAACAAAAAGACCAAACAATCCGAAAGTTCCATCAACTTTGGATTGTTTGAGCTTTTTACTCGGAGCTACGCGCTTTTGTCACGACCTCTTTTTTTATTCATCGGTTTTATTAAGGCGCAGAACGGTCTCTCGTTCAATCAATTTATGCTGAATAAATACTTTTTGTTGCGGTGCATCGGCATGCTTTAATTGGCGGATAAATTGTTGCACTGCCACCCGACCCAACTCTTCTGTATAAATATCAATGGACGTAATGTAAGGGTGAAGCAAGGTTGAAAAAATTGAATTATTAAAGCTGACAATCGATAAGTCATCTGGGACACGATACCCCAATAAATTACATAATTGAATCACTCGTAGCGCAAACATATCATCTAGTACGATCAAAGCAGTCGGTTTTTCAGCTTCCAACATGTCACTGAACGCTAGATAATCTTCTGTTTTTTTAATTAATGCTCGTGGAAACACTGGCAAATCCGCATCCATTAATGCCTGTTGGTAACCAAAATAACGCTCATGGAAAACATTTTCTTTTTCAACATGGGTAACAAATAATATTCGCTCATGTCCACACTCCATTAAATGATGGGTAGCCGTTTGCCCCAACAGGCGATTGTCATTATCGACGATATTCGTCGTATTGGTATACTTATATGGCTGGCCGATGACCGTATGAGGAATATAGTTGTCTTCTAAATAAAGTAAGACAGGGTCTTCTCGTTTGGTGTATAGCAAAATAAACCCATCGACTCGTTTTTGTTTGTACATTAACTGGACCGTGTGCAATAGTTCTTCTTGCGTTTCACCAGAAGCAATAGCAATTGTAACATCATATTGGCTTGCTTCTTGATCCATCGCCGTAATCGCTTCCAAATAAAACGGATTGCTTCGTCGTTCTTTCAACGAGAGTACTGGCATGACCACGCCAATCGTATTGGCAAATTTTTTGGCAAGATTTTGAGCGGCTACATTTGGCACATAACCTAGCGTCTCCATCGCCTTTTTCACTTTATCTTTGGTCTCTTTTGAGATACTCGGATGATTTTGTAGCGCTCTAGACACAGTAGATGGCGCTACCCCTACCTCAGTCGCCACATCTTTAATCGTGACTGCCCCTTCTTTTTTGTTTCGCATAACAAATCCCTCTTGCTCTTTCCAACATTTTCTTTCATAAGCATAAGGACAAACTACGTATTTGTCAATTTTCCTTTTCTTTCGCAAATCCGATCCAATACGGGTAGATTTTACGCAAACGATTCCGCAATGAATTTTCATTTTTAAATATCTAAACTATGCATAATTAGTATCTATCATTATAAAATAATATTCCAATCTTTTCTGATATTCTTATTGACAACGAAACCGTTTGTGTTTATTTTAAAAGTATACTGACAGAAGAAAAAAGGAGGATTTATTATGGAACACTTAAATCGGCTTTTTGATATCCATCCATGGAAACTAAAAACAACACAATTACACAAAGACATGCGTCTCCAAGAATCACTTACCAGTATCGGTAATGGCTACATGGGGATGCGCGGGAATTTCGAGGAAGGTTATAGTGGCGACCATCATCAAGGCACGTATCTGGCTGGCGTCTGGTACCCCGACAAAACAAGAGTAGGTTGGTGGAAGAACGGTTACCCTGACTATTTCGGCAAGGTCATTAATGCTTTGAACTTTTTAGCAATGACGATCACAATCAATGATACAGAAATTGATTTGGCGAAACTAACACCTAAATCCTTTAATCAAGAGTTAGACTTAAAAAACGGCTTACTTTCTCGCTCGTTCACATTAAATCTTCCGGAAGCGACGGTAGCCTTTACTTTCCGCCGATTTCTAAGCATCACTACTCAAGAAGCAGCTTGGATTGATGTGAACTTAGCCGTTCTCGATGGCCGCGCGTCAGTCAAATGGCGTTCCGCACTTACTAGCGATGTGCAAAACGAAGACAGTAATTATAACGAACACTTCTGGGAACCTATTGCCACTAGTTCGAATGGCGAGACGTCCCCCTATTTACAAGTCCGTACGATTCCTAATCAATTTGACATTGAACAATTTACCGTAACGGCCATGATGGATAACGAATTCTCCACACAGTTAACAAGCGACTACACACAGGCACCTTTAGCCGTCTCTGAGGAAGTAGCGACAGAATTAAAACAAGACGAACAACTCTCTCTAACTAAACGTGTCCTTCTGGTCACTAGTCGAGACGTCGCACCTAGTGAACAAGTCGCGAAAGCAGCCACATTACTAGCTACTGCTAAAAAAGAAACATTCGACGAAGCCTTAACCCAACAAACCGCCGCATGGCAAAAACGCTGGGAATTAGCTGATGTACAAATTGCCGGTGACGATGAAGCCCAACAAGGTATCCGCTTTAACCTTTTTCAATTATTTTCTACTTATTACGGAGAAGACGAACGGCTAAACATCGGACCAAAAGGCTTCACGGGTGAAAAGTACGGCGGTGCGACATATTGGGATACTGAAGCGTACGCTGTCCCACTGTATCTCGCACTTGCTAAGCCTGAAGTGACGAAAAACCTATTGAATTATCGGTACAACCAACTGCCGCAAGCCAAACATAACGCAAGGCAACAAGGATTAGCTGGTGCACTTTATCCGATGGTGACCTTCACTGGTATCGAATGCCATAACGAATGGGAAATCACATTTGAAGAGATCCATCGCAACGGCGCAATCGCATATGCTATTTACAATTACACGAACTATACTGGTGACACAAGTTACCTTGCAACCCACGGACTGGAAGTATTGGCAGAGATTGCCCGCTTTTGGGCTGATCGCGTCCATTTTTCTAAACGGAAGGGTCAATATATGATCCATGGCGTTACCGGCCCAAATGAATACGAAAACAATGTCAATAACAACTGGTATACAAACACCTTAGCTGCCTGGGTCCTGCAATATACGATTGATAGCTACCAAAAATATCGTGACTCTACTCAAGCACGCATATCAGATGAAGAGCTAGTCCATTGGCAAGAAATCATCGATGGCATGTACTATCCAAAAGACGATGAACTAGGTATCTTTGTGCAACACGATACATTTTTAGACAAAGACCTAATGCCTGTTACCGACCTTGACACCGCTGAATTGCCACTAAATCAGCACTGGTCTTGGGACAAAATTTTGCGTTCATGCTTCATTAAGCAAGCAGATGTGCTACAAGGCATATATTTCTTTGGCGATGCCTATTCAATCGAGGAAAAGCAACGGAACTTCGACTTCTACGAACCAATGACTGTGCACGAGTCCTCTCTATCACCAAGCATCCATGCAGTATTAGCAGCGGAATTAGGCTTAGAGGAGAAAGCTGTCGAAATGTACCAACGAACAGCTCGACTAGATTTAGATAATTATAACAACGATACGCAAGATGGACTGCATATTACTTCTATGACTGGTAGTTGGTTAGCAATTGTTCAAGGATTTGCACAAATGAAGACCACTGAAAACACCTTGCGTTTCGCACCATTTTTACCGAAAAATTGGCAAGGATATGCCTTCCGTATTAATTATCGCAATCGCTTATTGGCGATTGACGTCAATAAACAAGTAACATTGACACTGATCTCCGGGGATCCTCTTGATGTGTCCTTATACGAAAAACCATACAAACTAGCGACCACATTGACCATACCTATGCCCACAAAGGAGGAAGACTAATGTTCAAAGGTGTTTTATTTGATCTAGATGGTGTCATTACCGATACAGCTGAGTACCATTTCCTAGCGTGGCAAGCACTCGCAAACGAGCTAGGCATCACCATCGATCGTAAATTCAATGAGCGATTAAAAGGTGTCAGTCGTGAAGATTCATTGCGGTTAATACTAGCTGAAGGAAAGCAAGAAGATCGGTATTCTCCTACCGAATTTGCAGCCTTAGCTAAGAAAAAAAATGACCATTATAAAGAAATGATTCAAAGTGTCACACCCGCCGATATCTATCCAGGCATTCAATCGCTTTTAACTGCCTTAAAAGAAAATCAGATTGGCATCGCGTTAGCATCAGCCAGTAAAAATGGCCCCTTTTTATTAGAACACCTAGGCATTATGACGCTTTTTGATACGATTGTCGATCCTGCTTCGTTAAAAGCCGGCAAACCGGCGCCAGATATTTATGAAGCCGCTGCAAGTCAATTGTCGCTTGCACCGTCAGAGTGTATCGGTATTGAAGATGCGCTCGCTGGCATTCAAGCAATCCAAGCAAGCGGCGCCTTACCAATAGGGGTTGGAAAAGAAGCTGACTTAGGAACAGATATCGCACTCGTCCCCGACACATCACAGCTAACTTACGACTTTCTATGTGATACATGGCAAAAGCAGATTCATTCATAAAAAATAAACCGGCCCTCAACTGACGAGGGCCGGATTTTTTTATTCTTCTATCAATATGGGATAAGCAGCAACTACAAATCCTTTTGGTTCAATAACAAGCTCACGATCTACTTGGTTCGTTAACGCATTCAAAAGAATTTCTCCCTTTTTGCTAACCGTTTGAGCTTCTTGACCGCTATTAAACTGTGCAATAAGGCTAGTACCTTCCCATTCTCTTTTTAGCGTCAATAGACCAGTGTCTTCATCTACCAATTGCCACTCCCAAGTCCCTTTCGCCAACAAGGAGGCGTATGTTTTACGTAAAGAAATCAAATCGGTCACGAATCCCTTAAGACTACCATCTTGCTCCTCTTCATCCCAGACCATACATTTGCGACAATCCGGATCCATCTCACCTGTCATCCCGACTTCATCGCCATAATACAGACAAGGCACACCAGGTTGGATATAGGTGAATGCCAATACTTGACGCATCAAATCCTTGTCTCCTTGCGTTTCACTTAGCAAACGCGGCGTGTCATGAGTATCTAATACGTTTAATTGCATTTGGTTGGTTTGATTGCGATAAAGCATTAACTGGTTGGCCATATCAGAAACCATTTTCTTCAGACCGATTTGACGCTTCACAAAATAATTCATAATGGCATCGGTATACGCATAGTTCATCACCGCGTCAAACTCATCCCCTTGAAGCCAACTTTGGGAAGAGTGCCAAATTTCTCCTAAAATATAAAAATCTGGTTTTATCGCGAAACAAGCTTGGCGAAACTTCTTCCAAAAATGATGATCGACCTCATTGGCAACATCGAGACGCCATGCATCGATATCAAATGTTTCAATCCAATACGTAGCAATCGATAGCAAATAATCTTGTACTTCAGGATTAGCTGTATTCAACTTCGGCATATGTGGTGTAAACGCAAAGACATCATAGGTCAGATCATGCGCTTCCTCAAAGTCATCATCGATTTTATACGTAGCAGGAAATTCATTGACATGAAACCAGTCGGCATATTTTGATTGTTGCCCATTTTCTAAGACATCTTGCCATTGTGGTGAGGTGTCTCCCATATGATTAAAGACAGCATCAAGCATGACTTTCATTCCACGGCTGTGACAGGCGTCAATCAATTCGTGTAGCGTCTCATCCGTCCCAAATGCAGGATCTACTTTAAAGTAATCAATGGTATCGTATTTGTGATTCGAATGGGCTTCAAAAATCGGACACAAGTAAATGCCATTGATTCCTAGCTCTTCTAGATAATCCAAATGGTCTATCACTCCTTGTAAGTCACCACCAAAAAAATCTTGGCGATCAGGGTTTTTACTCCCCCAAGGCAGCGTATCCACCGGATCATTCGTCGCATCTCCATTGGCAAATCGCTCAGGGAAAATTTGGTACCAAACAGTCTGGCTAACCCACTCTTGCGCTTTCACACGGTCAACTTCATGAAAGTACGGCATACGGAAATAATTATTCGGCATCTTTAAATACGTATCAGTCACCTCAAACACGCCATGATCGCCATAAAAAGCTTGAATATCGACTTGACTTTGAATGACAAAAGCATAACTCAACCGTTTGAATTTAGCCTTCTTTTCAATAAACCAGTAATCATATAAATCCGTCGAGGCAATTTTTTTCATCGGTTCTTTTTCTTGATACCATTGCTCTTTATCTAATAAATATGGATCTCCTGAAATTAGATAGACTTGCTTGCTATCGGCTCTGGCAGTCCGCAGGCGAATATGCATCGTATCTTTATCGTACAAATAAGCATACTCACTATCTGGACGATGATAAATTGCAGCTGTGTTCATACTCTTCACTCCTTCAATTGATTTCCAACTCATTATGGCACAAGCAACTATACGATTCAACATAAAAAAGACAAACGATTGCATAAAATGCTAAATAATTGGAATTATGTCAATTTTGTACCCTTGATATGCAGTAATGCCGATAAATCTCAAATCACCCTTACAATTAATTTGTCTAAAACAGTGTTTTTTCAAATTTCTCTTGACTATCTTCGCAAACGGTTGCATAATAATCATGTAAACTAAATTTATTTCATGGAGGATATTGAAATGAAAAAAAATTGGAGAAAATATGTTTCAACGGGTGTCGTGTTAAGTGCAACAGCATTACTATTAGCCGCTTGCGGTAGCTCTTCCTCTTCTAGTTCGGATAGCTCAAAAACAGAAGACAGCTCATCTGCTAAAGTCTCTGGAGATATCAAATTATGGGTAGATACAGAGCAAGTCGATATGTTCAAACCAATTGTTGCTGATTTTGAAAAAGAATATCCAGATGTCAAAGTCGAATTGACTGCCGGTTCATCTGCTGATGCAAAAAAAGATGTTTCAAAAGACCCTTCTTCTGCTGCCGATGTTTTTATGATGCCGCATGATCAAGTAGGACAAATGGCCGATGCTGGGTTACTTTATCCATTCACCGAAACAAAATTTGCTGATTCAGTAAAAGACAACAATGTCGATTCAGCAGTCGAAGGTGCCACTTGGAAAGATGAGTTATACGGATTCCCTTATGGTGTCGAATCGCAAGTCCTTTACTACAATAAATCTAAATTATCTGCAGACGATGTGAAGACTTGGAATACATTGACTTCTAAAGGAAAATTAGGTACAAACTTTGGTGACGCAGGTGCAAACTACATCTTCGGTCCATTATTTATGAGTAATGGCGATGTCTTATATGGAGACAATGGCGAAGATTTGACAGGAACAAACTTTAACAATGAAAAAGGGATTGAAGTCCTTAAATGGATTGCTTCTCAAAAGAGCAATAGCGGTGTCGTGCAATCTTCGACTGAAGCACTCGCTAACCTTACTGCAGGTACAACTGATGCTTTCTTATCTGGCCCATGGTCTAAAAATGATGTAAAAAAAGCACTTGGTGATAACATGGCCGTAGCGGCATACCCTACTGTTGACTTTGGCCATGGCGAAACACCAATGAAAGCTTTTTTAGGTGTAAAACTGTTTGCTGTTAACCAACAAACAAAATCACCAGTTGCTGCCTTGACTTTGGCTGAATACCTGTCTAATGAGTCTTCACAATTAAAAGAATTCGAAGAAATTGGCACAGTCCCTTCAAACAAAGATTTACAAAAAAATGAAAAAGTTACTTCTGATGCAGTTGCCAAAGCGGTTATGGAAATGTCTGATACTGACCACTCTGTCGTAATGCCAAAACTTCCAGAAATGAATTCATTCTGGCCAGCAATGGATGCCTTAATTAACGATACTTACAAAGGCAACATCAAAGAAAGTCAATACCAAGACAAACTAGATAAATTAGTATCTGATATGTCTAAAACGACTGAGTAGCACGAGTAGTGATGAATTTTCAGACGGACTTCGCTTCGCGTTGCGTAGTCCGTCTGTGTTTATTCATTCATACATAACTAAGTAGAAAGCGAGTTGATGGGCAATGTTCCATAAAAAGCGATACGAACAACATATGACATTTACGGAATTACTAAAGACTGGTGATTTTGCAACAAAGTTATCTTTTTTGATTATGGGGGCAGCTAATCTTGCCAACCGTCAGTTTTTAAAGGGCATTCTTTTTCTTGGAGCACAACTTGGATTTCTATACTGGCTCATTCGCAACGGTTGGCATGCATTAAGTATGCTAGGTACATTAGGAACGAAGAAACAAGGGCTAGTATTTGATCAATCACTAGGGATTCGCGTGTTGCAAGAAGGCGATAACTCAATGTTGCTTTTATTATTCGGGATTGCTGCAGTACTTGTTTGTATCATGATTTTGCTTTTATATATCATTAATTTAAAAAGTGCACGTCATATATTTGAACTAAAGCAAGCTCGAAAACCAGTCCCTACAACTAAGGAAGATTTAAAATCATTACTCAACGAACGCTTCCATGCAACCTTGATGACGATTCCTTTATTAGGGGTATTGTTCTTTACAGTATTGCCATTGCTGTATATGATTTCGATTGCCTTCACAAATTACGATCACAATCATCTTCCACCAAAAAATCTATTTAGCTGGGTCGGATTAAAAAACTTTGGGAATGTGATCACTGGGGATATGGCAAGTACCTTCTTCCCTATTTTAGCTTGGACATTGACCTGGGCAGTTGTCGCGACGGTAACTTGTTTTTTCTTTGGTATTATTCTTGCATTATTAATCAATACAAAAGGATTAAAATTTAAAAAAGTATGGCGAACTATTTTTATTTTGACAATGGCAGTTCCTCAGTTTGTTTCACTTTTAATTGTCCGTAATTTATTAAATGGAGCAGGACCAATCAATGCACTACTAATGAAATGGGGCTTGATTGATTCAGCAATTCCTTTTCTAACAGATCCAACGATGGCCAAACTGAGCATCATTTTTGTCAACATGTGGATAGGGATTCCAGCGACTATGCTAGTATCGACGAGTATTATTCAAAACTTACCCGAAGATCAAATCGAAGCTGCTCGGATTGATGGTGCCAATAAATGGCAAATTTTCCGCACGATTACTTTCCCACAAATTCTATTTATTATGACGCCTTCGTTGATTCAACAATTCATTGGTAATATTAACAATTTCAACGTGATCTATTTGTTAACTGGTGGCGGTCCTTCAAATTCCAATTATTATGGTGCTGGTTCGACCGATTTACTTGTTACTTGGCTGTATAATTTGACAGTAAATACGATGGACTACAACTTGGCATCTGTCATTGGTATTTTAATTTTCATTCTGTCTGCAGTCTTTAGTTTAGTCGCCTATACGCGTACAAATTCATTTAAGGAGGCCTAGTAACATGACTAAAAAAACCGTCAAAAGTTATCATAAGCAACAAAAAGTTACACTTTCGCTCGTTTACCTGATATTGGTTATTTTGGCTGTTGTCTGGCTATTTCCAATTGTCTGGATTGTGCTCACAAGTTTCCGTTCAGAAGGTGGCGCGTTTGTTCCGTATATCATTCCAAAAGAGTTCACTTTAGAAAATTATCGTATCTTACTTAGCAACACGACAGGTAATTTCCCGTTTGTCCGCTGGTTTTTAAATACCTTATTTGTATCAGTGGTTAGCTGTATCTTGTCGACATTTATTACGATTGCAATGGCGTACGCGTTATCAAGATTACGCTTCCGCTTACGCAAACCATTTTTAAAAGTAGCATTGATATTGAATATGTTCCCAGGATTTATGAGCATGATTGCTATCTACTATATTTTAAAAGCAATCAACTTAACTGGTAGCCTCTTTGCATTGATTTTGGTTTACTCGTCAGGAGCGGCTTTGGGATTTTATATTGCGAAAGGCTTTTTCGATACCATTCCAGTTGCTTTAGATGAATCGGCAATGATCGATGGGGCAAATAAATGGCAAATTTTCACTCGAATTACCCTTCCTCTATCAAAACCTATTATTGTCTTTACGTCATTGGGTGCATTCATGGGTCCTTGGATGGACTTCATTTTTGCAAAAATCATCATGGGTGATAATGTCAAAAATTATACAATTGCGATTGGCCTATTCACCATGATGACCAAATCAACCGCCAATTCCTTATTCATGGCATTTACAGCTGGTTGTGTCATCATTGCCATTCCAATCACCTTATTATTTATCTACTTGCAACGCTTCTATGTCGAAGGAATCACGTCTGGTTCTGTCAAAGGCTAATAAGATTTACTTTTTGCCAGTGAGTCAGACTAGACAGAATTAGCTACAAACAAAAGACCAGAAAATCCAAAAGTTTGAAAAACAACTTTGATTTTTCTGGTCTTTTTGCTTGCAGCTGACGAATTCTGTCTCATCCTTATTTGGATTTTTGCAATACGTAGTGAGGTTCGCTACAATATGTTTATGTTACAACTAAAGGAGACTAACTCATGCTAACTTTAAAGCAATTAAAAAAGTACTACACTGTTGGCACAACTGTAACCAAAGCGCTCGATGGTGTCAACGTATCGTTTCGTAAGCAAGAATTTGTTGCCATCCTTGGTCCTAGTGGTTCAGGAAAGACGACGCTATTAAATGTCATCGGTGGCCTGGATCAATACGATGAAGGGGATTTAATTATTAATGGCCAATCAACAAAGCACTTTAAAGCGAATGACTGGGATGCCTATCGCAACAATTCGATTGGTTTTGTTTTTCAAAGCTATAACCTGATTGGTCACCAAGGGATTCTTGACAATGTCGAACTGGGTATGACGCTAAGTGGGCTTTCAAAAGACGAGCGTCGGAATCAAGCAATGAATGCCTTGGAACGAGTCGGGTTGAAGGAGCATTTACACAAGCGGCCCAATCAACTGTCCGGTGGCCAAATGCAGCGTGTAGCAATCGCCAGAGCACTGGCTAACAATCCAGAAATACTGCTATGCGATGAACCGACCGGCGCGCTTGACTCTGAGACGAGCGTGCAAATCATGGAACTAATTAAAGAACTATCTCGCGAAAAGCTGGTCATTATGGTTACCCACAACCCCGAGCTTGCTCATCGCTATGCTGATCGCATCATCGAGTTTTCTGACGGCAAGATTATGACGGACTCGCATCCATTTGAAGAAAATCAAGTCGATGATACCTTTCAACTGACGCATACCAAGATGTCCTTTCTCACCGCACTAAGACTGTCCTTTACTAATATTCGCACCAAGAAAGGGCGGACTTTTTTGACCTCATTTGCTTCAAGTATCGGGATTATTGGGATTGCTATCGTCCTATCGCTATCCAACGGGTTCCAAAAGCAAATCGATCAAACGCAGGCCGAAACACTGGCAAAATTTCCGGTGACCATTTCTCAAATTACTACGGATAATAGTGAATTAGCCAACGATACGAGCACAACGAAAGCAAAAGAACAGACCGTTCTTGCCGAAACAAGTTCTCAAGACCTTGCCACTCATACAAATAACTTAGATGCAGATTATTTAGCCTATGTAAAAAAGATTAATCCTGAGTGGAGCAATAATATCGGCTACAGTCGGATTACAAACCTAAATTTATTACGCGAAGTCAATGGCACAGTCGAGCAAGTTCGCTTATCGAATCAAAAAACAGAGCAAACACCGAGCACATCCTTTGCGAGTTCGACAGGAGTCGGCGTATCTGTCTTTCCTGATCAATTAGACGATTCAAAAAGTAATTTTTTAAAAGAAAACTATCAGCTAGTCGACGGTAGCTACCCGACAAAAGCCACTGATCTTGTTCTTATCGTTGACCAAGACGGCACCACCAATATCAACGCCTTAAACAACTTAGGCTTTGATCTAAAAAGTGGGGCAGCTGTTCCATACAGCGACATTGTAGGCACGACTATGAAACTCGTCGCCAACGATAACTATTATCAAACATTACCAACTGGAAATTTTCTTCCCAATCAAGATTTAACAGCCGTCTATGAGAACGACGCCAATCAAACCGTCACTATCGTCGGCATTTTAAAAGCCAAAAGCTCTTCGACGATGGATCTATTGGCAACAGGGATTGCTTATAGTGATAGTCTGACACAGGCTGTCATCACTGAAAACAAGCAGTCTGCCATCGTGACTGCTCAAAACAACCAATCAACCAATGTCTTGACTGGCGAAACACTAACAAGCGACTCCAAAAAAACTTTATTGACGTATCTCGGTGCAGACGCTACACCAAGCAATATTTATATCTACCCGAATAACTTTAAATCAAAAGAAAAGGTATTGTCCTACTTAGATGCGTATAACAAAGGCAAGAGCAAAGCCAATCAAGTTCTTTATACTGATTTAGCTGGTACGATGACTCAGTTAACAGGTGGATTGATGGATGCCATCACCTATGTGCTCGTAGCATTTGCAGGTATTTCATTAGTAACTAGTATGATTATGATTGGAATTTTGACGTATACTTCCGTGCTAGAACGTACCAAAGAAATCGGTGTTCTAAAAGCGCTTGGTGCACGTAAAAAAGACATCACTCGCGTTTTTGATGCGGAGACAGCAATTTTAGGTGTCAGCTCGGGGGTTTTAGGTGTAGCCATTGCTTACGCTGCGACATTCCCCATCAATCATTTGTTACAAAACTTAACGGACTTAAAAAACGTGGCACAGTTAAATCCTGTCCACGCTGGCATCCTGATAGTAATCAGTACCGTCTTGACAATGCTAGGAGGTCACATTCCTGCCCGCATGGCTGCTAAAAAAGATGCCGCTATCGCCTTACGTGCAGAATAAAGAGATGGTTTATTTATAAACAAAAAGAACCAGACAATCCTAAATGCTCGAACTTTGGGATCGTCTGGTTCTTTGCTTGCAACTTTATCAACAATAAGTCAAAAATTTAAAATACAATTTTTTGGAATTTCTGATCGTATTGCTCGGAGCTAAACGCAGCTGTTTCCTTCTCTTTAAACGGTGTTCCAACTGCAGCTCTCTCGGCAATAAGTCAAAAATTCAAAAATTTGAAATACAATTTTTGGAATTTCTGATCTTTTTGCTTGGAGCTAAACGCAGTTGTCACAACCTCTTTTTTTATTTTTTGGTTTTTAAATCATACAAAAAAAGTCCACTTAATAATTTTGGTTCAAACCATGTTGATTTTGGTGGCATAATTTGATTCGCATCAGCTACGTTCAATAGATCGGCCATTTGTGTCGGATACAACTCAACAGCTATTTGCCACTCTCCAGAATCCACTCGCTTTACAAGTTCTCCAGCTCCACGAATACCGCCCACAAAATCAATTCGTTTGTCTGTTCGAACATCGGTGATGCCAAAAATTGGTGCAATGACATGCTCTTGCAAGAGCGAAACGTCTAGCCCTGCGACAGGATCATCGGACTGAATAGCTACTTTGGCCGTCAGATGGTACCACTGATTGTCAAAATACAGATTAAATTGCCCTTTTTGCTGTGGTTTTTGGTACGAGCTTTTTTCGACAGTGAACACTGGCGCCAGCTGTGCTAAGAAATCACTTGGTACTGAGACGTTAATGACTCGGTTGTATTCATAGATAGCCAACTCTTCATCAGGAAATAAAATCGATAAAAATTGTTCACTCTCAGGAGTAGCGGTATGAGCTGCCCGTTTTTCCAAGCCGACTTTTACTGCAGACTCGGTTCGATGATGACCATCAGCGATATAGAGCGCCGGTACGTGCTCAAATGCTTCTTGCAACGCCGAAATGACAGCCTCGTCTTTGATTTGCCACACGCGATGGTGAACATCATACATATGACTGAACTCACAAAATACAGGGTGTGTCTCTTTCCACTGATCCACTAGCTTCTTGATTGCTTGCTGCTGCCGGTAGCACAGAAAGATCGGGCTAGTATCTGCGTCACATGTACGAATATGGTTCATTCGGTCTTGTTCTTTTTCCGGGCGGGTAAATTCATGCTTCTTAATTTTCCCATCCAAATATTCTTGAATCGAGGTCGTCGCCACGATTCCTGTTTGGCTACGTCCGTTCATCGTCAATTCATATAGGTAATACGTCGGCTCACCGTCTTCGACAAACCACCCTTCAGCTAAAAACTTTTGCAAATTCGCCGCGGCTTTTTCATAGACTTTTGGATCATACGGTGAGGCAAGCTCTGGTAGCTCGATTTCAGAACGATCAATGCGAAAATAACTGTAGGGATTCCCCTCTGCAAAAGCGGCCGCTTCTTTTGAATCAACTACATCATAGGGTAATACGGCAATTTGTTCAGCCAAGTCCGCTCGGGGATGGATGGCCGAAAAAGGATTTACCTTGACCATTAGCTCAGCACCTCCGGATTTTGAATAACACGAACTCTGACAATTGACTCTGTTTCTGTCAATTTGTCCGCTACTTTTTGTAATTTAGCCGCGTCCTTCTCGGCGACGTCAACTAAGGTATAGGCGAATTGATCACGCCCACGATTGACCATGTTGTCGATATTAATGCCAAATTCAGCAATCGTCGAAGAAATGGTTCCTAGCATGTTCGGCACATTTTGATGAATGACTGTCAGACGATTAGGTGAACGAAATGACATGTCGACTGTCGGGAAATTCACGGAATATTTGATGACACCTGTTTCTAAGTAGCGCTTCAATGTCCGCGCCGCCATTTTTGCACAATTAATTTCTGCTTCCTCTGTCGAAGCCCCCAAATGCGGCAATACCAAAACATCAGGATGATGCAATAATTGTTCTTGTGCAAAATCCGTCGTAAAGCCTGCAATTTCTTTGGTCTCAACGGCTTGAATGACTGCTTGTGTGTCGACGATTTCACCGCGCGAAAAATTAAATAGGCGTGCTGCTGGTTTCATCATCGCTAATTCCTTGGTGCTAATTAAATTTTTCGTCGAATCTAGTAATGGCACATGAATCGTGATAAAGTCACAAGTGGTCAAAATTTCGGCCATTTCTTGTGCACGCTTGACACGACGCGAGATACTCCAAGCCGTATCGACGGAGACATACGGATCATACCCAATAACTTCCATACCGAGACGATAGGCATCGTTTGCAATCATCGCCCCAATTGATCCTAAACCAATCACACCTAATTTTTTCCCGACTAATTCATGTCCAGCAAATTGCTTTTTATTGGCTTCGACTTGTTCTTCAAGATTCGGTCCTGTTTGTTGTTCCAGCCACTGCACACTTTGTAAAATAGGCCTAACGTTTAACAGCAAGCTGGCTAACACTAGTTCTTTGACCGCATTGGCATTTGCTCCCGGCGTATTAAAAACGACGATTCCTTTTTCAGTGCATTCAGCGACAGGGATATTATTCGTTCCCGCCCCCGCACGCGCAACTGCTAAGATACTCTTTGGAAAGTCGTAATCATGCAGCTTTTGGCTTCTTAAAATAATACCATCCGGCGTATCACTTTCATTGATGGCATATCGTTCTTTTTCAAAGCGCTCCATTCCTTCTGGTGCGATGGCGTTAAATGTTTTTACTTGAAACATTTACTTGTCCCCCTGTTCTTGTTCGAATGCTTGCATAAAAGCTACCAGTGCGGTAACGCCTTCTAACGGGAATGCATTGTAAATACTTGCGCGCATCCCACCCACTGAGCGATGTCCTTTAATGTTTTCAAATCCAGCAGTAGCCGCTTGTTGAATAAATAATTTATCTAGTTCTGCTTGACCAGTCACAAAGGGAATATTGGTCAATGAACGAGCTTCTTTTGCGACCGGACTTGAAAAAAGCTGTGATTGGTCAATCGCGTCGTATAACAATGACGCTTTTTCTTCGTTTCGCTTCACAACTTCAGCTACTCCGCCTAACTCTTTGACCCATTCAAGAACTAATTTCGCCACATAAATTGCAAAAGTCGGTGGTGTATTGTACATGGATTGATTGTCTGCTTGCACTCGATAATCAAGCATCGGCGCAAAGACTTCTTCCGTATTTAAGAAATCTTCACGTATAATTACGACCGTCAAGCCAGCCGGTCCTAAGTTTTTTTGCGCTCCTGCGTAAATCATTGCAAAATCTTCTACCTGGTAGTCATTGCTTAAAAAATTAGACGACATATCTGCCACAAGCGGTACATTGCCTGTATCTGGAATCTGATGGTAAGAAACGCCGCCGATTGTTTCGTTGGTCGTGATATGGACATAAGCTGCCTCTGGATCCAATTCTGCGATAGTCGGAACCGATGTAAATGAGTCATCTTCGCTTGATGCTACGACTTCTACTGTCACATTAGGTACTTTTTTGGCAGCCGCAATGGCCTTTTTAGCCCAAGCACCTGTGTTCACGTATAGTGCTTTTTTCCCTCGGGCAACGTTTAGAGGCAACATCGAAAATTGCAGGCTTGCCCCTCCTTGCATGAAAAGCACACGGTAATTTTCAGGTATTTTCATTAATTCACGTAATAATTGCTCGCACTCGTCAATAATCGCTAAGAATAAGGAGGATCGATGACTCAGCTCCAAAATGGACATGCCACTTCCTTGGTAATCCACTAAGGAAGATTGTGCTTGCTCCAATACTTTTGTTGGTAAAACGGCTGGACCAGCTGAAAAATTATAAACAGTCATATCATTGTTCGCTCCTTTTCTTATATGTGAAAACAATTATAGCAAATGAAGAAAGCATTAGAAAGCTTTCATCAAACAAAAAAAGAAGTTTTCCGAAGAAAACTTCTTTTTCTTATTCATTATGCTGAAAGAGTGACTTTTCTTGCCAGAGCTAAGCAACCCATCGTACCCGCGTTGTCTTCCAAAGCCGGAGTAACAATGTACTCATCCAATGATGGTGTTTTTACATAGCCTTTCATCAAATTCGTAAAGGCTTCGTGTACTTTTTTGACCATGTGTTGTTGTTTCATTACACCACCACCTAGGATAATTACATCAGGTGAAAGCATCAAGGTTGTATTGTACACGCATTGAGCGATGTAATCTGCTTCAATTGTCCAAAAAGGATCTGATTCTGGGACATCGGCTCCTTTTTTGCCTAGACGTTTTTCGATTGCTGGACCAGCAGCCATCCCTTCTAAACAATTGCCATGGAAAGGACAATTGCCTTTATATGAATCATCTTCATGAGGAACGATAAGCATATGGCCCATCTCCGGGTGACTAAAGCCTTCTACAAATTGGCCTTTTTGGATTGCTCCGCCACCAACTCCTGTACCGATTGTATAATACACAACGCTATCTAAGCCTTTGCCATGGCCAAAAACATATTCACCGTATGCAGCAGCATTTACGTCAGTCGTCCAAGCAACTGGTACAGAAAATTCCTTCTTCATTGCGCCCACAAAATCATAATTTTGCCAAGCGAGTTTAGGCGTAGAGGTAATGTATCCGTAGGTTGGTGATTCTTCATGAATATCAATTGGTCCAAATGATCCAATCCCAATTCCGACAAGCTCTGTTTCAAATTTTTTGAAGAAAGCTATCACCTTTGCCATTGTTTCTGCAGGAACCGTTGTTGGAAAACTTTCGCGATGCAAAATCTCCAAGTCTTCATTCCCTACTGCACAAACAAATTTTGTTCCTCCTGCTTCGATAGATCCATATAACACGTAACTGTCCTTCTTTCTTTTAAACTTAGTTGCCTTTTTCAGTTGCTTTCGTCAATGCTAAAACTGCATCCTTATGAGATACGTGTCCATCAGTTACGACAGCAACCTCAGAGTAATTCGGTGTATTCGTAACAATTTGCATCACTGTCGTATCGTAGCCAGCTTCAGCAATTTTTTGACGATCAAATGTTCCTAATACATCACCTTGCTTCACAACTTCTCCTTGTTTACGATCAGAAGAAAAATGTGCACCTTCAAGATTAACTGTATCAATACCGATGTGCAACAATACTTCGGCTCCATCGTTTGATTGAATACCAAAAGCATGCTTTGTTTCATAGACAACCGATAGTACCCCACTAACAGGTGCGTAAAGTGTGTTATCAGTCGGGATAATGCCAATTCCTTTGCCCATTAATTCAGAAGAGAAAACAGGATCGTTTACTTCTTTTAAATCAACAATGTCCCCTTCGACTGCTGCAGCGATTACTTCGTCCGATGCTTCATTTGTTGGTGCTGAATTGATTGAGACAGCTACATCATCTGTCGCTTCGACAAGTGGTTCATTCATTTTCTTGCGACCGTAAACATAAGTTAGCACAAATGCCACGATAAAACTGATACATGCAGAAATAGCAAAGCCTTTGTATCCACCACTAGCTATTGAAATAAATCCAATCACACCAGCTGAACCTAGTGCTGCTGCTAATACATGGAAAACACCGATAAAGGCACTAGCAATACCAGATGCAATCATCGCACAGATAAACGGAAATTTCAATTTTAAATTGATCCCAAAAATTGCAGGCTCAGTGATCCCTAATAAAGCAGATACGCTAGCAGTAGAAGCCAATGCTTTTTGTTTTTCATTTTTTGTTAATAAAAATACTGCGAACGCTGCCGCACCTTGTGCAATATTGGCCATTGATGCGACTGGAAAGATAAATGTACCCCCTGTTTTAGCAATATCAGCGATTAATGTCGTTTCAATTGCTGGGAAGCTTTGGTGTAGTCCAGTAATCACGATTGGAGAATAAAATAATCCTAGTACCGCTAAACCAACTGGGCCAGCTGTATCATACAACCAGACTAAGCTCGTTGTCAGACCATCGCCGACACCGCGCATCACAGGACCTACGACTGTAAATGTTAAAAAACCAGTAATAATAATTGCTAACATTGGTGTGAATGTAAAGTCTAAGACAGTCGGAATTTTTTTATGCAAGAATTTTTCAAGTGTAGCTAAAATGTAAGCAACGGCTAACACAGGTAAAACAGATCCTTGGTAACCAGCTTGGGCTACGTTTAAACCAAAGACATTCCAATAAGGCATGGTGCCTTCTGCAATCGTATTGGCAACATTGTAGCCATTAACTAAGGATGGCATTACCATCGCCATCGCCATGGCAGCACCTAGGTATGGATTTCCGCCAAAACGTTTTGTTGCTGAGAAACCAACCAAAATTGGTAAGAACGCGAATGGTGCCGATGCTAATAAATTAATAATAGAGGCGACATCGGTAATTGCTGGGTACATTTGCACCAAAGATTGTGCGCCAAATAATTTTTCAGCTGTTAAGACATTGTTGATTGCCATCAATAACCCACCGGCTACTAAAGCTGGCATTAATGGAACAAAGATATCTGATAGCACTTTCACAAAATTCATCATTGGATTTTGTTTTTTTCCTTCTTGTGCAACTGCTTTTAAGTCTTCAGTCGAAGCCTCTTTCACTCCTACGATCGTGACAAGTTCTTCATAGACCTTATTCACATCTCCAGGTCCGATAATAATTTGATACTGGCCATTTGTTTCAAATGTGCCTTTGACATCTGCATTGTCATCTAATGCTTTCTGATCCACCTTGCTTGAGTCTTTCAAGACAAGACGTAACCGTGTAGCACAATGCGCTGCTGCAACGAAATTCTCTTTGCCCACTGCATCGGCCACTTGCCGTGCAACTTCTTTGTGATTCATTTGAACTCCTCCTTTGAAAACGTTTTTCATCATTATCATACCTGATTTTTAAAAAATGTCAAACGTTTATCAATTTAATTTTATTGAGTTTTAAAAAAATACTAAAAACACTTTTAAATAAACTTTATTATCTAATAATAAATTTGATTCTCGTTTGACATTTAACACAATTAAAGCTATCCTTATGGAAAAAGAATGCGGTTTCTATATAGGAGGAAAGAATGAACAACATTACTGAATGGACAGATGCTTTACGATATCAAGATTACGAAGATTGGTCGGATGAATACCTGTCTAACTTAAAAACACAACAGCGCGATTCTCCCTGGCGCTTTGCTTACCATATTCAGCCAGAGACTGGCTTATTAAACGATCCAAACGGCTTTTCCTATTTCGATGGGCAATGGCATCTCTTTTATCAAGCCTATCCATTTGGCCCTGTGCATGGCTTAAAATCATGGTATCATTTAACTTCAAAAAATTTAGTCGACTGGCAACGTGATCAATTGCGCTTATTGCCCGATACCTCTTTTGATAGCCACGGTGTCTATTCAGGATCGGCGCTACCTGTCAAGGATAAGCTTTTCTTGGCATTCACTGGTAATGCTCGTGACAAAAACTGGGAGCGCCACGCCACGCAACTAGGTGCTTGGATGACACCTGATTATCATGTAGAGAAGCTTGCAACGCCATTGATTCCCGCTCCACCAACAGGCTATACTCAGCATTTTCGTGACCCTCAAGTATTTGTTTATCAAGAAAACTATTACTTATTGATGGGGACCCAAAATGACGCAGAAGAAGGAAAAGTCCTATTATACAAAGGAAATTCATTGACCGAATGGGAACTCGTCAATGAATTGCACTTTTCAAGCGAACAAATGGGCTATATGATAGAATGTCCGAATTTAGTTTTTGTGGATGACAAGCCAGTTCTTATTTTTTGTCCCCAAGGATTAGACAAACAGACTTTTGATTATCAAAATATTTATCCGAATCTATATGTCATAGCGGATGACTTTGATCCTGAATCAGCAACGTTGATTACCCCTTCTGATTTTCATAATCTAGACGAAGGGTTTGATGTCTACGCTACTCAGGCTTTTCAAGCACCAAATGGCCGAGCGCTAAGTGTCGGCTGGGTCGGTCTACCTGATGTGACGTATCCATCTGACCAAGAAGGCTGGGCTCATTGTCTCTCGTTAGTACGTGAACTACGGATTATAAAGGGCCAATTGTACCAACAACCAGTTGCTGAGTTAGAAACTTTGCGCCAAGCAGTCCTTCCTATGAGTGACCTACAAGGTGTTTTCTATCAGCCAGAAAGTAATTGCTATGAATTAACACTAACGATTCCTGCCGATGAAGAAAGCACCCTGACCTTATTCGCTTCAGCTGAACATGATTACGGATTTGATATTCATTGTGATGCAAAAAATGGTATGATTACGGTAGATCGAGGACGAATGGCCTTACAAGTAAATCCAGACTTTGGGACAAGTCGCACAATGAACGTGGCACCCAACGCTGCCATCGAGCTACGCCTATTTGTGGATGGTTCGATTTGCGAATTATTTGTCAATGAAGGCGAAAGAGTCTGCACTAGTCGCGTCTTTCCTAAGAAAGAGGACACGACGATTTTACTAGACGGTGTTGCTGATAATAGCACACTATGGTCCCTTCGTTCGATTCATTTAGACGACTAAAGGAGCAAAGGTATGAAACTAACGGATGTTGCCAAGCGAGCAGGTGTCTCACCAACGACTGTGTCGCGCGTCATTAATAATTACGGATCACTAAGCCAAAAAACGATTGATAAAGTCCATGCGGCGATGAAAGAGCTCAATTATCAGCCCAACGCTGCCGCTCGTTCGCTCCAAGGAAAAAATACACAACTGATTGGTTTGTTGTTCCCATCAGTCGCGCATCCTTTTTTTGGTGAGTTGGTCGATTTATTGGAGACGAAATTATTTGCGCGCGGCTACAAAACGCTTTTATGTGACTGTGCTAGTAATAGTGAAAAAGAACGAAGCTATCTCCAAATGCTCGCCGCAAATAAGGTCGATGGCATTATCGCTGGTGCTCATAATTTAGGCATTCAAGAATATGAACAGATTCATTTGCCGATTATCTCTTTTGACCGTCAGCTGGCCACATCAATCCCAATTGTCGGTAGCGATAACTTTCAAGGTGGTTATTTAGCCACTCAAGCGTTGCATCAAAAAGGGGCACGAAAAATCGCCATTATTACTGGTAGCTTGGCCTCAAGCTCCCCGACAAACAATCGTTTACAAGGCTATCGCTCGTTTTTAAGTGAACATCAGTTAGATGAACAATTATTTTCCTTTGCTTCATTCGAACATTCTTATGTTCTAAAAAAAAGAAAAGTCAAACAAATTCTATCCGAACAATCTTTCGACGGCTTATTTTGCACAGATGATTTGACCGCTATTTTAGTCTGGAATTGTTGCCAAGAGCTAGGGATTTCTTTACCAGATGACTTGAAGCTGATTGGCTATGATGGCACAACATTCATCCAAAACTTCTTCCCACAGCTTGCGACGATAAAGCAGCCATTGGAAGAAATCAGTACGTTACTAATCGACTTATTATTGTGCCGAATCGCATCGCCTACTAAAGAACTTGAAGCACTCTATGAACTTCCATGTACGGTGATCAATGGCCAATCTCTATAATGTAAGGGAGTGTGACAGAATTTTGTCACACTCCCTTTTTTCTCTTTATTCGTCACTGTCTTGTTTTTCTGAAGCTTTGACGTAATCAATCGCTACAACGAGAGCAACAATCGTATCTTCGTACCTAGTATCTCTTATTTGGATGGCATAAGAATCTCCCCAGCTAATCCATTTTTTGTTTATTTTTGCGACTTGCTTTTTGCCATTCGTGACAGTAAACGACATATCCCACCAGTCCCCATTCACTTGTAAGTCACCAATGGAAATGCTGTATTTGGGACGGAGGAAGGAAAATTGCTTTTTGATCACAATCGTTTCGCCATTAGCCATATCTACATAAAAGGTCGGAAAAAAAGCCACGATTTTCTTTTTCATCTTGGCAACCAGTTTTCCATCGACTGACTGTAAACGAAATTCTTTTGGAATTTTTAAGACGCTGCCTTTTACTTTGTAACGCACGTCTCCTTGTTCATCTGTCACCGTAAATTTCTCACCAACTGAAAAAACTTTTTGCTTCATGTAAAGTGTACTCATTCGTTTGACCTCCGATCGTTTTGGACATCGCCAGTATTGATGACTGGCTGTGTACCTTTATCTGTAATAATGGATACCAATAAATTATTGATTAGCTGAACTTTGCGGTCATCGGTAAAGGCAATGTCTTGATTGGCTTGGATTTGTTGCAATGCCATCTGTGTCATCGTGACCGCACCTTCTACGATCGTTTGGCGAGCAGATAAAATGGCTCGTGCTTGCTGCCGTTGCAACATGGCACTAGCAATTTCTGTAGCGTACGCTAAATGATTGAGGCGTGTTTCAATCACTTCGACGCCCGCAACTTGTAGCCGCTCTTGAAGTTCTTGGGCTAATTTTTCTGATACTTCATTTGTATTGCCTCGTAAAGTAAGATCATCATCATTAAACGTGTCATAAGGATATTGAGAAGCAATGTGTCGAATCGCCGTTTCACTCTGAATTTCCACAAACTCTTGGTAATAATCGACATCAAACAATGCTTTGGCGGTATCTACGACCCGAAAAACAACGACCGCTGAGATTTCAATTGGATTGCCATCTAAGTCATTGACTTTCAAGGTGGCACTATTAAAATTACGCACCTTCAGCGAAAGATTGATTTTTTGTGTCAATGGTGTCGTAATAAATAGGCCATTGGATTTTATCGTTCCTAAATACTGACCAAAAAAGAGAATCGCTTTGGCTTGATTGGGACTCACAATTGTTAGTGAGCTAATAAAAAGCAAGGCAACCAACGTCACGACCACACTCAATACAATTTTCCAGACACTTTCTTGAACCACACCCAAGTAAAACAAGTACGCATCCGCAAATAAGACCAATACTAGAATCGTTAAACCTAGGTAACCATTCACATGAAACGTATTCTTTTCTTTCATTCTCTAATCCCTCCTCTCCTCTATTATCGCACATGTCGCCAAAAAGAACACTTCACAAGAAAAAACTCGACTTCCAAAAGGCGAACCTCTTGAAAATCGAGTCATGATTATTACGCAGTAACACTTGGGGCAATCGCTGCTAAACGAGCTGAGCGCTCTTCAGCAGATAAGTTGTGTTTAATAACGTAGCGATTATTGCCACTCGCTGCACAGTCATATGAGCAAGCGCCTAAATGTTTGTGTTCATTTTCTTCAGAACACAAAATTTGGCGATTACATTCTGGATTGGCACAGTTGATGTAGCGTTCGCAAGGCGTACCATCGAACCAGTCTTTACCGATGACTTGTTTATCGACGTGATTGATTTCTACACTAATGCGATCATCAAAGACATACATTTTACCATCCCAAAGCTCGCCACGAACTTCTGGATCTTTTCCGTACATAGCAATCCCGCCATGTAGTTGAGCAACATCTTTGAATCCTTCTTTTACTAACCAACCTGAGAATTTTTCACAACGAATCCCACCGGTACAATACGTTACGACACGTTTGTCCATAAATTGTTCTTTGTTGTCTTGAATCCATTGCGGTAACTCGCGAAAGTTACGAATGTCTGGGCGTACAGCGCCACGAAAATGACCTAAGTCAAATTCATAATCATTGCGCGCATCAATTACGACAGTATTTTCATCCAGTAGTGCTTCTTTAAATTCTTTCGGTTCTAGATATTTCCCAGTAATTTGATGGGGATCAATATCATCTTCTAAATGCAAGGCAACCAATTCTTCACGCGGTCTGACAAACATTTTGCGGAAAGCATGCCCTTCTGATTCATCAATTTTAAACATCGTATCAGCAAAGCGTTCGTCAGCAAGCATATGCTCCATATAAGCATCTGTCGCCTCGATTGTTCCTGATACTGTGCCGTTAATTCCTTCGTTTGCTACTAAGATACGTCCTTTCAGACCTAGAGATTTACAAAATGCTAAATGCGTTTTAGCAAATGTCTCCGGATCTTCAATGTGCGTATAATTGTAGTATAGTAAAACACGATAGTCCATATATTGTGTCTCCTCCTTAAATTCATACGAAAGAATTATAAAAAAAACAAGCAAAAAAAACGAGTTTTTTGCTTGTTCATTTCTATACAATGTTTTCTTTATTCTTTAAGCTAAGTTTTCCTTAAAGAAACTAGCAACTAATTCCATCGTCGCCCCTTTGACAAGATGCTTCTCACGCTCTTTTACAAATGTGATCTGTTCGGATGGATGTTGTAAAACAAATCGTTCGACATGACTAATAGGAATTTTTTCATCCGCTGTTCCGTGCCAAAATAACAAGGGACGATTGCCTCTTTTTTGAGGCTGCTGCGCCAGGTCATAGGCATCCGTCCAGCCTAACAAATCTTGGTAATCTTTGGGTAAAAATAGTTGAAACATCCGCGCATGACCTTGCAAGCGATCCTTGTAGGCTTGTAAGTCTGGTGACCCCATAATACATGCAGCTGCCTGTATTTCGGGATGATGGGTCAGTAATGCGCATGTCGTCATGCCACCCATCGAAACACCACCAACCCCTATTTTGCCATTTGTTACATTCAGTCGCTGAAAATACGCCACAATACTTTCAAATTCAAAGAGATTGGTATGAATACTTTGCCAAAAGGTCAAGGACGGAATCGTTGATTTGTCTGTTTTGCGCTCACCGTGATTCATCGCATCTGGCAGAACTACTCGAACGCCTTCATTGGCTATTTTGCGTGCTTGGGTCAAAACAAGTTCTTTGGATGTCTGCCAGCCATGGTAATAAATTACTAGCGGCAATGCTTGATACACTTGCTCTTGAGAAACGACTTCTAAGACTGGAATCGTGCCGATGATTCGTTTTCGAATGGCTAATTTTTTATGACTCATACCTATCCCCTTTTAAAGATTGCTTAATGGCTTGCTGAACAGCTACACCGACTTTTTCGACTGGTTGTGGTTTGATTAGTGCTAATGCTTGCTGAATAATGGGTAGTTTCTTACTAAATAAAATCATTCGCGCCATCGCCCGCGAATACTTGCGCCCCTCTCCATACAAGAGACTTGGTTTAATGAAGGCCACTGGAAACGACTGCTTTTCTAAGAAAGCCTCAGCTTGTTTTTTCCAGTAGAGATACCCTTGATGGAATGGCAAGCCGTGAGCAGCTGATACGTAGATAAACAAATCAGGCTGACTCGAACCAAGACTAGTAACCATTAATTTAACTAATTCATAATGGTAGCGCTGGTAAGTGAGTTGTTTGGCTTTGTTTTCAACTAATAGACCAATCGCATCGATCAGCACATCCCCTGACTTCACGTGCTCTTGCCAGTCAGTTGGCGTAAAGACATCCGCACGCACCCACGTTACTTGCTCCATCCATGGCTCAACATGTTTAGGCTTTCCACTTCTAGAAATACTAATCACCTGATACTCAGCAGTTGCCAGTTGCTTAGCAATACTTTGACCGACAAATCCACTACCACCAAAAATAACAACTCGCTTATTCATTGATACACTCCCTTTCTTGGTAGGATACACCAATACCGGTCATAGCACTTACCATCGAAAATAACGGCGAAAGCAAACTAAAAAAAGCAAACGGGGCATACGTCAGAACCGGAACACCAAAAGTGGTTGCCACAAAACTTCCTGCAATCCCCCATGGAACTAGATAATTGATCACTGTGCCGCCATCTTCCAATGTCCAACTTAAGACGACTGGTGCTAATTTTTTCTTTGCATAGACTTCTTTCAAGGCATTTCCTGGTAAAATAACCGATAAAAATTGTTCACCAATAAATATATTTACCCCTATACTCGCGGTTAATGTGAAAAAAATCAATGAAACAGGCTTTTGAAAGAGCGGACTCAGGCGATTTAAGACTGTCGCAATCAAGTTTGTTTCAATTAATACTCCGCCTAAAGAGAGCGCTAAAATAATTAAGGCGATGGTCGGTAACATACTCTCAATGCCTCCTCTTGTTAGCAATGTGTCCACTTCAACATTGCCAGTATGTGATTGGTAACCTTCATTCATTAACGTAGCCAATTGTTTGAATGGTACGGCTTTGACTTGGATAAAGTACATAGCTGACCCGACGACAATATTTAATAAAATTGTCGCAATTGCAGGTATTTTTTTCCAAGCACACAAAAACATCACAAGAATTGGTAACAATGACCATGGAGAAATGAAAAAATTCTCTTTAAGCAGCTGTACCGTTTGATCGATAGTCGTTAAACTAGCTGATGCATTCGTATGACCTAAGAACAGAAATAAGATCAACGAGATGAAAAAAGCTGGAACGGTCGACCAGAGAAGATGCTTAATGTGAAGAAATAAATCTACCTCGACAACAGCAGCAGCAAGGTTCGTCGACTCAGACAATGGCGACATTTTATCACCAAAAACAGCCCCAGACACAATCGCTCCCACCACTAATGCTGGCGAAAGGCCTAGCGTCACGCCCACACCGAATAGAGCAATACCAATCGTTGACATGACGGTAAAAGCACTACCGACTGCACTGCCGATCACAGCACAAACAATAAAAATTGATGGCACGAACCATTCAATACGCAAAGTCTGAAAACCATAAACCATTAAGGTTGGAATAATTCCCGCTTGAATCCAGACGGCAATCAGGGATCCCACCAAAATAAAAATCACAATTGGAATAATTCCTGGTCGGATTTCTTCGACCATTCCTTTATGAATTGCATCAAACGAGCGATCTTTCCAATAGATATATCCCGTTAATACCATCAATACAATCAAAATTGCGATCAAGGCACTCATCTGCACAAAAATAACAAAATACGCCAAAGTAGCAAAAATAACAAGCAAAACAAGACTTGCTTCAACAAATGATGAATCTTTTTTTAACATATATAATTCCTCTTTTTATCTCTAGATAGCTTCAGTTTAGCATATTTTTTTGCGACTCACCGTAGCATTCGCAAACTGACGAGTATCCATTCAAGAATTCATGCAAATGACCATAATCCTGAGACACAAAAAAATCTGTCTTTTAAAATCGTCACGGCGACCACCAGTTCCAAGCAAAAAGTCCCGAAAATCCAAAAGTTTGAACAACAACTTTCGAATTTTCAGGACCTTTTACTTGGAGCTTTTCAGCTTCAATCTTTGTGGTAGGGTGGCCACATAATCGCCATTATGCGGCCTAATTTTTAATTAGCGACCTTTTTGAATGTCTACTAAGATTTTCGATTGTGATTTGTCTCTAGTCAAAAGACCAAAGCCTTCTTCCACAATTTCTTCTAATTCAATTTTTCTTGTAATCACTGGATCAACAGCTAATTGACCACTTGCAATCGCTTGAATTGTTTGGGCAAATGTCGTACGGGTATAGGCAATGGTCGAAGTGATTTTCACACCAGAGTTAATCAATTGCATTGGGTGCCAAGATATTTCATGAGCAAAAATAGACACAATGACCATCATGCCGCGTGCTTTCGTAACATCTATCGCTTGTTTGACTGTTACTTCAACGCCCGCAACTTCAAAAGCAACATCGACCCCGCCGTTTGTCATCGCACGGATTTCCTCAACAACATTTACTTTTCCTGAATTCAACGTGACTGTCGCACCTAATTCTTTGGCTTTTTCTAAACGTTCTTCTGACAAATCACAAACGATAATATCCACCGCACCAGCAGCCTTGGCAGCAGCAGCCACTAAACATCCGATTGGGCCGGCTCCAAAAATAGCAACTTTGTCACCAAATTTTACGCCGCCTTCTTTACACGCTTGTACAGCAACCGCTGTTGGTTCAACTAAAGCTCCTTCTTCAAAAGACATTTCATCTGGCAATTTGTACACGTAATGTTCTGGAACGGTACAATATTCAGCGAAGCCGCCATCTCTTGCCAAGCCAATAAAGTTATAGCCATCATACAAATCAACTTCTTCAGCTTTTGCTTCATTTGACATCGTAGGAAAAATAGCTACACGATCGCCAACTTTTACATCCTTCACTTGTGAACCAACTTCTTCAATCGTTCCAGAAAATTCATGCCCCATCGTTAAAGGCGCTTGACCTTTTGCAAATGGATCTGGTTGATCAACGGGAATAAAAATTGGTCCTTCTAAAAATTCATGTAAGTCTGAACCACAAATCCCAGTAAATGCTACTTTTACTCGAACTTCATCTGGTTCACACGCCTTTACTTCGACATCTTCTACACGGACATCTTTTTGTCCATGCCATACTGCTGCTTTCATTTGACATTCCTCCATGCATTGTTCATTCGTCACGTTTCCTTCAAAACATGTGAAGCACTTAGATAATAAGCAAACAGTGTGCCAAAATTAAAACAGTTGATACAATCGTACTTTCTTAAAAATACTGTAACAAATCGGAAAGTTTTATGAAACATCATGTTACAAAACGTATCACGATGTATCGTATGCTTCGAATGGAAAAGACAGAAAAACCAGAAGTTGCCTTTCCAACTTTTGATTTTTCTGTCTTTTTACTTATAGTAGAACTTCTGACACACGACCTTAAATACGAATAAACCTTTTAGAATACTAAACTATACGGATTTTCCAAGTAGAAAATGATGCGGCCTAAAAATTCTGCAGCTGGTGAACCATCTAAGATTTGATGATCGAATGTCAAGCTTAATGGTAACTTCTTCAACTCAACTACTTCGCGATTTTCATCAAATGCTAATTGGCTTTGCATTGATCCAACACCTAAGATACCAATTTCTGGTGTATTGATGATTGGTGTGAAGTACTCTGCTCCACTCTTGCCAAGATTACTGATCGTAAAGGTCGAACCTGAATAATGCTTGCCAGCTAACGACCCATCACGAGCTTCGGTAATCCGACTATTTAAGGTCTTACCTAATTCAGTAAGCGTCATGCGATCAGCGTCTTCAACGACTGGTACAACTAGGCCATCTGCAACGGCAACGGCCATCCCAAGATGAACTGCCTCTTGTTTTTCATAAGAACCATCTTGATACCAGGCATTCATATCTGGTGTTTCTTTCAAAGCCAAGATGACTGCTTTTGAAAGCAAGGTCGTAATACTCAATTGACCATCCTTCAATGGAACACTCGATTTAGATTGCAATTCTTTCTTGAATGCTAATAAATTCGTAATATCTGCTTTTTGTTGGATGGTTACTTGTGCTGTAGATTGTAAGCTATGCATCATACGTTCAGCGATTGTCTTACGCATACCTTTTAAGCCAGCTCCGACGGTTGAAGGTGCGGCTGTAATAGTAGTCTCCACACTTGGTTGATGACGCTGTACATCGCGTCGAGTAATTCGACCATTGCCACCTGAGCCATTAATTTGGGCAATATCAAATCCTTTTTCAGCCGCTAATTTGCGTGCTAACGGTGTAATAAAGATACGTTCACCTGCTTTTCTTTCGGGTGCCGCTTGTGCTTTTGGTTCCTCACTTGTTGCCTTATTTTCCTCTACTGGAGCAGAAGTAGGTTCAGCTGGTGAAGCCGCCTCGCTCACTTGTTCACCTAGCTCTCCGATATAGCCGATTGGCGCAGTACATTCCGCATCATCGCCTTCTGCTACCAAAATTTTAATCAATGTTCCATCTACTGGCGATTCAATGTCGTAGCTTAGTTTTTCAGAACTAATTGTACATACAACTTCACCTTTACTAACGGCATCGCCTTCTTTTTTCGCCCAATTGTCGACGGTTCCTTCTGTCATTGTAAGCCCTAATTTAGGCATTGTAATTTCTGTTGCCATTCACTATCCACCTCCTCTTATTTCTTTAAGTCCGCGATTAATTCATTTGCAGTTTCTAATACACGGTCTGCATTTGGTAAGTATAATTGTTCTAAGTTTGTAGCAAATGGCACGGGTGTATTTGGGGCACAGACACATTTAATTGGTCCATCTAGATAATCAAATGCTTTGTCTCCGACGATAGATGCAATATCTGTCGCAGTATTATTATGGGGATTGGCTTCATCAATCACGATTAAACGACCTGTCTTCTTCACTGACTGAATAATCGTTTCTTGATCCCACGGTGCTACAGTAACCAAGTCGATTACTTCTACAGAGATGCCATCTTTCGCTAATTTATCTGCCACTTCAAGAGCAACGTATAACATTTTTCCGATAGTCACAATGGTCAAATCCGTTCCTTCTTGTTTTACTTTTGCTTTTCCGATTTCAACAGTATAGTACTCTTCTGGCACTTCACCTTTTAAGCCATAAAGAGTCTTATCTTCAGAGAAAATAACAATGTTGTCATCTTCGATAGCAGCCGTTAGTAATCCTTTAGCATCATAAGGGTTAGAAGGGACAACTACTTTGACCGCTGGAATAGAGCCAAAAATGCCATAATATGATCCTGAGTGCTGAGCAGCGGCACTTGCGCCTGCACCATGGCACGTACGGACAGTCATCGGAATTTTCGCTTTTCCTCCAAACATATAGCGCATTTTAGAGCCTTGAGCTAAGATTGTGTCAAAACAAAAACCAATAAAATCATTAAACATCAATTCAGGGACTGGACGTAACCCTGTAGCAGCAGCACCGACTGCCGCTCCCATGTAGCCCATTTCTGAGATTGGTGTATCAATCACACGTTCGCGACCGAATTTAGGCATCAGACCTTTTGTTACACCAAACACGCCACCCCAAGCATCTTCATTTGACTCTTCTAAGTGAGGAACCTTTGCTCCTCCGGCAATATCTTCACCAAGTAAGATTACTCGATCGTCACGCTCCATTGATTGTTCTAATGCTTCGTTAATAGCTTTCATAAAAGTAATTTTTCTAGTCATGTTTCTTCTCTCCTTTTTCTCTGCTTAGTCTGCGAATACATCTTCATACAATGCTTCTGGGCGTGGAACTGGACTTTCTTCAGCAAATTTAATGGCATGCGCAATATCAGTAGTTGATTTCTCAGCAATTTCTTCTGCTTCTTTTTTCGTTAATAATTTTTTCGCAATTGCTTTTTCGATAAATTCTGGAATACAATCGCGGTCTTGGCGATTTTTTTCTTCACCATTTATATTTTTGTATTTTTGTTCGTCACCTTCAAAGTGCCCGTAATTACGATACGTTACACATTCAACAAGTGTTGGCCCTTCGCCTTTTCGTGCACGCTCGATTGCTTCCCCAGTAGCTTCATAGACTGCAAACAAGTCATCGCCATCCACTCTTACACCGGGAATGCCATATGCTGCTGCACGTTCGGCGATTGTTTTAGAACCGGATGAATACCATTGCGGTGTTGCTTCCGCAAATGAGTTATTTTCGTTAACAAAAATGACCGGTAATTTCCAAATCGACGCCATATTAATTCCTTCATGGAACGTCCCTTCATTCGCAGCGCCATCACCAAAGAAACATACCGCAACATCTTTTGTTTTTAGATATTTATTTCGTAAGCCCGCTCCGACAGCGATTGGGAAGCCGCCACCGACCATACCGTTCGCCCCAAGCATTCCTTTACCAACGTCGGCGATATGCATCGAGCCACCTTTTCCTTTATTTAAGCCCGTCTCTTTCCCATAAATTTCAGCCATCATGCCATCTAAGTCGCAACCTTTTGCGATACAATGTCCATGACCACGGTGCGTACTTGTAATATAATCATCATCTGTCAAATTCGCACAGACGCCTGTTGCAATTGCTTCTTCGCCAGCATATAAGTGAACGAATCCTGGAATTTCACCTGTCGTAAAAATATCATGCACTTGGTTTTCAAAATTACGGATATCGTACATTGTTTTTAGGATCCATTTTGCTTGATCTTTTGTCATTTTTGTCATTTTCTTTTCCTCCTTATTAACCATGAATTGCTCGTCCAAATAATGAATTGCTCGTCTCACCAATCACTTCAGAAAGCGTCGGATGGGCAAAAATCATTTCATCAAGCTCATCAATTGTTCCTTCTGCTTCTTTTACAGCTAAAATCGTATGAATCATCTCTGTTGCATGGCTTCCGACAATTACTGCTCCTAGAATTTGATGGTAGTGTTTTTCACTAATTATTTTGACAAATCCATCTGTTTCCATCGCTGCAATGGCTTTCCCATTTCCTGAAAAAGGCATCATCTTCACAACTACATCTTGATATTGGGCTTTCGCTTCTTCTTCAGATAGTCCAAAACTTGCTACTTCAGGACTAGTGTAAAGACAACGTGGGACAGATGTTTTATCCACTGGGAATCTCTCAGTACCAAACATCGCCTCGACAGCGCGTATCCCTTCTTGACTGGCAACATGTGCCAATTGATAACCTCCGATGACATCGCCTATTGCATAGATACTTGGAATACTGGTCTGATACGTATTGTTTACGCGAACGAAACGGCTTGCTTCATCCAATTCAATCTCCAGTTGACTCGCTAAAGTCAAATCTGGTTTTCGCCCAGCAGCTACGAGTAAGCGATCATATGCCACAGCTTTCCCAGCTACGATGACTTCCTTATCGGTTACTTGGTCAATTTTTGCAGAAGTCGTAATGGCAATGCCCATTTTTGACAATTTCTTTTTGATGATTTTGCGCGCTTCTGGATCTTCCGTTAGTAAAATATCTTTGGCTACCTCTAATAATGTTACGTCTACGCCCAATGGTTTCATTGCAAATGCCAACTCCACTGCAATAATCCCACCGCCGATAACGACAAGTTTTTTCGGTAACTCAGTCATCGAAAAGAACGTATCGGTCGTATCATAATGTGCGTGTTCAATCCCATTAATCGGTGGCACAAAAGGTTTTCCCCCTGTCGCCAATAAAATTCTTTCAGCATGCAATGCTTTCTCAGCTACCTCGACGCACGTCTTAGAAACTAACGCAGCCTCACCTTCGATGTAATCAATTTTATTACTCGAAAACAAATGCTGAATGCCCGATTGCAGTGTTTGAACGACGCCATTTTTTCGCTCGACCATTTTTGAAAAGTCTATGGCATTGAGCGTAGTATCTACACCATGTTTTTTTCCTTCTTCTAATGATAAGAGCCAATGCGCATGTTGCAGATAGCTTTTCGAAGGTATACAGCCTACATTTAGACAGGTACCTCCTATTTTATTCTTTTCGACCACAGCTACTTTTTTGCCAAGTTGTGCAGCTTTAATCGCCGCAACATAGCCGCCCGGTCCAGCGCCAATGACAATTAAGTCATAGTTTGTCATGAATTGTCCCTCCTTATTGATTACGCTTTCATTTTAGTAATAAGCAAGTTGCATGCCAACTTTTTTGTGAAACCAGAGAGAACATCTCTCCTTTCACAAACCCTTGCTATACGACTGATTTACGGTGTTATGTAACAAATAACTCCGACCATATTATTAAGCTTGAAACACACATTTCGGAACCGCTTACCATCTTGAGACATATTTGCTACAAAGATCTGATACAGTTTGTCTCATTAACGAGTTTCTGAGACACAAAAAAAGAGAAGTCTCCTTCTCTTTTTTGGCTTCAAACTATTTTTTGCTTAAAAAACAAATTTCTTCTCAATTTACTTTTTTTCACAAAAATTTACCAAGACAACTCATATTTTTTTAGTTTGCGATACAGTGTTGCTCGTGAGATATTTAATGTTTCTGCTGTTTTCGTCATATTGAAATGGCTCGCTTCTAACGCTTCTTCAATCCGATGTTTTTCTGATTTTATTTTGCTAGTAAAGATAGGTTCGTAGGAATTGGTTGAACCCTGATTTAGGTAAATGCTACCTGTTTGAATTAAGGCGTTCAATTCATCCTCTGACGGTTCTGAATCAGAGTAAAATATCGCCACTCGCGATAGAAAATTATTGAACTCGCGGATGTTACCGTACCAGGGATATCCTTTGGCAACTTTTTCAATCTTCCACTTCCAATCAATTTCCCAATGATTGCTCACCATAAATCGGTCAACCAGTGGAGCAATATCCTCTAAGCGCTCTCTAAGAGGTGGAATGCGGACCGTACATACAAACAAACGATAAAATAGATCTTCTCGGAACTTGCCTTCTAGGGTTAACTTCCGTAAATCCTTGTTACTTGCCGTAATTAAGCGAAAATCAGTCATGACCGGTTTTCCACTAATAGGGGTCACCATCTTGTCTTCTAATACACGAAGTAAAGATTGTTGCATCTTTTCCGGCATACTATCAATCTCATCTAAAAATAAGCTGCCGCCATTGGCTTGTGATAATTTTCCTTCAAACCCTTTCGCATTGGCGCCAGTAAACGCGCCTGGTGCATAGCCAAAAAGCTCACTTTCCAATAAATTCTCACTAATAGCCCCACAATTAATAGCAATCAAAGGGCCATTTTTTTGTGGACTATTTTGGTGAATGGTCTGCGATATTATTTCCTTTCCACTACCTGACTCGCCAAAAATATGAATTGGCACACTCGTTGTAGCGACCTTAATAACCTGATTCAAAAACTGTTGGTAACTCTTACTTCTAGAAGCTACACCTGGATAGGTCGGTGTGTTACCCTTTTCATTTTTCACTTGATACAATTTGTATTTGTAACCGATTAGTTGGCGATTACGCATAATACTTTCTTGATCATAAATCATTGCTGGACTAATGATTTTACGCATATCCTGCCCTATATGAAACTGATCTGCCATACTAGGCGGTACTTGAATAATGCGAAAATGCGCATCACAAAAAAGAACTTCTTCTAAAAAAGACTTTGCGTACTCTAATAAATCATTTCGTCGTTGAATGTGCCGTTTCATCAGCTGATTGGATATTTTTTGCGTCAGCATCGTCAATAGTAAAAATGAATCCTTCGCCGTCGAGTTTTGATACGTTGATATATCTAGGACTCCGAGAATTTCATTGTTTTCATCAAGAATTGGTGATGCCGCACAACTCCATTTTCTTGATGCTGCCGAGTAATGTTCTTCCAAAGCAAGACACTCATCTTCTTTTGATCGCAAGGCCAGACCGATAGCATTCGTACCGACTTCTAACTCTGACCAATTACTTCCTTCACGAAAGGCAATCTCATTGGCAAAATCTCTTGCTTGATAATTTCCCGTTCGCCAAATGATATTTGCTTCATTATCGGTTAGAATAAATAGTTGATTTGTTAAGTGAAACTGTTTTTCAATGCGACTTAATTCCGCTTTAACAAGTTGGATGAGTTCTTGATTCTCTTGCTGCTTCGTTGTTAAGTCACTTGCAGTTAAAATTTTTGGTGGTTTGACTAAAAAAGGATCCACATGGTTTTGTAAACAGAATTGCCATGAATTAGCTATTTTTGATGGAAGCTGCGTTAGGACTCTCGTTTCTCCTTGTACAAACTGCTTCCAAATTTGTCTTTCCATCTAATCATCTCCTTTAATCCTTTACACTATTATACAACAAGATTGTGAAATAAAAAAAGGAAGTCTATCTGCCCTTAAATTCTGTCAATCGAGATGGATTCACTAAGCTTTTTTTATTTCAGTCTAAAGTCTGTTTTTCCCCCTTGCTGCCGTCTTCTTTTTTACATCTTTCCAAAAAAAAGTTATACTTTTTTTAAAGACTAGGAGGGGGAAATTTGGAAGAGAAGAAGCACCGTTGGATTGAATTTTTAGGAGGAAAGAATTTACTATTTACTTGTACCTCAGTTTTATTAATTGGGGCGTGTATTTGGGTATTATCTAAAATCTCTTTTTTTTTCACACCATTTGCGATTATTTTATTTGCTATTTTACCACCAGCTATTTTTGCGATTGTTTTGTATTATATGTTTCATCCGCTAGTTCATCAGCTTGAGAGGTTTCTACCTCGAATTTGGGCAGTATCGTTACTCTTTTTAGCGGTCATTGCTTTATTGGTCTTAGGAGGGGTACTTATCTTTCCAAGTATTCAAGAACAGTTGCACCAATTAATTGACGAATTTCCAACAATTTTTTCAGATGTGCAACAGCTTGTACAAAACTTTTTTGCCAAGACACCATTTGCTGACGCCATCAACCAATCACAAAGTTCACTTAACGAAGTTTGGTCAAAAGTTGGTAACTTTTTAGAAAACTATCTTCAAAAAGGAGCACAAGGAGTTGGTAGTGTCTTTTCAGCGGTTTCGACAACTCTGATTACATTGGTCACCGGACCGATCATTGCCTTCTTCTTATTAAAAGACAATCATCACTTCTATGAAACAAGTAAAAAAATCTTGCCACCAGTCATGCGAAAAGATTCTGATGAAATTGCCCAAATTGTCAACCAACAAATCGGGGCATACTTAAAAGGACAAATTATTTTATCAGTCATCTTAGGTATTATGTATTGGCCGTTTTTTTTACTGATTGGATTACCTTTTTCAGGTATTTTAGCGATTGCTGCCGGTATTTTGTGTATCATTCCTTATATCGGACCATTTGTTGTCTTTTTACCTGGATTGATTATCGCTTTACAAGTTTCTTGGATGATGGCCATCAAATTTTTGATTGTCTGGTTTGCTGTCCAAGCTGTCCATGGTCATTTAGTCGTCCCTAGAGTCATGGGGGACAAATTACAAATTCATCCCGTTACGATTATTTTTGTACTATTAGTAATGGCTGAGTTATTTGGCTTAGTTGGTGTAATTTTTGGTATCCCAATCTATTGCTTCATAAAAGTGCTCGTAATATATCTGTTCCGTCGCTTCAAACGGCGCTACAACCGCTTCTATGGCGAAAAAGGACGGTATGAAGAAACCGAGTTTTCTAAAGATGATTATTTAAAAGAATAACAAAAGCTGATCTATAGGGCGTTGGCGCACATCTACTTAAGCTATATAATAGATCGTAAGCCCCGAATGAACTAAAAAGCCAGAAAATCCAAACGTTTTAGAACCAACTGCCGGATTTTCTGGTTTTTTGTCGCTGAATCATTCTATCTCAGCCTCTTTACTATTTTGTATCATTTCGTGCTCGTAAAGCTGATAAAATCGCAACCGTATCTATCACTTCTTGTAAAGCCGCCCCTAATAATGTTGGAATGATTCCAAAGCTAGCTATTACCATTAATACACAACAAATAATGATACCAATCAATACCGATTGTTTCGCTACTACCATTGTTCGTTTGGCAATGTCTCTGGCTTGAGCTACTTTAGCCAAATCATCTTTCAATATAACAATATCTGCACTTTCACTGGCAGCTGTTGAACCATGCGCCCCCATCGCTATTCCGATATCCGCTACGGAAAGAGCTGGAGCATCATTTACTCCATCACCGACCATGACTGTTGGTCTAAGCGGCGCCGGGATTTCTTGAATATAGGCGATTTTATCTTGCGGTAGACAATCAGCATGCACCACATCAATTCCTACTTGGTCTGCGATACTATCTGCCACTTCTTGCTTATCTCCTGTTAATAAATGGATGCTCTCTACTCCTCCCGCCTTTAGCATTTGCATCGTTTCCTTTGCCTCTTGACGGACTTGATCTTTCATAGTCACATGTCCTATCATGACACCATTCACAGCAACAAAGACCGCGACTTCGTTTGTTAAGCGATGGACATCTTTTTTCCCTACGAAGGTCGATTTACCTACTTTTACTTCGTTTCCTTCAATAAAGCATACAACACCCTGGCCAGTCACTTCTTCCAAATCTTTCACTGGCAATAATGCCACACCTTTTTCTTTGGCTTCCCGAACAATGGAGCGTGCAATGACATGTCCCGATTCTTGCTCCGCACTGGCTACGAGTTGTAAAAATGTTTTTTCCGTATAACCACTCGTATAAGATAATTGATCAATGTAGAGCGCTCCTTCTGTTATTGTCCCCGTCTTATCAAATGAAAAGCTTTTAGCGGTTGCAAGTTTTTCGATGGTTGTCCCATTTTTCACTACGATACCATTGCGGCTAGACCGACTCATTCCTGCGACTAGCGCAATCGGAGCAGCTAAGATTAAAGGACACGGTGATGCGACTACTAGGACTTCTGCAAAGCGTACCGGATCTTTAGAGAAAAACCATGCCAAACCACCAATCACATACGCAATAATCGTGAAAGGCACCGCATACCGATCTGCTAAACGAACAAAATTGGCCGGTTTTTGAGCCGATTCTTTTACTAATTTGACCAATAATTGGTATTGACTGTCAGCGGCTACTTTAGTTACTTTAAACCGAAATGCTTGATCGCCATTTAGCGACCCTGACATCACTTCATCGCCAATTCCTTTTTCGACCGGTAATGACTCACCTGTTAAAGAAGATTCATCCAACGTCGTCCGACCTTCTTTAATCACACCATCCACTGGTACAAGCTCACCTGGTTTAACTAAGACAAGCTCACCGAGTTGCACCGTCTCAGCTTTGCAATCAATGATTTCCGCTCCCTTAATCACATGAGCAAGTTGAGGGGAATGGCTTAACAATTCTTGTAATTCTTTACTAGCTTGTCGGCTAGCATAATCTTCTAGACTATCTCCCCCTGTAAGCATAATTAGCACAACTAAACTAGCCCAATATTGACCGACCGCCAATGTCGCTACAATGGCAGTAATGGCTAAAATATCCACACCGTATTTTCCCGAACGCAGTGTAGCAATCATGTCAATCAACATTTGAATGGCAATTAACCCACCCGTAATCGCTACAATCATATAAGCTATTGCCGGATTTTTGAAAAGAAACTCAGCTAGTAATGCTGCGAAACCGATTGTTAAAGTTAGAATAAATCGTTGGTAATTTTTCATTGTTCTCCTCCTTTATTTCACAAAAAGAGTATAGCACCACAACTTTTCAAATGATAATATAATCCTCTAATTGATAACGATAATCAGATGCAACTATCATAATTCTATTTTATATCTGTCTCTTATACACATCTGACGCTGCCGACGACTTAATAGGTGT